>Ga0315900_10000897_pt1 | contig 48521 bp, 50 predicted proteins | sample LakEriMetagenome_FD_203521 | JGI IMG/M metagenome (GOLD analysis project Ga0315900, IMG submission 203521) | Freshwater fungal communities from buoy surface, Lake Erie, Ohio, United States - Buoy 12 MA114 | ecosystem: Environmental > Aquatic > Freshwater > Lake > Lake biofilm | place: USA: Lake... | reverse complement strand
ATGTGGTGCTGATCGAAAAGCTTGACCTGAGCTTCGATGCCGGGCTTGCGGTGCTGACTGGCGAAACCGGCGCGGGCAAATCCATTTTGTTGGATAGCCTGGGCCTTGCTCTTGGCCAGCGCGCTGAAGCAGGGTTGGTGCGCGCGGGGCAGGCGCAAGCGAGTGTGGCCGCCGCTTTCCTGCCGGCGCATGATCACCCGTGTTTTGAGATTTTGCGCGACCAGGGCATCAGTGCCGAGGATGAATTGGTGCTGCGCCGCGTGCTGCAAGCCGATGGCAAATCCCGCGCCTTCATCAATGACCAACCGGTCAGCGTGGCGCTGCTGAAGCGCCTGGGCGCCACGCTGGTGGAAGTGCAGGGCCAGCATGAACAGGTGGGCCTAGCTGATCCTGCCACCCATGCTGGCCTATTGGATGCTTTCGGTGCGCTGGATGGCGAACGCAGCGCCACTGCCAGCGCCTGGGCTGCCTGGCGCGACGCCACGCGCCGCCTGGCTGCCGCGCGCGAAGCCATCGCCAGCGTGCAGCGTGAAGAGGAATGGCTGCGCCACGCCGTGGGCGAATTGACCGACCTTGCGCCGGAAGAAGGCGAGGAAGATGCGCTGGCCGCCGAACGCCAAAAGCTGCAACAGGGCGAACGCCGGGCGGAGGCGATTGCCACCGCGCTTGGGGAGCTGACACCGCGCGACCGCCGCGCCGCTTCCCCCGCCCGCGCGCTGCGCGAAGCGGCCCGCGCGCTGGAACGCCTGCCACCACCCAATGAAGAGGCACAGCCCGCCATTCAGGCGCTTGCCGCCGCGCAGGATGCGCTGAGCGAGGCAGAAACACTGCTCACGCGCCTGATGAATGAAACCGGCCCCGATCCGCGCCGGTTGGAACAGGTGGAAGAACGTCTATTCGCGCTGCGCGCCGCGGCGCGCAAACACACCGTGCCGGTTTCAGAACTCGCCACCTTGCTTGGCAATCTCCGCGCGCGGCTGGAGGCGCTTGATGCCGGGGCTGGCGAAGTCGCAACGCTTGAAGCCGCTGAAGCCAAGGCACGCGGTGCCTACATCGCCGCTGCCGGCAAGCTTTCCGCCGCGCGCCGCAAAGCAGGCAGCGCGCTGGAAAAAGCCTTGGCCGAGGAATTGCCGCCGCTGAAGCTGGACCGCGCGCGCCTGGTGATAGACATCACCGCGCGCGACGAAAACGCCTGGGGCGCCGATGGGCAGGATCGCGTCACTTTCCTCGTTGCGACCAACCCGGGACAAACGCCAGGACCGCTTGCGAAAATCGCCTCGGGCGGGGAGTTGTCGCGGCTGATGCTGGCGCTGAAAGTGGTACTCGCGCACGGGTCGCCCGTGCCGACGCTGATTTTTGACGAAGTGGATAGCGGCATTGGTGGTGCCACCGCCGCCGCGGTGGGTGAGCGCCTGGCGCGTGTTGCGGACCGCGTGCAAGTGCTGGTGGTGACGCATAGCCCGCAAGTGGCGGCGCGCGGCGCACGGCATTTCCGCGTGGCGAAACAGGTGAAGGGCCAGCGCGCAGAAACGCGCGTTGAAATCCTTGATCAGGCCGAACGCCATGAGGAATTGGCGCGCATGCTCGCGGGCGAAAAAGTGACCGAAGCCGCGCGCGCGGCAGCGCGGAGCCTTTTGGGGGATAAGGCGTGAAGCCGATCCCCATTGATGCCTTGACCGAGCTTGATGCGGCGATTGAACTTGCGGCGCTGGCGCGCGAGATCGTGCGGCATGACCGGCTTTATCACGCGAAGGACCAGCCAGAGATCACCGATGCAGCATATGACGCGCTGGTCGCGCGCAACCGCGCCATCGAAGCGCGCTTCCCACAGCTGATCCGTAGCGACAGCCCATCTCGCCGCGTCGGAGCGCCGGTTGCGGAAGGCTTTGCCAAATCCCGCCATGGCGAGCCGATGCTGAGCCTGGATAACGTGTTTTCGCCCGAGGAATTCAGCGATTTCTGCAAGCGCATCCGCCGCTTTCTGGGGCTGGCTGAGACCGAAGCGCTGGCCTTTGTGGGCGAACCCAAAATTGATGGGCTTTCGATCAACCTGCTTTATGAAAACGGCGTCTTCATCAAAGGGGCGACGCGCGGTGATGGCGCGGAAGGTGAAGATGTCACCGCCAATCTGCTGACGATCCCGTCACTGCCACGGCAGCTGAAACCACCCTTCCCCGCCAGCATCGAAATCCGGGGCGAGGTTTTCATGGAAAAGGCTGATTTCCTCAGCTTCCATGCCACGCAGGAAGCCGCCGCCGAAGCGCGTGAAGCCCGCCGCGCCGTCGGCGAAAAACTGGGCGAGGCCGTGGTGATCCCGGCCAATCCGCGCAACGCCGCCGCTGGTTCGCTGCGTCAGCTTGATGCGCGCATCACGGCAACCAGGCCGCTGAAACTTCTCGCCTACGCCATAGGCGCGGCGAGCGAAGCACCAGCCGAAACGCACCATGACTTTCTTGATGAACTCCGCCGCTGGGGCTTCGCGGTGAACCCGCTCTCGCAGCGCCTGGAAAGCGAAGACGCGGCTGAAAGTTACCAGGCTGAGATCGGTGCAGGCCGCGCTGCACTCGCCCATGATATTGATGGCGTGGTCTATAAGCTTGACCGGATTGATTGGCAGCGCCGGCTTGGTTTTGTGGGCCGCGCCCCGCGTTGGGCCGTGGCGTGGAAATTTCCCGCTGAACAGGCGGTGACGAAATTGCTGAATATCGAAATCCAGGTGGGTCGCACCGGTGCGCTAACACCACGCGCGGTGATGGAACCCGTGAATGTCGGCGGCGTGGTAGTGCGCCACGCGACACTGCATAATGAAGATGAAATCGCACGCAAGGATATACGCATTGGCGACACCGTCATGCTGCAACGCGCGGGGGATGTCATTCCGCAAATCCTGGGGGTGGTGCTGGAAAAGCGCCCTGCCGATGCAGAACCCTATGCCTTTCCGCTGAACTGTCCGGCCTGCGGCAGCCATGCGATCCGTGATGGCGAAGATGTAGTGCGCCGCTGCACTGGTGGGCTGATCTGCCCTGCGCAAACCACGGAAAGGCTACGCCATTTTGTCTCCCGCCGCGCCATGGATATTGAAGGCCTTGGTGAGGAAAATATCCAATTTTTGTTCGATGCCGGGCTGATCAAAAGCCCTGCTGATGTTTTCCGCCTGCACCAAAAGCGTGAAACCCTGACAGGGTTTGAAGGCTGGGGCGAACGCAAGATCAGCAAATTGCTGGAAGCGATTGAGGCGCGGCGCAGCGTGGCGCTGGAGCGTTTCATCTTCGCGCTGGGCATTCGCCGCATCGGGGAACAGAACGCGAAGCTATTAGCGCGGCATTACCATAGCCTGGCAGCCTGGCGCGCAGCAATGATTGCCGCATACATCATCGGCTCAGAAGCGCGGGAGGAATTGGGCTCCATCCAAGGCATCGGCCCCGCCATTGCCGAAGAGCTGGTCGAATTCTTCGCTGAGCCGCGCAATCTGGCAGCGCTGGATGACCTGGCCCGCGAAGTCTCTCCGCTGCAGGTGGAAGAAGGCAGCGCCGCCGATAGCCCCTTCGCCGCCAAGACCATGGTCTTCACCGGCACACTTGAGAAAATGACACGCGATGAAGCCGAAGCGCTGGCTGAACGGCTCGGCGCCAAGGTCACGAAATCGGTCTCGAAAAAAACCGATTTCGTCGTGGTCGGCGCCGATGCGGGGTCCAAAGCGGCCAAGGCAGCCGAGCTTGGCGTGAAGACCCTGACCGAAGCCGAATGGCTGGAACTAGTTGCGAATTAAATCTGCGCGCAGGCCGCACGCAGCCAAGCCGCAGTCTCCGCATCCAATAACGGCGCCACCTCGGCCGCGACGCGCGCGTGATAGGCATTCAGCCAGTCACGCTCAGCGACCGTCAGCAAAGCAGGTTCAATCAAGGCACGATCAAAGGGCGCCAGCGTCAGGGTTTCGAATTCCAGAAATGGCTTCGCGGCGTCCGTAATTTCGGCCTTCTGCACCAGCAGCAGATTCTCCAGCCGAATGCCGAATTCACCCGTGGCGTAGTAGCCAGGTTCATTCGATAGAATCATACCCTCAGCCAAAGCCACCACACGCGCTGCTCGGCTGAAGGCAGCCGGGCCTTCATGCACCGAAAGATAGGACCCAACGCCATGCCCCGTACCGTGATCATAATCCAACCCTGCATCCCATAATGGGCGACGCGCCAGCGCATCCAAATGCGGCCCGGCGACGCCAGTCGGAAAGCGCAAGGTGGCCAGCGCAATATGCCCCTTCAGCACGCGCGTGACACATTCCCGCAAACGTGACGGCGCCGCACCCGGCCCGGTCCAAAGCGTGCGCGTAATATCCGTGGTACCATCAAGATATTGCCCACCTGAATCAATCAAATAGCATTCATTGGGGTTAATGGCGCGGTGGCTCGCTTCCGTTGCGCGGTAATGGACAATGGCGCCGTTTTCGCCGGCACCGCTGATGGCCGGGAAGCTTTCCGCCTGAAACAGCGGCACGTCCCGCCGAAACGCCAAAAGCTGCGCGGCGGCGGAGATTTCAGTAAGCGCGCCCTTCGGCGCTTCTTCGGCAAACCACCTCAGGTAGCGTGCCATCGCCACAGCATCACGCTGGTGCGCGGCGCGGGCGCCCTGTTGTTCCACCGCGTTCTTGCAGGCGCGCGGCATGCGGCAGGGGTCTTCGCCTGCGCGGATTTCCGCACCCGCTTCGCGTAGCCAATCGGTGAACCAGGTGGGCGTTGCCTCCCGGTCAATCCGCACGCGCTTGCCCTTCAAAGCACGCAACGCGTCTGGCATGGCATCACGCGGCGCGACGGCAACGGCATTGCCGAGATAGGCGCGCGTATCGTGATCCAGCTTCGCCGGTTCCATGAATAGCGACACCGCGCCATCGGCAAACAGCAACGCAAAACCAAGCGCCAGTGGCGTATGGTCCAGATCGCCACCACGGATATTCAACAGCCAGGCGATGGAATGCGCATCGGCCAACACCACCGCATCATCGCCGGCAGCGCGCAATTCCGCTGCCGCTTCGGCGCGTTTTTCTGGCGATGGCTTGCCAGCATAGGCAAGGGGATGCGCCCGCGCTGGTGCTTCCGGCGCACGCGGCCGGTCAGGCCAAATCGCGTCAATCGGGTTGGCGGGGAGCGCGCGAAAAGTCACACCAGGGCGGCGCAGGCGTTCCAGCGCCGGTTCGCTATGCAGCCATGGGTCGTAGCCAATGACCAACCCTTCCGCATTTGCGGCCAGCCATTCGGCGGGCGGCTCCTCCGTGATGTGGCGCGGTTCCCAATGCGCGACATCAATCTGGTTGCGGATTTGCAGCGTATAGCGGCCATCGGAAAACACCGCCGCCTGCTTTGGCAACACAATCGCCAACCCCGCGCTGCCGGTGAAACCCGTCAGCCAGGCGAGCCTTTCGGCGGAACGCGGCACATATTCGCCGAGATGCTCATCCGCCCGGGGGATCAGGAAGCCCTGCACCCCCATCCGCGCGAGTTCGGCGCGCAAGGCGCCCAAGCGTTCAGTTCGGTTCATGAGCAACTCCTGACCAAATGTTTCACAATTGTTGCATGACTTCCTGTGGATTCATGCGTCTGGCGCATGGCTATACTGTTGTCTTCGCGCATCACCTGTGCCCCAGAAGCCTCTATATCGTCGCCTATCGGACAGGGTTGCTGCCCTATCGGCCAGCACCTCCGCAAAGGAAAGCTAAACATGAACCCGCATTTCGCCAATCTCGAAACCAGCCTCTCGGCCCGCGCCGCGACGATTGAGGCTATTCACCGCGAAGCCGCCGCCGCCCGCGCCACTGCGCGAAGCCGCGCCTTTGGCCATGCCTTCAAGATGATCGGGGCCGGCATCGGCGCCGTGCTGACCGCCATCGCCACCTGGCCGACCAAGCGCGACACTTATAAGGCGCTGGACCAGCTTTCGGACACGCAGCTTGCCGATATCGGTCTGGCGCGTGGTGAGATCAGCCGCGTTTTTGAACCAGGCTTCGCCCTTCAGGCCGCCAATGATGGCGTGCTGCCGACGGGCCGGGCCGCTTAACCCCTAAATATCCTGCGCAGCCAGGATTTCAGGCCGCCCCCCTCGGGCGGCCTTTTTTTTGGTTGATGCGTCACATGCGGCCGCCGCGCCGGGGGGGCGAGGGCCGAGGCCATGCTATGCCGCCCCATATCTTCCGCCGCGATCAGCCTTACTTCCAAAGCCGTTACTTGCGCCACGGCTTCGGGCGGGTTGAGCGCAGCAAGCGCTTCCGCCGCTGCTGCCGCCTCAGCAAAATCCCCCGCACGGCGGAGCGCATCAATCACGCGCACGGATTGTTCGGCGTCCAAAGCCGGGCCGCTCCGCCACAGTGCCACGGCTTCGCGCCGCCATTGCCGCGCCAGGTCGTCGCGGTTCAGATCATCCGCCACCCAAGCCGCATGTAAGGTTGCCTCAGCGGCCGCATGCAAGGCGCCAGTTTCTTCCAACACATGCGCCCAGGCCAGAAAGCGCCGCGCCAAAACCGGATGCGCCGTATCCGCGATCAACGCCCGGTAAGGCGCCGCCGCTACGGCCTGCGCGCCTGCGGGGTGCACTTCCGTGATATCGGGCGCGGCATAGCCGCAATGCGGGCAGGCTTGCAGCCAGCGCGCCATGGTGGAGCGCACCGGCTCGCCCGGTCGCAAATCCAAATCAGGCGCCTGTTCCGGCACGGGCCGGCGAAAGCTCGGTTGGCGGCTTTCATGGCCGCACACCCCGCAGCGCTTCTCCCGCCCCGCGGATGTTGGCGCCGCTGCCATTACGCGGTGCGATCAGCCCCGCCCGATTGCAGCGCCGCCTGCGCCGCCGCTAGGCGCGCCACCGGCACGCGATAGGGCGAACAGGAAACGTAATCCAAGCCCACACTTTCACAAAAATGGATGGAGGATGGATCGCCACCATGCTCCCCACAAATGCCAAGCTTGATATCGGCTTTCACGCTGCGGCCCTTTTCGGCGGCAATGCGTACCAGCGCGCCGACACCATCCGGGTCAATGGAGACAAACGGGTCCTTCGGGAAAATGCCCTTTTCAATGTAAAGCGGCAGGAACTTGCCGGCATCATCGCGCGAAAGGCCGAAGGTGGTTTGCGTCAGGTCATTTGTGCCGAAGGAAAAGAAATCCGCCGCCGTGGCAATGGCATCTGCTGTCAGTGCCGCGCGCGGCAATTCGATCATGGTGCCGACGCTGTAGACCACATGATAGCCGCCCTCGCCGAAAACTTCCTGCGCCACGCGGTCCACCATGGCGCGGGTAATCTCCAATTCGCGCTTGGTCGCAACCAGCGGAATCATAATCTCCGGCACCGGGGCTTTGTGCGTCTTGCGGCCGATCTCAGCCGCCGCCTCAAAAATCGCGCGCGCCTGCATTTCATAGATTTCCGGGTAGGAAATGCCCAAGCGGCAGCCGCGATGGCCGAGCATCGGGTTCGCTTCCGACAATTCCTGCATGCGCCGCTGCATCGCCTCAACCTCGGTGCCGAGCGATGCCGCCACTTCTGCGATTTCATATTCGCTATGTGGCAGGAATTCATGGAGCGGCGGATCAAGCAGGCGGATCGTGACCGGAAGCCCAGCCATGATTTCGAACAGATCGAGGAAATCCTTGCGCTGGAAGGGCAGCAAACGCGCAAGTGCGGCGCGCCGGCCTTGTTCCGTTTCGGCCATGATCATCTGGCGCACGGCGCCAATCCGCTCAGGGTCGAAGAACATATGTTCGGTGCGGCAAAGCCCGATGCCTTCCGCGCCAAAGCGCCTGGCGGTTTCCGCATCCAAAGGCGTTTCCGCATTCGCGCGCACGCGCAGGCGCCGCACCTTATCGGCCCAACCCATTAGCGTCGCGAAATCGCCCGAAAGCTGCGGTTCCACCATAGCGACGGTGCCGATGAAAACCTCACCGGTCGCACCATCCAACGTTATGGTTTGGCCGGCTTCAATGCGCACGCCGCCGGCGCTCAGGTATTGGTTGTTGTAATCCACCGTGACACCGCCGCAGCCTGCCACACAGGGCCGGCCCATGCCGCGCGCCACCACTGCCGCGTGGCTGGTCATGCCGCCGCGTGTGGTCAGCACACCGCGCGCCGCATGCATGCCGTGGATATCCTCGGGCGAGGTTTCAATCCGCACCAGAATAACACTTTCGCCTTTTTGCGCGCGCGCTTCAGCCTCATCCGCGCTGAACACCACAATGCCGCAGGCTGCACCGGGTGAAGCGGGCAGGCCTTTCGCCAGCAGCTTGCGTGGCGCCTTGGGGTCAAGTGTCGGGTGCAGCAATTGATCTAGGGCGGCGGGGTTCACGCGCCGCACGGCTTCCGTGTGATCAATCAAGCCTTCGCGCGCCATATCAACCGCGATCTTCAATGATGCTGCGGCAGTACGCTTGCCATTGCGCGTTTGCAACATATAGAGCTTGTTGCTTTGTACCGTGAACTCAATGTCCTGCATGTCACGGTAATGGCGTTCCAGTGTCGCGCGTACCTGCACCAATTCGGCATAGGCTGCTGGCATGGCATCTTCCATGCTGCGTTCGGTCGGCTTTGAGCGTTCCTTCGCCATGGGTTGCGGCGTGCGAATACCCGCCACCACATCCTCACCCTGCGCATTGATCAGATATTCGCCGTAGAAAATATTCTCGCCCGTCGAAGGATCACGCGTGAAGCACACACCTGTTGCGCAATCTTCGCCCATATTGCCGAAGACCATGGCTTGCACATTGACCGCCGTGCCCCATTCGGCCGGGATGTCATGCAGGCGGCGATAGGTCACCGCCCGCTGGTTCATCCAACTGCCAAACACCGCGCCAATCGCGCCCCAAAGCTGCGTCTCAGGATCCTGCGGGAAAGGCTTGCCGGTCACTTCCGCGACCATTTCCTTATAGCCATCCACCACGCGATGCCATTCGGATGCGGTGAGTTCAGTATCTTCGTTCTTGCCCGTGTCGAGCTTCACATGCTCGATAATTTCCTCAAAGCGATGATGATCAACGTCGAGCACGACCGACCCATACATCTGGATGAAACGGCGATAGGAATCCCAGGCAAAACGCGCATCGCCGGAAGCCAGGACCAAACCTTCGACGGTTTGGTCATTCAGGCCAAGGTTCAGCACCGTATCCATCATGCCCGGCATGGAAACCCGCGCGCCGGAGCGCACGGATACCAGCAAGGGCCGGTGATGATCACCGAAGCGATTGCCCACCGCTTCTTCAACCCGCGCCAGTGCGGCACGCACCTGCTGCTCCAGATCATCCGGGTATTTCTGCCCATTATCGTAATAGGCGGTGCAGACTTCGGTCGTGATGGTGAAGCCAGGTGGCACGGGCAGGCCGATCGAGGCCATTTCGGCCAGGTTGGCGCCCTTGCCACCCAGAAGATTCCGCATATCGGCACGGCCCTCATTATGGCCGGCACCGAAGCTATAGACCCATTGTGTCATGGGGGGGGTTCCTCAGGCTTCAATCTTGGAGAAATCCGCCACGGCATCCATGGCGGCACGAAGACGGGCGAGCAGTCGCAGACGATTGCGGCGAAGTTCCGGCGCGGGATCGTTCACGATCACTTTTTCGAAAAAAGCATCCACCGGGGCGCGGAGCCCCGCCATGGCTTCCATGGCACGTTCAAAATCCTCGGCCTCAATATCCAGGCGGATGCGGGCGCCGGCTTCTTCCAGCGCGGCGGCGAGGGCGGCTTCTTCCGGCAGTTTCAGCAGATGGGCTTCGTAGCCGGTATCAAAAGCGTGGCCATCGCGCTTTTCCTCGATACGGAGGATGTTGATGGCGCGGCGATGGGCGGCGAGGAGGTTGGCGCCGGCTTCTGATTCGACAAAGCCGCGCACGGCATCGGCGCGGGCGAGCAGGCGGTTGAGGTCATCATCCGGTGTCGCGCCAAAAACTGCGGCCACCACATCATGGCGTGCGCCTTCGCCGCGGAGCTGCACGCGCAGGCGTTCGGCGAGGAAATCGAGCAAACCGGCGGCAAAGGCCGCGACCATCGGCGGGTGGGTAGCACCGCTTGCCGTTTGCCAGCCCGTCGCGCGCTTGGCCTCCGCGATTTCCAATCCGAAATCGGGTGTCGCGGTGGCGTTGGTCGCTTGCGGATAGAGGAAGAAAGCCTCGCCCATCAGATCAGCGAGCGGCAGGCGCAGTCCGTTTTCACGAATGATGCGAATAACACCAAGGGCAGCCCGACGCAGTGCGAAGGGATCGCCGCTGCCGGTGGGCTTTTCGCCCACGGCGAAGAAGCCAACCAATTGATCAATTTTATCGGCAAGCGCCACCGCAATGGCCACGCCTTCCGTCGGAACGGCATCGCCTGCGCCGGCGGGGCGGTAATGCATGGCGATAGCCTCTGCCACGCGCGCATCCTCACCCTGGCCCAGCGCGTAATAGCGCCCCATCACGCCTTGCAATTCCGGGAATTCACCCACCATGCCGGAGGCAAGATCCGCCTTGGCCAACCGTGCCGCGCGCCGTGCCAGTGTTGCATCGGCGCCGAGCTTCTCCGCAATCAGCCCAGCCAGGTTTTCAAGCCGCGCCACACGCTGACCTTGCGTGCCGAGCTTCGCATGAAACACCACGCTATCCAGCTTGGGCAGGAAGCTTTCCAGCTTTTGCTTGCGGTCCAGATCCCAGAAGAAGCGCGCATCCGCCAAACGCGCACGCAGCACGCGTTCATTGCCGGCGATAATCGCCGCGCCGCCATCAGGGGCGGCGATGTTCGAAACCAGCGCAAAGCGCGGTGCCGCCGAGCCATCCTTCTTGCGCAGGGCGAAATAGCGCTGATTGACGCGCATGGTGGTGCGCATCACCTCGGGCGGCAGATCCATGAAGGCGTCATCAATCCGCCCGAGCAAAGGCACTGGCCATTCCACCAGCCCCGCCACTTCGGCGATCAAAGCTTCATCCGGCACGACTTCCAGCCCTTCGGCGGCAGCGAGTGCGCTGATGCCATCACGGATCATGCGCGCGCGGTCTTCCGCTTCCAGCACAACCTGCCGCTCGGCAAGTTCGGCTTTATACTCGGCAAAGTCCTGCACGCTGAAAGCGCCGGGGGACATGATGCGATGGCCTTCGGTGAGGTCAGCACTCGCCAAGCCATGCCCATCATCAGCGCCTTGCGCCAGGGTGAAGGGCACCACGGCACCATCCACCACGCACAGGATGCGCTTCAAGGGCCGCACCCACACCATGGAAGATGTGCCGCCCCAACGCATGGATTTCGGCCAAGGGAGGCTGCGGATCAGCGCGGGCATGGCTTCCGCCACCAGCGCGCGCGCTTCCAGCGTGCGGCCCAGTTTGGACAGGACCCAGAACTGGCCTTCTTCCGTCAGCGCATCGCGCGTCGCGCCGTGTTTTTTGAGAAAACCATCAATCGCCTGATCTGGCGCGCCAATGCGCGGGCCGCGTTCTTCCTTGCCTTCGGTGGTCACGCTTGGCTTCAACTGCGCGGTCAGGCCAATGCGCCGCGCGCCATAAAAGCCGCGCGGCGGCGCTTCCAAAAGGGCGGCACAAGCATCGGCAAATAGGCGCGTCAAATCTTCCGCCGCGCGCGCTTGCATGCGCGCCGGGATTTCTTCGCAAAATAATTCAAGCAGCAGTTCAGCCATGGGTTTTGATCGCCGGCTCTATATCGGTTGCGGCGAAATCATCGCCCTTGAACAGCAGTGTCTGGCCGCGTTCCTTGGCCAGCGCATAAGCGAAACAATCGCCCAGATTGAGCCCCGCCTTGTGGCGGCCCTTGCCGTAGCGGCGCCAGGCATCGCGGGCAATGGCCGCGTGCTGCGCCGTGAATGGCACGATCTCCGCGCCCGCCGCCGCAATCAGCGCATCGAGCTTTTCAGCCATGCCGGGCCGCGCGCGGCCTTCTGTTACCATGGTGATTTCAACCAGGGTCGGCGCCGCAATGGCGACTTCATCTGCTTCTCCGATAGCATCAGCGAAGCGCTGTGCATCGGCTTCCTTGAATAGGATCGCAGCCAATGCCGATGAATCAAGAATCATCGCGGCAGACCATGTTCATCATAAAGATCGCTGTGATCGCTTGTGGTCCCGGGTGGCACCAGCTTGGAAGCGCGCTCACCAATTTCCATGATGGCCGCCACTTTCCGCGCCCGCGCTTCCTTGGTGGCTGCCAGCTTTTCCTGCACCGCTGCGCGCACCGCCCCAGTCGCCGTGGTGCGGAGCAATGCGGCAAGCTCCTTCGCCTCAGCAATCAGGGCGGCATTCTTGATGTTCAACTGGCCCATGGCGCACCTTTGGTAGAAGCCCTGCCGGATATGGTAGAAAACCCCCGAAAGCGCAAGGTCACGCCCCTTCGCCGGCCAGCCAAGCCTCACAACACCCCTTCGCCAGTGTGCGCACCCGGCCGATATAGGCCGCGCGCTCCGTCACGCTGATGGCACCCCGTGCATCCAGCAGATTGAAGCGATGCGATGCCTTGATGCATTGGTCATAGGCCGGCAAGGCGAGCTTTCTGTGCAGCAGCGCGGCGCATTCGGCTTCCGCATCCTCAAAATGGCGAAACAGCATCTTTGTGTCGGCGGCCTCAAAATTATGCGCGCTATATTCGCGTTCGGCCCGCAAGAACACTTCGCCGTATTTCACGCCGTCATTGTTGAAATCGAGGTCATAAACATTCTCGACCCCCTGGATATACATGGCCAGGCGTTCCAGGCCGTAGGTGAGTTCAGCGCTTGGCTTGTCGCAGGCAATGCCGCCGACCTGTTGGAAATAGGTGAATTGCGTCACCTCCATCCCGTCGCACCAGACCTCCCAGCCCAGGCCCCAGGCGCCGAGCGTCGGGCTTTCCCAATCATCCTCAACAAAGCGGATGTCGTGCAAGGCAGGGTCAATGCCAAGCGCGCGGTAGCTTTCAATCAGCAACGCCTGCGGGTCCACCGGGGATGGCTTCAGGATCACCTGATATTGGTAATAATGCTGTAGCCGATTGGGGTTTTCGCCATAGCGGCCATCGGCCGGGCGGCGCGATGGCTGCACATAGGCGGCCTTCCAGGGCTTGGGACCAAGGGTGCGGAGTGTTGTTGCCGGGTGAAACGTGCCCGCGCCCACTTCCATGTCATAGGGCTGCAGAATCACGCAGCCCTGATCCGCCCAAAAGCGATGCAGGCGCAGGATGATGTCCTGAAAACTGGGGGGCTTGGCGGTCATGGCGGTTCCGGGCTCTGGCGCAAGGCTCGTGCGGGATGCTCTATAGGCAGGGGACTGAGACCGGGCAAGGAAAGCCAGCATGACGACGACGCAAGATATCATTAGCGCCTATCTGGCTGCCTTCAATCGTGGGGATTGGCCGGGCATGCTGGCACTGCTGGCCGATGATGTGGTGCATGACATCAATCAGGGCGGCGCCGAGCATGGCAAGCCAGCCTTCGCGGCCTTTCTGGACCGGATGGCGCGCTGCTACCGGGAAGAATTGCGCGATATCGTGATCATGGTCGGCGCGGATGGCGCCCGTGCCGCGGCAGAATTCCAGGTACATGGCGAATATTTGGCGCAGGATGCCGGGCTGCCGCCGGCGCGCGGCCAGCGTTACGCCTTGCCGGCCGGGGCGTTTTTTGCCCTAAAGGACGGGCGGATCAGCCGGGTCACGATGTATTATAATTTACAGGAATGGCTGCGGCAGGTTGGTGGGTGAAGCCTTGCGTTGCGGGGGCTGGCAGTGCTTTCTGGCGCGATGAAGCTGCTTTCCGGTCATGCCCGGCTCGCCGGGGTATTCGGCCATCCGGTCACCCATTCCCGCTCGCCACGCCTGCACGGGTTCTGGCTGCAACGCTATGGCATTGATGGGGCCTATATTCCCCTGGGGGTGCCGCCAGAGCGCTTCGGTGCGGCGGTGCGGTCGCTGGTGGATCTCGGCTTTCGCGGCGCCAATGTCACCATCCCCCATAAGCTCGCAGCCTTTGAGATTTGCGATGAAGTCGCGCCCTTCGCGCGGCGCGCCGGGGCGGTGAATACGCTGATTTTCCGCGATGGCCGGATTGAGGGCTCCAATACTGATGGCTTCGGCTTTTTGGAAAGCATTCGCGAAGCGGCACCGGGCTGGCGGGCGGATGCTGGACCTGCGGTGCTGTTGGGCGCGGGTGGTGCGGCGCGGGCTATTGCGGCGGCTTTGCTCGATGCCGGTGCGCCGCGCGTGACGCTGGTCAACCGTACTGCCGCCAAGGCCGAAGCCCTGGCGCGGGACCTTGGGGGCGCAATCCAGGTGGCGGATCGGGCACCGCTGGAAGACGCGGCTTTGCTGGTGAATACCACCTCGCTCGGCATGCAGGGTCAGCCGGGGCTGGAATTGGATTTGGCGCCTTTGTCCAGTAGTGCGGTGGTGGCCGATATTGTCTATGTGCCGCTCGAAACCCGGCTTCTGGCAGCGGCGCGGGCGCGCGGCCTGGTCGCCGTGGATGGGCTTGGCATGTTGCTGCATCAGGCGCGGCCGGGTTTTGAGGCTTGGTTTGGCGTTGCGCCACAAGTGGATCAGGCGCTGCGCGATGTGGTGGCGGCCGATATCCCAAAGCGGGATGGCGCATGAAGATCATCGGCCTCACGGGCGGGATCGGCATGGGGAAATCCACGGCCTCGGCCAGCTTTCGCCGCCATGGCGTGCCGATTTTCGATGCCGATCAGGCCGTGCACGAATTACAGGCCGTGGGCGGTCGCGCGGTGCGGCCGATTGAAGCCGCTTTCCCAGGCACGACGCGCGGCGGTGCGGTAGATCGGGAAGCATTGCGCCGCGCCGTGCTCGGCAATCCCGCAGCCTTGAAGCAGTTGGAGCGCATTGTGCACCCCTTGGTGCGCGATGCGGAAAAGCGCTTTTTGGCGGCGGCGCGGCGGGCGGGGAAATCCCTCGTGGTGCTGGATATTCCGCTTCTGCTGGAAACCGATGGCGAAAAGCGGGTAGATGTGGTGGTGGTGGTCTCCGCGCCGGCGGCCGTACAGGCCGCGCGCGTGATGCGTCGGCCTGGCATGACAGCCGAAAGACTGGCGGCCATTCGCGCGCGGCAAATGCCGGATGCGAAGAAGCGCAGGCGCGCTGATGTGGTGATCCATAGCGGGCTGTCGCGACATTTTGCGGTGGCTGGGATCAGGCGCCTAATGCATCGGCTGAGGGGGGCTGGCTGATGCGCCAGATTGTGCTGGACACCGAAACCACAGGACTTGATCCGCTGACCGGTGATCGCGTGATTGAAGTGGCGGCAGTGGAATTATTGAACCTGCTGCCTACAGGCGAAGTGTTTCACAGCCTGGTTGATCCGGAACGCGATATCCCGGCCGAGGCATCACGCATCCATGGCTTCACCAATGGCGATGTCGCCGGCAAGCCGAAATTTGCAGAGATCGCCGATGCCTTGCTCGCCTTTTTGGGTGATTCCGAGATCATCGCCCACAATGCGCCCTTCGATTTCGGTTTCCTCGATGCGGAATTGTTCCGCTGCAATCGGCCCATCCTCGACCGCAGCCGTATGATTGACAGCCTGGCGATGGCGAAGACGCGCTTTCCCGGCATGCCGAATAATCTTGATGCGCTATGCCGCCGGCTTGGCGTGGATAATTCGATGCGCGGCAACCACAATGCCATTCTGGACTGTCAGCTTCTAGCGCAAGTTTATCTCGAATTGATGGGCGGCAAGCAGCCGGGTCTCGAACTGGCGGCCAAATCCGCTCCACGCCTGGTGACGCTTGACGTGGAACAGGTGGAGCGCGCCGCATTGTTGATAGCGCCACCAGCCGAGGCGCTAGGAGCGCATGAGGCTTTCGTCAAAGCCAAGATCAAGGACGCGATCTGGCTGAAGCCACCCTTCACGCCAGAGGAAGCTAACTGAGGCGCCTCAACTGCTCCGGATAATACGCATCAATTGCGCGACATGCTCGGGCGGCGTCGGTGGGATGATGCCGTGACCCAAATTGAAAATGAAGGGTCGCCCGCGCATGGCGGCCAGGATGCTGCGCGCCTCCGCTTCCAGGGCGGCGCCACCAGCGACCAGAGCGAGCGGGTCGAGATTGCCTTGGAGCGGCATGGTGGCCGGCACTGCCTGGGCGGCCCAGCGCGGGTCCATGCTGGTATCCATGGCCACCGCATCCACTGCCGCGCGGCTGGCGTAATCGGGCAGCATTGGCCCTGCCAAGCGTGGGAAACCAATGATCGGGGTGGTGGGGCAGCGCTTGCGGACGGCGCGCGCAATAGCGGCTGACGGTTCGATCACCCAGCGGCGGAATTGGCTCGGCGGCAGCAGGCCAGCCCAGGTGTCGAAAAGCATCAGCGCCTCGGCGCCGGCTTCCACCTGGGCGACTAGATATTCGACGGTGGCATCCTGCAAAATGCGGATCAGCCGGCCGAAGCTAGCGGGGTCGCTAAAGGCCATGCCGCGCGTCGCGGCAAAATCCTTGCTGCCGCGGCCTTCCACCATGTAGCAGGCAACAGTGAAGGGTGATCCGGCAAAACCGATCAGGGCGGTTTTCGGGTGATCCTGATTGAGGCCCGCACGGGTCAGGCGCACAGTCTCGAATATTGGCGCGGCTTTCGCGAGCAAGCCATCCAGATTGAGCGCGCTAATGCCTTCGGGGGCGCGTATGGGGTCAAGGAGCGGCCCTTCGCCTTCGGCAAAGCGCAGCCCCTGTCCCAACGCCCAAGGGACCATCAGGATATCAGAAAACAGGATGGCGGCATCCATGCCATATCGGCGGATGGGCTGCAGCGTGACCTCAGCCGCCAGATCGGGCGTGGTGCAAAGCGAAATGAAATCGCCCGCTTTGGCGCGTGTCGCGCGATATTCGGGCAAATAACGCCCGGCCTGGCGCATCAGCCATACGGGGGGCGGCCAGACGGCCTCTCCGGCCAAGACGCGCAAAAAGGGTTTGGCCCGGCTGGGCTCGTTTTCCGTTTCCATAAGCCGAACCTAAGCATTGAATCTAAGATTCTGAAAGATGAGGTAGCTTGTAGGGCCTGTGGATGATGGGGAGGCAAGTATTGCCAAATCCATCCACAGATTTGTCCCGCAGACAAATACTAGAATCCTGATGATCTGATCAGGAGCGAGGGGAGTTACGCTCCCAATAGGGTAGAGCCCTGGAAAAGCATCCAGGCTTGCGCGATATGGAGGTTTCATCCCCATTATGGGTTTGGGCGGGATAGGTGCCGGAATCTACCCCCGTTATCCACATTGATTCACGGAATTCTCCCGCCATGCCCAACAGGCACATTGATCTGCACCTGGTGTCCGATTCAACCGGGGAGACGCTGCAATCCATCGCCCGTGCAACGCTGGCGCGGTTTGACGATCATCACGTCGTGGATCATCGCTGGAGCCTGATCCGATCCCGGCTGCAATTGGACCGCGTTCTGGAGGGCATTCAGCATGAACCTGGGCCGGTGCTCTACACGCTGGTCGATTCAAGCCTGCGCCACGTGTTGGAAGAAGCCTGTCAACGTATGGGGGTGACATGCCTATCGCCGCTTGATCCGGTGATGGCGCTATTACAGGACGCGACAGGCGTGCGGGCGCGCGAGAAACGCGCAGCACAGCACGTGATGGATGCGGATTATTTTCGGCGCATTGATGCCATGCATTACGTGTTGTCCCATGATGATGGGCAGGGGACCGTCGGTATCCGTAACGCAGACGTGGTGCTTGTGGGCGTTTCGCGCAGCAGCAAGACACCGACATGCTTTTATCTGGCCAATCGCGGTATCAAGGCTGCCAATGTGCCGATTGTGCCAGGCGCCAGCCTGCCCGAGATTCTGCATGATCCGCCCTGCCCCGTAGTGGGGCTTTATATCGAAGTAAATGCGTTGATTGATATCCGTCGGCACCGCTTGAAGATCATTGGCGGACAGGGCGTACGGCAAGATACCACTGATTATATTGATCCTGAATCGGTAAAGGCAGAAATTATGGCAGCGCGCCGCCTATGCACGGCTCAAGGCTGGCCTGTGATTGATGTGACGCGGCGCAGCATAGAGGAAACAGCTGCGACAATCCTGCAATTGATGGAAGCCTGGCATGCGCGCCGGCGAGAGACCAAGGCGGCTGCCGCGCCTGAAGACCCAGCGGCAGGCGTGATCGGAAAGATCTGATGAAGCTGGGAGTAGACCAACCCGATATTGCGGCGCTGGAGCATGCTTGTTTGACGGCGGTACCGGCGCAGCGCGTAGCCTTTGACGGCAGTTTTGTTGTGCGTGCTTTTCTCGGCGGCACGGGGCGCGCCAATGCGGCCAGCAGTTTAAGGCCCGAGCTTGATCCAGAATTAGCGGCGCGCATCGCGCGGATTGAGAGGCGCTATGAGGCGCTGGGCCTACCGGTACGTTTCCGTTCCACGCCGCTTGACCCCCGGGGGATGGCAGAACTGCTCAGAGCGCGGGGCTATGTGATGAAGGACGAGACAATCATTTTTTTGGCACCAATTCAGGGTATTGCACGCGCTGATGTGGCTGTGCGCGTTCTATCAGCGCCTGATGAGGATTGGATGGCGGTGACCGCCACAGCGGCGCATCAGGTGCCAGCTCGGCGCGCTGAGAAGGAACGAGCCGCCGATATGATGATGGTGCCAGCAGCCTGGCTGGTCTTGTACGAAGACGCCAAGCCAATGGCCTGTATTTCAGTGGTTGCCGATGGGGCGTTGGCCGGGTTTTTCGATTTGGCGGTGGTCCCCGAAGCGCGGCGCCAGGGCCTAGGATCGCGCATTACGCGCGCGGCAGCGCAATGGGCTGCTGAACAGGGGGCAAATTGGCTATGGGCGCAAGTCGCGTCAGCCAATCAGGCTTCCTGCGCGGCGCAGCAAAGCCTTGGCATGCGGGAAGCCTACCGCTACGTCTATGTTGTTAGGCCTCAAGACAAGGTGGCCTTGTTGCACTTCGGGTAATGGCCGCCGCCTGGGCTTCAGGGTAAGGGTGCTGAAGCCCAGGTCATACAATTATGGGATGAGAACTGTGCTGCCTGTCGTTTTGCGCGCTTCAAGCGCGATATGCGCAGAAGCAGCATCCTTCAGCGCGTAGCTTTGATTGACACGAATCTTGACCGCGCCCGAGGCCACAACCTCAAACAAATCATTGGCGCGCGCCACCAAATCCTCGCGTTGCGCCGTATAGGTCGCAAGTGTGGGCCGCGTGACATAAAGCGAGCCCTTGGCGGCCAGAATGCCGAGGTCCGGAATGGCAACGGGGCCAGAGGCATTGCCGTAGGAAATCATCAAGCCGTAAGGCGCCAAGCAATCGAGCGAGGTTAGGAAGCTGTCCTTGCCGACGCTGTCATACACAACCGGGAGCATGGCGCCTTTGGTGATGTCCTTCACACGGGCGGGAATATCGTCGCTGGTGAGCAACGCGTGGTCCACGCCGTGGTCTTTCACCAGTGCTGCCTTTTCCGGCGTGCTGACCACGCCAATCACGGTGCAACCAAGATGCTTGGCCCATTGGCTGAGAATAAGGCCAACACCGCCGGCGGCAGCATGGATAAGCACAGTCTGGCCAGCCTTAGCCGCATAGCATTTCTTGATCAGGAAAGCGGCTGTCATGCCTTGCAGCATCATCGCGGCACCCTGTTCGAAGCTGATGGCTTCTGGCATTTTCACCAGACGATCAGCCTTGATGGCGCGCGCTTCCGCATAGGCGCCGATGGGGCCGGTGGCGTAGGCGACGCGGTCACCAACCTTTACCTCGGTCACGCCTTCACCAATCGCTTCGACAATGCCCGAAGCCTCCATGCCGATGATCGCCGGCATGCTGGGTGCTTTGTAGAGGCCAGTGCGGAAATAGACGTCAATGTAATTCAGGCCAACGGCCTTATGCCGCACCAGCGCCTCGCCTGACTTGGGGGCGGGAAGGGGCACGTCCTCCCAAATCATTTTCTCCGGGCCGCCGGGTTCATGGATGCGGATAGCGTGATTCATGGGGGTATCCATCAGGTGTTGAGGGGGAGAAGAAGCGCGCGGCTTTCATGATCCAAAAGATAGCGCTTTGTAGCCGGTCCATCGCCGCCAGAATAGCCGCCAAGAGACCCATCGGCGGCGATGACACGGTGGCAGGGGATGAAAAGGGGAATGGGGTTGGCGCCATTGGCCCCGCCAACCGCGCGCGGCGCTGAGCCGAGCACACGGGCCACATCAGCGTAGCTGCGCGTCTCGCCCGCGGGGATGTCGCAAAGCGCGGCCCAGACGCGTTTTTGGAAAGCAGAGCCTTCAGGCGCGAGTGGCAGGTCGAACCGCAGGCGCTTGCCGTCGAAATATTCTTGTAATTGGTCCCGCGCTTGGCGGAGTAGAGGGGTGGCTTCCTGGTCCCTACCACGACCCCAATCAAGCGCGACGATGGCACCGCCATCTTCGGAGATGGTGACCTCACCAAGGGGGGTATGGAGAGAGAGCTGCGGCATGACGCGTGAGCGGAGTGGCACCAAGGCCGGTTAGCGTCAAGCGGGGCGGTTTTGACGGATAGCCCGTTAGGCGGCAAGGAAACATGCGTAAGCAAAGAGGAATGCACATGAGCGATTTGGAGGCCAAAGGGAGAGGCGCGATAGACCCCCCGCCATTTTATGAGGCGCATGTGTTCGTGTGCTGCAATCGGCGCCCTGATGGGCATAAGCGCGGTTCCTGCGCGGCGCGCGGTAGTGAAGCATTGCGCGATTATATGAAGGCGCGCGGCAAGGAATTGGGGCTGGCCGGGGTGCGGGTGAATATGGCCGGCTGTCTGGATCGCTGCGAATTTGGCCCGGCCGTGGTGATTTACCCCGAGGGGATTTGGTATAAGATCGAAACAAAATCTGATATTGAGGAAGTGCTGGAAACACATCTTCGTCAAAAGGGCCGGGTAGCGCGCTTGATGTTGACCGAACGCGATATCGCACCCCCAAAGGCATAGGGCCGCTTGAGTGTTTCACGTGAAACGAGGCCATAGGTGAGCGCGGCTGATACCATCTACGCCTTGGCCACTGGGGCAGCAGCAGGTGCAGTTGCGGTGCTGCGCTTGTCGGGTCCTGGCACGGCTGAGGCGGTTAGGCGGCTAGCCGGCGGCCTGCCGCCGCCCCGTCATGCGAGCTTGCGGCGGCTGCGCGCCCCTGATGGGGAAACGCTGGACCATTCCCTTGTACTCTGGTTTCCAGGGCCGGCTTCTTATACCGGCGAGGATGCAGCGGAGCTGCATTTGCACGGCGGACGCAGCATTATTGCTGGGGCGATAGATGCATTGGCAGTGGCTGGGCTACGCCAAGCAGAGCCTGGTGAATTCACCCGCCGCGCCTTTCTGCACGGCAAAATGGACCTGACCGCTGCTGAGGCCATCGCCGACCTGATTGCGGCCGAAACGGCCGCGCAACGGCGCCAGGCGCTACATCAGGCCGATGGTGGCCTAGCCCGACTATACGGTGGTTGGGCTGAGCGCTTGGCGCGGCTGCTGGCCCATCAGGAGGCGGCGATTGAATTCGCCGAGGATGGCCTGCCGACTGACCTAGACGCCAAAGCACGCGCTGGGGCAGGGGAGCTACGTGCAGAAATAGAGGCGCATTTGGCCGATGCGCGGCGCGGCGAATTGCTACGCGAAGGTTTGGTCTTTGCCATTATCGGCGCGCCAAATGCTGGAAAATCTTCCCTTCTCAATGCCTTGGTGGGTAGGGAAGCAGCAATTGTCTCGGCCCGCGCCGGCACCACGCGCGATATAGTAGAGGCGCGGCTGGATTTGGCAGGCGTCCCCGTGACGCTATCTGACACGGCCGGCCTAAGAGAAGCGGCGGACGAGATAGAAGCGGAGGGAATCAAGCGTGCAGAGCGCCGGGCGCATGAGGCCCAGCTTGTTATTACCCTCTTCGCCGCTGATCAGCCGCCCGATAGCGAGACACTCCGTTGGATAGGGCCTGAGGCCCTGGTGCTGGTTAACAAATGCGACCTGGCGCCTGCGCCTGCTATGATTGCAGGTGTTCCGGCCATCGCGATTTCTGCGCGCCAGGGTACCGGGCTTGACGCGTTGCGGGATCGGCTGGCGGAAGTTGCACTCCGCTTAACGGGCGCGGGGCAGGGCAATCAATTGACCCGGCCGCGCCATCGGGCAGCCCTCACGGAAGCCTCAGCACTGCTGGCCGAGGCAGAGGAAGCCAGCCTTGCAGAACTTACGGCGGAGGCGCTGCGGGCAGCCCTATTCGCGCTTGGCCGCCTCACAGGGCGCGTCGGTGTCGAGGAAATTCTCGATATCGTCTTCCGGGACTTCTGTATCGGCAAGTAATGCTGATATAGGCGGCGCATGACGAGTGCGGATTTGACCTTTGATGTCGTGGTGGTGGGCGGTGGCCATGCTGGCTGTGAGGCCGCGGCTGCCGCGGCGCGCTGTGGTGCGCGCACGCTGCTGCTGACCCATAAGATTGAAACCATTGGTGAAATGTCCTGCAACCCGGCTATTGGCGGGGTGGGTAAGGGCCACCTGGTCCGCGAAATAGATGCACTTGACGGCATTATGGCCCGTGCGGCGGATGCGGCGGCTATTCATGTCAAGATGCTGAACTTGTCGAAAGGTCCAGCGGTTCGGGGGCCGCGCGCCCAGGCGGATCGGCGGCTTTATCGCGAAGCGGTCCAGGGGCTGCTGCGCGCTCAGCCGGGCCTCTCCATCATGGCCGGGGGTGCTGAGGGGCTGGAGCTTGATCAAGTGGGCGCGCTAGCTGCGATCATCACGGGCGATGGGCAGCGCATCCGCTGCGGCGCCGCAATCATCACGACTGGCACATTCCTGCGCGGTGAAATCCACATCGGTGAAAAGCGTTTCCCGGCCGGCCGCGTTGGTGACGCACCGGCAATCGGTCTGGCGCTAGTCTTTGAGCGGTTGGGCCTGCCGCTTGCGCGCCTCAAGACCGGCACACCACCCAGGCTTGATGGGCGGACTATTGATTGGCCAGCTTTGGAAGCGCAGCCAGGCGATGACCCCCCCGAGCCCCTTTCCTGGCTGACTGAGCGCATTTATAATCGGCAGGTTTCATGTGGCATTACTGCGACGACGCCGGAAACCCACGCCATCATTCGCGCCAATCTCCAATCGAGCGCGGTCTATGGCGGGCGGATACAGGGGGTCGGACCGCGCTATTGCCCTTCGATTGAAGACAAAGTGGTGCGCTTTGCTGAACGTGAGCGGCACCAGATTTTCCTTGAACCTGAAGGGCTTGATGACCTGACGGTCTATCCCAACGGGATATCCACGAGTCTTTCAGAAGCGGTTCAGGAGCAGGTGGTGGCCTCGATCCCCGGGCTTGCAAAGGCCCGCATCCTGCAACCTGGCTATGCCATTGAATATGATCACATAGACCCTCGCGCTCTGACCCCAGCATTGGAACTGCGGAGAGTGTCGCGCCTGTTCTTGGCTGGGCAGATCAACGGGACCACAGGGTATGAGGAAGCCGGCGCCCAAGGGTTGATGGCTGGGATTAATGCTGCCCGTCGCGCTTCTGGCGCCGACCCTGAAGCAAGTTTCACGCGCCGTGAAGCCTATATCGGCGTTTTGGTGGACGATCTGACGTTGCAGGGCGTTTCTGAACCTTATCGTATGCTAACCGCACGCGCTGAGCACCGCCTGTCACTCCGGGCAGATAATGCAGGTCTAAGACTTACGGAACGGGGCATTGCCTGGGGCTGCGTTGGGTCTGAAAGAGCCACGCGCCACCGGGCCTTTGCAGAAGCGGTTACTGGTGCACTGCGGCGCGCCACCACGGATTCGGCGTCGCCCGCCGCACTTTCCGAATTTGGCATCACGGTCAATCAGGATGGCCGGCGGCGCTCGGTTCTGGAAGTGCTCGCTCTCCCAGGAATCGAAACAGGCCGGATCGAAGCTGCCTTCCCATGGTTGTTGGGACTCACCCCCGCAATTCGCGCCCAGTTGGAGGCCGAAGCCCTCTACGCCCCTTATTTGCGTCGGCAGGAAGCGGAGCGGCGCCTTCTGGAACGCGAAGAAAAGGCGGCGATCGCCGCAACCCTCGATTTCGACGCCGTAGATGGGCTTTCTGCCGAAATGCGCCAGCGCCTGAAGGCTGCGCGGCCCGCCACCCTTGGTGCCGCTGGCCGCGTTCAGGGTGTCACCCCAGCAGCCCTGGCGGCTCTGGCAGTGCATCTGCGGCGTGACGCTCAGCGTTTCACGTGAAACACTCTCCCGAAACTTCAGCACGCCTTGCCGCTTATCGCGATCTGCTGCTGCGCTGGAATACCCGTATCAACTTGATTTCAGCGGAAACCGCCGGCGAAATAGATCAACGGCACATTGCGGATTGCGCGCAACTGCGGCCGCTTTTGCCGTCGGAGGGGCCAATCGGCGATTTCGGCTCAGGCGCGGGCCTGCCGGGTCTTGTACTCGCTATCATGCAGCCGGAGCGTGAAATACACATGGTGGAGTCAGACAAGCGCAAGGCGGCCTTTTTGGTCGAAGCAAGCGCCCAATTAAAGCTGCCCATGGTCCGGGTGCATGCCTGCCGCGCAGAAAATGCTAGGCTCCCACCGCTTTCTGCGATCACCGCCCGCGCGCTTGCACCCTTGGTGGCTCTGCTGCCTTATGCGGAGAAGTTCCTCGCCCCAGGTGGCGTTGCGATATTCCCGAAGGGCAGAACCGCCGAGAAAGAGTTGACGGAAGCAGCCCAGGACTGGCACTTCACCCTTGAGCGGTTTCCAAGCGCCACCAATCCCGAAGCAACCATCCTCCGCCTGAGCAACATCCATCATGTCCCGCCCTAGCCTCGCCAGGCCGAAGATTATTGCCATCGCCAATCAAAAGGGCGGGGTCGGTAAAACCACGACTGCTATCAACCTGGCGACCGCGCTCGCCACCACCCGCAAGGTTCTGCTGATTGACCTTGACCCGCAGGGTAATGCCTCGACTGGCCTTGGCTTGCCGCGACAGGAAAGGGGCCAGGGCAGCTATGCGCTACTCGTTGGTGCCGCGCCCTTGGCGGAATTGATCAAGCCATCGCGCATTCCGCAGCTTGATCTGTTGCCGGCGGATGCTGACTTGGCCGGCGCCGAGATTGAATTGATTGATGTCGAGGCCCGTGAAAGACGCTTGCTGAATGCGCTGGAAGCTTCCGGAGATGTCCTGACCGGTACCGACCTCATTATCATCGATTGCCCGCCTTCGCTCGGCCTGATCACCCTCAACGCCTTGGTCGCGGCGAATGAGGTTTTGGTGCCGCTGCAATGTGAATTCTTTGCACTTGAGGGCGTTTCTCAAATTACGCGCACCATTGAACGCGTGAGCAAAAGCCTAAACCCAAGCCTCAAGCTTGGTGGCATCATCCTGACAATGTTTGATAAACGCAACAATCTATCCGAACTTGTCGCAGCTGATGTACGCGCCTTCTTTGGCGATAAGGTCTATGAAACGGTGATTCCTCGAAACATACGCATCACTGAGGCGCCATCCCACGGCTTGCCCGTCCTGGTTTATGATCATCGCTCGGCGGGCGCTGAGGCCTATGTCGCACTCGCGCAGGAGTGGCTCCGCCGCCAGAAGCAACCAAAGGAACCGGCCCAATGAAAAAGCCCGCCCGGCTCGGCATGGGTCTCTCAGCCCTTATGGGTGATGCGCCGGCAGCGCCTAGTGCTCCCCAGGCGGGCACGCCGCGCAGCCTACCGATTGCCTCGCTCGAACCCGGCCCCTTTCAGCCGCGCATGGAACCTGACCGTCAGGCGCTGCAGGAACTCGCGGCTTCCATCACCGAACATGGCATTTTGCAGCCCCTGCTGGTGCGCCCGAAGCCGGGTACTACGGGCCGGTATCAGATTATCGGTGGTGAACGTCGCTGGCGCGCGGCGCAGATCGCCAAGCTACATGATGTGCCCGTCGTTATTCGCGATTTTGATGACCGCATGGCGATGGCTGCCGGCTTGGTTGAAAACCTGCAACGCGAGGACCTGAACGCGATCGAGGAAGCGGAAGGTTTTGCACGCCTCATTGACCAATTCGGCCTCAACCAGGAAAACCTCGCGCGCGCGGTCGGCAAATCGCGTAGCCACATCGCCAATACGCTCCGCCTGCTCAATTTGCCGCCCGCCATTCGCGAGCATTTGCGCGCCGGTCGCCTGAGTGCCGGCCACGCCCGCGCCCTGTTGGGTGCGGAAGAACCTGAAAAACTCGCCACGCAAATCCTCACGCGTGGTCTTTCAGTGCGTCAGGCTGAAGCCATGGCAGCCGCGCAGCCGAAAAACCCCGAGGCGCGGCGCACCAATGCGAAGGATTCCGATACCCTGGCGCTGGAGCGCCAATTGCTTGAACGCCTGGGCTTGCAAGTCGCAATCAAGCATTTCGGCAAGGGCGGGCAGGTGACCATCAGCTATAATGATCTTGACCAGCTTGATGGTCTGATCCGCCTGTTGATGCCAGACACATGACGCCGCCTTCTCACCCGGGAGCCTGCCTTGTCGAAACCCAATGATCTGGATGCGGCCGATCTTGCCATCCTCCGGCTGATCCAGGCGGATGCCTCGCTATCCTTAGGCGATATCGCGAAGGAGGTCGGGCTGACGCAAACCCCATGCTGGAAACGCATCCGCCGCATGGAGGAAACCGGTATCATCACCGGCCGCGTCACGCTGGTAAACGCGGAAAAGCTCGGCCTTGGCATTTCGGTTTTTGTTGCCATCGAAACCGGCGACCATTCCGCAACATGGATAGAAAGCTTCGCCAAGACGGTGGCCGAGATGCCGGAGATCGTCGAATGCTGGCGGCTCGGCGGCGATGTTGATTACCTGCTCCGCGTCGTCGTCTCAGACATGACAGCTTATGATGTCTTCTACCGCAAGCTAACCGCCCGCGTGGCGAGCCTGCGCAAGGTGACATCCCGCTTTGCGATGGAATGCGTGAAGTCCACCACCGCGCTGCCCCTTTAAACGCGCGTAGCCAATTGACCGGGAAAGGGCTGCGCCCTAGCTTTTCCCACCATTATCAAAAAAGGGAGGATTTGCCGGCATGACCGTGCATTTCTGTGTGCATGACGAAGGCGATTCCGTCGGCGTCGTCGTTGTCGAAGGGATCAAATCCGGCCAGGTGCTAAATGGCTGGATTATGGATCAGGATAAGATGATCGCCTTCAACGCCAAGTCGGATATTCCGATCGGCCATAAGCTTGCCATTCGCGCCATCGCTGCTGGTGACACCATCATCAAATACGGCGTTGATATCGGCAAAGCGGTGAAGAATATCGCTGCCGGCGAACATTTGCATGTCCACAACGTCAAAACGAAGCGGTGGTAAGCGCCATGGGCATTAATCTGAAAAACGCTGCCTTTGAAGGCTGGCGCCGCGAAAATGGCCGCATGGGCGTGCGCAACCACGTCATCATCCTGCCAGTTGATGATCTTTCCAACGCTGCCTGCGAAGCTGTGGCGAACAACATCAAAGGCGCGCTGGCCATTCCGCACGCCTATGGCCGCCTGCAATTCGGCGCGGATCTGGATTTGCATTTCCGCACGCTGATCGGCACGGGCAGCAATCCGAATGTCGCCGGCGTGGTGGTGATTGGCATTGAACCAGGCTGGACCGGCCGTATTGTTGAAGGCATCGCCAAATCTGGCAAGCCGGTGGAAGGCTTCGCCATTGAACAGAATGGCGACATCAACACCATCGCCAATGCGTCCCGCGCAGCCTATCGCATGGTGAAGCACGCTTCGCGCCTGAAGAAGACCCGCGCTTCGATGCAGGAGCTTTGGGTTTCAACCAAGTGCGGCGAAAGCGATACCACATCGGGCCTCGCTTCCTGCCCGACCGTCGGCAATTCCTTCGACAAACTCTGGGAAAACGGCAATACGCTTGTTTTCGGTGAAACCACCGAATTGACGGGCGGCGAGCATCTGGTCGCTGAACGTTGCCGCACGCCGGAAATCCGCGCGCAATTTCAGGCGATGTTTGACCGCTACCAACGCGTGGTTGAAACCAACAAGACGAATGATCTTTCCGAAAGCCAGCCAACCAAGGGCAATATCGAAGGCGGCTTGACTACCATCGAAGAAAAGGCACTCGGCAATATCCAAAAGATCGGCAAGAAGTGCTTGGTCGATGGCGTGTTGGACAAGGCGGAAGAACCAACCCATTCCGGCTTGTGGTTCATGGATTCAAGCTCTGCCGCGGCCGAGATGGTGACCCTTTGCGCCGCATCAGGCTTCGCCGTGCATACCTTCCCGACCGGGCAAGGCAATGTTATCGGCAATCCGATCCTGCCGGTGATCAAGCTTACCGCTAACCCGCGCACGCAGCGCACCATGTCTGAACATATTGATGTGGATGTGACTGGGCTATTGCAGCGGCAGATGAATATGGATGAAGCGGGCGAAGCCCTGCTTGATTCCATCATCCGCACGGCTGATGGCGAATTGACCGCGGCTGAATTGCTCGGCCACCGCGAATTCAGCCTGACGCGGCTTTACGAAAGCGCGTGAGCGAAAGGGGCGGCGCGCCAATAATTACGCGCCGCCCTTCAACCCTATTGCCGCTTGGCCAAGGCCAAGCCGGCCCCCAAAGCAATCATTGATGCGCCCGAGATTTCGCGCAGCCGCCGAATGAAGGCGGGCCGCGATGCCGCACCTTCACGGATACGGCTGGCGCCTATCGCCACCACAATATCTGCCAGCGTATTCAGCGTGACGGAGATCACGCCCAGCAGAATAAAGGGCAACGCCACCGCACCCGCGCTGGGGTCAAGAAACTGCGGAATGAAGGCCAGGAAAAAAGCTGCGGTTTTGGGGTTCAGCGCCTCCACCACCACACCTTCCCGAAAGGCGCGACGCGCCCCCATGGCGGGGGCCGGGTCGGCGCCAGCCAAGCCCTGCGCCGCATCATGCCGCGCAGCGATGATGGTGCGAACGCCGATCCAAACCAGATAAGCCGCACCTAGCCATTTCAGCACCGTGAAAAGCTCCGCACTCGCCAAGACAAGCGCGGAAACACCCAGCGCTCCGGCCAGCACATGCACCAAGCCGCCAAGCGCAGTGCCGAAGCTGGAAGCGATGCCCTCTGCCCGCCCGCCCGCCAGGCTGCGCGCCGCGACGTAGAAAATCCCCGGGCCGGGCGTGACCGCCAGCAGCAGTGCCGCCGCGAGGTAGAGGAAGAATTGTGTGATGTCTGGCATGGCGCATTCTTACGCCATGCCAGACACAAAAACGAGGAAGCGCGCGCCGTGCCGACGCCCTACCCCGGATCAATCCAGCCGATATTCCCATCGGTGCGGCGGTAAACCACGTTCAGCCCGCCGCCCTTCTTATTAAGGAACATCAGCGCCTGGGCTTGGGCCAGATCGAGCCGCATTACCGCCTCACCCACACTCAGCTTTTCGATATGCGCAGGGTTTTCGGCAATGATGGCGCCATGGTCGCCATGCTCGGGCGCTTCCTCCTCACTCGGGGCTTCAATCACATAGCGGCGGCCGCGCGGTGCTTCCTCAGCCGCCGCTTCACGTTCACCGGCGAAGGATCGCGCATGTTCATTCACGCGCCGGCGATAGCGGCGCAGGCGCTTGGCCAGATGTTCGGCCGCAACCTCAAAAGCGCGATGCGCGTCCGCCCCCTCACCCTCGGCGCGCATCATCAGCCCGCGCCCGGCTTTCAGGTTGATGTCACAACTGAATTGGCTTCGATGCTTGTGGAAGGTCACATTGGCTTCAAGCGCGTGGTCGAAATACTTGGCGGTAATCGCCGCCAGCCCATCGCTCACATGGGTCTTCAGTGCTTCCCCGGTTTCAACCTGTTTGCCGGCAACAGTAATATGCATGGGCCTATGCCCTCCCTTTTGCAAAGCGGAGGGGCCGCCCCTTGGCGACCGGGCGCGCGACCCTTCCCTTCCTCCCGGGTCGCCCTTGTGTCCGGATCAGGCCGAGGCGGCCTTCTCCCGTTTGCGCTGCACGGATGATGGAATGCGCAGCGCGTCCCGGTATTTGGCCACAGTTCGCCGGGCAATGTCCACGCCTTCTTCACGCAGCCGGGCCACAATCGTATCATCAGAGAGGATATCATCCGGGCTTTCGGCATCCACCATGGCCTTGATGCGGTAACGCACGGCTTCCGCACTATGCGCTTCCCCGCCGCGCGTGCCGGAAATGGCGGTGGTGAAGAAATACTTAAGCTCAAAAGTACCGCGCGGCGTGGCGATGGCCTTGTTGGAAGTGACGCGAGAGACCGTGCTTTCATGCAACGAAACCTCATCCGCCACATCGCGCAGGATCAGCGGGCGCAAATGCCCAATGCCGTGGCGGAAAAAACCATCCTGCCGGCGCACGATCTCCGCCGCCACTTTCAGGATGGTATTGGCGCGCTGTTCCAGCGATTTCACCAACCATGACGCGGTCTGGAAACGCTCCGCGATCCAATTCTTGTCATCCTTGCCGCGTGCGCTGACATTGGCCGAGGCGAAGAAACCCCGATTCACCAATACGCGGGGGAGTGTTTCAAGATTGAGTTCCACAATCCAATCATCATTTGGCCCGCGCCGCATCAACACATCCGGCACAAGTGTCGGCGCCGGCGGCGCATCAAAGGAAGCGCCGGGTTTAGGGTCCAGCCGCCGCAATTCAGCGACCATTTCCGCCATGTCTTCCGCATCCACGCCGCAAATCTGCTGCAAGCCCTTCAAATCGCGCTTGGCGAGCAACTCCAGGTTCGCGAGCAGCGCCGCCATGGCCGGATCATAGCGGTTGCGATCCTGCAACTGCACCGCCAGACATTCCGCCAGATCATGGCAGAACATGCCGACGGGATCGAAGCGCGCCATGGCAAGCCGCACGCGTTCCACCAGCGCCTCTTCGCACCCCAGCGCATCCGCAATCACCTGCGCGCGCACATGCAGCCGCCCCGCCTGATCCACCAGCGCCAGCAGATTGCCCGCAATTAACCGTTCCTGTGCGAGCGTGAAATTCAGCCTGATCTGTTCCGCCAAATGATCGCGGAGCGAGCGTTCCGGCGCTTCCATGGCTTCAATGCCGGAAAGATCATCCTCAAAATCACTGCGCCCGCCGCGGCCAATCGGCGGCAGGCCATTATCGTAAACATTATCCCATTCGGCATCGAGCGGCGCGGCATTTTCCGAAGGCAGCGCGTCAGAAGCGGCCGCGCTGGCGGCATCGGCCGGTTCGCTTGTGGCTGGCAAGGGGTCTGTGCTGCGGCCAGCATCCGGCCCGGCTATGGGGCGTTCATCGCGTTCCAGTAGCGGGTTGCGTTCCAGCTCTTCCTCGACAAAGGCAGAGACTTCCATATTGGAGGATTGCAGCAGCTTGATCGCCTGGCGCAGCTGCGGCGTCATCACCAGCTGCTGCGACTGCCGTAAATCGAGACGCGGGCCGATTGCCATCAGCGCTGCTCACTAGGCCGGGCGGAAAGGAAGGCGGGAAACATAAGGCGCCAATATCCGATTACAGGCTAAATTTTTCGCCAAGATAGACGCGGCGCACATCCTCATTCGCCACGATTTCCTGCGGGCTGCCTTCCATCAATACCTTGCCATCATGCAGGATATAGGCGCGGTCGATGATTTCGAGTGTTTCGCGCACATTATGGTCGGTGATCAGCACGCCAATGCCGCGATCCTTCAAATGCTTCACCAGATCACGAATTTCGCCAACCGCGATGGGATCAATGCCAGCCAGCGGTTCATCCAAAAGGATATACGAAGGATGCGTCGCCAAGGCGCGGGCGATTTCGCAGCGCCGCCGTTCACCACCGGAAAGCGCCAGCGCGGGGGCGCGGCGCAAATGCGCAATGCCGAATTCTGCCAGCAATTCATCGAGCATCGCCGCACGGCGATCGCTTTCCGGTTCCACCACTTCCAAAGCGGCGCGGATATTCTGTTCCACCGTCAGGCCGCGAAAGATGCTCGCTTCCTGGGGCAGATAGCCCAGCCCAAGCCGAGCACGTCGATACATGGGCAGCATGGTGACATCATGCCCATCCATCATCACGCGCCCTTCATCGGGCTGTACCAGACCGGTGATCATGTAAAATGTCGTTGTCTTTCCGGCGCCATTCGGGCCGAGCAGCCCTACCGCTTCGCCGCGTTGCAGTGACAGCGAAACATTGCGCACCACAGGGCGCTTCTTGTAACGCTTGCCAAGCCCTGAGGCGTGAAGCCCGCCGCTGCCGGGCACCAGCTTGATGGGGGGCTTTTCACTCATCGTGTCGGCGCCCCTGGCCCGGGAAGACCCTGGCCCTCACCTGGCACGATGATGCCGCGGACCCTTTCATGCGGGCATGCCACAAGCCGCGAAATACCCGTATCCATATTCACAATCGCCTCACACCCCGTCAGCGTATTGTCACCCCGTACGATCCGCACATTGCCAAGCAGGCGCGCAATACTATTGGGCGGCGTATAAATGCCGGTATCCCCGCGCACGACTTCTTCGGCAGTGCGGATTTCAACCCGGCCATAGGCTTCCACCTTTTCCAGGTTGCTGTCCGACCCAGGCGCTTTTTCTGAACCGGCACGTGTGGGTTGCGGGCGCGGCGCGCCGGCGGGCTCTGTTGGAGCCTCACGGAAATAGGCCACCAGCACATCGGCCCGCACCCGCTTGTCATCCTTGGTCACCACCACCGCATCACCACGCGCCACTGCCATCCGCCGCTGCGGCCAATATTCCACGCTGTCACGTGCGGTGAGTACATTATCCGGTGAGGTCAGGCGCAGATTGCGCCCGGTCAGCACCATGACCGCCTGATCGATATCGTGGATGGCGCGATCGCCCTCGGCCCGGTCTGTCGCGGTGGTGATCACGACATTGCCTTCGGCTTCCAGGCGCCAAATCTCGCTGGCGCCACCGGGGCCTTCGCTGGCGGGGCGCGGCTCGGCCGGCGTGCCGCCGCGTGGACGATAGCGCGCCAGCAGCAAATCAGCATCAATGGTGACACCCCCGCGCACGGCCTGCGCCGCACCGCGCGCGATCACCACCTGATCATTCTGGCGCCATTCAATCCCATCCCGCGCGGTAACTTCGATCGGCCCGCCCTGATTGAGATCAGCCACCTGCGCCGAGGCAAGGCCCGCGCACAGAAAAAATGCCAAGGCGAAGTGGCGCATCATTGGCGGCCTTCCAGCATGGCGCGCGCGCGCCCGGTGAAGACCACCACCGCGCCCTTGTCATAAAGGCGGAAACCTTCGCTGATAAGCGTACCGAAGGGGCCCTGCGCGGCCACGGGCTTATCGCCGGAAGCGGCACCTTCTTTCAATTCAATCGAGGCTTCTTCGGTCACCAGCAGATTGCCGCCATCATGCCACAGCGTGACTTCGCCGCGCAGATCAAGATGATTGCGCGCCTTGTCCAGCCGGCCTTCGCGCGATTCCAAAAGCACCCAACCATCGGTCATGAGCAAATCAGCGCGCGGCGCGGACAGGTCCACCAAATCCTGGTTCTGCCCCTGAATCGCAACCGCTGCAGTGACGGTATAGGGCCGGTTCTGCTCATCCACGCCCTGATAACGGGGTGCCACAATGCGCACCGCCTCGGGCGCGGTTTCGGCAACGCGGCGGAAGGAAACCCGCGCGCGTTCTTCTGCGCCTTCCAATTCCGGCCAGATGGCAATGACCAGCAGCAGCGCCACCCCCGCGCCCGGCACCAGCCATTTCAGCAGCGTCAAGACCGCCCGCCGGCGCGCCATTTGCGCCGCCGAAGGTGACCAGCGTTCGCGTGAGGGCGGTGTGATGCGCCGCGGCGCCCGCGGCACGGCGGCAATAACCGGGGCGTCAGGCGCGCGGTTCTTCACGCCACACCTGCGCGCAGCAGATCATGAATATGCAAAATGCCGATCGGCCGGCGCGCCTCATCCACCACGAAAAGCGCGGTGATGGCGTGCTTGTTCATCAGCCCAAGCGCTTCCGCCGCCAGTGCATCGCCGGTGATGGCCCTTGGATTGCGCGTCATTACCTCACCGGCCGGGCGCGCAAGTAGGGCAGCCCCGCCCGAGGCTTCCAACGCGCGGCGTAAATCGCCATCGGTGATCACGCCGGCCAGCGCGCCATCGGCGCTGACGACGCCAAGGCAGCCAAAGCGCCGCGCGGTCATGGCCAAAATCGCGGCTTCCATCGGCATATCAGGCGGTGCCAAGGGCAATTCCGCCGTGCCATGCATCAAATCCCGCACGCGCGACAGCCGCGCGCCCAGTTTTCCGCCGGGATGGAACACGCGGAAATCGGATGCGGTAAAGCCCCGCCGCGTCAGCAAGGCCACCGCCAAGGCATCCCCCAACGCCAATTGCATGGTGGTGGAGGTTGTGGGGGCGAGCCCCATCGGGCAGGCCTCAGCCGCTGCGGGCAAAACCAGCGCGACATCCGCAGCGCGCGCGAGTGTACTTTCCGCCCGGCCGATAATGCCAATCAGCGGCAGGCTGAAGCGCCGGGAATGCGCGATCAAATCCGCCAATTCCGGCGTTTCCCCGGAGTTGGAGAGTGCCAGCACCGCATCCCCGGCCAGGATCATCCCCAAATCGCCATGGGATGCTTCGGCCGGATGCACAAACAGCGCAGGCGTACCGGTGGAGGCCATGGTCGCGGCAATCTTGCGCGCCACATGGCCCGATTTCCCCATGCCGGAGACCACAACGCGCCCCGTCACACCCGCCAGCAGTTCCACCGCGCGCACAAAGCGCGCATCGAGACCATCGGACAGCGCGCGCAAGGCATCCGCTTCCAGCGCCAAGACGCGGCGGCCTTCGGTCAGGTCTGGGTGGTGGGCAAGGTCATTCACGCCATCTTCTATGCGGCGCTAGCCTTCAAGGGTCAATAAATTCCGGGCATCGCCCTGCAAAAAAAATGCCAGAGCCTATTAATGGTGGAAAATATCCGGGTCCTCATAACCCAGCAGATCAAGCCGCCCGCGCGCCGGCAGGAAACGGAAACAGGCTTCCGCCAAATCCAGCCGGCCTTCGCGCTTCAACAAGCCTTCAAGCTTGGCCCAAAGCGCATGCAAATGCAGCACATCCGAAGCGGCATAAGCCATTTGTTCGGTGGTGAGTTCCGCCGCACCCCAATCAGACGTCTGCTGCTGCTTGGAAATCTCCACCCCTAGCAATTCCCGGCACAAATCCTTAAGCCCATGCCTATCGGTAAAGGTGCGCACCAGCTTGGCGGCGATTTTAGTGCAAACCACCGGCGCCGTGACAACACCCAGCGCATGATACAACGCCGCGACATCAAACCGCGCGAAATGAAACAGCTTGGTAACCGCCGGATCAGCCAACAACTTCTTCAAATTGGGCGCATCCGCACCCCGCCCACCAAGCGATGCCGGGCTGATTTGCACCAGATGCGCCGACCCATCGCCCGAAGATAACTGCACCAGGCAAAGCCTGTCCCGATGCGGGTTCAGGCCCATGGTTTCCGTATCAATCGCGACCACACGGCCCAAATCCAGGCCATCCGGTAGGTCGTTTCTATAAAGCCGGATGGTCACGCCGGCATGGGAGAATAAGGTGGAACCCATTGGTCGCGCCGCCTTACAAAGAGAAAAACTGGTGCCCAGGAAAGGACTCGAACCTTCACAGCCTTGCGGCCACAGGTACCTGAAACCTGCGCGTCTACCAATTCCGCCACCTGGGCAAAGGGGGCCGGCGCCTTGCGGCGAGACGCGCGCATTTACGCGCTGGGGGGTGGGGCGTCAAGAAGGAGTATTGCGGGTGAGTATCGGGGGCGCTGCCCCCGAAGCCCCCGCCGGGGTAACAGTGTTACCCCGGACCCCGCCGGGACGAGGGCGGGGCTGGACTTGGTGTGGGTTACTCGCGGTGACCCCACAAACTTAGGGTCACTGCGGGCCGCCTGGACGTGCTGGTGGCGGATCTCCGCGCGACTATCCTGCAGGCGCTTCACGCGGCGGGGATTCCTGCTGTGGTGGCAATGTCGGTGCCCGACAAATCACCGGAGCGCCTGCCGCATCTGACCAAAGCCGGACTTGGTTCCGCCCACTGGATTGAAGCGGGCGTCTTGACCACACTTCCTTACTCACGCGCGCAAGAAAAAGACAAATGCTCACCTAAAGGTTTCAGAGTACGCGTTACGATATTTCTTACTAGACAAGCGCTACCATAGGGATTAGATATGCAGTGCGATTTGTCGCGTGGCGATGCTGCGCAGGGAATCGTGGCAAGCAAAACCCCTGGAAGGAAGGACTTTCCTATGTCTCCTGCGACCCCACAGCGTGATTATACAATCAATCCGAAGATCACGCTCCGGATTGTGACGATTAGCCTGCCGCGCCATGCCCCACCGGAAGTGAAAATTGAGGGAGAAGTGTCTGTCGCCGATCGGCGGATCGGTCGCGTCACCGAGACCCGCTTTCTCACCATGCACCTGCCCGAGTCGGGCCGGCGCTTTCTCACTGAGTTGGAGGCGGCATTCACTGTGCCGACTGCCACTGACAAGGACGATTAAATGATTACGGACGACGGAAAGCGCGTTGATCGAGCGGCCAGCTTGGAGCCGATTGACGTGCATGTGGCCGGGCGAGTGCGCCAAGCGCGGAATAGCCGCGGATGGTCCAGGCTCAAGCTGGCTGAGGAAATCGGCTTGTCTGATCAGCAAATCACTAAATGGGAACTGCCGTCCAACCGCATGTATGTCAGCCGCCTTTACGCGGTGTCGCAGGCGCTGGGCTACCCGATTGGCTGGTTTTTCGAGGGATTCCGATCCTTGGCGGCGCGCATCCCCGCCATGAACGCGACCGCCAGCCCTGGGGCTGATGTGCTTTCGCTTCTGACGCCGGAAACCATCCGACTTTTGGAGCAATACACCGCCCTGACGCCCACCCGCCAAAGGCTGGTGCGGCAATTCCTGGGCGAAATGCAGCCAGTGGCCGAAGCCGCCTCTGGCGCAACCGCAGCACCCGCAGAACAGGAAGATGGGCCTTTTGCTGTTCGCGTATGACCTCCCCGTAACCTCGGCGGTTTGCGGCTGTTGGGTGGCTGCCCGCTAACCGCTCCTAATTTGGGAGCAGAAAGAGTTGCGGCCACCCCACAAATCAGGGTCACTCCGGGCTGCCAAGCCCTTCGTGGTGGCCGATAGCGGTTGCGGCCACCCCACAAATTCAGGGTCACTCCGGGCAATCCCTGCTGAAGCTGGACAAGGTGGTGGTTGCGGCCACCCCACAAATTCAGGGTCACTGCGGGCATAGCGCAGCTGCTTCGGCAGGGCATCCCGTTGCGGCCACCCCACAAACTCAGAGTCACTTCGGGATGGTCATTGCGACGCTGTTTGGGCTTTCGCCGTTCTTGCGCAAGCTCTACGCCGATAGTGGTTATCAGCGGCCTTTGTTCAGGGCCGCGCTCGGGCCTATCGTCCAAAACTTGCAGATCGAAATCGTGAAGCGATTTGACACTGCATCGGGTTTCCAGGTGTTGCCGAAGCGGTGGATTGTGGAACGAACCATTGCTTGGCTCACCCACTGCTGTCGCCTTGCGAAGGATTGGGGAAATCTGAATTTCTCGGCGCTGAGTATCCAGCGTTTGTCTTCCATACGCTTGATGGTGAGAAAAACTTTCCAAAAGATAGGAATGTTCCCGGACAGACTCTCATACGGCGTTCTATGGCAAAAGCGAAGAGCCCAGGCATCCCGATAGACCACCACAAGAAAACATTTCGACAAGATTTCTTCCGAGAAGACTAAAAAACCCCACAGAACTGACATAATTCACAGAATCTGCCAAAAAAATGTTTTCTTCATGGGAAAATCGCCCGTTTTCTATTACTGATGCTCTCCGCACTGATCCAGAAACTCTGAAAATTTGGTAGGCGGCAACGGCCCCGCTACCGCGAGTTTCACAATCAGTTCTTGCTCTTTGAATTTCATCCCCAGATAAAATAGCTCTTGGCGGCGTCAAACTTCGAGATCGGAATCTAGAATAATGTATAAATTCATTGGGCGCGCCACCAACTTCAAAAATCACAGGAATAGAGCTCGTCAACCCGACCATAGCCACAGGATCAGCACGCAAACTCATAGTAAATGGCCCAATATTACAGCCCTCAATGGCAGGACCAATAACTATCAGCCTGCGACCTTCGCGATTTGAACGAGGCGTGGATGATCCTAAAAAACGAGATAAAAATAGAGTATTTGCTGAAAAACCATCTTTACTTAGCTCCCGTGAGTCCAAAATCTCCTCTTCGGTATGAGTAACGATCGGTTGGGCATAAGCCATTCCTGGGGCAAGTAAACTTAGCAATATCGCCAGCGAACAATACTTCGAGCCCCCCACTTTGACCGCCTCCTGCCAAAACCGACCTTAGTTAGTTGTTTTCTACACTGTTGACCTCGCGACAGCAACCCAACCCGCAAAATTCATGAGGGCTGCCGGACATGGTACAAGCCGTTGAACGGCCATGAAGTTCGGCTGCGAACCCAGAACCCTGTCGTTTCCGGACACTACACCCGCCGACACCGACGTTACGCTACCCCTGCCGGGCCTGTCACCAGTTACGGGCAAGCCCCTCATCGCGCGCTTCAACGGCGGGTCCGTCTTAAACGATGGCAGCCTGCTGGCGCTGCGTGAGGTCGAGGCGCGTCTCGCCCAGATGCATCCTAGTGATGGCACTCCTGCCCGGTTAGGCGGTTGCGGCCACCCCACAGATTCATGGTCACTGCGGGTGGTGCGCAGCAGGTGATAGAGTTTTCGCCGTTGCGGCCACCCCACAAATTCAGGGTCACTGCGGGGTCTGGTTCACCGGCTAAGTTCGCAGACACGGTTGCGGCCACCCCACAAGTTCAGGGTCACTCCGGGGTCAGTCCGCGATGGGTTCCAGGCAAACGCGTTGCGGCCACCCCACAAATTCAGGGTCACTCCGGGGGGGATCATCTGTAACGCCCTTGCCGCGCAATGGTTTTTTCCCGTCTTGACCTCTGAAAAATGTGGCGCCCCGCGCTGCGAATACGCCCTTGCGGGCGTTTTGGTCGCCATGGGTGGTTTTCTGCTCCAGGCCGGGTAACTCCCCTTGCGGGGATGATACGCCCTTGGCCGTAGAAGCGCGGTCAGCAACGAACCCGCCAGCAGCATGCGCCGCCAACGGCCCAAGACCGCCATCGTCACGCCGCCTAAGCCGCGCAACCATGTCCTGTTCACGAGGCGCGAGTTTATCGCCCTTCGTAATTCCTATCATCGCCACGCCGCGGCGGGCGATATTCACCGCACCCACGCTATCGGCATGCGCCGAAAAGCCGCAGGCGATGCAACAAAAACTTTCCTGGCTTGGCCGGTTTTTCGCATCCCGCGCCGCGCAGGCAGGGCAGGTTTGGCTGGTGCCGCCCGCCACAACATCCTTTGGCGCAGGCAGCCCCGCCAGCTTCAGCTTATAGCCCAGCAGCACTTCCAACTTGCCAAGCTGCGCCTTTTTCAAATGCCGCCGCCACCCGCCACGCCGCGCGCCTTTGGGCCGGGCTTCGGTGATAGTGCGTTTCAAGCCATCCAGCTTTTCCACCACGACTTGCGCGCGATACGCCTTGGCTTCCGCCACAATGCGGTTCGCCAAAAGATGCAACGCCTGGTCCACGCGTTCCACATGCCGGTGGCTGGTGGCACCGCGCCGCTTTTGTTCTGCGCGCCGCCGCCGATCCGCCACCGCAATACTAGCGCCCACTTCCTGGCCCAGCGGTTCTGAAACCCGTATGATGCGCCCATCTCCGGCCACAACACTCAGCGCAATCGGATTGACGATGCCCCTATCCACACCAAGCCGGGCTTCGGAAAGCGCCGCCTTGCGTTCCGGCATTTCGAATTGCGCGCAATAAAACCATTCATCGCCCCGGCGCAGCAAAAGCCCGGAACGGAGGATGGTTTTGCCAGACAGGAACTTGTTCTGATGCCACAGGGAACATTCCAGCGGCAGGATGATCCTGGTTTTGGAAACGCCGCCTTTGAAAACTTCCCCGGTGGCCGCTTCCATGCCCGGCGCAAGCTGCGCGGGCCGCGCCTTTTCATCGGTGGCGCGCATGATGTTCAGCACCAGCGAAAGCGCACCATTCGGGCCTTTGCGAATGATCAGCCCATCGCGCGCGCGGGCAATGGTAAGCGGCCTTGGCCCCGGTTTACGCGCCACGCGGCCAAGAGCATCGCGCGCGGCGTTTTCTTCTTCCCGCGTTGTGGCACGGGCCAACGCATCAAGCGCGGCGGCGTGATCAGCTTCCGAGGTAACTAGCTGGGCCGGGTATTCCGCTTCATGCCCCCCGGCGCGGAGTTCGATATAGGAACCGATGGCCATGGAGATATCGCGGCCAAGCCCCTGGGCGACGGGTTCATTCAACCCGGCCTTGGTCGCATCGCGGATGACAAGCCGATTGATTTCCTGGTCCAGCGCGCGGGATTGTTCGCGCCGCGCTTTCTTGTCAGCCTCGGCCGCGACGGCATCCGCCCTGGGGCGTTTCTGCGCCAGGATATCCCAGAAAACATCCTCGGCCTTTGCGCGCAGCTTTTCCATGATCGCGGCCTTGCGGCGCGATGGACGCAGCTTGAACACGGCGGTGAGGTACTGCCCTGCCATGCTCAGCAACGAATCGGGGAACGGAGAGCGCGTATCGAATCCATTTACTTTTTATACCTGATTCTGCGCCGCCTTTCATGCGGTTTTATCCTACATCAAAGAATCGCCGCCGGGTCTGTTGCTGAGTGCAGTAAATCTTGGCAAAGCGCCTTTGATGTCAGCGCCCAACAAACACACCGGGACCAGCCTTGACGCCTTTCTGCAAGAAGAAGGCGTGTGGGACGAAGTTGCAGCGGCCGCGCTGCGGCGCGTGGTAGTATGGCAAACCGCGCAGCCCACCCCAGCAAATCCCCCGCAAACATCCAGGCGGGGTCCGGGGTAACACTGTTACCCCGGCGGGGGCTCCGGGGGCAGCGCCCCCGATTGCTCAGAACAATACCCGCTGCATGCGTTGATTAAGTGATGTAGCCGTGCCGCCCACGGTGCAGAAGCGGATTTGCAGCGTGGATTTGAATTCCTCTATGCGGAATATGTCGGTCGAAGTTTCAGAAAGCTTCGGGCCGCCATAGCCGGCATGCGCCAAAGCGCAGCGGAATTTTCGGTCTTGCTGATTGGTTACCATCACGGTTCCAGCAAAACCGCGTGTCGCGATGGTCGGATGGGTCACGGGAATGATATCAATAAACTCGACTTCTTTGGCTTGGGGGAAGCGTCCTCGTACCCAGGTTTCAAAAGCCTCGCGCGACCGCAATTGGCTGAAGGCGTGCTCACCAAAATAGGAATAGGGTGCGATCATCCGCTGTGCATTGGCCCAGCCGCGGTCCGTAATGACGACAACATCATGCACAACTGCATTGTCGCGCATTGTCCGCTTCGCATCCCTAAGGGGCATGTCGGAAAACACTACGGCAAGGTTGCCGCCGAGTTGCGCGGTCTCGATGGGCGTCCAGTCGTCAAGCCGTATCGAGCCACCGGCGGTGTCCTTCTGCCAACCCGGCCCTTCGCAGGCCGTCACGAGCACGGCGCAAAAGACCAGCGCTGTAACCCGCGCCATAGAAGACCAAGAACGCATCGGACATTCCCCCGGGTGCTATTGATGCGGAAAGGTTAAGTCAGGGTCATTTTCTACCGCAAGACGAATTGCATTAAATTTATGCAACCCACTCCCTTGCCCCAAGTCCAGGCGGGGTCCGGGGTAACAGGCTTTGGTTTGGCGCGCAGCCGCCACACCAACCCTGCGCGCGCCGCTGGCTGACGCCAGCAGCTACCCCGGCGGGGGCTCCGGGGGCAGCGCCCCCGCCTCCCCTTTGACGCATCCCCCCCTCTGCCTCACAACCCGCGTCCATGACCGTTCTGACCATCCGTGATCTCACCATTCGTCTTGGCGGGCGCGCCTTGTTGGAAGGTGCTGCCCTACAAGTGGATGTTGGGCGCAAGATTGGCCTCATTGGCCGCAATGGCGCCGGCAAATCCACTTTGTTGCGTGCCATTGTGGGTGAATTGCAGCCGGATGGGGGTGAGATCAGGCTCTCCGCCCGGGCGCGCATGGGCCATGTGGCGCAGGAAGCGCCGGCGGGTGCTGCGAGCCTGTTGGAAGCGGTTTTGGCGGCGGATACCGAACGCGCGGCATTGCTCATGGAAGCGGATGGCGCGGCTGATCCTGGGCGGGTTGCTGAGATCCACGAAAGGCTGATTGCGATCCGTGCCGATAGTGCGCCGGCGCGCGCGGCGGCGGTGCTTTCCGGGCTTGGTTTTGATGCTGCGGCGCAGGCGCGGCCTTTGGCGGAATTTTCGGGTGGGTGGCGTATGCGTGTGGCGCTCGCACGTGCCTTGTTTCTGGAACCGGATTTGTTGTTGCTGGATGAACCAACAAACCATCTGGATTTGGAGGCGACGCTTTGGCTGGAAGGTTGGCTCTCGCGGTTTCCGGGGGCGGCGATTGTTGTCAGCCATGATCGCGGGTTGTTGGAACGCTGCGTGGATGCAATTGCGCATCTCGATCGTGGGGGCATCACGCTCTATTCGGGGAATTTCGCGGATTTCTTGCGCATCCGGGCGGAACGCCAGGCGCAGCAGCAGGCGCAGAATGTAAAGCTGATATCGGAACGCGCGCGCATTCAGTCTTTTGTGGATCGCTTTCGCGCCAAGGCCACCAAGGCGCGCCAAGCACAATCTCGGCTGAAGGCGCTGGAACGTATGCCGGCGGTGGAAGCGCTGGTGGAAGATACGCCCGTGCGTTTCGCCTTTCCAGCGCCGGAGGCTTTGGCGCCGCCGATCCTGTCGATGAACCGCGCATCGGTGGGCTATGGCGGGGCGCCGATTTTGCAGCATTTGTCGCTTCGGCTGGATCAGGAAGATCGCGTGGCGTTGCTGGGCGCCAATGGCAATGGCAAATCCACGCTGGCGAAGCTGCTGGCCGGGCGGCTTGATGTTTCGGGCGGGGAGATGTTTCGCAATAATCGGCTGCGCGTTGGCTATTTCGCGCAGCACCAGGCCGAGGAATTGGATTTGGCCGGCACGCCGCTCAGCCACATGCAGGCCGCGCTGCCGAAGGCGACTGAAACCGCGTGCCGTGCGCAATTGGCGCGTTTCGGGCTGGATGCGGACAGGGCGGATACTCGGGTGGCGCAGCTTTCGGGTGGGGAAAAGGCGCGGCTGTTATTGGCGCTGACCACGCGCGATGCACCGCAAATGCTGATCCTGGATGAACCGACGAACCATTTGGATATTGATGCGCGTGATGCGCTGGTGAAGGCGCTGGCGGATTTCGAAGGCGCGGTGGTGCTGATCACGCATGATCCGCATTTGGTGGAGCTTGTGGCGGATCGGTTGTGGTTGGTCGCTGATGGCACGGTGAGCAGTTTCGATGGCGATCTGGATGAATATCGCGTCTTGCTCGCCGAACGCGCACGCGGTGCGGCGCCACGTGGGGAAGCCGGCGGCGTGCGGGCCGAAGCGCGGCGCGAAAGGGCGGAAAACCGCGCGGCCCTGCAACCGCTGCGTGCGCGCTTGAAGGCGGTGGAAGCCGCTTTGGAAAAACTGGGGAAGGAAGCCGCGTTGATCGAAAAACGGCTCGCGGACCCCGATACCTATGCCCGCTTCAAGGCTGAGGATATCGCCTGGGCCAATACCCGCCGCGCCGCCATCGCCAAGGAAGTGGCGGGGTTGGAGGAGGAATGGCTGGAGCTTTCGGCGAAGCTGGAGGATGCGTAATGTGGCACAAGGTGGCGCGCGCGATTTACACCAAAGCGTCACGTTGCTAGGTAGGCGTCCCTCACAAGTCACTGCCCCTGCGTGCGGAGTCCCCCCGGCATGAAGATTGTTGCCTGCAACAGCAACCGCCCCTTGGCCGAAGCTGTAGCCGCCGCTTGCGGTATCGCGCTCACCAATGCCTCCGTCCGGCGCTTTGCGGATTTGGAAGTTTTTGTCGAAATTCATGAAAATGTGCGTGGTGAGGATGTGTTCGTCATCCAATCCACTTCCTACCCCGCCAATGACAATCTGATGGAATTGCTGATCACGCTGGATGCGCTGAAGCGCGGCAGTGCGCGGCGCATAACCGCCGTGATCCCGTATTTCGGCTATGCCCGGCAGGATCGGAAATCCGGGCCCCGCACGCCGATCAGCGCGAAGCTGGTCGCGAACCTGATCACGGCGGCGGGTGCCAACCGGGTGCTGACCATGGATTTGCATGCTGCCCAGATTCAGGGGTTTTTCGACATTCCGGTGGATAATCTTTTCGTGGCACCACTTTATTCGCGCGACATTCAGGAACGCTATGCGGGGCGGGAATTGATGATCGTCTCCCCCGATGTGGGCGGTGTGGTGCGCGCGCGTGCCATTGCGGCGCGCTTGGGTGTGGATCTGGCCATCATTGACAAGCGCCGCCCGCGTGCCGGTGTTTCCGAAGTGATGAATGTGATCGGTGAAGTTGAAGGCCGCGATTGCCTGCTGGTGGATGACATTGTCGATTCCGGCGGCACGCTTTGCAACGGGGCTGAGGCGCTATTGAAGAATGGCGCGCGGTCAGTTGGCGTTTATGTGACGCATGGCGTTTTCTCGGGCGGGGCGGTTGCGCGGATCGGCGCGGCACCGGTTGAGATGATGACCGTGACGGATAGCATTCAGGCGACGGAAGCGGTGCGCGTTTCGCGCAATATCCGCCAGCTTACGATTGCGCCGCTGCTGGCGGAAGCAATGAAGCGGATCAGTGAGGAAAGCTCGGTTTCGTCCTTGTTCAACTAGAGCAGATCGCGTTCAGATGGAATCATCTGGACGCGTGAAGATGCTCGAAAAACAAAGGTTTGGAGCGAGTTGCGTGAACCCATGTGAACGCAACACGCTCTAGAATAATCATCAAAGGGGTTGCGATCATGAAACTGTTCTATGCGCCAGGGGCGTGTTCCATTGGCATCCATGTGATGCTGGAAGAAATCGGTGCGCCTTATGAAGCCGTGGCGGTCAATCTGCGTGAGGGTGCGCAATTCCAGCCGGGCTTCACTTCGGTCAATCCGAAATCCAAGGTGCCGGCGCTGCAGCGCGAAGATGGTTCGGTGCTGACGGAATATCCGGCCATCGCCTTTTGGCTGGCGTCACGCTTTCCCTCGGCCGGCTTGATGCCGTCCGGCACGGATGCGCAGGCGCGGGCTTTGGAAGCGACTGATTACTGTGTCGCCACGATGCATATGCAGGGTTTCTCGCGCATGTTCCGCCCGGCGAATTTCGCGCCATCAGAAGCCGATCATGAAGCGGTGAAGGCCCGGGGCGAAGAAATTTTCCAAAAGGGCCTTGGCGTGATGGACAAGGCGCTTGAAGGCAAGGAATGGCTCGCGGGCACTTATTCCTTCGCGGATAGTGCGCTGTTCTATGTCAGCTTCTGGTGGGCGGCGCGCTTGAATAAGCCGCTGCCAGCCAATGTCGCGGCGCATTATGCGCGCATGAATGCGCGCCCCGCTGTACAGCGCACGATGAAGGCGGAAGGCCTGGCGTGAGCCTGAACCCGACCGCCTTCTGGTTCCTCCGCCACGGTGAAACCGATTGGAATGCTGAGGGGCGAAGCCAAGGGCATACGGATATTCCGCTGAATACGGTTGGGATTTCCCAGGCGCGGCGCGCGGCGCTCGCGCTGGTGGATCGCGGGATCGCGACCATCATCGCTTCCCCGCTTAGTCGTGCATTGCATACAGCGGAAATTGTGGCGGAAGCGCTGGCGCTGCCGGTTGCGACCGATGCGGGGTTGATGGAAGTGGGCTTCGGCGTGGAAGAAGGCCGGCCCATGGGCGATTGGTATGATAGCTGGATTGAAGGCAGCTTCACGCCGGAAGGGGCGGAGAGCTTTCAAACCCTGCATGACCGCGCCGTGGCGGCGGTGAACCGCGCCACCGCCAAGCCAGGCCCTGTTTTGGTGGTGGCGCATGGCGCGCTGTTCCGCGCGCTTAGGCTCGCGCTTGGGCATGTGCCAAATGTGCGCACGCCCAATGCGCTGCCGCTATGGTGCGAACCGCCGGCCTCGGGCCCGGTTTGGTCCATTACGCCGAGCCATTTGCCCCAGCTTGGCTGAAATCCCGTTCGGGTCTCAGCTTTTACGGGCGCAGGTATTGATGCCAAGCAGCGGATCGGCGGGGCACCAGCCGATCAGCGCAGTGGCGATGGGCACCAGACCAATTGCCCCCACGAACCCAAAGACCCGAAGGCACCGAGTGCCAACAACACAAAGCGGCCCCAATCCTGAGTCGGCACCGGCGCCGGGCTGGCCTGCCTGCGGCTGTTCCAGTCGCTCACCGCGCTGCGCAATCTGTTTGGCGAGACAATGCAGCTGCCCAACATCGAGAACCACGTGCTGGTCGGCGACTTCGTCGACAAGCTGTGCACCTCCTGGGGCACTATTTTCATGCAAGCGCCCACTCCGGTGACGGTGGGCCTGTTCACCGACTGCATCGGCGGGCGCCGGGCTGGGAGCGCGAGTACGAGAAGATGAAGCGCCGCTTCGCCGCCGGCTATCCCGTCGTTTACCTCGATCGCAATTACGATTAGGCTGCACCAACATTGCAATGTCTACGCAAAAAGTAGGAAGCGGGAGTTCGCAATCCATGAAGATCGAGTTTGACCAGGAGCGTCATTCGGAAGATTTCATTCGCCTCAATGAGCAGTGGATCACCAAGTATTTCGCGCTCGAAGAGGGTGACCGGAACCTCGCCAAGCACCCCTTCAAGATCGTCGAGGACGGCGGGCATATTCTGTCGCTAACTGACAGCGGCCGCGTCGTCGGCGTCTGCGCGCTGTTCCGGGACAAGGACAACCCCAAGCTCCTGCAGCTTGCGCGCATGGCGGTGGAGCCCGAGGCCCACGGCAAGGGCTACGGCAACGCGCTGATGGAAGCGGCCCTGCAGCGGGCCAAGGAGATGGGCGCGACCGACGTGCGCCTCTACACCAACACGGTGCTCGGCTCCGCCGTCGCCCTGTACCGCAAGTTCGGCTTTCGCACCGTGTCGGAAGGCCCGCACCCGCTGTACGCGCGCTGCAACATCGTGATGGAAAAGAGCCTGGAGCCGGCGTGACACCTGACCTCCTGACAGCATGAACGCGTCGCTGCTATCTTTCGACCAGATGGGCCGCGGCGCGCGCGCTTGCCTGGTGCCTGGCCTCGCCGTGCTCGTGTTCTCGTTTGTGATGGGCGCGCTCGCGCACCAGGCGCACTGGAGCCTGCCCTATCTCGTGGCCTTTTGCCTGGGCATTACCGGTGCGTCGGTGCAGGCGATTGCGCTGCAGATGTGGAGCAATTCGGCCGACCTGATGCCCATCCTGGTCGCCGGCTTCGCGGTGCACCTGCGCTACGCGCTGATCGCGGCCTCGCTGCGTGGCGTGCTGGCCGAACTGTCGTTCTTTCGTAAGGCCTTCGCGCTGCACATGACTAGCGACTCCAGCTGGGCGATGACCATCGCCGATGAGCGGCGCAATAAGGGCACCACGCCGGCGTTCCTGTTCGGGGGCAGCCTGGTCATCATCAGCGCCTACACCCTGGGCAACGTCGGCGGCTACTTCGCCGCGCTCGACATGGCTGACATGCGGCGCTGGGGGCTCGATTTCGCCATCCTCGGCGTGTTCCTGTGCCTGCTGATCGCGCTGTGGCGCTCGACGCGCGTGGACCTGCTGCCGTGGTTCGTGGCCGCGCTGGTTGCCTGCCTGACCAAGAACGCGCTGTCCGGCGGCTGGTACATGGTGGCGGGCGCCCTGGCCGGCGCGCTGGCGGCCGGCGCGGCGGCGCTGCATGCCGACCGCAAGGCGCGCGCCGCGGCCGCAGCCGGAGGCGCCGGCGCGGTGGAGCGGACATGACCAACGGCGAGTGGCTGCTGCTGGCCAGCTTGGCCGCCATGGCGCTGTTCATCCGCCTGGGCGGCCTGTACGCCGGCCGCTACCTGGAGCGCCATGCGATCGGCCAAGCGATGTTCAACGCCCTCCCGGGCTGCCTGCTGGTGGCGCTGGTGGTGCCCGACCTGCTGTCGCGGGGCGTCACCGGCTGGATCGCGGCGGCGATCACCGCGGTGCTGATGCTTGTCACGCGTAACATGACGGTCAGCATGATAGGCGGCGTGGCGGCGATGGCGCTGCTGCGCGTGGCCGGCATCGCAGCCTGAAAGAGCCGTCGCCGCTGCCGCAGCCATCCGTCTCCTTTGATCCTTCTTTCCCGACGAGACGCCTTTTAAGCCTGGGCAGGCCTATGCCGTTAGCCTGGACAAAGCCGGGCTTCATCGGCCGCGAGGCCCTGAGCAAGGTCAACGCTGGCGACATTGCGTGTCATGCTTCAAAACCACTTATCAGGAGTTTGCTAATTTAATCATGTCTTACGGACTTGGTCTGCGCTGTATCAAGAATTCATGGGCAGCGCTTGCGCCATGCCGGCCCTTCCCCTAGAAGCCCCCAATCGATGGCACCCCTGGAGGCCAGCGTTTGCTGTTTGGCGCCTGGGTGCGCCTTGCGGCACCATCAAAACCCGAAGGAGCACGGACAATGGTCCAAACTGTACGGATCGAAGCCGAAGCGCGCGGGCGGGCCGGTAAGGGGGCGGCACGCGCAACTCGGCGTGAGGGGCATGTCCCCGCTGTCATCTATGGCGC
>Ga0315900_10000896_pt1 | contig 48524 bp, 41 predicted proteins | sample LakEriMetagenome_FD_203521 | JGI IMG/M metagenome (GOLD analysis project Ga0315900, IMG submission 203521) | Freshwater fungal communities from buoy surface, Lake Erie, Ohio, United States - Buoy 12 MA114 | ecosystem: Environmental > Aquatic > Freshwater > Lake > Lake biofilm | place: USA: Lake... | reverse complement strand
GCGGGGAGGCGGGGCGGGGGGTCTGAACCTCTACAAGAACGCCGCCAACACCTCAGGCCGCACCCTTGCCAGCCTTCCGGTCGCCCGGTCGAGCATCGCCCAAGTGGTCGCCGCGCTGACGAGGCGCTTGCCGGAGGCATCCGCGAACTCCACCCGCCGCAGCGACTTGGCGCCCTGCGCCTCGCCCTCGATCCATGTGGTCGCGGTGACGCTCTCGCCCTCGGACACGTTGCCGCGGTAATCGATCTCGTGCCGCACCACGACCCAGAAGAACGCCGCGCGATCCTCGGGCCGCGCAACCGCGTCCCAGTGGGCGGTGGCCATGTCCTGAATCCACTGCACCCAGACGGTGTTGTTGACGTGGCCGAGCTCGTCGATGTGCTCGGGCAACGCGACGTAGGTGCGGGAGAAGTGAGTGGTCATGGGCAGGCACCTAGGCCAACAACGCAAGGGGCAAGCAACACCAGGACAGCGAGGCTCGTAAGCACAATCAGAGCGCCGACCAACACCGTCACCTCGCGGAGATAATTCCGCTCCTTCACTCGCCCTCGGTCTTCGGCGCCATCCCCATCTGCCACAGGATGAAGGCGTATTCCTCCGCCGTCTCCTTCAGCGAGTTCCAGCGGCCCGACTGCCCGCCGTGGCCTGCGCCCATGTTGGTCTTCATCAGCAGCAGGTTGTCGTCAGTCTTCACCTCGCGCAGCTTGGCGACCCACTTGGCGGGCTCCCAATAGGTCACGCGCGGATCGTTGAGGCCGGCGGTCACCAGCATCGGCGGGTAGGCCTTGGCCACCACCTGATCATAGGGCGAATAGGAGAGGATATAGGCAAACGCCTCCTTGCTCTCGATCGGGTTGCCCCATTCCTGCCATTCGCCCGGGGTGAGCGGCAGCTTCTCGTTGAGCATCGTCCCCAGCACATCGACAAAGGGCACGTGCGCGACAATCGCGCCATATTGCTTGGGGTCCTGATTGATGATCGCCCCCATCAGCTCGCCGCCCGCCGAGCCGCCGCTGGCGGTGACCATGCCTTCGGCAGTGAAGCCCTTGGCGATCAGGCCCCGGCCGGCATCGACGAAATCGTTGAAGGTGTTGGTCCGCTCGAACATCTTGCCCTGCAAGTACCAGCGCCGCCCGAGGTCATCGCCGCCGCGGATATGGGCAATGGCATAGGCAAAGCCGCGATCCACGAGGCTCAGACGCGTGGTCGAAAAGCCCGGCGGGATGGCATAGCCGTAAGCTCCATAGGCATAGAGATGCAGCGGCCCCGGCCCTTCGATCCCCGCCTTCTTGAGGATTGCCGCGCGGTCCTTGCGCATCACGATGCTGACCGGCACCATCGTCCCGTCGCGCGCCTGGATGCGCACCCGCTCGGTGGTGTAGAGCGAGGCGTCATAGCCGCTCGGGATTTCCTGCGTCTTGAGCGTCGTCAGGCTGCCGGTCTTGACGTCGTAGTCATAGACCGTGCTCGGGGTGACCATCGACTGATAGGCCAGCCGCAGCTTGCTCATGTCATATTCGGGGTTGTTGGAGAGGCCCGCGGTGTAGCTCGCCTCGGGGAAGGTGATTGGAGTGATCTTGGCCGGATCGGCATATTGGCGCAGCTGGATCTGGTCGAGACCATCGAGCCGCCCTTCGGTGACGAAGAAGTCCTTGTAGAGCTCGAAACCGGTCAGATAGAATTCGTCCGACCCCGCGATCACGGTCTGCCAGTCGCTTGGGCTTTCCAGTTTCGCCTTGGCGAGGCGGAAGTTGATGTGATCGTCGTTGGTCCACACCCACAATTCCCCGTCGCGGATGTCGACGCTGTATTCCACGCCCTTCTGGCGCGGCTTCACGAGGATCGCCGGTGCGGTCGGGTCAGCGGCCGGGACAAGCCGCACTTCGCTCGTCTCGTTATCGCCGGTGCCGATGATCAGCCAGTCTTCCTGCGCCGACAGACCGGTGCCGACGCCGAAGGACTGGTCCTCCTCCTTGTAGAGCGTCACATCCGCGCTCGCCGGGGTGCCGATCACATGGAGCTTGGCCTCCAGCGTGCGCCATTCCTCGGTCGAGGGGCCATAGACCAGCGCCGTGTCGTTCTTCACCCACACGAGGTCCCCACGCAGGTTCTCGATCACGTCGGGCAGATGCTCACCGGTCTGGAGGTCCTTGATCCGCGCGGTGTAGCGTTCCGAACCATTGGTGTCGGTGGCATAGGCGAGATAGCGTCCGCTCTGGCTGATCGAGGCCGCGCCGAGGCGGAAATATTCGTGCCCCTCGGCCAGCGCGTTCTCGTCGATCAGCAGCTCGGCTTCGCCGCCCGCGACCGGCTTGCGGTAGTGCTTGCGATACTGCGCGCCTTCCTCGAACTCGCTCCAGTAGATGTGGTCGCCATCCTTCTGGGGCACGGTGCTGTCGTCCTCCTTGATGCGCGCGCGCATCTCGGTGAACAGGGCTTCGGTGAAGGGCGCCTGCGCGGCCATCTTGGCTTCGAAATAGGCATTTTCCGCCTTGATGTGATCGAGCACCTCCTGGTCGTCCACCACCGGATAGGACTTGTCGTATAGCCAGTCATAGGGGTCCGCGATGGTGATGCCGTGGTGGGTGTAGCTGTGCTCGCGCTTGGCAGCGACGGGGGGCTTGATTTCGGCAGCAGGCGTCGTGGCGGCGGCAGAAGTGGTCACGCGGGTCTGTTCCTCGTTACTGGATGCCTGGGCGGCAGAGGCAAAGGTGGTTGCGGCAAGCACCATCGCAAGAGCGCACGTGCTGAAGCGGTCGGTCATTGATCGCGGGTTCCCGTCTAAGGTCTGGGTGGAAAGGCGCGGGTTTTGGGCCTATGTTTGCGGTTGTAACAACACATTGATGCGCGGCAAGTGCCCGCACCCGCATCCAAGGATCGACGACATGCTGATGCAGACCCATGAAGCCCGTCTGGCTGCCCTGCGCGAGGAACTGAAGCGCCGCGGCCTCGATGGCTTCGTCATCCCGATCAGCGACGAGCATATGAGCGAATATGTCGGCGATTATGCCCAGCGCCTGCGCTGGCTGACCGGCTTCGGCGGATCGGCCGGGTTCGCCGCCGTCACCCTGACCCACGCGGCGATCTTCGTCGACGGGCGCTACACCGTGCAGGTGCGCGAGCAGGTCGACGGGCAATTGTTCGATTACAAGAGCGTCCCCGCCGATACCTTGGCGGGCTGGCTGACCGAGGTGGCCGAGAGCGGCGCGAAAATCGCGTATGATCCCTGGCTCCACACCTTCGGCTGGGCCGACGGGCTGGAGAAGGCGCTCGCGGCCAAGGGCATCGCGCTGGTCGCGGCGCAGGGCAATCCGCTCGACGCGGTGTGGGCCGATCAGCCCGCCCCCTCGCCCGCCGCCGCGATCATCCATGACGAGGCGCTGGCAGGCCGCTCCTCGGCGGACAAGCGCGCCGCGGTGGCCGATTGGCTCGCCCGCGAAGGCCATGATGCCGTGGTGATCCCCGCGCTCGATTCGATCGCTTGGCTGCTCAACATCCGCGGGGCCGATGTGGCGCACACCCCCGTCGCCCTGTCCTATGTCATCGCCCGCAGGGACGGCAGCGCCGAGCTGTTCATCGCGCCCGAGAAAGTGACGCCCGAGCTCACCCGCCATCTCGGCAATGCGGTGACCATCCGTGATCGCGCTGCCTTTGAAGGTGCCTTGCGCGAATATGCGGGCCAGAGCGTCGCGCTCGATCCCGATTTCGCTGTTGTAGGCATTGCGCAAGGCTTGAAGGCGGGCAGCGCGAAGGTCGCCTTCAAGCAGGACCCGACGATCCTTGCCAAGGCGATCAAGAACGCCGCCGAGCAGCAGGGCCACCGCGACGCGCAGGCCCGCGACGGCGCGGCGGTGACGAAGTTCCTGCGCTGGCTGGAGATCGAGGGGCCCAAGGGCACAGTCGATGAACTTTCCGCCGCCGCGCGCCTGCAAGCCTTCCGCGAGGAAGACGAAGGCCTGCGTGACTTGAGCTTCGACACCATCTCGGCTGCCGCAGGCCACGCCGCGCTGCCGCATTACAAGGTGGACGAAGACAGCAATATCCCGGTGCCGCCGGGCTCGATCTATCTGGTGGATTCGGGCGGACAATATCCGGGCGGCACCACCGATATCACCCGCACGGTGTGGGTGGGGACGCCAGATGGTTTGGGTGAGCCTTCCGCCGAAATGCGCGATCGCAACACGCGGGTGCTCAAGGGCCATATCCAGATCGACCGCGCGGTGTTTCCGCAAGGCACGGCGGGCGGCCAGCTCGATGTGCTGGCGCGGCAATATCTGTGGGAGGCGGGCGTCGATTACGCCCACGGCACCGGCCACGGGGTCGGCAGCTTCCTCGGCGTGCACGAAGGCCCGCAGCGCATCGCCAAGCCGAGCGGCGGGCAGGCCGGCACGGGGCAGGAACTGTTCGCAGGGATGATCCTTTCCAACGAGCCGGGCTATTACAAGCCGGGCGCCTACGGCATCCGGATCGAGAACCTCGTGCTGGTGGAGGAGCGGCAGATCGCAGGGCAGGAAGGGCGTTATCTCGGCTTCGAGACGCTGACCTTCGTTCCGCTCGACCGCAAGCTGATCTTGCGTGACCTGCTGACGGCAGACGAGATCGCCTGGGTGGACACCTATCACGCCAAGGTGCGGGCGCTGCTCAGCCCGCGCCTGACGGGCGATGATCTGGCATGGCTGGAGCGCGAGACGGCGCCGCTTTGATTTTCCGTCGCCCCGGACTTGATCCGGGGCCGGGCCTTCTTGTTTGCGTGCCCGCCTCCGCGGGCCCGTCCTCGGCGAGTTTCCGTCGCTTCGCGCCGGATCGCCTGCGGCTCGCGCGCGTGCGCTCGCGGCCAGTCCGTTGGCTGGCCGATATCCTGCCCAAGCCCGCTTGTGACCCCGTCAATGTTCCGGTAATGTTCCCCCATCGGCGAGTCGCGCCGCACGGGAGGAGTTACGCATGATCGGTTACGTTACCCTTGGCACCAATGATCTGCCGCGCGCGGCGGCGTTCTATGATGCGATTGCCGCGCATTTCGGCGTGGGGCGAATGATGGAGTTCGAGAGCTTCATCGCCTGGGGCGAGCTCGGCGGCGCGCCCGGCATCGCGGCGACCCTGCCGTTCGACGGCCAGCCTGCAAGCGTCGGCAACGGGGTGATGGTCGCGCTCGAAGTGAAATCGCCCGAACAGGTCCATGCCGTCTACGAGACCGCGATGGCCCAGGGCGGCACCTGCGAAGGCGCTCCCGGCCCGCGCGGCGATGACGGGTACTACGCGGGCTATTTCCGCGACCCCGATGGCAACAAGCTCAACGCCTTCTGCATGGTGCCGCCGGGCGAAAACTGAGGAATCGGGGCGTTTCAGGCCGGTGCCAGACCCTGCCTAGACCCCCTCTTGACCCCCGCTTGACCCCCCGTTGAGCAATGTTTCACGTGAAACATTAAGGGGGTTTGCGGGGGATCAGCGCATCAGCCCGCCGATGAGGTTGCGGACAAAGGCGGTCGCCCCCGTGCGCAGCGGGTCGGCGCTCGATTTCTTGCCGAGTACTGCGGCAACCGCCATCGAGGCGAGCGAGCCGCCCGCCGCAGTCATCGCGCTCTTGCCCGCCTTCTCCCACAAGGAGGGCGACTTGCGCTCGCGCTTGCCCACTTCCTCGCGGCCCTTTTCGGCGACTTCCTCGGCGGTGGCGGCCGCATCGGCGGCCTTGGCGGCGAGCACTTCGGCGGCGCTCTCGCGGTCGGCGCGGGTGTCGTATTTGCCCTCCACCGGGCTGACCGACTGGATGATCGCCCGCTCCTTGGGATCGAGCGGCCCGAGGCGCGAGCGCGGCGGCTTGATCAGCGTGCGCTCGACGATCGTCGGCGCCCCGTCCTCGTCGAGCGTCGAGACCAGCGCCTCGCCCACCTTCAATTCGGTGATCACCGTCTCGACGTCGAGCTTCGGATTGACGCGGAAGGTCTCGGCCGCCGCCTTGATCGCGCGCTGATCGCGCGGGGTGAAGGCGCGCAGGGCGTGCTGGACCCGGTTGCCCAGCTGGCCCGCGACTTCTTCGGGAATATCGATCGGGTTCTGGGTGACGAAGAACACGCCGACGCCCTTCGAACGGATCAGGCGCACCACCTGTTCGATCGTGTCCTGCAAGGCCTTGGGCGCATCGTCGAACAGGAGGTGCGCCTCATCGAAGAAGAACACCAGTTTCGGCTTTTCCGGATCGCCCACTTCGGGCAGCGATTCAAACAGCTCGGACAAAAGCCACAGGAGGAAGGTGGCATAGAGCTTGGGGCTGCGCATCAGCTTGTCGGCGGCGAGCACATTGACGAAGCCGCGCCCCTTCTCGTCCACCTTGAGGAAGTCGCCGATCTCGAGCGCGGGCTCGCCGAAGAAATGGTCCGCCCCTTGCGCCTCGAAGCTCAGCAGCTGCCGCTGGATCGATCCGACCGAGGGCTTGGTGACATTGCCATAGGCACCCGACAGCGTGGCGGCATTCTCGTTCGCCCAGGCCAGCAGCGCGGCCAGATCGCTGAAGTCGAGCAGCAGCAGCCCGTTCTCGTCGGCATAGCGGAAGATGATCTGCAGCACGCCTTCCTGCGTCTCGTTCAGGTCGAGCAGGCGCGACAGCAGCAGCGGGCCCATCTCCGACACCGTGGTGCGGATCGGGTGGCCCTGTTCGCCGTAAAGGTCCCAGAAAATCACCGGATTATCGGCATAGGCATAGTCGCTCATGCCCAGTTCCTTCGCGCGGCTCTCCAGCTTGTCGGCGTGCTTGAAGGTGGGCGAGCCCGGCATGGCGATGCCCGAAAGATCGCCCTTCACGTCGGCGAGGAACACCGGCACCCCGGCGGCCGAGAAGCTTTCGGCGATGCCTTGCAGGGTGACTGTCTTGCCGGTGCCGGTCGCCCCCGCGATCAGCCCGTGACGGTTCGAGCGGCTCAGCGCCAGCGCCTGCCGCGATCCCTCCGCGCCGAGACCGAGAAAGATGTCGCTTGCCGTGTCCGTCATTGCCCACCCCTTATTCCATAGGCGTTTTTCCCGATGTGCAGGGGGCGGGCGCAGCGGTCAAGTTCTCGACTTGGCGGCGAATTGGGCTAAGAAAACGGCGATGGGTCAGCCAATGCCATTTGTCCTGCTCGATGATGCCCGCGCCGGAGACGGGGCAGCCGATGCGCTGCTCTACGAAGCCCCGCGCGCGCTGTTCGTTGCGCACCGGCCGGACGAGGTCGAAGCCGTGCTGGCCGCAGCCGAGGCTGCGCGGGTCGCGCAGGGCGGGACTCTGGCGGGCTATCTCGCTTACGAAGCGGGCCTCGCGCTCGAACCCAGGCTCGCAGGGCTCGCCGCCAGCCGCTCGGGCGCGGCGGGGCCGCTGGTGTGGCTCGGGTTGTTCGATCCCCCGCGCCGGATCGCCGCCGGCGATGTCCCCGCATGGCTCGGCGACAAGGCCGAGGGCACAGGCACGCTCGGCCCGATGGAGCCGCAGCTCTCCCCCGGCGGCTATGCCGAGGCCTTTGCCACCCTGAGCGAGGCCATCCGCGCAGGCGATATCTATCAGGCGAACCTCACCTATCCGCTCGCCGGATCGTTCCGCGGCGATCCGGTCGGGCTCTATGCCGCCCTGCGCGATGGGAGCCGTGCCGGATATGGCGGGCTGATCTTCGACGGATCGCACTGGCTCCTGAGCTTCTCGCCCGAGCTCTTCGTCGCGCTCTCCGGCAGCGAGGCCAAGGTCAAGCCGATGAAGGGCACGCGCCCGCGCATGGCCGATCCGGCCGCCGATGCGGCGATGGCGCAGGACCTTGCCACCTCGGTCAAGGACCGCGCCGAGAACCTGATGATCGTCGATCTGATGCGCAATGATCTCTCGCGCGTGGCCGAGGCAGGGAGCGTCCATGTCGATGCCCCCTTCGCGGTCGAGAGCTATCCCACGGTGCACCAGATGGTCTCAACCGTGCGCGCCCGCCTCAGCCCCGGCAAGGGGGCGATGGATCTGGTGCGCGCGCTGTTCCCCTGCGGCTCGATCACCGGCGCGCCCAAGATCCGCGCGATGGAATTGCTGGGCGATGTCGAGCGCGATGCCCGCGGGCCCTATTGCGGCGCGATCGGCCGGATCGACGCGGACGGAAACGCCGCCTTCAACGTCGCGATCCGCACCCTGCGCCTGACCCCGATCGAGAACGCGCAGGGCTCCGCCGTGCTCGGCATCGGTTCGGCGATTGTCGCGGACAGCGATGCCATGGCCGAGCGGCGCGAATGCGAGGTCAAGGCGGGCTTCCTGCGCCGCGCTGCGCCCGCCCTCACCGCAGCCCAGTGCGACCTGATCGAGACCATGCGCTTCGAGCCCGAGAGCGGCATCGCCCTGCTCGAACGCCACCTTGCGCGGATGAAGGCGAGTGCTGCCGAACTCGGCTTTGCCTTTGATCGCCATGCCTTGCGCAACCAGATTCAGGCGCTGTGTTTCGAGCTTGATGCGCCCGCCCGCGTGCGCCTGCTGGTCGCCCGCAGCGGGGCGAGCGCGCTGGAGACCGCGCCGCTGCCTTCGCCGCTGGGCGAACCGGTCAAGGTCGCCGCGCTGCCCCATCCGCTCGACCCTTCGGACTGGCGGCTGATGCACAAGACCTCGGACAGGGGCTTCTACGAGGATGCCCTCGCCGCCGCGCAGAGCCATGGCGCCAGCGAAGCCGTGCTGGTGCGCGCCGACGGGCTGGTCACCGAGGGCAGCTGGACGAGCATCTTTGCCGAAGGGCCGGGCGGGGTGCTGCTGACCCCGCCGCTCGCCCTCGGCCTGCTGCCGGGCGTGCTGCGCGAAGAGCTGATCGCCACGGGCCGCGCCCGCGAGGCGGAGCTGACGCTCGATGATCTGGCTGGCGGCTTCTGGATCGGCAATGCCCTGCGCGGGCTGATGCGGGCGGTGCTGGTTTAGCAATTCTCCGTTCGCCCTGAGCTTGTCGAAGGGCTGTCTTTCAACTTCCGGCACTGTCATCCGAAGAGAAGTGCAGTGCTTCGACAAGCTCAGCACGAACGGATAAGCAAAGTCATGGCTGATATCAAAATCCTCTACGAAGACGGCGAAGCGCTGGTGATCGACAAGCCCTCGGGCATGTCGGTCGATCGTCCGCGCAAGGGCGGGATCTGTCTTGAAGATCACCTCGAGCGCCTGAAACTCGGCTTCCAGCGCCCGCCCGTGGCGGTGCACCGGCTCGATACGGACACCTCCGGCTGCCTGCTGCTGGCGCGCAATCCCAAGGCGCTCGCCCGCTTCAACCGCGCCTTTGAAGAACGCGCCGTGGCCAAGACCTATCTCGCGATCCTCGCCGGACATCCGCCGGGCACGAGCGGCACGATCGAGCTGGCGCTGGCGAAGATCAGCTCGGCCGAGAAAGGCTGGCGGATGATCGCGGCGAAGAAGGGCAAGCCGGCGGTGTCGCACTGGGAACTGGTCGAGGAACTCGGGCCGCACAGCCTGATCCGCTTCCGCCCCGAAACCGGCCGCACCCACCAGCTGCGCGTCCATGCGCTTAAGGGTCTGGGCACTCCGCTGCTGGGCGATCCGGTCTATGGCGCGGGCAATGCGCCGGGGGCCAAGCGCACCATGCTCCATGCCGAGAGCCTCGTCGTCACGCGCGCAGGGAAAACCCCGATCGAGGCCCAGGCACCGCTTCCGGCCGATTTTCTCGCCTTCGGGGCGGGTCATGGATGAGGATGCCCCCGAACCGCTCGCCGCGCGCGCGGTAAGGCTGGCGAGCGAGAGCTTTCTCGCCGGTTCCGGCCCGGGCGGCCAGAACGCCAACAAGGTCGCCACCGAAGTCGAGCTCAGGGTCAATATCTACGCCCTGCGCCTCGCCCCGCCGGTGTTCGCGCGGCTGCGCAAGCTGGCGGGGGCGAAGCTCGCGGGCAACGGCGATCTCATCATCACCTCCAAGGCCCACCGAACGCAGGAAGCCAACCGCCAGGACGCCCGTGCCAAGCTCGCCGCGCTGCTCGAAGAGGCCGAGACCGAACCCAAGAAGCGCGCCCGCACCCGCCTCAACCGCGTGGGCAAGACCGAGCGGCTGAAGGTCAAGAAAGTGCGCGGCACGGTAAAGGCCAATCGCAGCAAGCCGCGCGCCGGAGACTGGTAGGCCGGGCGGGCAAGCCGCCTTGACTTTTTCCCGTGAATCGGCGAGAGGCGCCGCCGTGTGCGGTGTGCCGGGCCTTCCGGGCGCGCCGCGTTTGCTTTTTTGACGCCCGTATCAGCCAGTCTGGCGGGCCAATCGATGTAACAGGAAACCGCCATGGCGAAGCCCACCACCGTGAAGATCCGCCTCGTCTCGAGCGAAGGCACCGGCTTCTTCTACGTGACCAAGAAGAACCCGCGCAACATCACCGAGAAGATGAGCTTCCGGAAGTATGATCCCGTGGCGCGCAAGCATGTCGAATTCAAGGAAGCCAAGATCAAGTAAGATCGGCTTTCCCGCGCCTGCCCGGCGGGTGGGCGCGATAATTCATCGACAGTTCAAGCCTTCGGCGTTAGCCCGCGTCGGCATGACCAAATTCTCCATTTCCGCCCGCACCCTGCTGCTCGGCCTTGGCGCTGGCACGCTTGCGCTTGGCCTTGCGCCGGCGCTTCCCGCAATCATCGCGCCCGCACCTCTCGCCGCGCAATCCGCCAGCGAGCTTGATGCCGTGGTCGCCGCGCTGCGGGGCATCTCCACCATGCGCGCCGATTTCACCCAGACCGACCGCGCGGGCAATGTCGCGGCCGGGGTGATGACGCTCAAGCGGCCGGGCAAGATCCGCTTCGACTATGGCAAGAATGCCGACTTCCTCGTCATCTCCAACGGCAAGTCGCTGTTCGTGGTCGATTACGAGGTGGCGCAGGTCGAGCGCTGGCCGATCGGCAATTCGCCGCTCGGCGCGCTGTTCGATCCGCAGCGCGATGTGAAGCGCTTTGGCAAGCTGATCCCGACCGGCAACAAGGACGTGATCAGCGTCGAGGTGCGCGATCCCAAGAAGCCCGAATTCGGGATGATCAACCTGATCTTCGTGCGCAAGGCCGCCGCGCCCGGGGGCTGGCAGCTGGCCCAGTGGGTCGCGCTCGATGCGCAGAATCACCGCACCCGCGTGCAGCTGTCGAACCAGACCTATGGCATTCCGGTGGCTGACAGCACCTTCACCTTCAAGGACCCGCGCCGCACGGCCCGTCGCCCGGGATGAACGGCTTCACGCCGAACGGTTGTATGAAAGCGACAGAATTTCCGCGCTGTTCATGCAGGTGAAAGCCTCGCGGCAGTAAATAATCTCAACAAGGCAGGTCGAAGGGCGGTTTCCCCCCTGTTGCCCACCCTTCGCAAGAAGCCCGCCTTGCACACAAGCGTGACGAACGCTCCATGGAACCCTCGACCCATCGCCCCCGGGTCGAGGGTTTTTTGTTTTTCCGGCGGCTTATGCAGGCCTGCAAAGCGCTCCGCCCTGCGCTTCCGGTGCTCACGCACATAAAGTGCGCTCCGTTCCGGTTCTCGGTCGAAGCACTTTTCGGCGATGCCTAAACCGCCGGAAGGCTTGGGTCTAAATTCTACTTTTCCCAGCCCAGCGCCTTGCGGATGATCGTGTAGATCACGTTCTGCTCGATCATGCCGCGGGCGCGCTCGGCACCGGGGCCGGTGGCGAACAGGGCGACATCCTCGCCGCCATGGGTTTCGATGCCGGTCGGCACCAGCGACTGCTGGCGCGCCTTGATCCCGGTCTCCGGCATGGGCCGTTCGCCCTTCACCGCGCCGGGGCCGTTGGCATAGCCGAGGGTGGTATAAGGCTTGCCGTCCGCCGCCAGCAGCGGAGAGGTACCGTCGCCGCCATCCTCGCCGCTCCCCTTGGGCGGCACCACCAGCCCGAGGATGTCGTTACCGCGCTTGGGATAGCCCGCAATCGTGAAGACGTGGCTGTGATCGGCGGTGACCATGATCAGCGTCTCGGCCGGATCGGTGTGATCGAGGGCATATTGCACCGCCCGCGCAAACTCGACCGCCTCTTCGAGCGCATAGCCGGCCTGACCCGCGTGGTGGCCGTGATCGATGCGCCCGCCTTCGACCACCAGGTAATAGCCGTCAGGATCGGCCTTCAATCGCGCGATCGCCTGCGCGGTCATGTCGGTGAGGGTGGGCTCGCCGGAATCCGGCTTGCGGTCGGCCATGAAGGTCATGTGCGAAGGGTTGAACAGGCCGAGCACCGGCTTGTCCATCGGCGCGGCGGCGAGCGCAGCGGCGTCCCGCACCACCATCCCGCCATTCTTAGCGGCCCATGCCGCGGGCAGATCAGCCGCCGCATCGGCCCGCCTGCCGCCGCCGTTCTTGCCATAGAACATCCCCGTCCCCCCGCCGAGTGCGACGTCGAACTTCGCCTCGGCCAGCTGGAGCGCGATGTCCTTGCAGCCCTGCCCCTGCTGGTCGGCGGGAATATTGGTGTCGCTCTCCCAGTCGCGGTCGGCGCTGCGCGAATAGACGCTTGCGGGCGTGGCGTGGGTGATGCGGGTAGTGGTGACGATGCCCAAGGCAAGGCCGCGCTTCGTCACCTCTTCGCCCAGCAGCGGCAGCGGGTTCGCGAGCGCATCCTTGCACACGCCCTTTTCCGCCGCCGGCCCGATGCCGAGCACCCCGATGCGGGTTTTCTGCCCCGAATGCATCGCGGTCGCCGTCCCCGCACTGTCAGGCACCTGCGCATTGGTGTTGTAGGTCTTGACCAGCGCGACATTGGCGAACTTTTCAAAGCTCAGCTGGAATTCCTCGCCGGTCTGCCCCTGCTTCTGCCCGGCATAGATGCGCGCGGCGGTGATGGTGGAAATGCCCATCCCGTCGCCGATGAACAGGATGACGTTCTTGGCCTTGGGTTCGGGCGGAGGTGCATGACGCCGCTCCTTGGCGAGCGCCGGCGCGGCGATGGTGCTGGCGAGGAGCAGAGCGGCGAACAGGGTGCGGGTCATGGCAGGTCTCCGGGAATGGCCCTGCCCTATCGCGCGCCAAAGCGACATGAAAGTGAAAGGTGGAAACTTGGCATCCTTGCCGTCCTACCGCTTCGCTACTTGAGGACGGGGGCGTGCTCCCCTAAGTCCGCCCCCATGCTGTCTGTTGCCACCTGGAACATCAATTCGGCGCGCCTGCGCGTCGGCCTCATCGAAAAGCTGCTCACCGAAGCCGCGCCCGACATCCTGTGTCTGCAGGAGATCAAGTGCGAGAGCCACCTGTTCCCGGCCGAGGCGCTGGCGGCGCTGGGCTACACCCATCAGGCGGTGAGCGGGCAGAAGGGCTATCACGGCGTCGCCACGGTGAGCCGCGTGCCGATCCGCGAGGTGACCCGTCACGATTGGCAGGCCAATGGCGAGGCGCGGCATATCGGGGTCGAGGTGCTGGGCCGCGATCTGCTGATCGAGAACGTCTACATCCCAGCCGGCGGCGACATTCCCGATCGCGAGCAGAACCCCAAGTTCGGCCAGAAACTCGATTTCCTCGGCCGCATGACCCAGTGGGCCGACCGGCTCGACAAGCCCACGCTGATCGTCGGCGATTTCAACATCGCCCCGCTCGAAAGCGACGTTTGGAGCCACAAGCAGCTGTTGAAGGTCGTCAGCCACACCCCCATCGAGGTCGAGACGCTCGCCCGCTTTCAGGACGCGCACGGCTGGGTCGATCTCGGCCGCCAGCACATCCCTGATCCGCAGCGCTATTACTCGTGGTGGAGCTACCGCAATCCCGCCTGGCAGGAGAACGACAAGGGCCGCCGCCTCGATCACATGTGGGCCTCGCCCGAAGTGGCGAAGCAGTCGCGCGCGCACCGCGTGCTGGAGGATGCGCGGGCGTGGGAGCAGCCGTCCGATCACGTGCCGCTGATCACGGAGTTCGACCTCTGAGCCTCCCGCCATCCCCCCCTCCATCGCCTGAGCGCCGCGCCGCGCAGGCGGTGGATGCGCTGCGCCATGGCTGGCCGCTGGCGTTTGACGGCGGGCCGGTGCTGCTCCCCGTGGAAACCGCGATCGCGCAGGGCGCGCAAGCTGAGCGGATGCTGATCTCCGCCGCGCGCGCCGCGACATTGAAGCTCGCCAACCAGCGCGAGGCCGCCGTGCCGCACGCGCCCGTCCTGATCGCGGGCGGCGAGGACTTCAGCTTGCGCGATGCGCTGCCCGTGGCCGATCCGGCGCTCGATCTCGGCAATCCATTGAAAGGCCCGTTCAAAGCGGTGGGGCTCGACTGGGCCGAGACGGCCGCCGCCGCATTGGAACTCGCGCGGATTGCGGGGATCCTGCCCGCGTTTCTGGTCGATCCGTCGGATGCGGGCGAGGCGGTGCCCGTCGCCGCATCGGACCTTGCCGCCTATGCCGATACCGCAAACTTGCGGATCGTCACCCGCGCCCGCCTGCCCGTTTCGGCCAGCGAGGAGGCCGAAATCGTCGCCTTCCGCTCGGCGGCCGATCTGCGCGAGCATGTCGCCCTCATCATCGGCAAGCAGTCGGGCGACCGCCAGCCGCTGGTGCGGCTCCATTCGGAGTGCCTGACCGGCGATATCCTCGGCAGCCTCAAATGCGACTGCGGCCCGCAACTCGACGCCGCGCTCCACGCCATGGCGCACGAGGCGCGGGACCATGGCGGGTGGGGCGTGCTGCTCTACATGCGGCAGGAAGGGCGCGGGATCGGCCTCGTCAACAAGCTGCGCGCCTACCGCCTGCAGGATCAGGGCTTCGACACGGTCGAGGCCAACCAGCGCCTCGGCCTGCCCGACGAAGCGCGCGACTTTCCGGTGGCAGCGCGGATGCTGGAGCTGCTCGGCGCGGGCACGATCCGCCTGTTGACCAACAACCCGGCCAAGGTCGATGCGCTATCAGCCGCGGGCATCACCGTGAGCGAACGCGTGCCGCACCAGCTCCCCGAAAACCCCCACAACGCGCGCTATCTCGCGACCAAGCGCGACCGCTCGGGGCATTTGCTGCCGTGACCGGCCCCACCATCCGCCCTGAGCAACCCGGCGACGAGGCCGCGATCCATGACATGGTGCGCCGCGCCTTCATCGGCCGGCCCTATGCCGATGGCGACGAGCAGGACGTGATCGACCGCTTGCGCGCCGACGGCGATCTGCTGCTGTCGCTGGTGGCGGAAGCTGACGGTGTCATCATCGGACAGGTTACCTATTCTCCGGCGCTGCTTGAAAACGGCGACGAAGGCTGGGTGGTGCTCGGCCCGGTCGCGGTCGATCCGGCGCATCAGGGCAAGGGTCTGGGCCGCGCGCTGATCGAGGCGGGCGAGGCGATCATGCGCGGGCGCGGGATTGCGGGGATCACGGTGCTCGGCAATCCGGCCATCTACGGTCGCTTCGGCTTTGCCCAGAACACCCCGATGTGGCTTGCCGGGGAATTGGGCTGGGCGTTTCAGGTCAAGAGCCTGACCGGGACGATCCCCGCGACCGAACAGCGCTATGTCCGCGCCTTCGATCCCGCGCCCTAGCGGCGCTCGAACTGCGTGATCCCTTCCGCGAGGCGGTTGCCCTGCATCACCACCCGCTCGCCGGTCCAGTCGGCGAGGAAGGCGCTCTGGCGGCTGAGGCCGGGGACGAAGCGGGCTTCGTTGTTCTCGATCAGGAGGCCGGCGGAGGGGTGGAGAATGTCCTCGGCCCCGAGCGCGATGAAGGCCGAGTAGTTCTCCTTGTCGCGGCCCTGCACGAACCAGTTGTCGGCAATCCGGCCGCGCGAACCGGCGGGCAGGTCGATCATGTAATTGGTGGTACGCCCGTTCGCATCGTCGAAGCTGTTGTTCTCGATGGCGACCTCGGCAGCGCGGGCCTTGAGGTAGTGGCCGCCGGTGCCGCGCTCGAAGCGGCTCTCGCGCACGGTGAGCGAGGCGATATCGCCGATATAGATCGAATGGGCGCAGCCCGCGTCGTTCTCGCAGGTGCCGAGCCCGCTGAAGGTCGAGCGCAGGATATAGACGCGGATCGAAGGATCGGCGGCGGTGAGGATGCCCTGCTGGCTGTTTGTGAAGCGCGCATAGGCGACATTGAGCATGCCCGCTTCCAGCCGGATGCCCGCGCCGTTGCCGTCATCGACATTGATGCCGGTAAAGCCGAGCCCGCGAATCTCCGCCCCCGTGCCGCGCAGCACCAGCGCCGCCTTGTCCTCGCAGGCGCGCCCCGCAAGCGTGGCGCTGCCGGGTTCGGCGGCTTCGTAGACGATCACCCCCTGCTCCTGCACCGCGCATTCGCGGTAGGTGCCGGGCGCGATGCGGATCGTCGCGCGGGTGTTGCCCACAGCGTCGATCGCATCCTGCAAGCTGCCATAACCCTTCCCGGTCTCGACCACGGTGAAGGCGGAGGCGGCGGTTTGCGCAGCGGCGGCATCGGGGCTGGCCGCAGGCAGGGCGAGGGCCGCGCACAGGGCAAGAGCGACGGCGGAGGTCAGGCGCTGGCTGTTCATGGCCGCAATCATACCACGCACACCCCCCGTCACCACCGCTTGTGGAGGAGGTGTGCCCATTTGACACTTGGCGTTGGTGCATCGGCTTGGTTATGGCTTGGCAGAGCGGTTCGATCATCCGCCCGAGGAGAGAGTTTGCGATGACAAAGATTGCCCCCCTGACCGCACTTGTGCCTGCCATGCTGCTGCTGGCCGCCTGCGGCAGCGCCGATGATGCCTCGACCGAGGCGAGCGCCGATACGGTCGAAATGCCGGCCGACGAAGCGCTGGCTCCGGTGAACGAGACTCCCGCCGCCGACCCCGACGCGACCGCCACCGATGCGCCCGGCGCCGAGGAAACCCCGACGGCCACCGCCTCCGAGGCTGCCGATGCCGCCGCCGGTGTCGCCGCCGAGGCTGCTGCGGCTGCCGAAACCGCCGGACAGTAAGCTTGCGCCGCGCTGCCCCCGTCCTGCTGTCGCTCGCCGCCTGCGCGCTGCTGGCCGCTTGCGGCGATAGCGGCGCAGAGGCTCCGGGCGGAGTGAGCGAGGGCGAGGCCCAGGCGCTCGACGAGGCGGCGGAGATGCTCGACAAGCGCAGCCTGCCGCCCGAGGCCCTGCCCTCCGAAAGCGCCCCGCCGCCTGCCCCCGCTGCCGAAATGACAGGCGACACACCCGCTCCGTCCGGTCAGTGAACCCTTCAACCCTGTAACGACCAGCGGCCCGCCTCCCGCGCGGGCCCGCCACCGCCAAGGACACACACAGATGAACGCCGCATCCGCGATTGCCGCGAGCCGCAACTCCGGCATGGACGAGGACGTCTTCGAGCAGTTCGCCGAACAGCTCACCCGCTATGTTCGCGAGCGCCTGATCCCTGCCGAAGCGCAGGTGATCGCCGATGACCGCATCCCCGAGGAGATCATCGCGGAGATGCGCGAGATGGGGCTGTTCGGCCTCTCGGTGCCGGAAGAATATGGCGGCGCGGGTCTCAACATGACGCAGTACGCCCGGGTCGTGAACATCATGGCCTATGCCGCACCCGCCTATCGCTCGATCTTCTCGATCAATGTCGGGATGTTCGCGAGCGCGCTCAAGAACGGCGCGACCGAGGCCCAGAAGGCCGAATGGTATCCGAAGATCGCGGAAGGGCGGATCGCCTGTTTCGGCCTCACCGAGCCGGGCTCGGGCAGCGACAGCGCGGGCCTGGCCACCACCGCCGTCCCCGATCCGGATGGCAATGGCTGGATCCTCAACGGCACCAAGCGCTACATCACCAATGCTCCGCACGCCGATGTCGCGCTGATCATGGCGCGCACCAGCAAGGAGGCGCTGCCCAAGAACGCCCATGTCTCGGCCTTCCTCGTGCCGATGGACAGCCCGGGCGTCTCGCGCGGTTCGCCCGACAAGAAGATGGGCCAATCGGGCTCGCACATCTCCGACATCATGCTCGACGATGTGCGCGTGCCGGGCGATGCGCTGCTCGGCGGGGAGACCGGCAAGGGCTTCGTCTTTGCGATGAAGAGCTTGGACAACGGCCGCATCTCGGTCGGCGCGGCGGCGACCGGCTATGCCCGCCGCGCACTCGATTCCGCGCTGCGCTATGCCAACGAGCGCAAGGCCTTCGGCGAACCCATCGCCAATTTCCAGCTGATCCAGCAGATGCTCGCCGACAGCGAGATCGAGATTTACGCCGCGGAGGCGATGATGAAGGACGTCACCGCCCGCGCCGATGCGGGGGAGAACATTCTGGTGAAGGCCGCCGCCTTCAAGGTCTTCGCCTCGGAAATGTGCGGCCGCGTGGTCGACCGCGTGGTGCAGATCTATGGCGGCGCGGGCTACCTCGCCGAATATGACGCCGAACGGTTCTTCCGCGATGCGCGCATCTACCGCATCTACGAGGGGACGACGCAGATCCTCCAGCTCCAGATCGCCAAGCACATGCTGCGCGAGTGGAGTGGGAATGTATAATCTCCTCAACGACCTGTGCATCGTCGAAGTCTCCAGCTTCGTCGCCTCGCCCACCGCGGGGCTCTATTGCGCGCAGATGGGCGCGGAGGTGATCCGCGTCGATCACAAGGCGGGCGGGCTCGATTACAACCGCTACATGCTGACCCGCGAGGGGCGCTCGCTGAGCTGGGAAAACCTCAACCGCGCCAAGAAATCGGTCGCGCTCGATCTGCAATCGGGCGAGGGGCGCGAGCTGCTGGTCGCGCTGGCGAGCGCGGTCGGCCAGTGCATCACCAACCTGCCCGAGCAGAGCTTCCTCTCCCACGCCGCCATGCAGGCCAGGCGCGCGGACATGATCTCCCTGCGCGTGATGGGCTGGCATGACGGGCGGCAGGCGATGGACTTCACCGTCAACGCTGCGGCGGGCTATCCGCTGATGACCGGCCCCGAGGATTGGGACGCGGCGAGCGCGCCGCCGGTCAATCAGGTGCTCCCCGCCTGGGATTTCATCACCGGAGCCTATGGCGCCTTCGCCATGCTCGCCGCGCTCCACCACCGCGACCGCACGGGCGAGGGCAGCGAGGTGCGCCTGCCGCTTGGCGATGTGGCGATCGGCACCATGGCGAATGCCGGGCTGATGGCCGAGGTGCTCTATCGCGGCGGGGACCGCGAGCGGCTCGGCAATGCGATCTGGGGCGCTTTCGGGCGCGACTTCCGGGCAAAGGACGGCGTGCGCTTCATGGTCGCCGCGCTCACGCCCAAGCAGTGGAGCGGGCTGGTCAAGGCCTTCGGGGTGGAAGCGGGCATCGCCGCGCTCGAAGCCGAACACGGCGTGCGCTTCGCCGACGGGGACACGCCGCGCTTCAACCACCGCGCCGCGCTCTTCGCGCTGTTCCAGCAGGCCGCGGACGGGATGGACTTCGCCGCGCTCGAAGCGCGCATGACAGCGGAAACCTGCACCTTCGAACGCTATCGCACTGCTTACGAGGCAGCGAATGACGCGCAGTTGGTGGCGAACAACCCGCTGTTCGGCCCCGCACCCGCCAACCCCTCGGGCTTCGACTACCCCGCCACCCGCAGCTTTGCCAACCTGCCCGGCCGCACGGCGGGCGATCCGGCCCCGGCGCCCTATCTCGGCGAACATTCCGAGGAAGTGCTGGCCGACAAGCTCGGGCTGTCCTCGGGCGCGATCGGCAAGCTGATCGACGCGGGGACCGTGGCCCTTTCGGACAAGGACAAGCAATGACCAGACGCGCCGCCATCTGCACCCCGCTCCGCACTCCCGTGGGCAAGTTCCTCGGCGGGCTTTCGAGCATGAATGCCGGCCAATTGGGCGCGGTGATCCTCAAGGCGCTGATGGAGCGTTCGGGCATCGATCCGGCGCGGGTCGACGATGTCGTGTTCAGCCAAGGCTACGGCAATGGCGAGGCGCCCGCGATCGGCCACTGGAGCTGGCTTGCGGCGGGGCTTCCAATCGAAGTCCCCGGCTTTCAGCTCGATCGCCGCTGCGGATCGGGCGTGCAGGCCGTGGCGACGGCGGCGATGATGGTCGAGACCGGAATGGCCGACGTGGTCGTCGCGGGCGGCGTCGAATCCATGTCGAACGTCGAGCACTACACCCTCGCCGCGCGCGGGGGCGTGCGGATGGGCGACATGGTGCTGCATGACCGCCTCTCGCGGGGCCGCGTGATGAGCCAGCCGGTCGAACGCTTCGGGATCATCACCGGCATGATCGAGACCGCCGAGAACCTCGCCAAGGACTACGGCATCACCCGCGAGGAGGCCGACGCCTTCGCCGTGCGCAGCCACCAGAACGCGGCAAAAGCATGGGCAGAGAACCGCTTTGCCGAGCAGCTCGTCCCCGTCGCGATCCCGCAGCGGAAGGGCGACGCAATCATCTTCGATCACGACGAAGGCTACCGCACCGACGCCTCGATGGAGACGCTGGGCAAGCTCGCCCCGATCGATCTGAAGCGCGATCCGGCAGCCATCGTCACCGCGGGCAATGCCAGCCAGCAGAACGACGCGGCAGCCGCCTGCCTGGTGGTGGCGGAGGACAAGCTGGAGGAACTGGGCCTTGAGCCCATGCTGTGGTTCGGCGGCTGGGCAGCGGCGGGCTGCGATCCCTCGCGCATGGGCATCGGCCCGGTGCCGGCGGTCGAGCGCCTGTTCGAGCGGCGCGGTTACTCGTGGGACGATATCGGTCTTGTCGAACTCAATGAAGCCTTCGCCCCGCAGGTGCTCGCGGTGCTCAAGGGCTGGGGCTGGTCGGCGGACGACAGCCGGCGCGAGATCCTCAACGTCAACGGCTCGGGCATCTCGCTTGGTCACCCCATCGGCGCCACGGGCGGGCGCATCCTTGCCGACATGGCGCACGAGATGCACCGCAGGGGCGCGCGCTACGGGCTCGAAACCATGTGCATTGGCGGCGGTCAGGGCATCGCGGCGGTGTTCGAGCGGGCGGCGTGACCGATTTCAACGCCTGGATCGGGCGCGAGACGCGCGCCGAAGACCGGCTCGACGAGGCGCTGGCGGCCCGCTGGCTCGCCACCTTCGATCTGCCGCCTCCGACCGCGCGGATCATGCCGCAGGGCATCCATCTGGCGCTGTGCACGCCGCAAGCACCCTCGGCCACGCTGGGTGAAGATGGACACCCGCAGCGCGACACCTCGCCGCAGAGCTTCCTGCCGCCCTTCCCCATGCCGCGCCGGATGTGGGCGTCGAGCAAGATGCAATTCGTCGCTCCTATCGTCATCGGCGCGGTGGTGGAGCGCAGCAGCCGGGTCGTCTCGGTGAGCGAGAAGGAGGGCGGCTCGGGCCGCCTTGCCTTCGTCGATGTCGAGCACGTGACCAGAGCCAATGGCACCGTCGCGGTGATCGAGACGCAGACGCTGGTCTATCGCGATGCGGCGGCGCCCGATGCGCCGCTTTCGCCGCCGCCGCCGGGCGAGGGAAGGTTTTCGCCCGAGGGCTGGGACGCGCACCGCTCCATCACCCCAGATGCGCGGCTGCTGTTCCGCTATTCGGCGCTGACCTTCAACACCCACCGCATCCACTATGATGCGCCCTATGCCCGCGATGTCGAGCGCTATCGCGGGCTGGTGGTGCACGGCCCGCTCACCGCGAGCCTGCTGCTGCAATTGGCGGCGAAGGAACTGGGCGAGAACCGCTTGCGCAGCTTCGCGTTTCGCGGTCTCTCCCCCGCCATCGCGGACGAGCCGCTGCATCTGGTGATGCGCGAGAGCGAGAGCGGCTTCGAGCTCGCAGCCTTCGCCGATGATGGGCGGCAGGTGACGGCGGCGAGCGCGGCGGTCTAACTCCCCTCCCAGTCGGGAATCGGCTTCAAGACCTCGTATTTCTCCTTCACCGGCTCGCGGCCCAGATCGGGGAAATCGATCGCTTCGGGCTCGGCGTGGGTATCGGGGATACGGCTCAGAAGATCGCGGATCAGGGTCAGCCGCCCGCGCCGCTGATCGTTGAAATCGACCAGCGTCCAGGGTGCGTGATCGGTGTGCGTCGCCTTCAGCATCGCCTCGCGCGCCTTGGTGTAATCGTCGTATTTCGCCCGCGCGGCGAGATCGATGGGAGAGAGCTTCCAGCGTTTGAGCGGATCCTCCAGCCGCTCGCGCAGGCGCGCTTCCTGCTCGGCCTGATCGGCGGCGAGCCAGTATTTGAACAGCAATATGCCATCATCCACCAGCAGCTTCTCGAAGGCCGGGGCCTGATCGAGAAAGGCCGCGACCTCCTCTTCGCTGCAATAGCCCATCACCTTCTCGACGCCGGCGCGATTGTACCATGAGCGGTCGAACAGCACGATCTCGCCCGCACTCGGCAGATGCGGGACATAGCGCTGGAAGTACCACTGGGTCGTTTCTGCCTCGGTCGGCTTGGACAGCGCGACGGTGCGGCACTGGCGCGGGTTCAGGGTCTCGCGCACCGCGCCGATCGCACCGCCCTTGCCCGCCGTGTCGCGCCCTTCGAACAGCACCACGATCCGCGCACCCGTAGCCTTGGCCCAGCGCGCCAAGCTGACCAGTTCAAGCTTCAACGGTGCCAGCGCCTCTTCATAGGCCTCGCGCTTCATGCCCATGCCTGCTTCTCCCCTCGGTTGCCGCCGCGCCGGTGTGATAGTATCATCTGCAACAACATGGCTACGCTCGCAGACCCCCAGCCCGACTTCGCCACCTTGCCAGACATGGCTGCGGATGTCTTCACCGCGCCGCTCGCACGCCCCGCGCATGTGGGCGAGGACTGGCTGGAGCCGAAACAGACCGATTACACCGCCGATGACCACAAGGTGTGGGACGATCTCTTCGCCCGCCAGATGGAGGTGCTGCCCGGGCGCGCCTGCTCGGCCTTCCTGCAAGGGCTGGAGAAGCTCGATCTGTCGCGCGGCGGCATCCCCGAATTCGGCAAGCTGTCGGAGGAACTGGGCAGCCTGACCGGATGGAGCGTCGTACCGGTGCCGATGCTGATCCCCGATCACGTGTTCTTCTGGCACTTGGCCAACCGCCGCTTTCCGGCGGGCAACTTCATCCGCACGCGCGAGACCTTCGATTACATCGAGGAGCCGGACGTCTTCCACGACGTGTTCGGCCACGTCCCGATGCTGACCGATCCGGTCTATGCCGATTACATGCAGGAATATGGCCGCGCCGGGTGGAAGGCGATGCGCTACAACCGCTTGAAGGCTTTGGGCGCGCTCTACTGGTACACGGTCGAATTCGGGCTGATCGAGGAGGCCGGCAACGTGCGGGCCTATGGCGCGGGGATCCTGTCAGGCCCGACCGAGGCGCGCTTCGCGGTCGAGGCGGAAAGCCCCAACCGCATCATGCTCAATGTCGACCGGGTGATGCGCACCGATTACGTCATCAGCGATCTGCAACCGACCTATTTCGTGATCGAGAGTTTTGCCGATCTCTATCGTCAGACGGTGGAGCGCGATTTCGACCGGCTCTACCGCAGCCTTCCGGCAGGCTTCACCTACGCCAATTCGGCGGTGATCGATGTCGACAATGTGCTGCATCGGGGCACGCAGGAATATCACCTGCGCGGCGGGCGCGGCAGCGGGGCGACGCCGGTTTAGGAAATCGATGCCGTAGGCATCGCAAGGCCGAATGGCCGCCCGAGCTTATGCGAGGAAAGCCAAGCGGGCCGGACGGCCCGCGCTCGGCGCTTGAGGGCGAAACAAATTACGCTTTCACCCGGCGGCGGGCGATGGCGTGATAGAGCACCAGCGCGACCAGACAGGCAGCCAGCGCGACGCCGAGCCCGAGGAACGACAGGCTGCCGATCATGGTCCCGCCATTGGCAACCTCGCCCGCGACGACCGACACGATCACGCCCAGCGCGATCTGCCGCAAAATGGCGCCGGGTGCTTCGCTGCGCGCAAGGATCGAGGCCATCCAGCCCATGGTTGCCCCCAACACGATCAGCACCAGTAACGCCATTGCTTCCTTAAGCTCCACAATCGCCTGCCGAAGCCGGTCCGACTCACAAACAAGCAGGTGCGAGGGTGGTTCCAGCCTTTGCCGACTTATCGCAAGCTGAGCCAGGCGAGACCGGCAAGACCGATGAGGATGCGGTACCAGGCGAAGGGGGCAAAGCCGATCTTCGTCACCACCGCGACGAACAGCTTGACCACCACCAGCGCGGTCACGAAGCCGGCCACCGAGCCTATCGCGATCAGCTCGAAATCATGCGCGGTGAGCGCGGTGGCGTGCTTGGCCATCTGGTAGACCGTCGCCCCGCTCAGGGTCGGCACGGCGAGGAAGAAGCTGAACTCGGCCGCCGTCTTGCGATCAACGCCAAAGGCCATCGCGCCGAGGATCGTCGCGCCCGAACGGCTTACGCCCGGGATCATCGCGAGGCACTGGACGAGGCCGATCAGCACCGCAGTGCGCAGCGGCACCCCGGCGACACCCGGCCCTTCGGCCGGCGGATTGGCCCAGCGCTCGATCGCAAGGATCGCCACGCCGCCAAGGATCAGCGACCAGCACACCAGCACAGCATTGCCGAGCATGGTCTGGATGACATCGCCGAACGCTAGGCCGAGCAGCACTGCGGGGAAGAATGCGACCAGCAGGTTGCGCACAAAGGCGATCGCGCCCTTGTCGAAGCCCAAAAGGCCCTTGGCCACATCCCAGAAGGTGCGCCAGTAGAGCACCACGATCGCAAGGATCGCGGCGGGCTGGATGGCGATGTTGAAGACCTCCCAGTCATCCTGATCGAAACCGAGCAGTTCGGTGCCAAGGATCAGGTGCCCGGTCGAGGACACGGGCAGGAATTCGGTCAGCCCTTCAAGGATGCCGAGCAGGATGGCAGCTAGGGTATCGTTCATGGTCTCCGCGCTTTGACGAGCGTGCGCGGCGTGTCAAACCGAAAAGGCCCGCCCGGATGATCGGGCGGGCCTTGCAATGGCTTACCAGATGCGCACGCGCTTTTCCGGGGGCAGGTAGAGCTTGTCGCCCGGCTTGACGTTGAACGCCTTGTACCATTCGTCGAGGTTCCGCACGACGCCGTTGACCCGGTATTCCTCGGGGCTGTGGCTGTCGGTACGCAGGCGGTTGCGGTAGTTCTCTTCGCGCTGGGTCGAACGCCACACCTGCGCCCAGGCGAGGAAGAAGCGCTGATCGCCGGTGAGTCCGTCGATCACCGGCACGTCCTTGCCCTTGGTCGCGAGCTTGTAGGCGCGGTAGGCCATCGACAGCCCGCCAACGTCGCCGATATTCTCGCCCAGCGTTAGGCGGCCATTGACGCAGGTCTTGCCCGCGTCGAGCGGACAGAAGGCGTTGTACTGCGCCACCAGCGCATTGCCGCGCTCGTCGAAGGCCGCCCGGTCGGCATCGGTCCACCAGTTGCGCAGCGCGCCGCTGGCATCGGATTTCGAGCCCTGATCGTCGAAGCCGTGGCCCATCTCGTGGCCGATCACCCCGCCGATCGCGCCGTAATTGACCGCGATGTCGTTGGTCAGCGCAAAGAACGGCTGCTGGAGGATGCCCGCGGGGAAGACGATCTCGTTCTTCACCGCGTTGTAATAGGCGTTCACCGTCTGCGGCAGCATGCCCCATTCGGTGCGGTCGATCGGCTGGCCGAGCTTGGCGACATTATCGGCCTGCCCCCACTTGGCTGCCGCCATACGGTTGGCGATCGGGTTGCCGGCGACGATTTCGAGGCCTTCATAGATCTCAAGGTTCGGGCGATAGCCGATCTTGGGATCGAAGCTGGCGAGCTTGGCATGAGCCTGGGCCTTGGTCTCGGCGCCCATCCACGAAATCTCGTCGATCGACTGGCCGAGCGCGGTGCGCAGGTTCGCCACCAGCTCGTCCATCGCCGCCTTGTTTTCGGGCGGGAAGTAGCGCGCGACATAGGCCTTGCCGATCAGCTCGCCCAGCAGGCCTTCGGATTCGCCGATCGCGCGCTTCCAGCGCGGGCGCTGTTCGGGGGTGCCGCGCAGGGTCTTGCCGAAGAATTCGAAGCTCGCATCGTCGAAGCGCTTGGGCAGCACCGCAGCGTTGGACGAGAGCATCTCCTTGACCATCCACGCCTTGAGCGTTTCGACCGGGGTTTCACCCAGCAGCGCGAACATGCCCGGCACGCCGGTGCCGATCTTGACGAGAGTGGCGGCATCGAGCTTGAGCGCGGCGACTTCCTCGGCCGTCGGCGGCATCAGGCTGACGACGAAGCCGGGGCTGTTCGCGATCCCGATCCTGGCGAGCATCGCGGCCACCGGCACCTTACCGCTGATCGCACCGAGTTCCTCGGCGGTGAGCAGGTTGTAGGTCAGGTCGCGGTTGCGGCGCACAGCGCGGTCCCACGCCACGGTTCGGGCGATTGTGTCTTCGAAGGCATAGACTTGGGCGGCCTGCGCCTCGGGGTCTTCATAGCCCGCTTCGCCCAGCAGGAAAGCGACATAGGACTTGTACTTGTTCTGGATCGCGACGCCCTTTTCCGAGGTGTCGAGATAGTAGTCGCGGTCGGGCAGGCCGAGCCCGCCGAAGCCGACCGACGCAATGTGGCGGTCAGGCTGCTTGGCGTCGATCCCCACGCCGCCGCCGATCGGGCTGGCATAGCCGGGTTCGGCCCACAGCATGGCGAGATCATCGAGGCTCTTGGCGGCCATGATGCGATCGAGATAGGGCTTGGCCGGCGCAAGGCCCGCGGCTTCGATCGCAGCGGTATCGAGATAGGTGCGATAGGCATCGAGAATGCGGCGCTCGTCGCCCGAAAGCGTGGCGGGATCCTTCGCCGCCAGCTCGTCCATCAGCGCCTTGACGTCATAGGTGCTCTTTTCGCCCAGCAGCACGAAGGCGCCGATGCGGCTGAATTCGGGCGGCAGCGGGTTGGCGTCGATCCAGCGCTGGTTGGCATAGGCGTTGAAGTCGTCGCCCGGCTTGATGTCGGTGGCGAGATAGGCCGGATCGAAGCCCCAGCTGCCGAAGCTCATGGTCGGCAGGGTGGAGGAGGCCGGCTCGCCCTGGGCCAGCTGCGTCTCGGCAGCGTGATCATGGGCATCGTCATTGGCAAAGGCGGGCGCAGCCAGCGCGAGCGCGAACAGGCTGGCGCCGATCAAGGCGGTCTTCTGGATCATGTGGTGTGTCCCCGAGAGCTGGTGCAGGAATCTGCGAGCAGCCCTCCTAACGCCCTGGCCCGCGAAAGGTTGCGCTTCGTCACGCGGCGGCAGCGCTTCGTCGATTAGGTCGGGGCGGAGCCTAACCAACCGGACCGACCGCCCTGCCACCCCGCCCGGCCGCCATAGCCGGCACCCTTGGTGGCCGGGCGGGGAGGCGGGGTGGGGGGTCTGCCGGTTCGCGCCAGCGAACCCGAAAACTAAGCCGCGTCGGCTGCGAATTGCAGGCGGGCGAGGCGCGCGTAGAGCCCGCCGGCCTTGGTCAGCGCATCATGCGTGCCCTGTTCGACGATCCGGCCTTCGTCGAGCACCACGATCCGGTCCGCCGCGCGCACCGTGGCGAGACGATGCGCGATCACCAGCGTGGTGCGGTTCTGCATCAGCCCTTCAAGCGCCTGCTGGACGAGTTGCTCGCTCTCGGCATCCAGAGCGCTGGTCGCCTCGTCGAGCAGCAGGATCGGCGCATCGCGCAGCAGCGCGCGGGCAATCGCGACGCGCTGCTGCTGGCCGCCGGACAGCTGCGTGCCGCCCTCGCCGAGATAGGTGTCGAGCCCCTGTGGCAGAGCGCGCAGGAAGCTTTCGGCATTGGCGGCGCGGGCGGCCTGCCAGATATCCTCGTCGCTCGCGTCCCACTTGCCGTAGCGCAGATTGTCGCGCGCATTGGCGCTGAACAGCACCCCGTCCTGCGGCACCAACGCGAGGCGGGCGCGGATATCGGCGGGGTCGGCGCTGGTCAGCGGCACGCCATCGAGGCGGATGGTGCCGACCTGCGGATCATAGAAACGCTCGACCAGCTGGAAGATCGTGCTTTTGCCCGCGCCCGAGGGGCCGACAATCGCGATGGTCTCGCCCGGCTCGATTTCGAGCGTGAAATCCCTGAGCGCGGCGGTTTCCGGCCGGGCGGGATAGCGGAAGGTGACATTGCGGAACGAAAGCCCGCCGCGTGCAGGTTCGGGCAGGCGTTCGGGCCGCGCCGGGGGCGCAATCTCGGGCCGCGCTTCGAGCAGCTCGGCAAGCCGGCTCGCCGCACCCGCCCCGCGCAGAAGATCGCCATAGACTTCGGTCAGCGCGCCCAGGGCGCCCGCCACGAGGCCGCCGGTCAGCACGAAAGCGGCAATCGTGCCGCCGCTGATCGTCCCCGCCGCCACCGCCAGAGCGCCGCGCCACATCACCAGCACCACCCCGCCAAACACCAGCAGGATCACCACCGAGGTCATCGCCGCACGCAGCATGATCCGCCGCCGCGCGGTGTCGAAGGTGCCCTCGACCACGCCCGCAAAACGCTCGCCCTCGCGCAGTTCCTGCCCGAAGCTCTGCACGATCTTCATCGCCGAGAGCACTTCGGTGACATAGGCGCCGACATCCGCGATGCGATCCTGACTGGAGCGCGAGACCGAGCGGATCTTGCGCCCGAAATAGACGAGCGGGATCACCACCAGGGGAATGCCGATCAGCAGACCCATCGTCAGCGAGGGAGCGAGGTAGGTGAGCAGGCCGATGCCGCCGATGCCGGTCAAAAGGTTGCGCAGCGCCACCGAAACCGTGGTGCCCACCACATTCTCGATCACCGCCGTGTCCGAGGTCATGCGGCTGGAGATTTCCTTGGGGCTGTTGACCTCGTAGAACCCGGGCGACAGCCGCAGCAGGTTGCGCTGCACCTTGAGGCGGATGTCCGCCACCACCCGCTCGCCCAGCCAGCTGACGAAATAGAACCGGAGCGCGGTGCCGAGGCCGAGGATCAGCACGATCATCAGCAGATATTGAAAGGCGTGGCCGATCTGTTCCGGGTTGGCCTTGCCGGTAAAGGCCTCGTCGATGATCACCTTGAAACGGTAGGGGATCGCCAGCGTCGCCGCCGAGGTGATCACCAGCGCAGCAAGCGCAAAGGCGATCTGGCGGGGATATTGCAGCGCCGTGCCGAACACCATGCGCAAGGGCGCAAGGCTGCGCGATTTGGGCGCGGCTTCGGCCTCGGTGCCGGTCACGTCCGGGCTATCGGTCGTTGCCTCTGCCGGATCGGGGCCATCGCCCGCCGGGCGCGTCTTGTCTGGGGTGTCGCCATGCATGGTTGCGCCGCTCTAGCCACGAAGCCTGCGAATTTCACGTGCAAAAAGCAACCGCCATCCTGCGCCGCGGGGGAGCTCCGCAATATTGTGCATTGCACAACGTGGCACAAAGGCGCATCTGTCGGGGCAAGGTGCCCGTGGGATGAGGCGCCGGACATGTTCGTCGCCCTGAGGATTCTTGATGCTTTATCACGCCTACGAGCTGCAGCGCAGCTGGATGAACAGCGCCAGCGCGCTCGCCTCGATCAGCGCCGGCATGCTCTCAAATCCCGCCAATCCGATGAGCGCCTTCGGCATGGGCATGGGCCCGCTCGCCGCCAGCGCGCTCGATGTCTTCGCCCACGCCACCGCCCATTACGGCAAGCCCGAATTCGGGATCGAGAGCGTCGACATCGACGGCAAGCCTCATGCCGTCACCCAGAGCGTGGTGATGAAGCGCCCCTTCGGCGACCTTTTGCGCTTCCGCGTCGAAGGCGCCCCGGCAAACCGCCCGCGCCTGCTGATCGTCGCGCCGATGAGCGGTCACTATGCCACGCTGCTGCGCGGCACGGTGGAGCGGATGCTGGAATCGGCCGAGGTGTTCATCACCGACTGGGCCGATGCCAAGATGGTCCCGGCCAGCGCGGGCAAGTTCGATCTCGACGATTACATCGACTACCTCATCGACTTTGCCGAACACATCCACGCGGAGGCCGGCGGCCAGCGCATCCACATGATGGCGGTGTGCCAGCCGAGCGTTCCGGCCTTTGCCGCGACCGCGCTGATGAACCTCCACAAGTCGCCCGCGACGCCTGCCACCCTCACCATGATGGGCGGCCCGATCGACACGCGCGAATGCCCCACGGTCGTCAACAACATGGCGATGCAGCGCCCGATCGCGTGGTTCCGCCAGTCGGTGATCGCCACGGTGCCGATGAAATATCCCGGCAGCGGGCGCAGGGTCTATCCCGGCTTCATGCAGCTCTCGGCCTTCATGAGCATGAACCTCTCGAGCCACATGATGAGCCACTACGAGATGTTCAAACACCTCACCGTGGGCGATGAGGAAAGTGCGCAGGCGACCAAGACCTTCTACGATGAATATCGTGCGGTGTGCGACATGACCGCCGAATTCTACCTCCAGACCGTGGAAGAGGTGTTCCAGAAGCACTCGATCCCCAAGGGCGAGTTCCGTCACAAGGGCGAGGTGGTGGACCTCACCGCCATCACCGACACCGCGCTCCTCGCCATCGAAGGCGAGCGCGACGATATTTCAGGGCTGGGCCAGACCCGGGCAGCGCTCAAGCTCACCCCCAACCTCGATGAGGCCAAGAAGCGCTACTACATGGCCGAGGGCGCCGGGCATTACGGCATCTTCAACGGCAGCCGCTGGCGCACCAAGGTCGCCCCGGTGGTGGAGGAATGGATCGCCGCGCACGGCGGGTGACGGGCGGCAGCGCCTACCCTTCGGCCGTTTCGCGCTTCTCCAGCCACGGGCGGAGCGGGAAGAGCCACTGCTCCTTGATCGACAGGCGCTTGCGATCATCCTGGCCGACCACCGAGCTCTCGCCTTCCTTGAAGGTGCCGAACAGACGGTCCCAGACAATCACCGAGTTGCCGTAATTGCAGCGCGTGTCCTCGTAGCTCAGCGCCGTGTGGTGCAGGCTGTGGTGGCGGATGGTGGTGAAGAAGAAGCTGTACCAGATCGGCGGATCGGCCTTCACATTGGCATGGGCATAGGTCGCGATCACGCCGCCGCCGGTGATCGCGGCGAACAGCGCGTTCTGATCGACGTCGAGCAGCGCATTGATCCCGACGCCGAGCAGGAGCAGCTCGATCGGGTTGCCGATGAAACCCTTCATCGCGTTCAGCTGGGTCACATGGTGGTGCGGCGCATGGGTCAGCCACAAGGGCGTCCAGTTGTGCATGGCGCGGTGCATCCAGTACTGGCCGAGCTCGAAGGTGAACATCACCACCATCACCTGCACCAGAAAGGGGCTCGCCTCGAGCCACGGGGTGGCGATCCCCCAGGCCTCTTTCAGCTCCCGCAGCGGCGAGTGGATCAGCGCATCGCTGGCAAAGCCGACTGCGGTGTAGCCGAAGACGACATAGAACACGTCGGTTGCCAGCTCGCGGCCGTTGATGCGCCAGCCCTCGTGCCGTTCGAACACCAGTTCGAGCAGCTGCACGAAGGCGATCACCGCCAGACCGACGATGACGATGGCCCACGGCCCCTCGACCCAGGCTGCGGGCGCAAGGCCCCAGAAAGCGATCACCGCCGCAAGCGTTGCGGGCGGCAGCAGATTGATCAGCGACTGTTTCACCGGACGGTCCCCAGAACGGTTGGCATGGCCATTCTTCCCTGAATGGCGAACACGCAGGGAGAAATACGCCATCTTGCGCAGATCGTCGAGATGGCGTCAGCCGATGTCGGCCAGCAGGAAGGACAGGGCGACCGCCAGCATGATGACGGCGAACACCCGCCGCGCCCACAAGGTGCGCCGCGGATCGGCAAGCCAGCCATAGGCGCGCGCACCTGCCAGCACGAGACCGATGTGAATCACGGTCGCGATGACCGTGCTCACCACCGCAAGGGTCACCGCGTTGGCGAGGCTCAGCACCTCCCCGCCGAGGAACTGCGGAGCGACCAAGAGGAAGAAGATATAGGCCTTGGGGTTGAGCAGGTTGATCAGCGCGCCGGTCAGAAAGGCCCGGCGGTGGAGGCTTTCGGGGGCGAGCCGCTGTTCCGATCGCGCAGAACCCCGCCACGCCTCGATCGCGAGGAACACCATCATCGCTGCCCCCGCCCATTGCAGCGCGCGCCACAATTGCGGCATGGCCTCGAGCAGCGCGGCAAGGCCGAGCGCGGCGAGCACACCGTTGACCAGCAGCCCCAGCGCCACGCCCGCCACCGCCGCCATCCCCGCGCGGCGCCCCTCGGTCGCGGCGAGGCCCGATAGCCACGCCATGTTGGGCCCGGGCGTCAGCTCGATCAGCAGGACGGCAAGGGCAAAACCGACAAGATCCACACCCGGCACTCCCTTTGCGCTTCGCCCCTGCCTAGCGCGTGGAGCCCCCAAAGCAAACGGCGCGGGAGTTGCCCCCCGCGCCGCTTTTCGGATTCAGTGGGGTGTTCTAACCTCAGAACACCTCGAACAGGCCGGCTGCGCCCATGCCGCCGCCCACGCACATGGTGACGACGACATACTTCGCCCCGCGGCGCTTGCCTTCGATCAGGGCGTGGCCGGTGCAGCGCGCGCCGGTCATGCCGTAGGGGTGGCCGATCGAGATCGAGCCGCCGTTGACGTTGAGGATGTCATTGTCGATGCCGAGCTGGTCGCGGCAATAGAGCACCTGCACCGCGAAGGCCTCGTTGAGTTCCCACAGGCCGATATCGTCCATTGTGAGGCCGGTCTGCTTGAGCAGCTTGGGGATCGCGAAGACCGGGCCGATGCCCATCTCGTCAGGCTCGGTGCCGGCCACCGCCATGCCGACATAGCGGCCGAGCGGCTGGAGCCCGCGCTGTTCTGCGAGCTTGGCTTCCATCAGCACGGATGCCGAGGAACCGTCCGACAGCTGCGAGGCATTGCCGGCGGTGATGTTCATGCCCGGGCCCATCACGGGATTGAGGCTCTGGAGGCCTTCGAGCGTGGTTTCGGGGCGGTTGCCTTCATCCTTGGTCAGGGTGAATTCCACCTGGCTGACTTCCTTCGTCTCCTTGTCCATCACGTTCATGGTGGTGGTGACGGGGACGATTTCCGCATCAAACTTGCCCGCGGCCTGCGCGGCAGCGGTGCGCATTTGCGACTGGTAGGCATATTCGTCCTGCGCTTCGCGGCTGACGTTGTAGCGCTTGGCGACCGTCTCGGCGGTGCCGAGCATCGGCATGTAGACGTCCTTGTGCATCGCGATCAGCGAGCGGTCGGGCGAAACGCGCATCTCGGGGGTCTGCACCATCGAGATCGAATCCTGACCGCCGCCGACAACGATATCCATGTTGTCGACGATGATCTGCTTGGCGGCGGTGGCGATCGCCATCAGGCCCGAGGAGCACTGGCGGTCGATGGTCTGGGCCGAAACGCCCACCGGGCAACCGGCGCGCAGCGCGACCTGGCGGGCGATATTGCCGCCCTGAGTGCCCTGCGTGAGGACCGTGCCCCACACCACGTCGTCGATCTGGCCGGCTTCGATACCGGCACGCTCGATCGCGGGGGCCAGCGACAGCGCGCCGAGCGTCGCGCCGGGGGTGGCATTGAAAGCGCCCTTGTAGGCGCGCCCGATCGGCGTGCGGGCGGTGGAGACGATGACGGCGTCACGTGCCATAGTTTGGATATCCTTCAGGACAGGCCCCGGCTGGCGAGGCAAAGTTTGGGATGGCCGAATGCAGGGGCTGCCTTAGGACAGCCCCGGCCGCTGCCGCCCCCCTCCAGACGAGGGGGGAGCGCATGCGGAAATCACACGAAGTATTGCGTGATCCACTCGCAGATCAGAGCGGGCTTGTCCTCGCCCTCGATCTCGATGGTGATTTCGCAGGTCTGCTGCCACTGGCCGGGGCGCTTTTCGACCATTTCGAGCAGCTTCCAGTGGCCGCGGATGCGCTTTCCGGCGCGCACCGGCGCGATGAAGCGGGTCTTGTTGCCACCGTAGTTGACGCCCATCTTCACCCCGTCGACACGCGGCGCGCCGCCCTGGGCGCCGAGATAGGGGATCATCGACAAGGTCAGAAAGCCGTGGGCGATGGTCCCGCCGAACGGGGTCATCTTGGCCATTTCCTCGTTGACGTGGATGAACTGGTGATCACCGGTCGCCTCGGCGAACTGGTTGATGCGTTCCTGGCTCATTTCGGCCCATTCGCTGGTGCCGATATTCTCGCCGACCTTGGCGGCCAATTCCTGCGCGTTCATGGGGCTCCTCCTTGTGTCCGACCGGCGGAATCCCGTGTCCGCCGTGCCTCCTTGCGGCGGGCTTCATGGCGCATCAAAAGAGGGAGCGCAACGCTCAGCTGGGTGCCGCTACGGCACCGCGCATCTTGGCGGCGATGGCCTCGCGCCGCTTGCGGCTGCGATCGCGCCCCTCGCGCACCGAATCGATCCGCGCGCAATAGGTGGCGAGCCCGATCTGCAGGCCGACCAGCATCAGCATCACCGGCTGGTAGCCGATCCCCTGGAACAGGGCGCCGACGAGATAGATCAGCGCGCCCATCTCCAGCGCGGCGGCGAGCGGCGAGATCCAAGCCTCGGCCTCGTCCTCGGCGCCCTTCCAGCGGCGGTAGATCCGCTCCATCTGCCACAGGCCCAGCGCGTGGAGCGACAACCAGATGATCAGCCCCGGCCAGCCCTGTTCGCCGAGCAGCTCGAAGATCGAGGAGTGGAAGGCGCGGCCCTTGTCCTCGACCGCCTGGTAAGTGACCGTGGTGGTGTTCCCGTTCACCTGCTTGACCGGCATGACATAGGTGAAGCGGTTGGAACGATAGGCATCGAACCCGCCGCCGAAGGGCTTCTGCGCGACGTAATCCAGCGTCCATTCCCACACCGCCACGCGGGTCGATGCGCTTTCATCCCCGCCCGGTTCGGCAAGGGTGGCCATGCGCTGGTAATAGGACTGCGGCAGGAAGGGCAGCGCGGTCAGGCCGAGCACCCCTGCCCCGGCAATGAACAGCAGCCGCCGCTTGGTATAGCGCAGCAGCAGCACGGCGAGCGCGGCGATGCACAGCAGGCCGGTGCGCGCTTCGGTGCCGATCGGCACCAACAGGCAGGCAAAGGTCAGAGCGACGGCAAAACCCGTGACCGTCCAGTGCGGGCGAAAGATCGTGCCGTGGCGCACCAGCCACCAGATCGTCGGGATCAGCCCGATCGCGACCGTCGCCAGCGTGGAGCTTTCATAGACTCCGCTATTGTCATTCACGAAGAACTTGAGGTTCTGGTATCCGCCCCCGCCCAGGACGGTCTTCATTCCTGTGCCGATCACGATTGTCGCGATGGCCAGCACCAGCATAAGCGCAAGCCCTTCGATCCGGGCGCGGGTGGTGAGCGTGAAGGGCAGGAAGATCGCGAAGAGCAGCGCCTTCCATACCCAGTCCCACTTGGTCGCTGCATCGGCCGGAAAATCGGCATGGCCGGTGGTCCACCAGCAATAGACCAGCAGCGCCAGCATCAACCCCTGCCGCACAGTGAAACGGCCGCCCTCCTTGCGATCGAGCGCCAGCCAGCCGCCGAACGCCGCGGCAAAGGCGATCAGCGAGACCGGCAGGGTGGCAATCAGCGAATAGCCGATCCGTTGGGGCGCGAGGATGTCGATATAGACATAGAGCAGCACCCACAGGAACGGACGCTTGAGCCCGAGCACAAGCACGTATCCGATGAAGGCAAGGAAGACGAGGTCGAGCATTGTTTACGCGCTACCGCTTCGCTGCTTGAGCGCATGGGCGCTTGGCTCTTCTTCCGCTTCCGCCCCTTGCGCCCGCTCGCGGCGCGCGGCGTTGCGACCGGCGGTGCTGGTCGCCATGCGGTTGGCGGCGATGTCGGCCTTCAGCCCCTCGATCAGCGGATCGGCATCGCAATCCTCGCGCAGCACCAGCCGCAGCAGCGCGATGACCATCAGGCCATGGCCAAGGGCAAGCGCGAAATAGTCGATCATCGAAACGGGGCTCCAAGGGGGCGCGGACCGGCAGCTTACCCCGCAGGCAGTTGACGCGGCGTTAAGCACGCCTGCGTTAGAGGCTTGGCCCATGACCCGCGTTCTCCATGTCCTCGATCACTCGCTGCCGCTCCACAGCGGTTACACCTTCCGCACCCGCGCGATCCTGAAGGCGCAGGAGGGCCACGGGCTGGAAGTGCGCGGGATCACCGGGCAGCGGCACAACCTCGAAGCGCCCGCCGGCCCCTCGCCCGAACTCGCCGACGGGCTGACCTTTCACCGCACCCTTGGTCTGCCTGAAGGCCCACCGCCCTTGCGCGAACTGGGCGAGATCGAGGCGCTCGATGCGGCGATCCATGCCCTGGCGCGCGAGTGGCGGCCCGACATCATCCATGCCCATTCCCCGGCCCTGTGCGGCGAGGCGGCAAGCCGCGCGGCGCGCGCGCTGGGGGTGCCCTTCGTCTACGAGATCCGCGCCTTCTGGGAGGATGCGGCGGTCGGCAATCTTTCGGGCACCGAGGGCAGTCTCAAATACCGCCTGACCCGCGCACTGGAGACGCGGGTGGTGCGGCAGGCCGATGCGGTGTTCACCATCTGCCACGGGCTCAAGCAGGACCTGGTCAGCCGCGGCATTCCCGCCGAGCGGATCGCGATCATGCCCAACGGGGTCGATCTGGAGCTGTTCGGCGCGCCGGTCAGCCGGGACGAAAATCTCGCGCGCGATCTCGGCCTTGCGCCGGGCGCTCCGGTGATCGGCTACATCGGCAGCTTCTATGCCTATGAGGGTGTCGATGATCTGATCGCCGCCATGCCGATTCTGCGAAAGTCGCACCCGGGCGCACGGCTGCTGCTGGTGGGCGCGGGGCCGATGGATGCCGGTTGGCGCGCGGCGGCCGCCGCTCTGCCCGAACCTGACGCGGTGATCTTCGCCGGGCGCGTGCCGCACACGCAAGTGGAACGCTATTATTCGCTGGTCGATGTGCTCGCCTATCCGCGCAAAGGGCAGCGCCTGACCGATCTTGTCACGCCCTTGAAGCCGCTCGAAGCCATGGCCCAGCGCCGGCTGGTGGCCGCCTCGAGCGTCGGCGGGCACCGCGAACTCATCACCGACGGCGAGACGGGCACGCTGTTTGCGCCCGATGATCCCGCCGCCTGCGCCGCAGCCCTCGGCCGGCTGATCGCCGAGCGCGAAGGCTGGGAGGCGATGAAGGACCGCGCCGTCACCCATGTCCGCACCCGCCATGACTGGGCGGCAAATGCGCGCGATTATCTGTCTGTTTACCATCTCTTGCTAGCCGGTGAGCATCGACGCAAAGCAGGATAGTGAGCCGATGGCATTCGGGCGGCAGATCAAGGCGGAGCAGCACAAGCGCGCACAGGCGCCGGAACGCGTGCGCCAGCCGCTGCGCGCCCATCCGCTGTTCGGCACGGTTCTGGCCCTTTGGGGCGCGATGCTCGGCGGCTTCGTGACGATGGCGCTGCCCGTCGATGCGGTGCTCGCTGCCGCAGCCCGGATCGGGCTTGGCGAACTTGGCGGCATGGGCCGCTTCGCGCTGGCTGGCATCGCCGCCGCGTCAGTGGGCGCATTGATGCTGGTGCTGGCCGAGACGATCCGCGTCAGCCGCCGCAACCCCAAGGGCACGCCGTCGATCGCCGCGAAAGCGGTGCGCAAGGTGCGCACCATCGATCCGCACACCGAGCTCGGCAGCCCGAGCCTTGATGCTCCGGTCGAGACCATGCCCTTCTCCGCGCCCGAACCGCGCTTCCGCCCGGAATATGAAGCCGAAGCTGAGACCGACACCGAAGTCGAAGCCGAAGCCGAAGCCGCGCCGGAATACGTGCGTGCGCATGATGCGCCGATCGAACTCGATCTTGCCGAATTCGGCATGCTCCCGGGCCGCAATGCGGTGTGGGTGGAAGAACAGGTCGAGGACCGGGCCACGCCCGAACCCGCGCCCGAATTCGCGGCCCCGGCGGAAGAAGCCCCCGCGCTGCTGGCGGCCAAGCGTCAGGCCGCGCCTGCGCCGATTTTCACCGAGGCGACATTTGAACCCGAAGCAGAGCCCGCACCTGCGCCCCGGCCCGCACCGCGCCCGGTGGCAGCGATGCACCGCCCTGTGCCGCGCCCCTTGAGCCCCAGCGCCATCGAGCGCCTGCGCGCCGTGCCGACCAGCGAGCTCAGCATGATCCAGATGGTCGAGCGTTTCGCCGCCGCGCTGCACGAACGCCAGTCACCCACGCCGGGTCAGGCCGCCCAGCCGATCGACCTCGCCGGCCGTGACGCCGCGCTGGCCGAAGCCCTGAAGGCGCTTGCCGCATTGAGCCGCGAAGGCGCCGGCGAGAACCAGAGCGAGCCGCTGCGCGCCGCGCTCAGCCGCCTTCAGGAGCTGCGCGGAGCCGCCTGAGGCGCGCTCGAATCACAGCAAAACCTGCAACCGGCTGGTCCAATTGATGCAGGCAGCGCAATCTATTGATAGTTTGAATACCTCTGCGAGAAATAATACTTCACGCAAAGCCATTGCCAAAACCGCTTCCTGTCGGCATGAGGGGGCCGAAACCGGGCAAGGCAGGCCGCCTGCGGCGAGACTTGTCCGGAATAATCGCCGCCTTGCGCCCGTTAGGCACGCGCCAGCACCGCGCTTGTCGGCATCTGACAGATCGGACTTTTGCCATGGGATACCCCGTCTCCCAGGGTCTTTATGACCCCCGTAACGAACACGATGCCTGCGGCGTCGGGATGGTCGCGCATATCAAGGGGGACAAAAGCCACGCGATCATCGCGCAGGCGCTGGAGATTCTCGACCGCCTCGATCACCGCGGCGCGGTGGGTGCCGATCCGCTGCTCGGCGATGGCGCGGGGATTCTGATCCAGATTCCCGATCCGCTGATCCGCCGCTGGGCCACCGCCCACGGCCATGATCTGCCCCAGCCGGGCGACTATGCCGTGGCGATGTGCTTCCTGCCGCAGGACGATGCCGCGCGCGACTTCGTCAAGGAGCGGATGGAGACCTTCACCGCCAAGGAAGGCCAGCGCTTCATCGGCTGGCGCGACGTGCCGACCACCAGCGAAGGCCTCGGCGCGGCGGTGATCGCCTCGATGCCGGTGATCGCGATGGCGGTGATCGCGCGCGGCGCGAACTGCGCCGATCAGGACGCCTTCGAGCGCAAGATCCTCACCATCCGCAAGCAGGTGCAGAACCCGCTCGCGCAGCTCGCCGAAAAGCACGGCCTGCCGGGGGTGACCGAAACCTACATCCCCAGCTTCTCGACCCGCACCCTCGTCTACAAGGGACTGCTGCTGGCGACGCAGGTGGGCAGCTTCTACGACGATCTGCGCGATCCCGAATGCGTCTCGGCATTGGGTCTCGTCCACCAGCGCTTCTCGACCAACACCTTCCCCAGCTGGAAGCTTGCCCACCCGTTCCGCTTCATCGCCCACAATGGCGAGATCAACACGGTGCGTGGCAACGTCAACTGGATGAACGCCCGCCGCCGCACCATGGAAAGCGAGCTGCTCGGGCCGGACCTCGACAAGATGTGGCCGATCATCCCGCACGGGCAATCGGACACGGCGTGCCTCGACAATGCGCTCGAACTGCTGATCGCGGGCGGATATTCCCTCGCCCACGCGATGATGATCCTCGTGCCCGAGGCCTGGGCCGGCAATCCGCTGATGGACCCTGCCCGGCGCGCCTTCTACGAATATCATGCCGCGCTGATGGAGCCGTGGGACGGTCCGGCGGCGGTGTGCTTCACCGACGGCCGCCAGATCGGCGCGACGCTCGACCGCAACGGGCTGCGCCCGGCGCGCTTCTGCGTCACCAAGGACGACATCGTCTGCCTCGCATCGGAAAGCGGCGTGCTGCCGTTTGCCGAAGAGGATATCGTGCGCAAGTGGCGGCTCCAGCCCGGCAAGATGCTGCTGATCGATCTCGATCAGGGCCGCATCATCGAGGATGACGAGCTCAAGGCCGATCTCGCCAATGCCGAGCCCTATGCCGAGTGGCTGCATCAGGCGCAGTACAAGCTTGCAGACATCACCGAAGTCGTGCCCGAGCTGGAAGCGATCCCGGCCGAGGAAGGCACCCTGCTCCAGCGCCAGCAGGCCTTCGGCTATACGCAGGAAGACATCACCCGCTTCCTCGAACCGATGGCGGTGGACGGGGACGATCCGGTCGGCTCGATGGGCACCGACACGCCGCTGGCGGTGCTTTCGAACCGCTCGCGCCTGCTCTACGACTATTTCAAGCAGAACTTCGCGCAGGTCACCAACCCGCCGATCGATCCGATCCGCGAGGAACTGGTGATGAGCCTCACCTCCATGATCGGCCCGCGCCCCAATCTGCTGGGCCGCGATGCCGGGACGCACAAGCGGCTCGAAGTCGATCAGCCGATCCTCACCAATGCCGATCTCGCCAAGATCCGCTCGGTGGAAGAGGCGCTCGACGGCGCCTTCCGCTGCGCCACGATCGACATCACCTGGGATGCGAGCACCGGTGCGGAAGGCATTGCGCTCGCGATCAAGGAAATGTGCTGGGCCGCGACCGAGGCGGTGCTTCAGGATCACAACATCCTCGTCCTGTCCGACCGCGGGCAGAGCGAGGCCCGCGTGCCCATGCCCGCGCTGCTCGCCACGGCGGCGGTGCATCACCACCTCGTGCGGCAGGGCCTCAGAATGCAGACCGGCCTCGTGGTCGAAACCGGCGAAGCGCGCGAAGTGCACCACTTCTGCGTCCTTGCTGGCTACGGCGCGGAAGCGATCAACCCCTATCTCGCCTTCGAAACCATCGAAGCCCTGCGCAGCCGTCGTCACCCGGACATGCCGGCGGCCAAGGTGCAGCAGAACTTCATCAAGGGCGTGGGCAAGGGCATCCGCAAGGTCATGTCCAAGATGGGCATCTCGACCTACCAGTCCTATTGCGGCGCGCAGATCTTCGACGCGGTGGGCCTGTCGTCCGAGTTCGTCGAGCGGTTCTTCACCGGCACCGCGACCACCATCGAAGGCATCGGCCTTGCCGAAGTCGCCGAGGAAGCCCTGCGCCGCCACGGGCAGGCTTACGGCGACAACCCGCTCTATGACGGGATGCTCGATGTCGGCGGGATCTACCAATATCGCCTGCGCGGCGAGGAGCACGCCTGGACGCCGCAGAACGTCGCCCAGCTCCAGCACGCGGTGCGCGGCAATGATCCCAAGAACTATGCCGAGTTTGCTGCCAGCATCAACGAGCAGTCCGAGCGCCTGCTGACGATCCGCGGCCTGCTGGAGTTCCGGAAGGCCGACAAGCCGATCCCGCTGGACGAGGTGGAACCGGCCAAGGAGATCGTGAAGCGCTTCTCGACCGGCGCGATGAGCCTCGGCTCGATCAGCCACGAGGCGCACTCGACCATGGCGATCGCGATGAACCGCATCGGAGGGCGTTCGAACACGGGTGAAGGCGGGGAGGAGCCGTTCCGCTTCAAGCCGCTCGAGAACGGCGATTCGATGCGCAGCCGGATCAAGCAGGTCGCCTCGGGCCGCTTTGGCGTGACCACCGAATATCTCGTCAATTCCGACGATATCCAGATCAAGATGGCGCAGGGTGCCAAGCCCGGCGAGGGTGGCCAGCTGCCCGGCCACAAGGTCGACAAGCGCATCGGCGCTGTCCGCCACTCGACGCCGGGCGTGGGCCTCATCTCCCCGCCGCCGCACCACGACATCTATTCGATCGAAGACCTCGCGCAGCTGATCCACGATCTCAAGAACGTGAACCCTGTCGCGCGCATTTCGGTCAAGCTGGTGTCCGAAGTCGGCGTCGGCACGGTCGCTGCGGGCGTCTCCAAGGCGCGCGCGGACCATGTCACCATCGCCGGCTATGACGGCGGGACGGGCGCTTCGCCGCTGACCTCGCTCACCCACGCGGGTAGCCCTTGGGAAATCGGCCTCGCCGAAACCCAGCAGACCCTGCTGCTCAATGATCTGCGCGAGCGGATTGCGGTGCAGGTCGATGGCGGGCTGCGCACCGGCCGCGACGTCGCGATCGGCGCGCTGCTGGGCGCAGACGAGTTCGGCTTTGCCACCGCCCCGCTGATTGCGGCGGGCTGCATCATGATGCGCAAGTGCCACCTCAACACCTGCCCGGTCGGCGTCGCCACGCAGGATCCGGTGCTGCGCGCGCGCTTCACCGGCCAGCCGGAACACGTGGTCAACTACATGTTCTTCGTCGCCGAAGAGCTGCGCCAGATCATGGCCGAACTCGGCATCCGCACCGTCGCCGAGATGGTCGGGCGCGTCGATCTGCTCGACACCCGCCGGATGGAGCGCCACTGGAAGGCGCGCGGCATCGATCTGTCGCGCATCCTCCACCGCGTGCCGCTCAAGGACGGCGCCTCGCTGCGCCAGACGGGCGTGCAGGACCACGGCCTCGAAGGCGCGCTCGACAATCGCCTGATCGCCGAGTGCAAGAGCGCCATCGACACCAAGCAGCCGGTGCAGATCGCGCTGCCGATCCGCAACGTCCACCGCACTGTCGGCGCGATGCTCTCGGGCGAGATCGCCAAGGCGCACGGCCACGAAGGCCTGCCGACCGATACGGTGCGGATCAACCTCACCGGCGTGGCCGGGCAGAGCTTCGGCGCGTGGCTCGCCCACGGGGTGACGCTCGATCTGGTCGGCGATGCCAATGACTATGTCGGCAAAGGCCTCTCGGGCGGACGCATCATTGTGCGCCAGCCGGCCGAGGCTCCGCGCGCGGCGCAGGACAACATCATCGTCGGCAACACTGTGCTCTACGGCGCGATCGCGGGCGAGGCCTATTTCAACGGCGTTGCGGGCGAGCGGTTCGCGGTGCGCAATTCGGGCGCCATCGCGATTGTAGAGGGCACCGGGGATCACGGCTGCGAATACATGACCGGCGGGGTCGTTGTGGTGCTGGGCAAGACCGGGCGCAACTTCGCGGCGGGCATGAGCGGCGGGGTCGCCTATGTCTATGATCCGGACGGCACCTTCACCGATCTGGTCAACCACGCGCAGGTCGATCTGCTGCCGATTGCGGCGGGGCCGGATGCCGAGGACGGGACCGGCCGCCCGGCCCAGCGTCCGCGCTCGGTCAATGACTTCGGCATGGGCGACATGCTGCGCCACGATGCCGACCGGCTGCGCATCCTTGTCGAGCGTCACCAGCTCCACACCGGCTCCAAGCGCGCCGGCGAGCTGCTGGCCGATTGGGACGCGGCGCTGACCCGCTTCGTCAAGGTGATGCCGCGCGATTACGCCAAGGCGCTGCAACGGCTCGAAGCGGAACGCAATGAAGCGGCAAGCGTCGCGGCTGAGTAACTTTCGTCACCCCTGCGAAGGCAGGGGCCCAGATAACGCCGGCTTGGCGCGCAACAACAAAGTCAGCTGGACCCCCGCCTGCGCGGGGGCTTCGGCCAAATCGGAGATTTGACCTCGTGGGCAAGGAAACCGGATTTCTCGAATTGGACCGCCGCGAGCGGGACTATCTCGATCCGAAAGAGCGGCTGAAGAACTACCGCGAATTCGTCGTCCAGCCGGACGATGCGACGCTCAGCGGGCAGGCTTCACGCTGCATGAATTGCGGGATTCCCTACTGCCACAACGGCTGTCCGGTGAACAACCTGATCCCGGACTGGAACCATCTCGTCTACGAGGCGGACTGGAAGCGTGCGCTCGACATGCTCCATTCCACCAACAACTTCCCCGAATTCACCGGCCGCATCTGCCCCGCCCCGTGCGAGGCGGCGTGCACACTCAACATTGTCGACCAGCCGGTGACCATCAAGTCGATCGAATGCGCCATCGTCGATCGCGGGTGGAAGGAAGGCTGGATCACGCCCAAGGTGCCCGAAACCAAGACCGGCAAGTCGGTCGCCGTGGTCGGCTCCGGCCCTGCGGGCCTTGCCTGCGCGCAGCAGCTGGCGCGTGCGGGGCATTCGGTGACGGTGTTCGAAAAGTCCGACCGGGTCGGCGGGTTGCTCCGCTACGGCATCCCCGACTTCAAGATGGAAAAGCACCTCATCAACCGCCGCTGCGTGCAGATGGAAGCGGAAGGGGTGACCTTCAAAACCTCCAAGGAAGTCGGCGTCGACATCTCATTCCAGTCGCTGCAGGAAAACTTCGACGCGGTGGTGCTGGCGGGCGGCGCGGAAGATGCGCGGCCGCTTTCGATCCCCGGCGCGGAGATGACCGGCGTGCGCCTCGCGATGGAATTCCTCACCCAGCAGAACAAGCGCGTCGCAGGTGACGACGAGTTGCGCGCCGCCCCGCGCGGCTCGCTGCTCGCCACCGGCAAGCACGTGGTCGTGATCGGCGGCGGCGATACCGGCAGCGACTGTGTCGGCACCTCGAACCGGCAGGGCGCCAAGAGCGTCACCCAGCTCGAAATCATGCCCAAGCCGCCCGAAAAGGAAGACAAGGCGCTGACCTGGCCCGACTGGCCGCTCAAGCTGCGCACCTCGTCAAGCCACCAGGAAGGCGTCGAGCGCGACTGGGCGGTGCTGACCAAGCGCGTGCTGGGCGACGGCGAGGCGGTGACCGGCCTCGAGTGCGTGCGCGTCGAGTGGGTCGGCGGGCAGATGCAGGAAGTCGAAGGCAGCGAATTCACCATTCCGGCCGATCTGATCCTGCTCGCCATGGGCTTTGTCGGGCCGAAGAAGGCCGGCCTGCTCGAACAGGCAGGCGTGGCGCTGTCGAACCGCGGCAATGTCGATGCCGACACCGAAAGCTACGCCACCAGCGTGCCGGGGGTCTTCGCCTGCGGTGACATGCGGCGCGGGCAGAGCCTTGTCGTCTGGGCGATCCGCGAAGGCCGCCAGTGCGCGCGCAGCGTCGACGAGGCGCTGATGGGAGCGAGCGAGCTGCCGCGCTGAGGCATGTCCGCTCCGCCCCTTCCCAAGGCGCTTGCCTTCGACGTGTTCGGCACGGTCGTCGACTGGCGCACCAGCGTCACGCGCGAATCCACGGCCTTCCTCGCGGCAATCGGGCGAGACGATGTCGATCCGGCGGCTTTCGCCGATGCCTGGCGGTCGCAGTATATCGCGGCGATGATCGGGATGCGCAAATCGGGCCGCGCCTTCGCGGTGCTCGATGTGCTCCACCGCGAGATGCTCGAAGCCGCGCTGCGCGAGCGCGATATTGATCCGGCGGGCCTCGACGAGGCGCTGCTGGCCGACTGGAACCGCGCCTGGCACCGGCTCGATCCCTGGCCCGATACGGTCGAGGGGCTGACCCGGCTCAAGACGCTGCTGCCGATCGTCACGCTCTCGAACGGCAATGTCGCGCTGCTGCTGGCCATGGCGCGGCGCGCCGGCCTGCCATGGGACGCAATCCTCGGCGCGGAAGTCAGCGGAGCCTACAAGCCCGACCGCCAGGCCTATCTGCGCACCGCCGAAGTGCTGGGCATCGCGCCGGGCGAGCTATGCCTCGTTGCCGCGCATCACGGCGATCTTGCCGCCGCGCGCGCCTGCGGGCTGCTGACGGCCTATGTCGACCGCCCCGACGAATATGGCGGCGCGCCGGCGCCTGACGCGCATCACGCGCAGACCTGGGAATGGTCAGCGACGAGCCTCACCGATCTTGCCGCCCAGATGGGTGGTTGAGGCAGACCGCCTCAATCGTCCACCCGCTCGATATCCGCGCCGACCAGCTGGAGCTTCTCCTCCAGCCGCTCGTAGCCGCGGTCGAGGTGATAGAGCCGGCGCACGGTCGTCTCGCCCTCGGCCGCCAGCGCGGCGATCACGAGGCTCATCGAGGCGCGCAGGTCGGTCGCCATGACTTCGGCACCGGTCAGACGCTGGACGCCCTTGACGATCGCGGTGCGCCCTTCGGTGGTGATGTCCGCCCCCATGCGCGCCAGTTCGGGCACATGCATGAAGCGGTTCTCGAAGATCGTTTCCTTGAGCACGCTCGCGCCCTCGGCCTTGCACAGCAGCGCCATCAGCTGCGCCTGCATGTCGGTGGCAAGGCCCGGATAGGGCGCGGTGGTGAGGTTGGTGGCCTTGAGCGGCCCGCTCGCTCCGACGGTGACGCTCTTGGCATCCCACGACACGTCGCAGCCGATCGCCTGCAGCGCGTGGATCGTCGCCATCATCTCGTCGGCCCGCGCGCCTTCGAGCCGCACTTCGCCGCCAGTGATCGCGGCCGCGCAGGCATAGGAGCCGGCCTCGATCCGGTCGGGCATCACGCGGTAGGTCGCGCCGTGCAGTCGCTTGACGCCGTGGATGGTGAGGTTGGAAGTGCCGATCCCCTCGATCTCCGCCCCCATCGCGACGAGCATGTTGCACAGGTCGACGATTTCAGGCTCGCGCGCGGCGTTGAACAGCCGGCTGGTGCCGTTCGCCAGCACCGCCGCCATCAGAGCATTTTCGGTCGCGCCGACGCTGACCACGGGGAAGTCGAAATCGCCGCCCGGCATCCCGCCGTCGGGCTGAGTGGCCTTCACGTAACCCGCCGCGAGTTCGATATGCGCGCCGAAGGCTTCGAGCGCCTTCAAGTGCAGGTCGATCGGACGGTTGCCGATCGCGCAGCCGCCGGGCATCGAGACGGTCGCCTCGCCGCTGCGCGCCAGCATCGGGCCGAGGACGAGGATCGAGGCGCGCATCTTGCGCACCAGATCATAGGGCGCGACATTGGAGGTGATGCGGGTCGCCTCAAGGCTCATCACCCGGCCGAAATCTTCCGGACGCGTGCCCTGGATCACGGTGGTGACCCCGAACTGGTTCATCAGGTGCTGGAACCCGTCGATATCCGCCAGCCGCGGGAGGTTGCGCAGCGTCAGCGGTTCCTCGGTCAGCAGCGCGCAGGGGATCAGCGTGAGCGCTGCGTTCTTGGCGCCGGAAATGGGGATCGAGCCGGAAAGGCGGTTACCGCCGCGGATGATGAGTTTGTCCATCCCGCCAGCCTTAGCGAAAAGTGCCTTTCGCGCAACATGGCGCAAGCCAAGCGCCAACAGCGATTGACCTTGTGCAGCAGGCGCGGCACGGGAACAGGCAAGTGCTGAAAAGCCCAAGAGGATGCCGCGATGTTACCCCGCCCGATCAAAAAGGCCGTGTTCCCCGTCGCCGGTCTCGGCACGCGCTTCCTGCCGGCGACCAAGGTGGTGCCCAAGGAATTGCTGCCAGTGGTGGATCGCCCGCTGATCCAGTACGCGGTCGATGAGGCGCGCGAGGCGGGGATCGAGCAGATGATCTTCGTCACCGGCCGCGGCAAGACCGGGATCGTCGAACATTTCGACATCGCCTTCGAACTCGAAAAGACCATGAGCGAGCGCGGGCGCGATCTCTCGGTGCTCGATTGCACCCGCGCCACCCCGGGCGATGTGATCGCGGTGCGCCAGCAGGTGCCGCTCGGCCTCGGCCATGCGATCTGGTGCGCGCGCGCGATCGTGGGTGACGAGCCTTTCGCGATCTTCCTGCCCGACGAGCTGATGGTGGCGCGCGAGGGAGGTACCGGCTGCATGAAGCAGATGGTCGAGGCCTATCAGGAGATCGGCGGCAATCTCATCTCGGTGCTCGAAGTGCCGATGGAGCAGGTGCCGAGCTACGGCGTGATCGATCCGGGCGCGACCAATGGCGCGCTGACCGAGGTCAAGGGGCTGGTGGAAAAGCCCAAGCTGGCCGACGCACCCTCGAACAAGATCGTCTCGGGCCGCTACATTCTCCAGCCCGAAGTGATGCGTGTGCTGGAAAACCAGGAAAAGGGCGCGGGCGGCGAAATCCAGCTGACCGACGCGATGGCGCAGATGATCGGCACCCAGCCGTTCCACGCCGTCACCTTCGACGGCGCGCGCTATGACTGCGGCAGCAAGACCGGCTTCGTCGAGGCGACCCTGGCGATTGCGCTCTCGCGCCCCGACATGGGCGACGAGGTGCGCGCGATTGCCAGGCGCCTGCTGGGTTAAGCGGGCGTCACCTTCAGCGGTAAGGTTTTCAGCCCGCCGACAAAGGTGCTGCTCGCGCGCTTGGCCTCGCCCGCCGGCTCCACCGCGGCCACCCGGTCGAGGATCGCCTCGAACAGGATCTTCATCTCCAGCCGTGCAAGGTGCAGGCCAAGGCACTGGTGTGCGCCTGCGCCAAAGGCGAGGTGACGATTGGGCGAGCGCGCGGCATCGAAGCGGCGCGGATCGGGGAACTGCGCCGGATCGTGGTTGGCCGCGACATAGTTGATCATCAGCCAGTCGCCCTTCTTCACCTGCTGCCCGCCGATCTCGCAATCCTCCGCCGCGGTGCGCATGAAGTGCTGTACCGGGCTGGTCCAGCGGATCGCTTCTTCGACAATCCCGGGAAGCAGCGAGCGATCGGCGCGCACGCGGGCATATTGCTCGGGATCAAGGCTGAGCGCCTGCATCGCGCCTGCCGTGCTTGCCGACGTGGTGTCATGCCCGGCGGTGGCGACGATGATGTAATAGCCCGCCATGTCGCGCGGGGGGAGCGGCTTGCCGTCCACCAGCGCATTGGCGATCACGCTCGCGACATCCTCGGTCGGGTTGCGGCGGCGATCCTCGGCGATGCCGGCGAAGTAATCCTCGAAGGTCTTCACCGCGCCGGCGACGATCTGCACCACCTGCTCGGGCGTCATCTTGTCCATGCCGCTGCCCGACAGATCCTTGTCCTGCCCGCCGAACAATTGCTGGGTGAGCATCTGCATCCGGAATTCGTCCTCCGGCGGCACGCCCAGGATCTGCATCACCACGCGCAGGGGATAGGGGCCGGAGACCTCCTTCACGAAGTCGACCTCGCCGCCGCTGGCCTGCTCCAGCATCCGGTCGACCGTGCGCGCCGCCAGCGCGCGCAGCTCATCCTCCAGCCGCGCGAGGTTCCTCGGCATGAACCATTCCTGCGTCAGCTTGCGATATTTCGGATGGATCGGCGCATCGAACACCACCAGCGAATCA
>Ga0315900_10000893_pt1 | contig 48575 bp, 44 predicted proteins | sample LakEriMetagenome_FD_203521 | JGI IMG/M metagenome (GOLD analysis project Ga0315900, IMG submission 203521) | Freshwater fungal communities from buoy surface, Lake Erie, Ohio, United States - Buoy 12 MA114 | ecosystem: Environmental > Aquatic > Freshwater > Lake > Lake biofilm | place: USA: Lake... | reverse complement strand
GCCATCGGCGTGTCGAACTTCCCCGCCGGGCTGCTGAAGCGCGCCATCGCGGAGAAGCGTGGCCTCGCCTGCCTGCAGGTGGAATGCCATCTGCTGCTCGACCAATCGGTGCTGCGCGAGATCTGCGTGGCGAACGACATGGCGCTGACCGCCTATTCGCCGCTCGGCAAGGGGCAGGCGCTGGATCACCCGGTGCTGGCGCGCATCGCGGCGGCGCATGGTGCGACGCCGGCGCAGGTGGCGCTCGCCTGGCTGCTCGCGCAGCCCAACCTCGCCATGGTGCCGAAGGCGGCTTCCCCGGCGCGGCAGGCCGAAAATCTCGGGGCGCTGGCGCTGCGCCTCTCGGCAGAGGACCGTGCCGCCCTGGCCGCGCTGCCGAAGGACCGGCGCTTCGTGAACCCCTCCTTCGCGCCGGATTGGGCGGGCTGAGCGGAACCTTCGCGCGGCTCCGCGCGAAGCCCTTCCCGATCGCCGCGCGGGGCCTTCCGCGCGGCCCGGGATCGGGACCATGGACCTTCGCGAAATCCGCTACTTCCTGGCCGTCTGCCAGAGCCTGAACTTCACCCGCGCCGCCGAGGCCTGCGGCGTGACGCAGCCGACGCTGACCCGCGCCATCCAGAAGCTGGAGCATGAACTCGGCGGGCCGCTGTTTGCCCGCGAGCGCGGCCACACGCACCTGACCGCGCTGGGCCGGCTGATGCAGCCAAGGCTGGAGGATGTGCTCGCGCGCAGCATGGCGGCCGAGCATGAGGCCGCGCAGCATCGCCGCCTCACCGCCGCCGACCTGCATCTGGGCGTGATGTGCTCGATCGGGCCGGCGCGCTTCGCCGCCTTCCTGCAAGGCTTCCGCGCGCGCCAGCCCGGGGTGGGGCTGACGCTGACCGATGCGAAGGCGGACCAGCTTGCCCCGCGCCTGCTCGCGGGCGAATTCGACGCGGCGCTCGTCTCGCGCCCGGAATGCCAGGGCGAGCGGCTGGACACCGAGCGGCTCTATGCCGAGCGCACCATGGTCGCCTGCGCGCCGGACCACCCCTTCGCGCAGCGCAACGAGATCCGCATGGCCGACATGGATGGGCAGACCTATCTGCTGCGCATCAATTGCGAGATCCGCGACAAGCTAGCGGAGAAGCTGCGCGAGGTGGGCGCGCGCATCAACGTCGTCTGCCGCAGCGAGCGCGAGGACTGGATCCAGAGCCTAGTGGCTTCGGGCCTCGGCGTGTGCTTCCTGCCGGAGTTCAGCGCAGTGCAGCCAGGCCTGGTGCTCCGCCCAGTGGCGGATGCGCCCCTCGCGCGTGAGATCTGCCTTGTGACGGTGGCGGGCCGGCGCTGGTCGCCGCCGCTGGCAAGCTTCATCGACGCCGTGCGCCGCTGCCATGCGGGCAACTGAGCGGCATACGCGGTAGGCATCGAATCCATGCCGCCATCGCATTGGAGTGCCGCGATGCGGCCCCGGATACTCACCTGCGGGACGGCACCGGTTTCACGGGCACGTTTCCCGAGGTTGAGGAGCAGAACCATGCGTCATTCCATCCGCGCCCTGTTGGCCGGTCTCTTTCTCGCCGGGGCGGGCGCCGTCTTCGCCGGCGATGCCGCGGCGCAGAGCTATCCGCGCGTCACCTGCACGAGCGGCGACAATTGCGAGGTCGATTACGGCCCGATGGGCCGCGGCAATATCGTGGGCGGCGGGCGCGTCATGGTCACGGGCATGTCGGGCATGAATTTCGACTTCGTGCATCTCGACATGATGTTCTCGCAGACCCCGCGCCCGGGGCTGATCCCGGTCACCATCGGCACGGGCGAATCGGTCGAGACCCTCTGGGTGCCAGCCGCGATGCTCGAGATGATGCGCAACGCCCGGCGCGGCATGCCGGCGCGCTGAGGCTGCCGGGGGCGCGCAGTGCCGCGCGCCCCCGCGTCACGCCGATTTTCGTCCGTCGCACTGGAAAGCGGCGCCGCGTCACGCTGTAATGGGGGCAACCGACAGATGGGGTTGCACCATGGCTGAACCTTCCGACGAGGATTTCGATCTCGGCATCAGCCTGGTGGCGGTGGCGACGATCGTGGAACACGCCCGCGCCGTGCAGGAGCCGGAGGAGGCCGAACTCGGCGATGATGACGAGGATGAAGACCTCGACGAGCCGGATGATTTGCCGGAGGACACGCTGCGCGCCTTCATCACCGAGCTGAACGAGGATGAGCAGGCCGCTCTGATCGCGCTCGCCTGGGTTGGCCGCGGCGATTACGAGGCCGCCGAGTGGGACGAGGCCAAGGCCCTGGCCGCCGAGCGCAATGCCGGGCGTGATGCCTCGGACTACCTGCTCGGCATGGATGGGCTGGGCGATCTGCTGGAAGAAGGTGTGGCCGCCTTCGGCCTCAGCCTGGACGATGTGGATTAGTTTTTTTGCCCTCAGGCGGCGGGCGCGGCCATGCGGCCGCTTGCCTCGCGCCACTGGGCGCGGCGGCCATTCGGCCGCTCGGCCCTTCGGGCCGCAGGTCGTGCCGACAGTCTGAGCCTCACGCGTATTCCACCAGCGGCCCCGAAAGCCCCGCGATCTCGCGGATCAGCTTGCGGCGGACGGCATTGCCGAAGCTCTCGAAATCCTCGGCGGCGATCATGAAGGCGCCCTGGCCGCCGATCACGCTCTCCCGGTAGTAGATGTCGAGCGGGATGGGCGGTGCGCGTCCGAAGGTCGGGCGGTCGTTCAGGATCGGAAGGCCGTTGATGGTGATGCCCTCCGCCACCGCGCGGTCGCGCGCCACCTCGGCCGGCGGGCCTGAATTGTTGACCCCGTCGCCCGAGACATCGATCACGCGCCGCGTCGCCTCATGCGGGCATTGGGCCAGCACGGATTGCGCATGTGCGATGGCGCCCGAGACCGAGGTCCAGGACAGAGAGATGCGCGGCGCGGCCTCCAGCGCCGCGGCCCATTCATCCGCGTCGCGCTGCGAGCCGATGCGCTTCCAGGGCAGCAGCAGGCGCTGGAACTCGATACCCGCCCATTCCGTATAGGCAATGGCGACCGAGCCCAGCATGCCGCCGCGAATCGCCTCGACCACCTTGGGGTCGGTCACGGCCGCGCGGTAGCCTTCGCGCTGCAGCCGTGCCTCATCCTCATCGACCGAGCGCGAGACATCGACGGCAAGAACAAGCGCCACATCCACCGGTTCATCGGCGCGCGCGGGGCCGAGCCGGGTGAGTGAGGCGGCGGCCCCGGCGGCCCCGGCGGCAAGGATGGAACGGCGGCGCATGGCGGGCCTCCTGTCGGACGCCCTCATGCAACCGCAACGCGGTCCTTGGATTCAAGCCTCAAGATTGAGGCGGCAGCCCAGTCTCAAACCGCGCTGCGGATCGCGGCGATGACGCGCGCCACCTCGGCATCGGTCAAATAGGGGTGCATCGGCAGCGACATGATGCGCTGGCAGAGCATCTCGCTGACCGGCAGCGGCGGCGCCTCGGCCGCGAAGGAATCGGCATGGGCGGCGGCATAGGCGGGCTGATGGTGCAGCGGCTTGGGGTAGTAGATCCCGCTCGGCACGCCGAGCGCGCGGGCCGCGGCCTGGATGCGCGCGCGCGCGGCCTCGTTCTCCACCAGGATCGAATAGAGGCCCCAGGCGGGCTCCGAACCCGGCGTGGTCACGGGAATCTGCACCGCGCCGGCCAGGCCCTCATTGTACATCGCGGCGATGCGTGTGCGCGCGCCGAGCTCGCCTTCCAGCAGCGGCAGCTTGGAGAGCAGAATCGCCGCCTGCATCGTATCCAGCCGCCCGTTCATGCCGGTGCGCGTGACCTCGTAGCGGGTCTTGCCCTCGCCATGGGTGCGCAAGGATCGCCATAGCTCGGCGCGATCGGCGTCGTCGGTCAGCAGTGCGCCGCCATCGCCATAGGCACCCAGCGTCTTGGTCGGGTAGAAGCTCAGCGCCGTCGCATGACCCCAGCGGCCGAGCCGCTTGCCGTGCAGCGCCGCGCCATAGGCCTGCGCCGCGTCATCGAGCGCGAACATGGCCTGCACCTCGCAGATTTCCTCGATCGCGGGCCAATCGGCGGGCAGGCCGAACAAGTCCACGCCGACCACGGCGCGTGGGCGCAGCCGGCCTTCCTGCGCCACCTGCCGGATGCGGCGCTGGAGGTCGGTGATGTCGATGTTGAAGGTAACCGGATCGACGTCGCAGAAGATCGGCGTGGCCCCGAGCACCAGCGGCACCTCGGCGGTGGCGGTGTAGGTGAAGGCGGGCAGGAACACCGCGTCGCCCTGGCCGATGCCCTCGCCCATCATCGCGATCTGCAGCGCATCGGTGCCGGAGGAGACGCCCACCGCATGGGCGCAGCCGGCGAAGGCGGCGAGCTTGGCCTCGAGCTCCGCCACCTGCGGGCCGTTGATGAAGGCGCCGCTGTCGAGCACTTCGGCGAGTCGGCGGTCGATATCGGCGCGGATCAGCGCCTGCTGCGCCTTCATGTCGAACAGGGCGATCGGCGGCAGCGCGGGAGCGTTCATGGTCATCCAGATTCAGCGACAGGTCGCGACTGCATAGACCCAGGCGCCCGAATCGGCCAAATCACCCGAGATTACGCCAGTTTTCTCAGCTCTTGCGGATGCGGCTCGACCAGATGTGCCAGGCATAGGTGCCCAGGATGCCGGCGACCACGACATAGGCCAGCGGGCCAAGCCAGCCCTCGACCTGGTCGTAATGGTCCTCCATCCAGTAGCCGGCGGTGGTCAGGAAGACGATCCACACCGTGCTGCCCAGCGTCGTCCAGAGGTAGAAGAGCCCGCGCGGAATCTGGATCAGCCCGGCGGGGATGGAGATCAGCGTGCGGATGCCCGGCAGCAGCCGGCCGAAGCACAGCGCGAAGGGGCCGTATTTGCGGAGCGTGGTCTCGGCCTTGAGCAGATCCGCCTCGCCCACCGCGAACCATCGGCCATAGCGGCCAACCATCGGGCGGATGCGGTCGGCGGTGATCACGCGGGCCAGTTCGAACCAGAAGGCGTTGCCCGCCACGGTGCCGGCGATGCCCGCGAGGATCGCCAGCGTGAAGGACATCTGCCCGCGCGCCGCGGCGAAGCCGGCCAGGGGCATGATCACCTCGGAGGGGATCGGCGGAAACAGGTTTTCCAGGAACATCAGCGCGAAGACGCCGGGCCACCCGCCCGCCGCCACGATGCCCGTCACCCACTCGATCATTCGCCCACCCCATACAGCACGATCGCCACCCGGCGGCCGCGCGAATAGTTGAAACCTTCGACCATGCCGTGGTCGCGCGGTGTCAGACCGAGGGCAGCGGCCTCGGCGCGGAAGCCGGCCTCCTGCCGGTCGGCCACCGCCGCCAGCCGGCCGGGCCCGCCCGCCAGGAACTGCGCCGCCGCCGCGCCGTCGCGCAGCAGGCGGATCTCCCCGCCGAGCGCGAATTGCAGCGAGGGCTCGTGATAGCCGGTGATGCCGAAGCGCTCATCGGGCAGGCCGGGAGCGGCGCTGTGCACCAGGGCGGCGATGCGCGGCGAGAGCCAGGGCGCGGTCAGGCGCGGCAGCACGCCTTCCAGCACCACCGCCTGCAAGGGGATCGCCAGCAGCACCGCCCCCAGCGCGGCGCGGGCCGGGGCCCCTGCGCGCAGCGCCCAGAGCACCACGAAGACCAGTGCCGCCGCCGCCGGCACGGCGAGCAGCGAGACCGCCGAGACGCGCCCATCCGCGATCACCGGCAGCGCCACCGCCGCAACGGCGAGCCCAAGGGCCGCCGCCACCAGCGCCACGGTGGCGAACCACCCCAGCCAGCGCGGCGTGGGCCGGCGCAGCGGGTCCATCGCCCAGGCGGCGGCCAGCAGCATCAGCGCCGGGTAGGCGGGCAGGGTGTAGTGCGGCAGCTTGGTGGTCACGGCCTCGAACATCAGCCAGACCGGCACGGCCCAGGCGAGCAGGAAGCGTGTCGCCGGCTGCAGCCGATCGGCCCAGATGCCGGGAATGGCGCGCAGCACCAGGAAGGCGGCGGGGAAGGCGGTGATGCCGAAGATCGCCAGGTAATAGCCGGGCGGCCCCCAATGGTTCTCATCCGCCCCGCCGACCTTGTTCAGCATGTCCCCACCCAGCGCATCGGTGAGGAAACGGCCTTCGGTGGCGATGCTGACCGCGATGAACCAGGGTGCTGCGGCCGCGAGCATCAGCGCCACGCCCCATTTCGGGCGCAGGGCCGCGAACCAGGGCGCGCGGCGATCCGCCACCCAAAGCGTCACCCCCGCCAGCAGCGGCACGGCCGGGCCGATCGGCCCCTTCAGCAGCACCGAGGCGCCCAGCACCAGCCAGAAGGCCGCCGCCTGCCGCGCGGTGAAATTCCCCGGCGCGAGGTAGGCGCGGCCCATCAGCCCCATCGCCACCACGATGGTGCCGAGCAGCGCGGCGTCGGTCTTGGCGATATGCGTCTCGATCCCCAGCACGAAGCCGCTGGCGAGCAGCGCCGCGCCGAGGAAGGCCGCGCGCCTGCCCACCAGCCAGCGGCCGAAATGGAAGGTCGCCAGCACGGCGAGGATCGCGCCCAGCAGGGAGGGCACGCGATAGGCCCAGATATCCGCCCGCGAGCCCAGCCCCGTGGCCTCCAGCAGATGCACGCTCGTGGCCTGCGCCCAATGGATGCCGGCGGGCTTCTTGTTGCGCTCGACCTCGCCGAGGCGGATGCGGACATAGTCGCCGCTTTCCACCATCTGCCGGCTGGCCTGGGCGAAGCGGCTTTCGTCGCGGTCGCCCGGTGGGATGGAGAAGAAGCCCGGCAGCCAGAAGAGCAGGCACAACAGGACCAGCCAGAGATGCGCGCGACGCGTCTCCGGCAGTCGGTCCAGGAAGTCGGCGAAGCCTTGCATCCGCGCGCCCCTAGCACGGGGCGGGTCCGGGGGCCATAAACCGGCCCGCATGTCAGATACACCTCCCCAATCCCCTGGTCCGAAGACCCTCACCCGCACGCCCGGCTTCGCCACCCGCCGCGCCGCCGCCACGCTGCTGGAGGCGGTGTGGGAGAAGCGCCGCCCGCTCGAGGAAGCCCTCGCCCAGCTGGGCACGCATCTCTCCCCGCGCGACAAGGCCGCCGCGCATCGCATCGCCGCCGCCGCGCTGCGCCATGCCGGCAGCCTCGATTCCGTGCTCGAGCCCTTCCTGCGGCGCGACCCGCCCGCGCCGGTGCGCACGGCGCTGCGCATGGGCGCGGCCGAATTGCTGCTGCTCGGCACGCCGGCCCATGCGGTGGTCTCGGCCACCGTCGCCATCGTGCCCAAGGCCTTCGCCGGGCTGACCAACGCCGTGCTGCGCAAGGTCGCCACCGAAGGCCCTGCGCTGTTCGAAGGCCTGGACCGCGAGCGGCTGGACACGCCGCCCTGGCTCTGGAGCGCCTGGCACGCCGCCTATGGCCCGAAGGTGCGCGCCATCGCCCGCGCCCATGCCGAGGAAGCGCCGCTCGACCTCACCCTGATGCCCGGCGTGGCCCTGCCCGAGGGTGCAATGGCGCTGCCGACGGGTGGGGCGCGCCTGCCCGCCGGCACGCGCGTGACCGAGTTGCCGGGCTTCGCGGAGGGCAAATTCTGGGTACAGGACGCCGCCGCCGCCCTGCCCGCGCGCCTGCTCGCCGCGATGCCCGGCGAGCGGATCGCCGATCTCTGCGCCGCCCCGGGCGGCAAGACCGCGCAACTTGTCGCGGCCGGCGCCAAGGTCACGGCGGTGGAGCGCGACCCGAAGCGCGCGGTGCGCCTGCGGGAGAACCTCGCCCGGCTGCATCTCGAGGCCGAGGTGATCGAGGCCGATGCCGCGCTCTGGTCGCCCGGCGTCACCTTCGACGCCGTGCTGCTGGATGCGCCCTGCACCGCCACGGGCATCATCCGCCGCCACCCGGACATCCCGCATCTGAAGCGCCCTGGCGATGTGGCGCAGATGGCCGCCGCCCAGGCACGGCTGCTGGAACGGGCCGCCGCGTTGCTCGCCCCGGGCGGTCGGCTGGTGCTCGCCACCTGCTCGCTCCAGCCCGAGGAGGGGGAGGCGCATCTGGCCCGCGCCGCCGCCCTCGGCCTGGTGCTGGACCCGATCCGGCCGGAGGAATTACCGGGGCTGGAAATGGCGATCACGGGCGCCGGCACCCTGCGCACGCGCCCCGATTTCTGGGCCGGGCAGGGCGGTCTGGACGGCTTCTTCGCGGCCAGGTTCACCCGTTCCTGAGCACTCAGACGCCGTGCGGGCGCCTCCGCGCCCTTGGCTTCGCGGCATAGGCCGCGGCGGCCATTCGGCCGCTCGGCTTGCGCAAGTGGCGCAAGCCGCCTACCGGCGCGATCCTGCGAGATCGGCGAGTAGGCGCGCCGCCGCCAGCCGGCCCGACATGGTCGCCATCGGGATGCCCGGTCCGGGATGCACCGAGCCGCCCGCGAGGTAGAGCCCCGGCAGTCGCGACACCGCGCCGGGCCGGCCGAAAGTGCCCGTCGCGCCATGGCTCGCCCGGCCATAAAGCGCGCCCCCCGTGCCGGGGAACAGCGCGTTGAAGCCGGCCGGCGTGGTGCGCAGCGTGGTCTCGGGCGTGGCCTGGACCTCCAGCCCGCAGCGCCGCAGCAGGGCGAAGCTCGTCTCCTGCACGCGGGCGAGCATCTCCGCGGAAAGCTCGCCGCGATCGCCATCGGGGGGCGCGTTGACCAGCAGCAGCAGGCGTTCGGGCGCGCCGGGCGCGACCTCACCCAAGCCGCGATCCTGGGCGCAGATGTAGACGGTCGGCGCCTCAGTGATGCCGCGCGCGCCGAAGATGGCGGCGAATTCGCGGGCGTAGTCCTCGGCGAAGAAGACGTTGTGATGGGCGAGGTCGAAGCCGCTCGTCGGCGCGTTCACGCACCAGGTGATGGCGGCGAGGCTGCGCGCGGCGCGGGGCGTTTCCTTCGCGGCGGGGCGCGCGGCCTCGCCCAGCAGCCCCTGGCCCAACGCCGAGACATCGCCGTTGAAGACCAGGGCATCGGCCGCGATCCGCTCGCCATCCGCCAGCACAACACCGGCTGCGCGGCCGCTTTCGACCAGGATCTGCGCGACATGCGCCCCGAAGCGGAACGCCGCGCCCTGGCTCTCGCCCAATTCGCGCATCGCCGCCGCCACCCGGGACATGCCGCCGCGCACCAGCCAGACGCCATCCTGCTCGACATGCGCCACCAGCATCAGCGTCGCCGGCGCGGCGAAGGGGGAACAGCCGCAATAGGTCGCGTAGCGGCCGAACAACTGGCGCAGCCGTGGGTCCCGAAAATGCTTGCCCAGCGCCTGCCACATGGTCAGCCAGGGCGCTGTGCGCATCAGCGCGCCGATGTTCCCCAGCCCCACCCGCGTCACCAGATCGAGCGGCGAGGGACGCTCCGAGGCGATGAACGGACCGACCAGCGTGCGGTAGATGTCGCCGCTTCGCGCAACGAAATCCCGATAGCCCTGCGCCTCCGCCGCGCCCGCGAATTCCCCGATGGCCTCCACCGAGCGGTCGATATCCGCGAAGAGATCCAGCCGCCCGCCCTCGCGCCAGGCATGGCGGGCGAGCATCTCCGCGCCCTCGATCTCGACAAAATCCTCCAGGCGCTTGCCGGCATCCGCAAAGAGACCGGTGAAAATCCAGCGCATGGTGAAGACGGTGGGGCCACCATCGACGCCCGCCCCCGCCACCGGCACCTTCCGTGCCTTGCCGCCCGCCGCGGTGGCACGCTCCAGCACCGTCACCCGCACGCCTTGGCGCGCGAGATCAGCCGCCGCCGCCAGCCCACCCATGCCGGCGCCGACGACGACAACATGCCGAGTTGCCATGCAGCTAGGCCGGGACCCGTGCCCGCTGCCGGCGCCCGCGCGCCTGGCGGTCCACCGCCAGGCGATGCCAGATGATGATGGCGAGGCCGACGATGAGCGGGATGCTCCACATGCCCGGGTGCAGCGCCATCTCAGGAAAGATCCGCACCGAGCCGAAGGCCATGAAGGCGGTGTAGACGCTGATGCCCGCGCCCACGAGCGCCTTGATGTGTTCCTTCAGCCAATCGGCGCGTTCGATGCTGGGCTTGTGGAGGAACCACAAATTGGTCAGGCCCGTGGCGACGCCGACCACGGCGATGCCCATCATCAGCGGTTGGCCGATCAGCCAGCCATCGATGGCGCAGGCCACAGCAGCGACGATGACGATGTATTGGAGGGCGATGTTGAGCTTCGTGCGGTTCGCCTCGTGCCGCCCCTGGTTCTTCACGCAGAGCCAGCCATACCAGGTCAGGTTGATGGTCAGGATGGCGGTGTGGAGCATCATCCAGCCGAACATGCCGCGGATGAATTCAATGTCGAAGCGGCCTTCCAGATGGGGATGGGTGCCGATCGGGTCGATCAGCGTCAGCAGGCTCATGCAGAGCGCGAAGCAGCCGGTGGCGAGCAGCGCATAGGTGAAGACGCGCCCCCATTTGCGATGGTTCACGCCCCCCTTCCGGCCGATCACCGGCACCCAGAAGGCGATCGCCCCGGTGCTGCCCGTGATGATGTGCGCCACGACCAGGCTGTGGAACAGGAACAGTTCCATGGCCCTCCCCTATGCTCGACCGAGTGACAATGCCACTTGACACTTTGGGCTGTAAAGCGAGGGAATGCTGTCATGCTTTCTGGACAGTCGAGCCCCCAGGGCGCCTTCGTGCCGCCCTATCCGATCCCCCGCTCCCCCATCGTGGCGCTGATCCGCGCCATGTTGCAGGGGGAGGGCAATCTGCTCGGCCTGTTGCCGGCCGAGGCCTATACCATGCCGATCGGCCCGCTCGGCTATTCGCGCCGCTCCATCGTGGTGGTGAACGAGCCCAAATTGGTGCGCGACGTGCTGTTCGACGCCGAGGGCATCTTCCCCAAATCCGACCTGATGGTGAATGCGCTCGATCCGCTGATCGGCGACAGCATCTTCGTGAGCTCGGGCGCCACCTGGCGGCGCCAGCGCGACATGATGGACCCCGCGCTGACGCTGATGCGCGTCAACCGCGCCTTCCCCAGCATGGAGGAAGGTGTGGCGGCAGCGGAGGAGACCTTCGAACGCGATGCGCAGAGCGGCCAGCCCTTCTCGCTCGACCTCGCCATGTCGCACCTCACCGCCGACATCATCTGCCGTTCGGTGTTCTCCTCGGGGCTCGAGACGCGCATCGCGCATGAGGTGTTCGACGCCTTCACCTTCTTCGAACGCTCCGTCGCGCAGGTGGAGATCCGCCGCCTCATCATGGATCGCGCCTGGACCAGGATCCCGCAGAGCGAGGCCGTGCTCGACTCCTGCCGCATCATCCGCAAGAGCCTGGGCGAGCTGCTCGATGGGCATCTCGATGCCGGCCAATCTTTCGACGACATCGCCTCCGCCGTCGTCGCCGCGCGCGATGGCGAGGGCCGCGCCTTCACGCGCGAGGAACTGATCGACCAGCTCGGCGTATTGTTCCTGGCGGGGCATGAAACCAGCGCCAGCGCGCTCACCTGGGTGTTTTTTCTGTTGGCGACGCGACCCGAATTGGTCGCGCGGCTGCGCGCCGAGGTGCGCGAGGTCTGCGGCGAGGGGCCGATCACCTTCGAGGCGACGAAGCGCCTGGTCTTCACACGCAACGTCTTCAACGAGACGCTGCGGCTCTACCCGCCCATCACCTTCCTGCCGCGCGTGGCGAATGAGGCGACGCGCATCGGCGAGTACCGCGTGAAGCGCGGCGCGCTGATCATGGTGGCACCCTGGGTGCTGCACCGGCATCGCCGCTACTGGAAGGATCCCAACGTCTTCGACCCCGACCGCTTCCTGCCAGAGCGCAAGGGCGAGATGACCCCAGGTGCCTACATCCCCTTTGGCATCGGCCCGCGCATCTGCGCCGGCGCGGCCTTTGCAACCATCGAGGCGACGCTGCTGATCGCGCGGCTGTTCCGCCGCTTCGACTTCCATGTCGAGGATGCGGCCCAGGTGCGCCCCGCGGCACGGCTCACCACGCGCCCGGTGCGGCAGATCTTCGTCACCGCGACGCGGGCGGATCAATGAACAAGACCGTCCTGCTCACGCTCGGGCGTCTGCCCAAGGCGCTTGATCTCGCGCGCGGCTTCGCCGCCGCGGGCTGGCGCGTGGTGGTGGCGGAACCCTTCGCGCGGCATCTCTGCGGCGCCTCGCGCGATGTCTCGGCCCGCGTGCAGGTGCCCGCGCCGCGCGAGGGCAAGCTCGCCTATCTCGAGGCCCTGGCCGCCGTGGTGCGGCGCGAGCGTGTGAACCTGGTGGTGCCGGTGTCGGAGGAGGCGCTGCATGTCGCGCATCTGCCGCCGCATCTGCCCACCGGCGTGCGGGTGCTCGCCATGCCGCCGGAGATGGTGACGCGGCTGCACCACAAGGGCGGCTTCATCGACTTCGCCGAGCAGCACGGCATCGACGTGCCGGGCAGCGCGCCGCTCGGCTCGGCCAAGGCGCAGGCGCTGGTGGCGGAGTCTGCGGTGGTGGTGAAGCCCGTGCATTCCTGCTCCGGGCGCGGCGTTGTGCGGCTGCCACGCGGGGCAGCGCTGCCGGAGGCCGATCCGGCCGCGCCCTGCATCGTGCAGCGTTTTGTATCGGGGGCCGAGTTCAGCACCTGCACGCTGGCGCATCGCGGGCGGGTGCGTGGCACGGTGGTCTATCGTGGCTTGCAGATGTCGGGCTCGGTCGCCGTGTCCTTCGAACGCGTGGACCATCCGGCGATCGAGGATTGGGTGGCGCGCTTCGTCGCCGCCAGTGGCTGGACCGGCTTCATCTCCTTCGACCTGATCGAGGAGGAAGACGGAAGGCCCTTCGGCATCGAGTGCAACCCGCGCACCACCAGCGGCCTGCATTTCTTCGAGCCCGCCGAACTCGCCCGCGCCATCGCCGAGCCGGATGCGCCACCGCCGCGCCACCGTGACGCGCGGCAATTGCAGCAATTCTGGTCCTGCCTGACGGAGACACAGCTTTCCCTGTTCCAGGGTGGTCCCTTCCGCGCGAACCTCAAGCGGCTGCTGACCACGCCGGATGTCTGCTGGCAGGCGCGCGACCCCTGGCCGCTGCTCTCCATGCCCTACACCGCCTGGCCCATCATCCGCATGGCCGCCAAGGCGCGCGTGCCCTTTGGCGAGGTCGCGACCCTCGATGTCGGCTGGTTCGAGGGCGAGGCGCCGCCGGTGCGGCTGCCTACATCCAGCGTCTGACGCGCGCCTTGTAGGCCAGGTAGTCGGCGCCGAAGCGGCTCTCGAGATAGGCTTCCTCCCGCGCGATCACCAGGCGGTCGAGCAGCCCATGCAGCACCACCACGCCGATCCAGGGAAACAGCGTGCCATAGGCGAGCGCGAAGCCGGTCGCGATCAGCAGGAAGCCGAGATAGATCGGGTTGCGCCCGAACCGGAAGGGGCCGGTTTCCACCATCGCCGCGTCGGGCTTGTCGGGGCGCGGGTCGATCCCGGCGCGGAGCATGACCAGGATCGCCCAGCCGATCAGCGCCACCGCCACGGCTGCCACCATCGCACCCAGTTCCGGCGCGGCGGGGCCGATCTCGATGCGCCAGATGCGGTCGAGCCCCCAGGCGCCGGCCATGACGGCGGCGAGGAAGACGGGCGGCGGGATGCGCACGCCCGGGCCGTGATCGGCCGCCATCAGGCACTCTCCCGAGCCGGCAGCACCATCCAGCCGGGGATGCGCGGGCGCAGCACGGCTTCACCACAGGCCAGCACGCCCTCGGCCGTCTCGATCCGCAGCAGCGCGAGGCCAAGGCCGCCCTGGCCGGAGCGCATCTCGCCCACCTCCGCGCCGTCGCGCGTGATCGGCGTGCCCGGGGCGGGCAGGGGGCCTTCCACCGCGACGGGAAACAATCGCCGCTTGAGCAGGCCGCGATACTTGGTCCGCGCCGTCAACTCCTGGCCCATGTAGCAGCCCTTGGTCCAGGAGACGCCGTGCAACTCATCGAACCCCGCCTCCAGCAGCACGGATTTTTGCGGGTCCATATCGCGCGCGCCATCCGGCAGGCCGAGGGCGAGGCGGTGTGCGTCGTAATCCGCGGCGGTGGCGTCGGCGGGCAGCGGCGCGGGGGCAAGAAGGCGCCAGCCGGCCTCCGCCAGGCGCGGATCGGGCGCGGCGATCACGCCAGGCGGCGGCGCGGCCCCACCCCAGGCGGCATGCACCACGAAATCGGCCGAGGCGTCGCGCAGTGTCACCTTCGCGCGCAGGCGGAAGCGCGTGAGGCTCGCCACCAGCATCGCCGCCTGCGCGGCCTCGACCTCCAGCAGCAGCCGCTCGCCCTCGGCAAGCACGAAGAAATCCGCAAGCCACTTGCCCTGCGGCGTCAGCAGCGCGGCCCAGACGGCATGGCCCGGCGCGGCCTGGGTGACATCGTTCGAGACGAGGCCCTGGAGGAAGCTGACGCGATCCGCGCCCGCCACCTCCACGACGCCGCGATGGGCGAGGAGAGTGATCGGCATGCCGCCAAGGTGGGAGGCGCCGCGGCCGGATGCAACGCCACCAACCCCGCCAAGCGCCGGCGAGGTTGCGCCGCCCGCGCCCGCGCGGCAGAGAGTCGAGCAAGGGCGTGAGCATAGCACGCCGGAGGAAGGAAACCCGCCATGATCGCTCGTCGCACGCTCGCTGCCGCCGGCCTCGCCACCCTTGCCGCGCCGGGGCTGCTCCGCGCGCAGGAACTCACGCGCCCCATGCGCATCGTCGTGCCCTTCGCCCCGGGCGGGACCAGCGACATTATGGCGCGGCTGCTGCAGGTCGAGCTCACGCGCCTGGTCGGCCAATCCGTGGTGGTGGAGAACCGTGCCGGGGCGTCGGGCAATCTTGGCGCCGACCATGTCGCGAAGGCGATCCCGGACGGCACGACGACGCTGCTGATGGATGCCGGCATCCTGGCTACCGCGCCGGCACTGTTCTCGCGCCTGCCCTTCGACCTGAAGCGCGACCTCGCCCCCGTCACCATGCTGATCTACGCGCCCTATGTGCTGGCCGCGCACCCTTCCGTGCCGGTGCGCAGCGGCGCCGAGCTGGTGGCCTATGCCAAGGCCAATGCGAACCGCCTGAACTTCGCGAATTCCGGCGTGGGCGCGGCCAACCATCTGACCGCGCTGATGCTCACCCAGGCCTGGGGGGCCGAGATCACCCAGGTGCCCTATCGCGGCGGCGCGCCGGGGCTCGCGGCGGTGGCGAGTGGCGAGGCGCAGCTCATGGTGAACGGCGCCACCGCCACCCTGCCCTTCGTCGCGGATGGGCGGCTGCGCGCCATCGCCGTCTCCGGCACTACGCGGCTGCCGCAGATCCCCGACGTGCCGACCTTCAAGGAGCTCGGCTGGCCGGCGGAGGAGAGCGGCAGCTGGCAGGGCGTGCTCGCCCCCGGCGGCACCCCGCCCGCGATGGTCGATCGCCTGCACCGCGCCTTCGCCGAGGCCATGGCAACGCCGGCCATCGCGCGGCGCGTGGTGGATCTGGGCGCCGAGGCGAAGGTCGAGGGCCCGGCGAGCTTCGCCCGCTGGCTCGACAGTGAGATCACCGCCTGGGGTGCGGTGGTGCGCGCCGCCGACATCAAGCTCGACTGAGGGTATGGAGACCCCGCAGGGCCTACTTGCGCGCCTCGCCACCTTGGGGATCGAGGCGCGCACGGTGACGCATCCGCCGGTCTTCACCGTTGTGGAAAGCCAGGCGCTGCGCCCGGAGCTGCCGGGCGGGCATGTGAAGAACCTGTTCCTCAAGCCTGCCAAGGGGGAGGGGCCGTACCTCTTGGCGGTGCTGGAGGAGGAACGCCGCGTCTCGGTCAACGCGCTGGGCCGCGCGCTGGGCGTGCCGCGCGTGGCCTTCGCCGAGGCGCCGGCGCTGATGGCCCAACTCGGCGTCGAGCCCGGCTCGGTCACGCCCTTCGGCATGGTCAATGCCGCGCCCGGCGCGGTGCGGGTGGTCTTCGACCGCGCGCTGATGGAGGGGTTCGACTGGGTGAATTTCCACCCGCTGACCAACACCATGACCACGGCGATCCGCCCGGCCGAGATGCTGCGCTTCCTGCGCCATCTCGGCCATGAACCCGAATTGCTGGCGATGCCGGCCCCGGGCTGAGCGGTTCAGCCGAAGGGCTCTTCGCTCAGCCGGATCTGCAGCCCCGCGGCGAGAAGATCAGCGATGGAATCGATCGCCCCCGTGCCGAGCCCGCGCAGCAGGATAGCCCCCGCCCCGCTCTGGAGGATGACCAGCCCGCCCGGCCCCTCATCCAGCACGATCAGATGGTCGTCGAGCACCAGCCCGGCGGTGCTGGCCACGGCGAATTCCAGCACATCGCCGGCCGCACCCGTGGCGAAATCCGTGATCGTCGCCCCGCCCGCCGCGATCACCGGCGCGCCAAGCGCCGGGTCCGCGACCAGGGCGAAGCGGAACACGTCGCGGCCTGCGCCGCCGGTGATGAGATCCGTGCCGAAACTGCCCTCGATCGTGTCGGCACCCTCGCCCCCCAGCATCACGTCGAGCCCGGCGCCGCCGCGCAGCACGTCGTCGCCGACATCGCCGGAGAGGCGGTTGAGGTTGCCCAGCGCGACCTGCTGCCCGCTGACGTCCAGCGTGTCATTGCCATCGCCGCCGCTCAGCGTGTTGCGGCCCTGCGCATCGGTCAGCACGTCATGCCCGGCGCTGCCGATCAGCGTGTCGTTGCCGAGGCCGCCCTCGAGCCTGTCATCGCCCGTCTCGCCCTCGAGCCGGTCATGGCCGGCATCGCCCTGGAGCGTGTCGGCCTCGGTCCCGCCGCGCAGCAGATCGTTGCCCGCCCCGCCCCAGAGCGTGTCCGCCCCGGCATCGCCGAGGAGGGTGTCGGCGCCGTCCAACCCTTCCAGCCGGTTGCCCGCGGCATCGCCGCGCAGCCGGTCGGCGACCAGCGAGCCGCGCAGATCCTCGAAGCCCGAGATCGTGTCGCCGGTCGCATGGCCACCCACCGCCACGCCATTGAGGTTGACCGAGACGCCCGCATTGGATTTCTCATAGCTGAGCAGGTCGCGGCCCTGGCCGCCGACCATGGAATCGGCGCCGAGGCTGCCGATCAGCACGTCGTCATCCGCGCCGCCATCGAGCCGGTCATTGCCGCCGCCGCCATCGAGCGTCTGCGTGCCCGCCGCGCCCCGCAGCGTATCCGCGAAGCCCGAGCCGATGACGCCGAACACACTGCTCAGGCTGTCGCCCAGCGCCTCGCCCAGGCTGCCGCTGCCATCGCCGCTGGCGAGGTTCAGCACCACGCTGCCGCCCGCCTGGCTGTAGTCGGCGAAGGCGCCGGCATTGCCGAAGAGCAGGTCCGCGCCGAGGCCGCCGCGCAGCAGGTCCGGCCCCGCCCCGCCGCCCGAGGCGACGAGCGTATCGGCGCCCGCCCCGCCTTCCAGCAGATCCCCGCCATTGCCGCCGACCAGCAGGTCGTCATCGGCCTCGCCGCGCAGCGTATCGGCATCCTGCCCGCCTTCGAGCGTATCCGCGCCATCCCCGCCCTCGAGCAGGTCGGTGTCGGGTTCCGGTCCGGACTCTGCCAATGCCACGCCGCCGAACAGATGGTCGGCCCCCGACCCGCCGCGCAGCGTATCGGCGCCGAAGTAGCCGAACAGCGTGTCCGCGCCGTCCTCGCCCGCCAGCATGTCGGCGCCGGCGTTGCCGTCCAGCGTATCGTTCTCGGTGCCGCCGAGCAGCGTGTCGGCGCCGCCGCCTCCCCCCAGGAAGTCATTGCCCGCGCCGCCCTCGGCCAGGATGGCGAGGTTGGTGACCAAGGCATTGCTGACGGCGGTCGGCGTCAGGACGTCGTTCCCCGCGCCGGCCAGGATATGGACCGACAGGGTCGGAAGGCTGGGGCCGGCGATGAAGATCCGGAATCGATCGTCGCCCGCGCCGGCCTCGAGCCGCAGGACCTCGACGTCGTAGGCGGAGATGCTACTGGAAACCGCCGCGCCCAGGTTCCCCACGCCGAGCAGGGTGCCAGTCAGATAGGTGCTGAACTGGACATCGTAATTGCCGGCCGCCGCCGTGCCGGTCACGCGCAGCGTGTCGCGGCCGGCATCGCCCTGGATCTGTTCGGAAATGTCGCCGAAGCGCCAGATCAGCACATCGTCGCCACCGCCGCCGGCGAGGCTGTCCATATCCGCGCCGCCGTCGAGCGTATCCGCCCCCTCGCCGCCCAGCAGGCTGTCGCGCCCGCTGCCGCCGACCAGGGAATCGGCGCCGCCACCACCCTCCAGCCGGTCATCGCCCGCGCCGCCATCGGCGTGGAGCGTGATCGCCAGGCGCGGGTCGATCACGACAGAGTCACGGCCCGTGCCGCCCAGCACCGTGAACTGCACCAGGCTGGTGGGGCCGGTGCCCGCAGCGAGCCCGACGATGTTCTCCGCATCGGCCAGTTGCACCTGCACCGCTTCCAGCCCCAGCGCCACGACAGAGGCGGCGGAGACGAAAAAGCCCGTGGCTGTGGTGGTGAAATGCAGCGCGTTCAGATCCCGCGTGCTGTCGCGCAGCAGCACGGTGTCGAGGCCCGTGCCGCCGATCAGCGTGTCCGCGCCCCCGCCGACGATGTCGTAGATCAGCAGGTCGTCATCGTCGTCGCCCTGCAGGCGGTCATTGCCCGCCCCACCCCAGAGCGTATCGGCCCCGGCATCGCCGATCAGCGTGTCCGCCCCCGCCTCGCCCTGCACCAGGTCAGCGTCGAGGCCGCCATTCAGCCGGTCATCGCCCTCACCACCCAGCAGCGTATCGGCGCCGCCGAGCCCCGCCATGGTGTCGCCGCCGTCCATGCCGCGCAGCAGGTTCGCCAGGCCATCGCCCGTCACCCGGTCATCGAAGCGGCTGGCGCGCAGGCCCTCGATGCCGCTCAGCCGGTCCCCCGCCGCCCCGCCGGCGCCGCCGCCGCCGAGCACGACGCCGATGGCGCTGCCGGCGGATTGGTAGTCGGCCGTGTCGAAGCCGCCCCCACCCTCCAGCGTGTCGGCGCCGAGGCCGCCGATGAGCGTATCGGCCCCCAGCCCGCCATCCAGCCGGTCCGCCCCCGCCCCGCCATCGAGCAGATTGGCCCCGCCATCGCCCGCCAGCGTATCCGCGAAATCCGAGCCGAGCAGGTCATCGAGACCATCCAGCGTGTCGCCCGCCGCCTCGCCGAGCGCGCCGACGCCCGAGAGGGTGACGGCGACGCTGCCCGCAGCCTGGGCGTAGCTCGCGAGGTCGCGCTCCTGCCCGCCGCGCAGCAGATCCGCGCCCGCACCACCCGCCAGCGTATCGGCGCCGGATTCGCCATCCAGCGTATCGGCGTCCTCCCCGCCTTCCAGCAGGTCGCCCTCGAGGCCGCCGCGCAGCGAGTCCGCCCCCGCCCCGCCCAGCAGCGTATCGGCGCCCTGCTCGCCGAACAGCCGGTCCTGGCCGATGCCGCCATCGAGCCGGTCCTGCCCCTCGCCGCCGAGCAGGCTGTCATCGCCGGCCTCGCCTTCCAGCGTGTCGGCCAGCAGGCCACCTTCCAGCGTGTCGTTCTCGGTGCCGCCGAAGGCCTGGATCGTCACGCCCGCGCTCTTGCGCAGCCAATCCGCACCCGCCCCGCCGCGGAAGATGAGCTGCATCACCCCCTGGCCGGCATCGAGGCTGCTGTCCAGCGTATCGGCGCCTTCCCCGCCCTCGATCTCCAGCCGCTCGATCCCGGCCCCCCGCAGCGTGGTCGCGCCCAGGGCGAGGCTGAGCGTGCCGCCCGCGCCGAAGAGGCGGATCCGGTCCGCCGTGGCGCCGGCGGTGAGGCGGGCGACGTCCTCGCCGCTGCCGCCATCCAGCGTGTCCGCCCCCAGGCCGGCCTGCCACAGCAGCAGATCCGCCCCACCAAGGCCGCGCAGCAGCTCGGCCGCGGTGGTGCCGATCAGCGTGTCGGCGGCCTCGGTACCGCTGATGGTGACGCCCACTCCGCTCATCGGGGTGCTCCTTTTCGGGTGGCCGGGTCGGGGCCCATGTCGTCGGCGTATTGTTCTGTCTTGCCCGAAAGCCTGGGCGAAGTGGCGATGCTACGCCACCCCATTGTTCACAGGACCGCCCGGCGCATCTATGGGGGGCATAGGATTTGGCTGTTTCGGCCGCTGCTTTGGGGAATGCCTGACATGGACGTGATCTTCGACCCGACCCGCCAGCCCGCCCCCGGGGGCGGCGCCGACCCCATCAAGGATGGCGATCAGCGCACCTTCATGGCCGATGTGGTGGAGGCCAGCCGCGAAGTGCCCGTGCTGGTCGATTTCTGGGCGACCTGGTGCGGCCCCTGCAAGGCGCTGACGCCGACGATCGAGAAGGTGGTGCGCGCCGCCGGCGGGCGGGTGCGGCTGGTGAAGATCGACATCGACAAGAACAAGCAGCTGGTCGCGCAGCTCGCGCAGATGGGCCTGCCGCTGCAATCCGTGCCCACCGTGGTCGGCTTCGTGCAGGGCCAGATCGCGGACCTGTTCCAGGGCGCGCTGCCCGAGGGCGAGATCAAGAAGTTCGTCGAGAACCTGCTGAAGATGGCCGGCGGCCAGATGCCCGCCGCCGATCTGCTGGCCGAGGCCAAGGCCGCCGTCGAGGCCGGCAACCATGCCGGCGCCGCCGAGCTCTTCGCCGCCCTGATGGAAGCCGAGCCCGAGAACCCCGAGGCCCGCGCCGGCCTCGCGCGCATGCTCATGGCGCTCGAGGCCGAGGACCAGGCGCAGGAAGTGATCGACGAGGCCCCCGCCAAGATCAAGGACCATGCCGAGATCGCCTCGGTCCGCTCGGCCCTGCAACTGGCCGTGGAAGGCCGCCTGGCGCGCGAGAAGCTGGGCGAGTTCGAACGCCGCCTCGCGGTGAACGCCGATGACCACGCCGCGCGCATCGACCTCGCCGTGGCGCTGAACGCCATGGACAACCGCGCCGGCGCGGTGGATGCGCTGATCGAGGCGATCAAGCGCGACCGCGCCTGGAACGAGGAAGCGGCGCGCAAGCAATTGCTGAAGTTCTTCGAAGCCTGGGGCTTCGATGACCCCGCGACCCTTGCGGGACGGCGGAAGCTCTCCACCCTACTGTTCCGCTGATCCCGAAACCCGGGCGGCGCGTGCCGCCTTGGCGCACGATCCGTCCCTCGGGGCGGATCTCGTGCGCCAACACTTTATGCCCCCGGGGCTGAAACGGACTCGATGCCCGCCTTCCATCCCGGCTTTGACGCGCTGCCGTCGGAGATCCCGATCTTCCCCCTCTCCGGCGCGCTGCTGCTGCCGGAGGGGAAGCTGCCGCTGAACATCTTCGAGCCTCGCTACCTGGCGATGATCGAGGATGCGATGGCGGGCGGGCGTATGCTGGGCATGATCCAGCCCGATCCCTCCCTGCCGCGGATCGGCGCCGACAGCCAGGTCTTCAAGGTCGGCTGCCTCGGCCGGCTGACCAGCTTCAGCGAGACCGAGGATGGCCGCTTCCTGATCACCCTGACCGGCGTGATCCGCTTCCGCATCGCCGAGGAACTGCCCCTGCGGCGCGGCTATCGGCGCGTGCGGGCGGAATATGGCGATTTCGGCCACGATCTTGTGATCGATGGCCCGCCCCCGCAGATCGACCGGGCCGAGCTGCTGGGCGCCATCCGCCCCTATTTCCGCGCCCATGGGATCGAGGCGAATTGGGAGGCGGTGGAGCAGACCGGCGACGCCATGCTGGTGACCACGCTGTGCATGGTCTGCCCCTTCGACGCGCGCGAGAAGCAGGCGCTGCTGGAGGCCGAGCTGCCTGAGGCGCGGGCCGCCATGCTGGTCGCGCTGATGCAGATGGGCAGCCATGGCATGGCGCCCGAGGGCCGGCCGAGTTAATCAAGGCGCGTTCATTCTTGCTGAGGGAACGCGCATGAGTGCGGTCGAGTCGTCGGTGCCGGTTGATCCGCGCCTGCTGGAAATCCTGGTCTGCCCGGTTACCAAGGGCCCGCTGCGCTATGACCGCGAGGCCGGCGAGCTGGTCAGCGACAAGGCCGGGCTGGCCTATCCGGTGCGGGATGGCATCCCGATCATGCTGCCCGACGAAGCGCGGAAGCTTTGATCGGCGCCACGCGCATGTCCTCCCCGGCCGCCCCGACCGAGATCCGCCTGAACCGGGCGGAGAAGACGTTGCACGTCGCCTTCGCGGATGGCGCGCGATTCGCTCTGCCGGCGGAGTATCTGCGGGTGGAGAGCCCCTCGGCCGAGGTGCAGGGGCATGGGCCGGGCCAGCGCGTGATCGTCCCGGCGCGGCGGCATGTGGGCGTCATGAAGGTCGAGCCGGTGGGCAATTACGCCATCCGGCTCGTCTTCGACGATCTCCACGATACGGGGATCTATTCCTGGGCCTATCTGCGCCAGCTCGGCGAGGAGCAGGCGGAGCGCTGGGCGGCCTATGAGCAGGCACTGGCCGCCAAGGGGCTGTCGCGCGACCCGCCAACGCGGGGGACGGCGAAGTCGAGCGGCGGGTAAGACCCGCCGCCGTCACCATCACGCCCCGGCGCGCATTACCTTCGGGATTTCCTCCCGGAAGCGGAAGCGCAGCGCCGACCAAGTGTCGTCCAGCGCGATCTGGGTGACGGGCAGCAGCCCCTCACTCGTCACGGGATCCCAGCCATGGTCGCGGTCGAGATCGCTGCGCACCGGCCCGGTTTTCTTCGGATAGGCGAACCACAGCCGCGCCCCGATGCCATAGAGGTTCAGCGCACGCGGCGCGATCGCCCGCAGCGTGGCCTTGTCGGCCGCGAAGCACAGGATCAGCTCCGCCGCCGCGGTCGCGCCGCTGGGCAGTCCAAAAGTCATACCCTGCGGCGCACCGAGCACCGCGCAGGCCATACCCGGGCGGTAGCCGAGCTTTCGCGCCACCTCCCCGATTACAACACCCATTCCCATCAATTCCGTCACGGAGTTGCCACCAAGAATGGCGGTCTAGCCTAAAAGGGGGCGGCGTGCAGCCATTCAATGGGCAACCCGGACCTGCGTTTATGTGACAGCGCGATTTCGGGGCCCCCCTCTCCTCCCGCCGGGCGCCTTGCGGGCGGGGTCCGGGCCGTGGGAAGGGAGGGGCATGGAGAGCCCCGCGCGCGTCACCATCGTCACCGTGACCTATGGCAGCGCCGCGGAGATCGTGCCTTTTCTCAAGGCGATCCCGGCCGGGATGCCCCTGGTGGTGGTGGACAATGCCGGGGGCGACGCCACGCCTGGGCTGGTGCGCGCCGCGCGGCCCGACGCCAAGGTACTGGAATTGCCCGTGAATCTGGGTTTCGGGGCAGGCTCCAACCATGGCCTCGACCAGGTGGGCACCGAATTCGCCCTGCTGCTGAACCCCGATGCGCGATTCGACGCGGCCGTGCTTGCGCCCCTGCTCGCCCAGGCGGATGCCGACCCCACCTCCGCGCTGCTCGCCCCCCTGATCCTGGATGAGCAGGGCCGGCCGGGTCGGTCGTGGAATGTGCGCCAGGCGCGCCGGCCCCTGCTGCCGCGCCGGCGCGACTCGGAGCCCTGGCCCGAGGGCCCCTTCTGCGCCGACTATGCTTCCGGCGCTTGCCTGCTGCTGCGCATGTCAGCGGGGCTGCGCTTCGACGAGGCCTTCTTTCTTTTCTATGAGGATGACGATCTCTGCGCCCGCGCGGGGGGCGTGGTGGTGGTGCCGGCGGCGGGCATCCGCCATGCCGGGGGGCGGTCGGGCCGGCCGGGCGGGCAGGTCGCGCGGCTCAAGGCCTGGCACATGGCCTGGTCGCGGCTGCGCTTCGCGGCGCTGCATGGGAAGGGCCCCGAAGCGGCGCGGGCCGAGGCACGCGCCCGGCTGCGCCACCATGCGGCCCGCGCGCTCGGCCACGCCCTGACCCTGCGCCTCGGCCGGGTCGGCACCGACCTCGCGGGCTTCGCCGGCACCCTGGCCTGGCTGCGCGGGCGCCCGGCGGACCGGCGGCTGTAGAAAGCCCGCTCTCTCTATTGATAGGGCGCGAAGGCCGCAGCCGCGGCGGCGCATCCGCCGTCGCGCAGCACGAGCCCGAGCAGCAGCCGCGCCTTCGGGCCCGACAGCGTGCCGGCCGGGATCAGCCCGCGGCCGAGCAGATCGATCTCCCCGCCCGGATAGCCGTAGCTCCGCGTGAAGACCGGCCCGGCCAGGCAGCGTGAGGCCAGCACCACCGGCAGGCGTTGCGCCAGATGGCCGAGCAGCGGCGCCACCTCGGCCGGCACATGGCCCGCGCCCATGCCCTCCAGCACCAGCCCGGCATAGCCGAGCCCCTCCACTGCCTCGACCATGCGCCCATCGCCGCCGAGGGCGACGGGCAGCAGCGCCACCGGGCGTGGCGGCCCGCCCTGGCTGGGCAGGCTGGGCAGGCGCGGCGGCCGCGCCCAGATGCGCACCCGCCCTTCCGCCACCAGCCCGATCGGCCCGCCCTGGGGCGAGATGAAGGCCGAGGGCAGGGCGGTGTGCCCCTTATGGACGTGCCGCGCGGCGTGGATTTCGTCGTTCAGCACGACCAGCGTGCCCAGGCCCCGCGCGGCCGGCGCGGCCGCCACCTGCGCGGCGGCGAGCAGATTGGCGGGGCCATCCGCGCCGGGGGCGGAGGCCGGGCGCATCGCCCCGGTCACCACCACCGGCCGGTCGCCCGGCACCAGGAGGTCGAGGATGAAGGCGCTTTCCTCGATCGTGTCGGTGCCCTGCACCACCACCGCGCCGTCGAAGCCGGGCTCGCGGCCGAAGGCGGCCTCGATTCGCTGGGCGACCTCCACCAGGTGGTTCTTGCCGAGCGAGGGGCTGGGCAGGCCGAGCAGGGAATGCGCCTCGATCTCCGCCACCTCGGCCAGATCCGGCACGGCGGCCAGCAGTTCCGCCGCGCCCAGCCGGGGGGCGAGGCCGCGCCCGGATTCGGGCACCATGCTGATCGTGCCACCCAGTGTCAGGACCAGCAGACGCGGCCGGCTCATGGCGTACTCCCGGGCACCACGGGGTGCGAGGCGAAGAGGTTGAGGCCGAGCCGCTCGGACAGGAAGCGCGTGGCAAGCTGCCCGCGCAGGCTGTTGCCGGCCTCGTCCAGCGGGGGGGCGAAGGTGCCCAAGCCCCCCTTGCCCGGGGCGATGGTGACGATGCCGCCCGACACGCCGCTCTTGCCCGGCAGGCCGATCTCGTAGAGCCAGTCGCCCGAGCGTTCGTAGAGCCCCGCGGTGGCCAGCACCGCCAGCACCCGCTTGCAGCGTTCCGGCTCCACCACCCGCGCGCCGGTCACCGGGTTCACACCGCCATCGGCCAGGGTGGCGCCCATGATGGCGAGGTCCCGCGCGGTGACGGCGAGCGCGCATTGGCGGGTGTAGAGGTCCGTCGCCTCCTCCGGGTCGGTGGTGATGTGGCCGTAGGATTGCAGCAGCCGCGCGATGCCGCGGTTGCGCTGGTTGGTCGCGGCCTCCGATTCGTAGACAGCGGCGTCCATCTGCAGCTCGCGCCCGGCGAAGCCGGACAGCCCCGCGCGGATGAAGTCCCAGCGCGCCGATGCCGAGGCACCGGGCACCAGGGCGGTGGTGGCGATCGCCCCCGCATTGACCATGGGGTTCATCGGGCGGCCGCCATTCAGCTCGATCGCCATGATCGAGTTGAAGGGCAGGCCGGTGGCGTTCACCCCGACCCGGGCGCGCGCCGCGCCGAAGCCCAGCGCCTCGCAGACCAGGGCGAAGACGAAGGGTTTGGAGATGCTCTGGATGGAGAAGGGGGTGTCGGCATCGCCGACGGCATGGACCCCGCCCTCGACCGAGGCGACGCAGATGCCGAACAGCCCCGGCGGGGTCTCCGCCAGGGCGGGGATGTAGTCCGCCACGCGCCCGGCCTCGACGCCGGCATAGCGTTCATGGGCCGCCGCCACGAGGGCCGTGACCTCCGCGGCGGCCGGCAATGTGCCGGTGGAGATGCGCGGCGTGCCGAGCGGCTCATCGGGCAGGCCGATCACCGGTGCTTGTCCCAGTTCGACGGCATCTGCCCTGGCCCTCTCTGTCTGCGCGGCGGGCGTGACGCTATCGGTGCGGGCGCGGGCCGACATGCGTCGCGCATCCCGCAGCTGTGCGCCATGTCCCCAAGCAGCGCCCCATGGGGTGTTGGCGTCCCGACGCAGCTTAGACAAGCTTGCGTGTGGTCGCATGCGGACCCGGCCAATAATGGTACGGTGCGTAGCGGCGAGCGGCGGGAAGACGGGCGGCGAAAGTGGGGGCCATGGACAACCAGCGCGGCGTGCGGCCGGACCCGCGCGTGCAGCCCATCGGCTTCTCCACCGCCGGTCTCCGGGCGGAGGACCAGCTCGACGCCTGGCGGGACCATTGCAACGCGGTGGTCGAAATCACCGAATCGCTCGGCCCCGGCCCCGGCTACCTGGCCCAGTTCCGGATGTGGACCTTCGGGCATTTCGCGCTGAGCGCCGTGCAGGCCCCGCCGACGCGCTTCCGCCGCACCGCCCATCAGGTCCGCCGCGACGGGCTCGACCATTGGCTGATCCATGTGGCGCGCAGCGGCGAGCAGCGGATCCAGGCGGGCGCGGCCGAGATCGGCGTGGCGGCCGGTCAGCCGCACATCCTCTCGCTCGACCAGGTGATGGAAGGCCGGCGTTCCGAGCTCGACTGGCTGTGCCTCTTCGTCGCGCGCGACGCCTTTCCCGGCCTGGGCCCGACCATCGATGCCCGGCGCGGTGCGGCGATGCCCGGCGCCATGGGCGGGCTGATGCGCAGCTATCTCGGCGGCCTCGCCGAGAGCCTCACGACGATGACCGAGGCCGAGTTGCCCCGCGCGGCGGAGGCGACGCGCGCCGTGGTCGCGGCCTGCATCGCGCCCGGCAGCCCGAACGACACCGAGGCGGAGGCGCATGTGCAGCATGCGCGCCTCGCCCGCCTGCGCCAGATCATCCGCCAGAACCTGCGCTCGACCCGGCTGGGGCCGGAGCGTCTGGCGAAGCTCGCGGGCATGTCGCGTTCCCAGCTCTACCGGCTGTTCGAGCCCTTCGGCGGCGTGGCGCGCTACATCCAGGCCGAGCGGCTGCGCCAGGCGCATCGTGCCCTCGCCGAGCCGGGCGATGTCCGCGACATCGTGCGCGTGGCGGAAGATTTCGGCTTCTTCGACCCTTCCGCCTTCAGCCGTGCCTTCCGCCGCGAATTCGGCTATTCCCCGTCCGACCTGCGCAACACCGCGCTCGCCGGTTGCGTGGGTGCGCCGATCCGCCGTATCGCCGGCGCGCCGGCGCGGGATTTCGCGGGCGCCCTGCGGCGGCTTTAGGAGCTTCGATCCTTTGCTGGAACGCCTGACGCGGCTTGCCTGGCTGCCCCTGTTCGCCCTGCTGCTGAGCGGTTGCGGCAGCTTCCTGCGCCTGGATGCCCCGCCGCCCGAAGCGACCGAGGCGTTGCCCGTGCTCGGTGTGCCCAATGCCCGTTTCTGGCCCGATGCACGGCCCGAGGCGTTGCGGCGCGAGGTGGCGGAGATGGCGCGGCGTGAGCAGGTGGCCGCGGCCGGCCGGCCGCTCGGCACGGCGGAGATGCTCGCGCTCTCGGGCGGGGGCGATAATGGCGCCTTCGGGGCGGGGATGATGGTCGGCTGGACGGCCGCGGGCACGCGGCCCGAGTTCAAGGTCGTGACCGGCATCTCGGCCGGCGCGCTGATCGCGCCCTTCGCCTTCCTCGGCCCGGCCTATGATTCGCAACTGCGCGATGTCTTCGTGGGCGTGGCACCCACCGATGTGCTGATCGTCCCGCGCGCGGTGGTCGCTGCCTTCTCCCTGCTGTTCGGTGAGGCCGTGGCCGATACCTCACCGCTCACCCGCCTGATCGCGCGGCATGCGAATGAGGACATGCTCGCCGCCATCGCGGCCGAATACGCCAAGGGCCGGATGCTGCTGATCGGCACCACCAACCTCGACATGCAGCGCCCGGTGGTGTGGAACATCGGCGCCATCGCGGCGAGTGGCCACCCGCAGGCGCTGGACCTGTTCCGCCGTATCCTGCTGGCCTCGGCCTCCATCCCTGGCGCCTTTCCACCGGTGCTGATCGATGTCGAGCAGCAAGGCCGCCGCTTCCAGGAAATGCATGTCGATGGCGGTGCGTCGATGCAGGTCTTCCTCTACCCCGCCGGCGTGCGCCTGGTGCCGAGCGAGACGGGGGTGCGCGCGGGGCGGCCGCGCATCGCGCATGTCATCCGCAACGGGCGTGTCGATGTCGAGGCCAGCAGTGCGACGCGCGGCACCTTCTCCATCACCCGCCGCGCCGCCGGCACGCTGCTGCACTACAGCGGGCTGGGCGATATCGAGCGCATCTTCCTGACCACGCAGCGGGACGGCGTGGGCTTCCGCGTCGCCTATATCGGCAGCGATTTCCGCGTCCCGCGCAGCCAGCCCTTCGACCCCGTCTACATGCAGGCGCTGTTCGATTACGGCGTCGCGGCCGGGCGCAGCGGCGCACGCTGGCAGGCCATACCCTCGGCGGTCTCGACCATCGTCGAGGAGCCCTGACGCCGGGCCGCCCCGCGGGGGGCGGGCTTGGGACGGCGCGCAAAGGGGAGGGACTTGAGGCGCATCCCGGGCGCGGAAATCCTCCCTAGGTTCAATCCTGAGGAAGGGTGCCGCGCGGTGCTGGTCGCCCCGCTGCACGAATCCCCAGCTCGATGATGATGCGTGCCGTGCGGTTCGTGCTTTACTGTCGCGCAACGCCACGGCACCGGAGCTGGGGGCGGCCTTCCCGGCAGGCGGGAGGGCCGGGCGCCTGCGCTCCGGTCGTGGCCTCGGCTGAGAACATGCGGGAAATGCCTGGGAGGGCACATGGACAAGCTCGATGACGTGCTCGCGAATGTCGACGCGAATATGGATGCGGCGCTGGAGCGCCTGTTCAAGGTCATCCGCATCAAGTCGATCTCGACGGATCCTGCCTATGCCGCCGAGTGCCAGGCGAATGCCGATTGGCATGTGGCGGACCTGAAGAGCATCGGCTTCGACGCCTCGGCCCGGCCCACCGCGGGCCACCCCATCGTCGTGGCGCATGACCGTTCCGCGGCCGGCCCCTCGGCGCTGTTCTACGGCCATTACGACGTGCAGCCGGTGGATCCGCTGGAGCTGTGGGACCGCGACCCCTTCGAGCCGACCATCCAGACCCTGCCCGACGGCACCAAGATCATCACCGGCCGCGGCGCCGCCGACGACAAGGGCCAGCTCATGGCCTTCGTCGAGGCCTGCCGCGCCTGGAAGGCCGTGACCGGCAAGCTGCCCATCCCCGTCACCATCCTGCTCGAGGGCGAGGAGGAATCGGGTGGCGTGAACCTGCCCGGCTTCCTCAACGCGAATGCCGATGAGTTGCGCGCGGATATCGGGCTGATCTGCGACACCAACATGTGGGATCCGAAGACCCCCGCCATCGTCACCATGCTGCGCGGCCTGTGCGGGGAGGAGGTGATCATCCACGCCGCCGACCGCGACCTGCATTCGGGCTTCTACGGCTCGGCCGCCGCGAATCCGAACCGCGTGCTGGCGCGCATCCTCTCCGACCTGCATGACGACACCGGCCGGGTGACGCTGGATGGCTTCTACGATGGCGTGCCGGAACTGCCCGACGCCCTGCGCGCGCAGTGGGATACGCTTGGCTTCAGCTCGGACGCCTTCCTGGGGGCGATCGGCCTGTCGATCCCGGCCGGCGAGCAGGGGCGTTCCACGCTCGAGATGACCTGGTCGCGCCCGACCTGCGAGATCAACGGCATGGGCGGCGGCTACCAGGGCGATGGCTTCAAGACCGTGATCCCGGCCAAGGCCTCGGCCAAGGTCTCCTTCCGTCTCGTCTTCGACCAGGACCCGCACAAGGTGCGCGCCGCCTTCCGCGCGCATGTGCAGGCGCGCGTGCCGGCCGATTGCCGCGTCGAGTTCCTCGAGCATGGCTCGGGCCAGGCGATCCGCTTCCCGATCGACGACCCGGCCTTCGGCAAGGCGCGCGACGCGCTCAGCGATGAATGGGGCAAGCCGGCCGTGTTCATCGGCGGCGGCGGGTCGATCCCGGTGACGCACCAGCTCAAGCAGTCGCTCGGCATGGATGTGATCCTGGCCGGCTTCGGGCTGGAGGATGACCGCATCCACAGCCCGAACGAGAAGTACAACCTGGAGAGCTTCCACAAGGGCATCCGCTCCTGGGTGCGGATCCTGGCGGCCCTCGCGCGCTGACGCGCACGCATTGGTGGGATGGGGATGTGACGGATGAGTGACACGACCGCGCCGAAGACCGGCATGCAGAAGATCCTCGATACCGTCGAGCGGGTCGGCAACAAGGTGCCGCACCCGGTGATGATCTTCGTCTACCTGATCGGCTTCATCGTCGTGCTCTCGACGCTGCTGTCGCTGTTCGGCGTCTCGGTGACCTACCAGGCCTACAACCCGGCCACCGGCAACATCGAGACGGCGACCACGGCGGCGCGCGGCCTTCTGACCATCGAGGGCATCCGCTTCATGTACACCGGCGTTGTCGCCAACTTCATGGGCTTCAACGCGGTGGGCGTCATCATCATCGCGATGGTGGGCGTGGGCGTGGCCGAGGAAGCGGGGCTGGTGAAGGCGCTGATCCGCAAGCTCGTGATCATCGCGCCCCCCAAGCTGCTGACCTACATCCTGGTCTTCGTCGGCATCCTCTCCTCCATCGCGGCGGATGCGGGCTATCTGGTGCTGATCCCGCTGGCGGCGGCGGCCTTCCTGAGTGTGGGGCGCCACCCGCTGGCCGGCCTCGCGGCCGCCTTCGCGGCCGTGGCCTCGGCCTTCCTGGTGAACATCCTGATCGTGCCGGTGGATGGTATCCTCACCGAGATCACCAACGACGCGGCGCGGCTGGTGAACCCCAACGCCTCCATCGACCTCGCCGCCAACCTGTGGTTCTCGATCGGCTCGACCTTCCTGCTGACGGTGCTGATCGCGCTGATCACCGAGCGTGTCATCGAACCGCGCCTGGGCAAGTATACCGGCGACTACCAGGTGCCTGGCGAGACCGGCATGTCCGAGGATGAGGCGCGCGGCCTGCGCTATGCGCGCAACGCCTTCTTCGGCGTGATGGCCTTCATCCTGCTGCTGCTGCTGCCGCCGGGTGCGCCACTGCGCAATCCCGAGACCGGCGCCATGATCGCCAACTCGCCTTTCATGAACAGCCTGATCGTCTCGATCGCGCTGATCTTCATGGTCTGCGGCATCGCCTATGGCAAAGGGGCGAAGACCATGAACACCACCAATGAGGCGCTGGCCGCGATGCAGAAATCGATCGGCACGCTCGCCGGGTTGATCCTGCTGCTGTTGGTGATCAGCCAGTTCATCGCCTTCTTCAACTACACCAACATGGCGACCCTGGCCGCCGTCTCGATGGCGGAGTTCCTCAAGGCGCTGAACCTGCCCTCGATCGCGGTGCTGATCGGCTTCGTCGTCGCGGTCATGGGCATCGACCTCATCATCACCGCCGCCATCGCCAAATGGGCCATCTTCGCGCCGGTCTTCGTGCCCCTGCTGATGCAACTCGGCATGGAGCCCGAGGTGGTGCTGGCGGCCTATCGCGTGGGCGACAGCCCGATCAACGCGATTACGCCGCTCAACGCCTATTTCGCCATGATCGTGACCTTCGCGATCAAGTACCAGAAGGATGCGGGGGTGGGCACGGTCATCGCGCTGATGCTGCCCTACGTCGTGGTGATCAGCCTGGTGTGGACTGCCTTCCTGGCCGGCTGGTACCTGCTCGGATTGCCTTGGGGCCTGTGAATGCGGCCGGGCAGGGCGCGACACCAGCGGCGCGATGAGCAGCATCGCGATCGTCTTCACCATCATCGCGGTGATGGTGCTGTGCCTTGCCACGAACCTCGCCCCAGCGGCGGTGGTCACGCTGGGCGTGGCGCTCGCCCTCTACGCCACGGGCATCCTGGATTCGGCGACGGCCCTGTCGGGCTTCGGCGAGCCGGCGATCCTGTTCGTCGCCTCGCTCTTCGTGGTCAGCGCCAGCCTCGACCATACGGGCGTCACCGCCTGGGCCAGCCAGTTCCTGGTGCGCAAGGCCGGGCAGAGCCGCAGGCGGTTGCTGATCCTCACCATGGCGCTGACCGGCGCGCTGGCGGCGATGATCGGCATTTCCGGCGCGGTGGCGGCGATGCTGCCGGTGGCCACGCTGGTGGCGGTGCGGTTGGGCCGCAAGCCCTCGCAATTGCTGATGCCGCTCGCCTTCGCCGCGCATGCGGGTTCGACCCTGGTGCTGACCGGCACGGTGGTCGCCGTGCTGATCTCGACTCGGCTGGTCGATATGGGCCGGCCGGGCTTCAGCTATTTCGAGCTCACGCCCATCGGCCTGCTGCTGATGGGCGGCACCGTTGCGATCACCGTGCTCTTCGGCAAGCGCCTGCTGCCCGAGCGCAGCGGCCGCCAATTGCCGGAGGATCTCAGCCGCCATTCCGGCACGCTGACGCAGCAGTACAATCTTTTCGAGGAACTGTATCAGCTCGAGGTCCTGCCCGGCTCGGTGCCGGCGGGGCTGCGCCGGTCCTGGGTGGATCTGCGCGCGGAGGCCGGGCTGCAGCTCATCGGCATCCACGATTCGGAGGGCAACGAGACGCGCCGGCTGGTGCTCGCGCCGGGCGATCGGCTGCTGGTGCATGGCACGTTCGATGCGGTGACGGCCTTCGCCGAGGCGCAGAAGCTGAAGCTGCGCGGCGAGGAGGCGGGCGCGGCGATCCGCGCCGCGCTGTTCAATTCCAGCGCGGGGCTTGCCGAGGTGGTGCTGCCACCGCGCTCGGCGCTGATCGGCCAGACGGTCTTCCCCGGCATGATCACCCCGAACGGGGAGATGGTGATCCTGGCCGTGCAGCGCCACGGCGCGAATCTGCGCGAGCGCGAGACGCGGCTGGTCGCGGGCGATACGCTGCTGCTGCAGGGCAATTGGCAGGCGCTGGACGATCTGGTGCACGACCCGGACGTGCTGGTGGTGGACAATCCCGACGCGGTGCGCCGCCAGACCATCGTGATGGGCACGGGTGCGAAGCGCGCGCTTGCGGTGCTGGCGCTGATGGTGGGTTTGCTGGCAAGCGGGGTCATGCCGTCCGTCATCACCGGGCTGCTGGCGGCGATCGCGTTGATCCTGCTGCGTGTGATGACGGCCGAGCAGGCCTTCCGCGCCATCAACTGGAGCACGCTTGTCACCATCGCGGCCCTGATGCCCCTCTCGGTCGCGATGTACCAGACCGGTGCGGCGGCGCTGCTGGCCGATGGGCTGGTGCGGCTGGTGGGCGATGCCGGGCCGCTCGCGCTGCTGGCGGGGCTGTTCCTGATGGCGGGCGTGCTCTCGCAATTGATGAGCGGATCGGCCACGGCGCTGGTCATCATCCCCATCGCCGTGCTGGCGGCGACCGAATTCGGCATCTCGCCGCGCACCGCGCTTATCACGGTCTGGGTCGCCACGGCGGCGGCCTTCCTCACGCCCATCGCCTCTGGGGCGAACATGATGGTGCAGGGGCCGGCGGGCTATCGCTTCGGCGACTATGCGCGGCTCGGCCTGCCGCTCTTCGGCTTCTTCTTCCTGGTGGCCACGCTGATCGTCCCCTTGCTGTTTCCCCTCCGATGACCGGCGCGCAAGGCTTCCTCGCATGAATACCGACCTCGCTTTGGTGCTGCTGCTGCTCGCGGCCGCCATCGTCATGTTCATCGCCAACCGTCCGCGCATGGATGCGGTGGCGCTGCTGATGATCGTGTTGATGCCCTTCACCGGCGTGCTGACGATCAATGAGGCGCTGGCGGGATTCTCCGACCCCAGCATCATCCTCATCGCCGGGCTCTTCGTGATCGGCGAGGGGCTGGTGCGCACCGGCGTCGCACGGCGGCTGGGCGATTGGCTGAACGCCACGGCCGGTGACAGCGAGAACCGGCTGCTGATCCTGCTGATGGTCTCGGTCTCGGGTCTTGGCGCCTTCATGAGCTCGACCGCGGTGGTCGCCATTTTCATCCCCGTCGTGCTGCGCATCTGCCAGTCGAAGGGTGTGGCGCCGAGCCAGCTGATGATGCCGCTGAGCTTCGCCGCGCTGATCAGCGGCATGCTCACCCTGGTCGCCACGGCGCCGAACCTGGTGGTGAATGCCGAGCTGATCCGCCAGGGTGCCGAGGGCTTCGGCTTCTTCAGCTTCACGCCCTTCGGCGCGGCCTTCCTCGCACTCGGCATCGCCTACATGCTGGTCGCGCGGCGCCTGCTGCCGGCTGGTGGCGGGGCGAGCGAGTCCGCGCGGCGCGCGCCGAACCTGCAGGATTGGGTGACGCAATACGACCTCGCCGCGCATTCCTATCGCGCGCGCATCGGCGCGGGCTCTTTCCTCATCGGGCAGCGGCTGGAGCAGGTGGTGGATGCCGCCCCCGGCGTCACGCTGCTGGCCATCGAGCAGCCGGGCCGCTTCTCGACCGAGGTGCTGAGCCCCAACCCGCGCCATGTCTTCGCGCCCGGCCAGGTGCTGCTGCTGGATGTGGTCGCGCCGAATGTCGAGATCTCCGCCCTCGCCGCGCATTTCGGGCTCGAGATCCTGCCGCTGGGCGAGGCCGGGCATTTCACCGACCATGCGCAGGAGATCGGCATGGTCGAGGCGATCGTTACCCCCGATTCCAGCCTGATCGGCGCCAGCCTGCGCAGCGCGCGACTGCGCGAGGAAACCGGCCTCACCGTGATCGGCCTGCGCCATGGCCGCGAGGTGGTGCGTCGCGAACTCGGCGATGAGCGGCTGAAGGCCGGCGACACGCTGCTGCTGACAGGCTTCTGGTCCGACATCAGCCGCCTCCAGGGCGGGGTCGAGGGCCTCGCCGTGCTCAACCTGCCGGCCGAGCTGAAGGAGGTCCTGCCCGCGGCCTCCCTCGCCCCGCAGGCGGTGGCGGTGCTGGCGCTGACCGTCGGCATGATGGTCAGCGGCGTGGTGCCGAATGTGCACGCCGTGCTGATCGGCTGCCTGCTGATGGGCCTGCTGCGCTGTGTGGATTTCAACAGCGCCTATGGCTCGATCAGCTGGAAGTCCCTGGTGCTGATCGTGGGCATGCTGCCCTTCTCGCTCGCGCTGCAGCGCACCGGCGGCGTGGAGCTTGCGGCCGATGCGGTGACGGCGGTGGCGGGCGAGGCCTCGGCGCATGTGCTGCTCGGGCTGCTGTTCGTCATCACCGCGGCACTCGGCCTGTTCATCTCCAACACCGCCACCGCCGTGCTGATGGCGCCCGTGGCGCTGGCGGTGGCGAAGGATATCGGCGCCTCGCCCTATCCCTTCGCGATGATCATCGCCATCGCCGCCTCCTCCGCCTTCATGACGCCGGTCTCCTCGCCGGTGAACACGCTGGTGGTGGGGCCGGGCAATTACGGCTTCGGCGATTTCGTAAAGATCGGCGTGCCCTTCACCTTCGTGGTGATGGCCGCGAGCCTGATCCTGGTGCCCTGGCTGCTGCCGCTTTGATGAATTCTTTTCCGGAGTTGCCCGCATGAGCGACATCACCCTCACCGCCCTGATCATCGGCGCCGCCATCGTGCTCTTCGTATGGAACCGCCTGCCGGTGGTGCTGGTGGCGATGGGCGTCTCCCTGGCACTCTGGGGCACGGGCGTGCTGAGCCTCTCCGCCGCGCTGGCGGGCTTCGGCGATCCGGCGGTGATCTTCATCGCGGCCCTTTTCGTGGTGAGCGCCGCGCTCGAGCGCGCGGGCGTCACCGCCTGGGCCGGGCAGCAATTGATCGCCCAGGCCGGCGAGGACAGCCGCACGCGCCTCCTGGTGTTGACCTCGCTGCTGGTCGCGCTGCTCACCGCGCTGATCAGCCTGAATGGCGCGGTCGCGGCACTGCTGCCCGTCGTGGTGGTGATGGCGGTGCGGCTCAAGCGCCCGCCCTCGCAGCTGCTGATGCCGCTTGTCTTCTCGGCGCATGCGGGCTCGCTGCTGGCACTCACCGGCACGCCAGTGAACGTGCTGGTGCAGAATGCGGCGTCGGACGCCGGCGCCGGTGAGTTCGGCTTCTTCTCCTTCACCATCGTCGGCGTGCCGCTGCTGCTGGGCACCATGGCGATCATCGTGCTGTTCGGCGAACGCCTGCTGCCCAATCGCTCGGGCCCATCCATGCCGCGCGACTTCAGCCGGCATGCGCGCACGCTGGTCGAGCAATACGGGTTGCAGGACGGTGTGTTCCGCCTGCGCCTGCGCGACACCTCGCCCTATATCGGCGCGCTGCCTGCCAGCATCGACCTCGATGGCTTCCCGGGCCTGCGCATGATGTCCGTGCAGCAGGGCGATGCCAGCCTGCCCTGGGCTGGCGAGCCGATGCGCGCGGGCGACCACCTCCTGCTGCGCGGCAGTGCGGAGGAGGCAGCGCGCCTCGCCGCCGAGATGCACCTCGCCTTCCGCGAGGAGGAAGCCACCGGCGAGATCGAGGAGACGCTGTTCAACAAGCAGGTCGGCCTGGCCGAGGTGATGATCCCGCCGCGCTCGGCGCTGATCGGGCAGAATTTCTACCCCGGCATGGCCACCGAGAGCGGCGATCTGATCGTGGTCGCGGTGCAGCGCGGCGGCGCGGATCTCGACCAGGGCGACACGCGGCTCCAGGCCGGTGACACCGTGCTGCTGCAGGGCACCTGGAAGGCGCTGGACGTGCAGCTCGCCGACCCCGAGGTGCTGGTGGTGAACTCGCCCGACGTGGTGCGCCGCCAGGCGGTACCGCTCGGCATGGGCGCGAAGCAGGCGATCATCATCCTGGGCGGCATGGTGGTGCTGCTCGCCACCGGCATCGTGCCGCCCGCGGTGGCGGGGCTGCTCGCCGCCTTCGCGCTGATCCTGACCAATGTGATGTCGGTGGAACAATCCTATCGCGCCATCGACTGGACCACGGTGATCCTGGTGGCGGCGATGATGCCGCTCTCCACCGCCATGCAGGAAACCGGTGCGGCCAAGCTGATGGCCGAGGGGCTGGTCGCCGTGGTCGGCGATGCCGGGCCCTATGCGCTGGTGGCGGGGCTCTTCGTGCTGACGGCCGTGCTCGGCCAGCTCATCAGCAACACCGCGACGGCGCTGATCGTCATCCCGATCGGCGTGGCCGCGGCGACGAGCCTGGGCGTGTCGCCCATGCCAGTGCTGATGGCGGTCTGCGTCGCGGCCGCGGCGTCCTTCCTCACGCCCATCGCGACGCCGACGAACCTGATGGTGATGGGCCCGGGCGGCTATGCCTTCAGCGACTACTGGAAGCTCGGCCTGCCGCTGATGATCTGGTTCTTCATCGTCTCGGTCTTCCTGGTGCCGATCGTCTGGCCCTTCTGAGGCATTTAAATTCCGATTGACTTCCCGGCAGGGGCTCGGCACGCTCGGTTTCATATTTGGATCATGTGTTCATATGTGAACACATACCCTTGTGAACCCGAAAGGCGCACCGATGACCTTGCTGCGACGCAGGACCCTCACCTTCGGGCTGGCCGGCGCGCTGGCCGCCCCCGCCCTGGCCACGCCGGCGCTCGCGCAGACGGCGCGCCCGATCACCATCGTCGTCGGCTTCCCGCCCGGCGGCGAGGCCGATGTGCTCGCCCGGCTCTACGCGCAGAAGCTCACCCCGCTGCTCGGCCGCAACGTGGTGGTCGAGAACCGCAGCGGCGCAAGCGGGACGATCGGCGCGACCTACGTCTCCCGCGCCGCGGCCGAGGGCGATACGCTGCTGTTCACGCCCAACACCTTCGCCATCGCCCCGCATGTGATGCGCGGCACCCCGACCTATGACCCGGTGGCGGACCTCACCCCCATCATCCTGACCGGCACGAATGCGCTGATCCTGATGGCGAGCCGGCAGAGTGGGCTGCGCAGCCTGGAGGACCTGGTCGCGGCGGCGCGGGCCGGGCGCGTTTCCTCCTATGGCTCGCCGGGCTCGGGCTCGCCGATGAACATCCTCGGCGAGTTGTTCAATCGTGCCGCCGGCATCCAGTTGAACGAGGTCGCCTATCGCGGCACGGCACCGCTGGTGACGGATCTGCTGGCCGGTACCGTGCCCGTGGGCTTCGTCACGCCCGCCGTGGTGGCTGATCATGTGCGGGCCGGCACGCTGACGCCCCTCGCCGTCTCATCCCGGGAGCGCGCGGCCCTGCTGCCGGACGTGCCGACCATGATCGAGCGCCGCTTCGATGTGGAGGTCACGGCCTGGTACGGCCTGCTCGGGCCGCGCGGCATGGCCGCGCCGCAGGTGCAGGCGCTCAACGCGCACATGAACACGGTGCTGCAGATGGCCGATGTGAATGAGCGGATGAACGCGCTTGGCATTCCGCGGCAGGGTGGCGACGCGGCGAGCTTCGCCGCCGTGCTGCGCGCGGATTCCGAGCGCTACGGCCGCCTCGTGCGTGAATTCAACATCAGCGCCAGCTGAAGCGCGGACCGTGGCCGCACCGCAAAGCCTCGAAGGCCGCACCATTCTCGTGACCGGCGCCGCGCGCGGCGTCGGGCGCGCGATCGCGGAGGCCTGCGCGGCGGAGGGTGCGCGTCTGGTGCTCGCCGATATCCTGGTGCCTGAGGGCCAGGCGGTGGCCACCGCACTCGGCGCGCGCTTCGTGTTGCTTGATCTCGCGGAGCCCGAGAGCATCGAGGCGCTGGCGCGCGATGTCACGCAGCACGAAGGCGTGCTGCATGGCCTCGTCAACAACGCGGCCATCGCCACAGGCATCGGCGGGCCGGAATTCGATGCCATCGCGATCGAGACCTGGGACCGCGTGATGCGCGTGAATGTGCGCGGCACCTGGCTGATCACGCGCGCCCTCGCGCCGCTGCTGGTCGCATCGGGCAACGGGCGCATCGTGAATGTCGCGTCCGATACCGCGCTGTGGGGCGCGCCGCGTCTGCTAGCCTATGTTGCATCGAAGGGCGCGGTGATCTCCATGACGCGCTCGCTGGCGCGTGAGCTCGGCCCGCGCGGCGTGGGCGTGACCTGCGTGGCGCCGGGCATCCTGCGCTGCGAGGCCACCGAATACGTGCCGCCCGAGCGCCACGCACTCTACGAGAATGGCCGCGCCGCGCCGGGGCCGATGCTGCCCGAGGACATCACGGCGACCATCGCCTTCCTGCTCACGCCCGGCGCGCTGGCGCTGACGGGGCAGGTGCTGCCGGTGAATGCGGGCTTCGTCTTCACATGATCCAGGACATCGCCGCCGGCACCGCCTATCTGCATCGGCCCGGCCAGGGCATCCCGATGGTGCTGCTGCACGGCATCGGCAGCGATGCGCGCAGCTGGGAGGCGATGATGGCGCAGCTGTCGCCGGGTATCGCAGCACTCGCCTGGTGGGCGCCGGGCTATGGCGGCTCCACGCCGGTCGCAGAGGCCACGCCCGCAGCCTATGCCGCGCGCCTTGGCGCGCTGCTCGACGCGTTGGACATGCCGCGCGTGGTCCTGGCGGGGCATTCGCTCGGCGCGCTCTTCGCCGGCGCCTTTGCTGTTGCTTATCCGGATCGCGTGGCCGCGCTTGCGCTGCTCTCGCCCGCGCTCGGCTATCGCGTGGTGCCCGGGGATGCTTTGCCGGAGGGCGTGCAGGCGCGAATGGATGAACTCGCTGCGCTGGGCCCGGAGGTCTTCGCCGCGAAGCGCGCCACGCGACTGCTGCATGCGCCGGAGCGCCACCCCGAAATTCTCGCGGGCGTGCAGCGCGCCATGGCGTCCGTGAACCCTCCAGGCTACGCGCAGGCCTGCCACGCGCTCGGTGCGGGTGACCTGCTGGCCGATGCTCGGAACTTCGCCATGCCCGCGAAGATCCTTGTGGGCGCTGAGGATGTCGTGACGCCGCCCGCCAATGCGATGGCGCTCTACGAGGCCGCACCGAGCGGCAGCACCATCGAACTTGTGCCAGAGGCCGGCCATGCGCTTCCGCAGCAGGCGCCTGCGCTGGTCGCGGCCCGCCTCGCCGTGCTGATGCCGGTGCGCGCCGATGCCTGACGATGAGTCGGACGCCTATATCTCGCCGCCCGTGCAGCGCGCCGCGCGGCTGCTGCGCTGCATCGCCGAGGGCGATGCGGTGACCAACATGGCGCGCACCGCCCGCGCGCTCGATATCAGCCGAACCACGCTGCTGCGCCTGCTGCGCACGCTGGAGGCCGAGCGATTCATCGCCCCGCGACCGGGCGAGGGCGCGGGCTGGCAGATCGGCAGCGGCCTGCTCGCGCTCACCGCGCAGGCCTTCGCGGCGCAGGATTTGGTGCAGGTGGCGGTGCCGGTGCTGACGCCGCTGGCCGACACACTCGGCCTCTCCGCGCATCTGGGCGTGCTGGAGGAGCGGGAGGTTGTCTACCTTATCCGCCGCACGCCGAACCTCGCCTTCGTCAGCAATATCCGCGTGGGGTCGCGCCTGCCCGCACATGCGGCGAATATGGGGCGCATCATCCTGGCGAACCTGCCCTTGGCGCAGGTGGAACGGCTCTTCGCGGGCGTATCCTTGCAGGCGGCCACGGCAAAGACGCCAACCACCCTGCCGCAGTTGCTCGCCCTGCTGGCCGAGGATCGCGCGGCGGGCCTGGCCTGGAGCGAAGGTCGTTTCGAGGCCGCCATCGCCTCCGTCGCCGCTGTGGTGCGCGACGCCACGGGTGCGCCGGTCGCGGCCATCAATGTGAGTGGCCCGCTCGCCAGCTTCGCCGGTGCCGAACGCCGCGCGCGCATCGGCGCGGCGGTGAGTGAGGCGGCGCACGCCATCTCGCTGCATCTGGGCTGGAACGGCGTGGCCATGCCGTCGCTGGACTCTGCCGCATGATCGAAGGAGCCTGAGCATGGATCTGGGATATGCGGGCCGCGTCGCGGTCGTCACCGGCGGCAGTTCGGGCATCGGCCTCGCCACGGCGCGGCTGCTGCTGGAGGAGGGCGCACGCGTGGCGATTTGCGGGCGCGATCCGGCACGCCTCGCCGCCGCGCAGGCGCAGCTCGCCACGGTGCGCGGGGCGGAGGCGGTGCTCGCGGAAAGCTGCGACGTGCTCGACAAGCTTGGGGTCGCGCGCTTTGCCGCGCGGGTCGGCGAGTGGGGCGGCGGCGTGCTCGATTTGCTGGTGAACAATGCGGGGCAGGGGCGCGTCTCCACTTTCACCACGACCAGCGACGAGGATTGGCGCAACGAGCTCGACCTGAAGTTCTTCAGCCAGATCCTGCCGATCCGCGCCTTCCGCCCACTGCTCGATGCCAGCGCGGCGCCGGCGATCATCGGCGTGAATTCGCTGCTCGCCTATCAGCCGGAGCCGCACATGCTCTGCACCTCTGCCGCGCGGGCCGGTGTGCAGAGCCTGTTGAAGTCCCTCGCCGCCGAATTCGCGCCGCGCATCCGTGTCAACTCCATCGTGCTGGGCTTGGTCGACTCCGGCCAGTGGCAGCGACGCTTCGCCGCACGCGCCGACCAATCGCAGGATCGTGCCACTTGGTATGGCGAACTCGCGCGATCGAAGGGCATCCCGCTCGCGCGGCTTGGCGAAGCGGAGGAGCCGGCGCGGGCCATCCTGTTCCTCGGCTCGCCTGCCGCCAGCTACATCACCGGCGCCAGCCTGGAAGTTTCCGGCGGCGTGTCGCGCCATATTTGAGGAGAAGCGGCATGGATAGTATGCCGAACGAGACGATGGCCGCGATCGAGGAGCCGGTGGGCGACCTGCTGGCGCGGGCCCTGGCGGATATCGGCGTGACGACGGCCTTCGGCGTCATTTCGATCCACAACATGCCGCTGCTCGACGCCATCGCGCGCCAGGGCCGCATCCGCTTCATCCCCGCGCGTGGCGAGGCGGGCGCGATGAACATGGCGGACGCCTATGCGCGCGTCACACGCCATCTCGGCGTGTGCATCACCAGCACAGGTACGGCGGCCGGCAATGCGGCCGGCGCGCAGGTGGAGGCGCTGACCGCGGGCTCCGCCGTGCTGCATATCACCACGCAGATCGATCGCCCCTTCATGGATCGCGACCGCGCGCCGATCCATGACGTGCCGCGCCAGCCCGACATGCTGAAGGCGATCAGCAAGGCCTATGTGCGAGCGTGGGAGCCGCATGGTGCCGTGGATGCGCTGCTCGCCGCGGCGCAGATGGCGCTGAGCGCGCCGAGTGGCCCTGTCTCGCTCGAATTGCCGATCGATGTGCAGCGGCTGAAGGCGAAGCGCCGCGCGACTCCCGCCCGCATCGCGCCGCAGACCGTCGTACCCGATCCTGCGCTGCTCGATGATCTCGCGGCCCGCATCGCCGCGGCGCAGCGCCCGATGCTCTGGCTCGGCGGTGGTGCGCGCGGCGCGGCGGAGGCGGCGACGGCGCTCGTGTCGCGTGGCATCGCAGCAGCGACCAGCACGAATGGCCGGGCCGTGGTGCCGGAAGGCCATGCCTGGAGTCTCGGCGCCTTCAACATGTCGCCCGAGGCGCAGGCGATCTACGACGCTGCCGACCTCATGCTGGTTGTGGGGTCGCGCCTGCGCGGCAATGAGACGCGCAACAACGCCATGCGCCTGCCGCGCCTGTTGTTGCAGGCCGATGCCGATGCGACGCAGGCGGGGCGCAACTATCCCGTCGATCTCTTCGTGCCGGGCGATGCGCGGCTGGTGTTGGAAGGGCTGCTCGCGCGCTTGCCCGCGCGACTGACGACCGATCCTGCCTTTCTCGACTCCGTTGGTGCCGCCAGGGAGAAGTCCGAGGCGACTCTACTGCGCACGCTTGGCCCCTATGAGATTTTGGCGAAGACATTGAGCGCGCGCGTACAGGCCGGGCGGCATCCCTGGGTGCGCGACGTGACCATCTCGAACAGCACCTTCGGCAATCGCTTCGTGCGCCTCGCGGCCCCGCATCTGGGCGTGCATGCGCTGGGCGGCGGCATTGGCCAGGGCATCGCCATGGGCATCGGCGCCGCACTCGCCAGCGCGGGCAAGGCGGTGGTGCTGGTGGGCGATGGCGCGGCGCAGCTTTCGCTGGGCGAACTCGCCACCGCGATGGAGACGCAGGCGGATCTTGTGTTCCTGCTGATGAACGACCGTGGCTATGGCGTGATCCGCAACATCCAGGACGCGCAATATGGCGGGCGGCACGATTACGCCAACATCCTCACGCCCGACTTCGCGCTGGTGTGTCAATCCATCGGCCTGCCGCATCGAAGGCTGACTCGCGCGGAGGATTTTCCCGCACTGCTCGACGCTGCGCTCGCCACGAAGGGGCCGCGCATGATCGAGGTGGACATGAAGGCGATCGGCCCCTTCGCCGAAAGCTTCGCCGGCCCGCCCGCCGGCGCGGCAGGCAGCGTGCGGTGAAGCTGCGCCTGCGCCGCATGGGCTGGGAGGCCGAGGGCGTGCTCTCGCTGGAACTCGCGCCGCTTCCGGGCGAGACCCTGCCTGGATTCACGCCAGGTGCGCATATTGATCTCGCGATTCCGGGCGTCCCGATGCGGCAATACTCGCTCTGCGGCGATCCGGCTGATGCATCGGTCTGGCGCCTCGCGGTGCGCGAGGTTTTCGGCGGGCGCACCTCGCGCTTCATCCATGCGGCGTTGCGCCCGGGTGCGCTGCTCGAGGCAAGTGCGCCGCGCAACAATTTCCCGCTGATCGACTCAAAAGCCTACCTGTTCATCGCAGGCGGCATCGGCATCACGCCACTCTTGCCGATGATGCGCGCCGCGCAGCGTGCGGGCGCAACCTGGCGCCTGCAATATTGCGTGCGCCAGGCCGAGGATGCCGCCTTCCTGCCGGAGATTGCGTCCCTCGGCGGGCAGGTGGAGGTGCATGAATCGGGGCGCGGATCGCGCCTCGATGTCACGGCGATGCTGCGCGAGGTTCCAGCAGATACGCTGCTGTACTGCTGCGGCCCCGAATCGCTGATGCTCGCCGTCGAGCAGGCGACCACGCATTGGCCTGCGGGCAGCGTGCGCTTCGAATGGTTCGCCCCGCGCCAGCAATCGGGCGATGGCGTTGGCGGCAGTTTCGAACTCGTCGCGGCGCGCAGCGGCCTCACTCTCACCGTCGCGCCGGCGCAGAGCGTGCTGCAGGCGCTGCGCGATGCGGGCATCGACATCGCCTCCTCCTGTGAGCAGGGCGTCTGCGGCACCTGCGAGTGCCGTGTGCTCGAAGGTGAGGTCGAGCACCGCGACAGCATCCTCTCCGCCGCCGAGCGTGCGACGAGCGAGGTGATGATGAGTTGCGTCTCGCGCGCGCGCAGCGCGCGCCTTGTCCTCGACATCTGAAGGGAGACCGGCATGGCCAGCTACAGCTTCCCGCATCTCGACCCGCACCAGAGCCGCACGCGCACGCCCAATGACTGGGAGATGTCGCTGGCCGGCGCCATCGAGGCCGCCTTCGGCCAGGGGCACCACGAATTGCCCGCGCTGATCGCCGCCCTCAACGCCTCGCGGGTACGACCCCGTGAGGGTGGCGACTGGACCGAAGCAAACTTCACCGCGCTGATGCGCGATCTGGGGGCATGAGGCGATGAGCAGCACGACACTCGCGCGCCCTGCGACCGTCACCGCGCCGACGGACCAGGAGGTGCAGGCTAGCCTCGCCACCGGTCTGCGCAATCGATGGTATCCAGTGTTGCCCTCTCGCTTCGTCGAGGCCGGTGGCAAGCCGGTGGGCCTAACGCGGCTTGGCGAGAAGCTGGTGCTCTGGCGCGACGTGAAGGGCGTGGTGCATGCGCAGACGGACCGCTGCCCGCATCGCGGCGTGCCGCTTTCGCGCGGGCAGAATGAGGGCGACCGACTGCGCTGCAACTACCACGGGGTCGAGGTCGCGCCCGATGGCACCGTGCTCGCCGTGCCGGGGCAGCCCGGCTGCCCTTTGGAAGGCAAGAAGGCGGTGCGCACCTGGCCGGCCGTGGAATGTGCGGAGGCGATTTTCGTCTGGTTCGGCGACGTGCTGAACGCCGAGGCGCCGCCCTTCCTCCCGCCCGAGCAACTCGCCGGCGGGGCCTTCAGCAGCTTCTGCTGCTACGCCGATTGGAACGCCTCCTGGCGCTACATCTACGACAACTTGATGGACCCGATGCACGGGACCTTCCTGCACGCCAATTCCCACACGATGTACCAGGGCGAGACCAGCGCGCATTTCGTCACGCGTGACACGCCGCGCGGCTTCATCTTCGAGAAGGACACGCAGCGCGACGTGAACTTCGACTGGAGCGAATTCCTCGACGACGGCGCGCTCTATGTGCGGCTTGAGATCCCCTATCCCAAGACCGGCGGACCTGGCGGCAATTTCGGCATCGTCTCGGTCATCACGCCGATCGACGCGACCAGCTCCGCCTGCTTCTTCTGGCGCTTCCGCAAGGTGGAGCGCTGGCAGCGCGATGTCTGGCGCTTCCTCTACCGCACCAAGCTCGAGCCACGGCACTGGCAGGTGCTGGAGCAGGATCGCGAGATGATGGATGGCGTCGGCCTGGGACTGGAAAGGCATGAGATGCTCTACCAGCACGATGCTGGGCTGATCCGCCTTCGTCGCTATCTGGCGCGCGAGGCGCGGGCGCAGATCATCGCATTGCGAGAGGCAGGACGGGCATGATCGGAATTCTCGGCGCCGGAATCGGCGGGCTGACCGCGGCGATCGCGCTGCGCCAGGCGGGGCACGAGGTCGTGGTGTTCGAGCAGGCGCAACGCTTCGCGCGTGTCGGTGCCGACATCAACCTCACGCCGAACGCCGTGCGCGCGCTGGACGGCATCGGCGTGGGCGAAGCGCTGCGCGACCACGCCGCGCGCCCGAAATTCCGCATCAGCCGGATGTGGGATACGGGTGAGGAGACCTCGCGTCTCGGCATGGCGGAAGAGGCGGAGGCGAAATACGGCGCGCCGCAACTCACGCTGCATCGCGCGGATCTGATGAGCGCGCTGGAAGGCGCTTTGCCGTCCGAGTGTGTGCGGCTCGGCCATCGCGCCAACAGCGTGACACAGGATGAGGGGGGCGTGACCATCGGCTTCACCGATGGCAGCACGGCGCGGGTGGATGCGCTGATCGGTGCGGATGGCATTCACTCCGTCGCGCGCACCGCGCTGTTCGGGCAGGAGAGCCCGCGCTTCACCGGCGTCGTCGCCTTCCGCGCCGTGGTTCCGGCGGAGCGCCTCGCCGGGCAGCCGAATCTCGACAGTTTCACGAAGTGGTGGGGACCGACGCCGGAGAGTCAGATCGTCACCTTCCCGCTCAACCGCGGCCGTGACATCTTCATCTTCGCGACCACGGCGCAGGAAAGCTGGCGCCACGAATCCTGGACGCAGCCCGGCAGCGTGGAGGAGTTGCGCGGCTTCTACGCGGCCTATCACGCCGAGGCGCGCGCGCTGCTCGATGCCTGTGACGAAGTCCTGAAGACCGCGCTTTGGGAGCGTGACCCGATGCCAGAATGGTCGCGCGGTCGCGTCACGCTGATGGGAGACGCGGCGCATCCCATGTTGCCTTTCATGGCGCAGGGCGCGGGCATGGCGATCGAGGATGCGATCGTGCTCGCGCGTGCGCTGACGGGTGTATCGATGCAGGCCGTGCCGGCCGCGCTGCTGCGCTACGAGGAAGCGCGACGTGCGCGCACCGCACGCATCCAGCTTGGCTCGCGCGCCAATACCTGGCTGCGCGGCGCAGGCAACGCCGATTGGGTCTATGGCTATGATTCCTGGCGCGAGCCGCTGCCCGCGCTGGCCGCATGAGGAGTATCCCATGACCCAAGCCATGCTGACGCGCCGCGCGCTTGTCGCGAGTGCTGCGGTGCTCGCGGCCCTTCCGGCGCGCGCGCAGGGCCTGCCGGAGGCCTTCCCGCGGCGCCCCATCACCTTCATGGCGCCCTTCACGCCCGGCGGACCCGTGGACGCGCTGGCGCGCATCCTCGCCCAGGGCGTGCAGGCGCGCGGCGCGCCGGCTGCCTCGGTGGAGAATCGCAGCGGCGGCGCAGGCACCATCGGCATCGATCTCGTGCGCCGCGCGGCGCCGGATGGCGCGACGCTGCTGGTGATTCCGGCCGGCAATCTCACCATCAATCCGAGCTTCATCCCGAACATCGGCTACGACGTGGAGCGCGACTTCGCGCCCGTGACGATGATGGCGACGGCACCGAATCTGATTGTGGCGCAGGCGGGCTCAGCCTTGCGCACGCCGGCCGATCTGATCGCGGCGGCGCGGGCGCGGCCGGGCAGCATCTCCTACGGCTCGCCCGGCGTGGGCAGCCAATTGCATCTCGCGATGGAGTTGCTGCGGGCCAAGGCGGATATCGAGCTGATCCACGTGCCCTATCGCGGCACGACGCAGGCGCTGACCGACCTGCTTGGCGGGCGCATCCAACTACTGGTCAGCAACCTTCCCGTCGTTCTGCCCGGCGTGCGGGAGGGCCGGCTGCAGGCGCTGGCGATGACCACCGCGCAGCGGATCCCGCAACTGCCCAATGTACCGACGCTCGCCGAGAGCGGCTTCCCCGACATCGACGTCACCTCCTGGTACGGGCTGCTCGCGCCCAAGGCGACGCCCCCGGCCACGGTGCGCGCGCTGTTCGAGGTGGTGGAGGCCGTGCTCCGCGCGCCGGAGACGGAACGATTGATCGCGAACCAGGGCATGGTGGTGGTGGCGGAGCCGCCCGAGATCGTCGCCGCGCGCATCCGCCGCGAAAGCGCGATCTGGGCTGAGGTCATCCGCACCCGCCGCATTACGCCCGATTGAGCAGGAGGATTCGATGTCGTTTTCTGATGTGGATGCGGTGGTCTTCGGCGTGGCCGATCTCGACGCCGCGCGCCGGTTCCTGACCGACTGGGGGCTGCGCGAAATCGTCGCGGCATCGGATCGGCTGGTCTTCGAGACGCAGGATGGCGGCCAGGTGATTGTGCGCCCGCAGGACGCGCCCGACCTGCCGCCGGCCATCGAGCCGGGCAATGCGCTGCGCGAGGTGATATGGGGCGCGCCGGATGCGGCTGCCCTGGCCGCGGGGCTCGCGCGGTTGCGCGCGCATGGCGTGGCGGTCGAGGAACGTGATGGCCTGCCCTGCGCGCGCGACCCGAATGGGCTCGGCCTCGCCTTCCAGGTTTCGCCGCGGCGCACGGTGAGCGTGATGCCCACACCCGCGAATGCGCCCGGCCATCATGGGCGCATTGATCGCCGCTCGCCGGTGCATACCCAGGCGAACCCGATCAAGCTTGGCCATATCGTGCTCTTCGCGGCGGATTTTGCGGCGATGCGCGAATTCTACCTCAACGCCATGGGCTTCATCCTGAGCGACGAGTACCCCGGCCACGGCGCCTTCCTGCGCTGCCGTATGCGCGGCGAGCACCATAATCTGTTCATCCTCAATCGTCCGGGCAAGCCGGGCACGAACCATGTCGCCTTCACGCTGAGCGACGTGCATGAGGTGATCGGCGGTGGCATCGCCATGGCGCAGAAGGGCTGGAAGACCGAAATCGGCCCGGGGCGGCACCCGATTTCCTCGGCCTATTTCTGGTACTTCCACAACCCCCTCGGCCCGCCGCTGGAATACTACGCCGATGACGATTACTGCACCGAGGCCTGGGTGCCACAGCAATTCGTGCGCAAGCCGGAACTCTTTGCCGAGTGGGCGATCGCCGGCGGCATCGACGGCACGACGCGCCGCCAGATCGTCGCGCAAGACAATAGCGGCCGCGGCCGCGCGTGAGCCCCGCGCTGCGCCGCATGATCGTGGTGGAGGCGCATCGCCGCGCGACCGGGCGATGCGCGCGCATTGTCCACGCGCTGGGCACGG
>Ga0315900_10000892_pt1 | contig 48613 bp, 41 predicted proteins | sample LakEriMetagenome_FD_203521 | JGI IMG/M metagenome (GOLD analysis project Ga0315900, IMG submission 203521) | Freshwater fungal communities from buoy surface, Lake Erie, Ohio, United States - Buoy 12 MA114 | ecosystem: Environmental > Aquatic > Freshwater > Lake > Lake biofilm | place: USA: Lake... | reverse complement strand
GGTCAGTTCAAATCTTTGCTACCGCCTGATACGAAGTGGATGGCCATGGTCAAGGCCTTTTCCTACGGAGCAGGAAGTTTTGAGGTAGCCAACTTATTGCAATTCCATCGTGTGGATCATATTGCAGTGGCTTATGTTGATGAAGGTGTTGAATTGAGAAAGGCAGGCATTCATACGCCCATCATGGTTATGAATACTGAACCAGGTATCTTCCAGACTCTGGTGGATCATGACTTGGAGCCGGAATTGTATTCTCTGGAGATCATTGAATCATTATACAATTACTTGAGAAAGGAAGGTGTTTCATTTTACCCGGTTCATATCAAATTGAATACAGGAATGAATCGTCTTGGTCTTGATCAAAGTGATGCTAAAATTTTTCTTGATACATATGCACTTTCTTCCCAATTCAGGGTGCGTTCGGTCTTTACCCATCTGGTCGCTTCGGAAGATTCCGCGCATGATGCTTTTACGGATCAGCAGCTCGACATCTTTGAACAGATATGTGGCATGATGCAAGAAAGACTTGGATACTTTTTTCTGCGACATGCAGCCAATACGGCCGCCATTGCAAGACATCCCCGCGCTGCCTATGAAATGGTTAGGCTTGGAATTGGGCTTTACGGAATTGACACCGGTAAGACCGGGTTGGCCTTGGAAGAATCGGTAACCTTGAAGACCACCATTGCCCAGATCCGAAATGTCGCAAGGGGTGAAACAGTAGGGTATGGCAGGAGAGCAATCATGAGCAGAGATTCAAGAATAGCTACTATACGAATCGGTTATGCTGATGGACTTCCACGATCGCTGGGGAATGGTAAAGGCTCCGTTATGATCAATGGTAAGCACTGCCCCATTGCAGGAAACATCTGTATGGATATGACCATGGTAGACATCACAGAATACCCTGATGTGAGCATTGATGATGAAGTGATAGTTTTTGGGAAGGAACATTCCATTACTCAATTGGCGGCCGCAGCGGGAACCATACCCTATGAGATCATGACGGGCATTTCACAAAGGGTTCCCCGTGTATACTTGACTTAGAGATGAATACATCAAACGAAAAGTCCTAATCATTATATTTGCACAAATTGCGGCGAGTGAAGTTCAAACACGTATTGCTCATAACCTTTTTGATCCTTTTTGTTGATCAGGCCCTGAAGATCTATATCAAGACTCATTTTTATATGCAGGAGGAGCTGATTCCGATCAAGGCGCTTCCCTGGTTCAGACTCCATTTTCTGGAGAATGAAGGAATGGCATACGGATGGAAGCTGGGAGGCAGTTTTGGTAAGATTGCGTTGACCTTGTTCAGGTTGGTTGCTGTAGGTTTCGGAACCTATTATATTTTGGGAATTTTAAAGAAGGGATACCATTATGGGTATGTCATTTGTGTAACTTTCATTTATGCAGGTGCCATCGGTAATCTGATAGACAGCCTCTTTTATGGCGTGATCTTTGAGTTCAGCGATGCCTATTCACAGAATCTTGCAAGAGGATTTTGGAGCCAGGGTTTTATGGGTGGATACGAGAGTTTCCTCCATGGAAGGGTGGTGGATATGCTTTATTTTCCGATCATTGAAGATGGTGTTTTCCCGAGTTGGTTCCCAATCTGGGGAGGAGAAAGCTTCGTTTTCTTCAGACCGGTTTTCAATCTGGCTGATGCAGCCATCTCGGGTGGTGTATTTGCCATTCTTATCTTCCAGAATAAGTTTTTTCCGGCTGAACCCATAGTCCAACCCAATGCCGAGGAACAGGCTTGATTCATTCAACCTCCCCATCCTTCGCGGTCAAGATTCCTGAATTGAATGGCCTCAGCAACATGCTCAGTTCGAATGTCTTCTGATGCAGCAAGATCTGCGATTGTCCTGGATACCTTGAGGATCCTATCATATGCTCTTGCCGACAGGTTCAGTCTCTCCATTGCTTTTTTCAGCAGCATTTGACCGGCTTCATCCAAGCGGCATATTGTTTTGAGTTCTCCGGGTCCCATCTGTGCATTATTGTGTATCCCCGGTCTTTCACGGTATCTTTTCGTCTGGATCTCTCTGGCCTCAATCACTCTTCGTCTGATGATGGTGGATGATTCAGCAGAAGTTACGGATGCCAATGAGGAAAAGGTTACCGGAGTCACTTCAACATGAAGATCGATTCTGTCGAGAAGGGGGCCTGAAATTTTATTGAGGTATTTGGCAACAGCACCGGGAGGACAATGGCATTTTCTTTCTGGATGATTGTAGAAGCCGCAGGGACAGGGATTCATGGATGCAATCAGCATGAAAGAAGCTGGAAATTCCACGGTAGTTTTGGCTCTTGATATGGTTACTTTTCTTTCTTCCATGGGTTGCCGCATCACTTCCAGAACTGTACGTTTGAATTCAGGTAGTTCATCCAGAAACAAAACACCGTGATGGGCCAGTGATATTTCTCCCGGCTGTGGTGTAGAGCCTCCGCCAACCAAAGCGATATCTGAAATCGAGTGATGTGGATTCCTGAATGGTCTTTTGGTGATGAGGGCAGTGTTCTCAGGATGCTTTCCTGCCACGCTGTGAATCTTGGTGCTTTCCAGAGCTTCTTCCAATGTAAGTGGTGGAAGTATGGAGGAGAGTCGTTTGGCCAACATGGTTTTCCCGGCACCGGGCGGACCAATGAGAATCACATTATGCCCGCCCGATGCCGCGATCTCCAATGCACGTTTGATATTTTCCTGTCCTTTCACCTCAGCAAAATCATGTTCTATATGTTCCTGAGGATCAAGAAATTCTTTTTTAAGGTCGATGCGGATGGGCTCTCGGGAGACCCCTCCCGAAGTAATGAATCCAACTACATCATTCAAATGTTGCATGCCAAATGTTTCCAGTTCTTGCACCAGGGCCGCTTCCCTGCTGTTCATGGAAGGAAGGATGAATCCTTTATACCCTTGTCGTGCTGCAGAAACTGCGATGGGCAATGCACCTCTGATGGGTCTTAGAGCGCCATCCAGACTCAATTCACCCATCATGATGAATGAATCAAATTTGGTGGTCAGTTCGATCTGCTCCGATGCTGCAAGTATTCCTATGGCTATCGGAAGATCAAAGGCAGTTCCGCTTTTTCGGATATCTGCCGGTGCCAGGTTGATCAGAATTCTGGTGCGGGGCATTTCAAATCCGATGGATTTGATGGAGCTTTCCACTCTTTGCATGCTTTCCTTGATCGCGGGATCGGGCAATCCAACAATGCAATATTCTTTTCCCTGCGCATTCCAGTTTACTTCAACCGTGATGGTAATGGCATCAACACCATGAACGGCACTTCCAAAAAGTTTGACAAACATGGCATGAAGGTAGAGGACACTGAATACCACGAAAAGAGAAAACCATCACGATGTGGGGAGATTATTCTCAAGATCTTTCGGTTAAAATCTCAGCTCTTATTTACCAATGTTGTTGAGTAATTCTATCACCCCCTCTTTGCGGAGGATGAGAAATCCCATTCGATCCTGGCTGATTCCATCCTTTAATTGATAACTGAAATGCAATTGCTCGCCTATCAATTGTGTTTCAAAATATTTGAAGCTGATAGAAGGATGTTTTTGGAGTTCTTCACCGATTTCATATAAATGTGTGGATAGAATAAAAAGACCGTTTCTGAATTTGATCAATCCTTCAATGACGGCAAGTGAACATTTCATGGCATCCTGGATATTGGTTCCCTTGAAGAGTTCGTCGATCAATACCAGCCAGCGTTTACCATCACTGATCCTCGTGAGTGTCTCTTTGATGCGTTTGACTTCATTGAAAAAATAGCTTTCTCCTTTGGTGATATTGTCCTCCACGTTAATATTACTGAGAATTCCCTCAAAAAGGGTCAGTTCCATATTGCTTGCAGGTACACCCATTCCTAAATGGGTAAGGTACACTGCGATACCCACTGATTTGATCAAGGTACTTTTGCCTGCCATGTTAGCACCCGTGAGGAAAACAAAATTCTGTTCCGGACTCATCTCAAGGTCATAGCTGATGGGTTCTTTGAGCATCAGGTGCCATAAGCCTTTTGCACGGATGACTGGTTCTTTCGATTCCAGTATGATGGGATGCTGCAGTTTCAGCAATTGGTTGGCTCTCGCCATGGCGTACCATGCATCCAATCGCCCATAAAGGGTGATGAGTTTTCGAATGGAAGCGATCATGTCCACATGAAAGAGTCTGCCGAAACGAAGTACTTCTGATCTTGATAAAGCTGCAAAGTTTTCTTTGTTTTTGAAACCAATTAATCTGCGGTCAGCAAGTATTTGTTCTGATTGCTGAAGAACCGCATCCAACAATGCTGGTCTTTGCATCCCTGAAAAAAAATTATGCAATTCTTCGAATCCTTTGATGAATTCAAAAAATTGTCGCATCGAAAACCTGATCATGGAATCATCCGCGGGGTGAAACCATTTGTATAAAGTTGCTTTGAAGGGATCTGGTTTTTCCGGTATTTCATCCGGGTTGTCATCCAGGAATTTTTCAATAACCAAGAGGGTTCCATTGGTGATTCTTTCGGGCCATTGGTTGAATTTATTGCCAATATGTTCCAAGATCTGTTGTACTTGGAGGATATCTGTTTTGTTGTTCAATGGATGTTGCAGCAGTTGTTGTAATACCATTCTTCCTTCAACCGTGCGGGTATGATCGATCTTGTGGAAGAGCGATTGTTCATCTTCCTGGTGAAAAACGGAAAGATCGTGGAGTGTGGTATTGTCGACTTGCATGAACTCAGTTTCGATTGAATTGGAGGCGCATTCCTCTGTAGGATGCATCTACCTTTCCATTTTCATAAACTGGATGACCATTCACGAAGGTTTTTTCAATGGTGGCAGGAGAGATAAAGCCTTCCAGAGGACTCCATCCGCACTTGTATAAAATATTTTGTTTACTGATTGTGTAGGGATGATTGTTGTTGATCAGCACAAGGTCTGCAAAATATCCTTCTCTGATGAATCCTCTTTCTTTGATCTGGAAACATTTTGCAGGGGCATGCGACATTTTTTCTACGAGCTTTTCCATACTGATCCTTCCCTCGTTGACATAATGCAGCATCAATAAGAGACTGTGTTGTACCAATGGCAGTCCAGCATGTGCATGTAAATAATCACCAGATTTTTCTTCGGATGTATGCGGGGCATGATCAGTAGCGATGATATCGAGACGGTCGTCCAGCAGAGCTTCCCAAAGTGCTGTTCTGTTTTCAGGTGATTTGATAGCGGGATTGCATTTGATCTTATTGCCCAGCGTGGCATAGTCATCTGCTGTAAAATGTAAATGGTGTACACAAACTTCCGAAGTGATGCGTTTCTCTTCGAGAGGGATGAGATTGGTGAACAATTGTAATTCTTTGGCAGTGCTGATGTGCAGGATGTGGAGCCTGGTGTTGTTTCGTTTGGCCAGTTGCACAGCCATAAGGGAAGATTCAAAACATACTTCTGTATCCCGGATGATGGGGTGATCCGATGGTTCCAGAAATGATTTCTGACTCGTGATTGTATCCAGGTTTCTTTTGATGAGCCTCTCATCTTCACAATGGGTCGCTATCAACACTTCAGCTTCACGGAAAATCCTGTCGAGCGTCAGGTGATTGTCGACCAGCATATTACCCGTTGATGAACCCATGAAGATCTTGATTCCGCAAACATCATTTTTTTTATCATTTGTTTTCAGCACTTCATCCGCATTGTCATTTGATGTTCCCATGAAAAATGAGTAATTGGCAGGGGATGAGTGGGCTGCAATTGCATATTTTTCTTCCAATAACTCTTGTGTGAGTGCTGCAGGTTTGGTATTGGGCATTTCCATGAAGCTGGTAGTGCCTCCGGCAACGGCTGCTATCGACTCGCTGTGGATATTGGCCTTATGGGTAAGTCCGGGTTCGCGGAAATGTACCTGATCATCGATCACTCCCGGCAGCAGGCATTTATTTTCGCCATTAATTTCCCTTGCGTTATATTTATTGTCAATAACCGTGTCAATTTTCAGTATCCTTTGATCTCCCAATAGTACATCTGCATTAAAACTGCGGCTTTCATTCACCACCTTCACATTTTTGATAAGTACTTTCGACATATTGAACTGATTTATATGCAAATTATCAAAACCTTTTCAGTAGCCTGTATAATTATTGTTCCATTTCTGCTCAAAGCACAATCAACGTTTATTCAACAAGGGTCAAAAGAATACATTTTGCTGGAGCGCTTGGAGATCAAGATGCAAAGAGACTCCATGCTCAATTTTTCATTTCTGAAACCGTTCAACAGGAAATGGTGGGTGGAGGGCCTTGAAAAGGCATCTACCACCAATGATTTGGTTTTATCAAAGGTTGACCGATACAATATCAGTAGATCCAAGCTGAACAACCTGGAGTGGTCATCAAATGGCAATGAGCAGCAGCTCAGCAGGAGATCCTTATTCAATACTTTTTTCAGGGATCCAGCTAATTTTGTAGGGATCAGGCAAAAAGATTTTTTTCTTTCCATTAACCCGATATTGCATTTACAAGCTTTAAGGGATGATGCAACAGATGAGCTCTTGTATTTGAATACCAGAGGTGCAGTGGTAAGATCGCTTGTGGCAAAAAAACTGGGCTTTATGGCTTATCTGACAGAAAATCAGGAAAAGCCGCCTGTTTTTGCAAGGCAGATACATCTTAGGCAGCGATCAGTTCCCGGAGCAGGGTTGTATCGTCAGTTCAAGGAAACCGGATTTGATTATTTTGATGCCAGAGGAGCCGTTTATTTCAACGCTGCCAAGTTTGTTGATCTGTCTTTTGGCTATGATAAGTTTTTCCTGGGCAATGGTCATAGAAGCCTTTTCTTCAGCGATCAGTCGGCAAGTCATCTTTATCTCAATATGAACCTGCGGGTCTGGAAACTGAATTACGTGAGCAGGGTAATGGAGCTCACGTCTCAGTATACAAGAAACAGGGAGAAGGATAGCCTCTACCCCAAGAAATATGCAGTTGTACATCATCTCAGTATTAATGTACCTAAGTGGCTTACGTTGGGTTTATTTGAATCAGTGGTGTTTGGAAGGCCTAATCAGTTTGAATTCAATTATCTGAACCCGGTGATGTTCCTGCGTGGAGCAGAACTCAGTGTGGGAAGTCCGGATAACTCATTCATTGGATTTGATGCCAAGGCCAATGTGGCAAAAAGATTGCAGCTATACGGGCAGGTTTTTCTGGATGAATTTTATACCAAATATATTCGTGAGCGCAAGGGTTGGTGGGGGAACAAGTGGGCAGTTCAGGCGGGTCTCAAGTATATAGACGTATTGGGTATTCGAAATCTGGACCTGCAGCTGGAATCAAATTGGATAAGACCATTTACCTATTCCCACTTTGACACCATTGCTAACTATACGCATTATAATCAGCCTATCGCACATCCTTTGCATTCCAATATCAAGGAATACATTGGTGTGCTTCGATATCAGCCTGCTCCGAAATGGTATTTGCAGGGCAGAATGATCTACTGGCAATCTGGTGTAGATACTGCAGGAAAAAATTTCGGCAATAACATTTTTCTCGATAATGATACCAGGGCGCTGCCACAAAACGGATATTTTTTTGGTACGCCCGTGGCCAGAAAAAATTTGAACCTGAATTTCTGGTTAGCGTATGAGCTCAAGGAGAATCTTTTTCTTGAAGGCAATATCAACATGAGAAAGATTGGAGCAACAGCAATGAATGGATTTTCATCACTGGGTATACGCTGGAATATTCAGCGGAGGGAATACGATTACTAGCTATTATTTCCCGACGCCTCCACCTTCGAAGTGAAGAGAGAAGAGGAGCATCCGACTGTTCATGCGATCGATGACGTTCGAATAGCGCAGTCCTTCATCCCTGCTGTGTACATTGGAAAGTCCATAACTGAACTTGATCTCAGGTGAGAGAATGAAGTAGGGAAAGAAGAACTGGAATCCAATACCTCCTTCCACGCCATAATCTCCTTTCTTTACTTTTACGATGTTCTCAGTGTTACGGGCTCCTGAATTGCTGGCAAGATCGAAGTCGTATTTCCAACCTGCAAGAGTATAGACCCTGAAGTTGTTGATTCTATCGCTTTTAAGCCGGACCTGAACCGGAAAGCTCATCACGATGGATTCCACATTTTGTTTTTCGATCGTGTTGGTCGGGGTATTGGGCAACTTTTGTGTGTATCCGAATTTTTTTTCACTGAAGATCAGATTGAGGGGATAGCAGCGAACATCAAGGTGTTTGCTCAGTTGCAGATTGGCCATGATGCCCAGGTGGATGCGTCCGCTGTTTTGCGATTCAACTACCTGTATGGTATCTCTTGACAGAAAATAAGGGTGATGGGTAATGTTGTAGTGTGAGGAATTGTAGCCAAGGATGATGCCGAAATAATAAAGTTTATCATCGTGATCGGGCAAATTCAGCTCTATGTTGCGTTGGGCGAAAGAGCCGGACAGCGCAATACATGATCCGATGAGACAAATTATTTTTCTCCAATGTAGATGGTACATATGCCGAGGCTCAATCGTTGAAAAGAAATATTTTTAAAACCTGTTTTGTTCATGATGGCTGTGAAATCTTTTCCCTCAGGAAACTTTTGAACAGAATCGTTCAGGTATTGATAAGCATTTTTGCTCCTTGAAAAAATCCTGCCCACACCTGGCGTCACGATGTTCATGTATAGATTGTAGCATTGCTGAATACCGGGAAGAGAGGGTCTGGAAAATTCCAGTACTACCAGTTTTCCACCGGGACGAAGTACGCGTTGTATCTCTTGCAGACCTTTTTCCAGATTTTGAAAATTCCGCACTCCAAAAGATACAGTCACTGCATCAAATCTGTTGTCTTCCATCGGAATGGACTCGCTGTCTCCGGTGTGTAAACTGATTTGATCTTGTAATCCCCCAGACAGAATTTTTTTTCTTCCTATTTCAAGCATCCCTTCAGAGATGTCAATACCCATGATTTTTTTCGGGTTGAGTAATCTGGATGCCATGATGGCAAGGTCAGCTGTTCCAGTAGCTACATCCAAGATGTTCTGTGGATCATCTTTTTTAAGTTTCAGCAGTGCCTTTTTTCTCCAGGTGATATCAATGCCTGCCGAAAGAAATCTGTTCAGAAAATCGTATTTAGGGGCGATCTGATCAAACATCAGGGCCACCTGTTCTTTTTTCGGTAAATTTGAGGCCAGATCCGGCACTACGGTATCATGCGCATAGTTTCCCATCCCCACAAAAGTAATCAAAAACGATGGGCAGGGTCTTAAAGCTTTTGTAAATCTCAAACATGATCATCCAGAAAGCAACATATATCATCAGCAGTCCGGATCTAACCGCTTGTCCTAAGCCCGATAGGCCAGAATATGCCTTCATTGGCCGAAGCAATGTGGGGAAGAGTTCCCTGATCAACATGATCACAGGGATAAAGCAGTTGGCCAAAACCTCTGCCACACCCGGGAAAACCCAGTTGATCAATCATTTTGATATTGCTTCGCGAAACAAGGAACATGCACCTCTGCAAAGCTGGTATCTGGTTGATCTCCCCGGATATGGTTTTGCCAAGGTATCAGCATCCCAACGGAAGAAATGGGAAAAAATGATCGAAGGGTATATTCGTCAGCGGGAGAACCTTGTTAATCTGTTTGTATTGGTAGATGCCCGTCATACTCCGCAGCAACTGGATCTGGAATTTGTGAACCAAATGGGGGAGTGGCAGGTGCCTTTCAGCATCATCTTCACCAAGGCTGATAAAGAAACCCAAAAGGTGGTGGCAAAACATGTGAGGGAGTTCACGGTGGCCATGCAGGAGCATTGGGAGGATTTGCCCCCTATGTGGGTAACTTCAGCAGAAAAAAGGCTTGGGAAAGAGCAGATACTGGCCTTTATTGAAGAAATGAATCAAGAATATCTGGAAAATCAGAAAAAAAACAGGACATGATCATCCCCGCAACTGTTCCCTGGCTTCTAAAAAAGCTATTTCCCGGGCGGGTATGGCAGGTGCCGGAAACAGAAAAAGTGATTTATCTCACTTTTGATGATGGCCCTCATGAAAGGATTACTCCCAAGGTCCTTGCTATGTTATCCAAATACAATGCAAGGGCTACATTTTTTTGTATCGGTGATAGAGTAGAGAGGCATGCTGAAATATTTTCCAGTATAAAGGAGCATGGACACACTGTTGGAAATCATACCTATTACCACGTAAATGGATGGAAATCTTCTGTTGATGATTATGTTGATGATGTATTGAAGGCGAATGAGTTGATTGGATCAACATTGTTTCGTCCTCCTTACGGAAGGCTTACCGGAAGCCAGTTTCAGCGGTTGAAACAATTGGGATATCAAACGGTGATGTGGAGTGTTCTCAGTGGTGATTATGATAGCAGACTATCGGCTCAGCAATGTGCAAGACGAGTTAAAGATGGAATCATGCCGGGTGCAATCATCCTTTTTCATGATTCAGAGAAAGCAGAAAAGAATATGATTTTTGCACTTGAAAGTTTGCTTGACTTTGGATCTGAAAATGGATTTTCTTTCAAATCATTGACTGACAGGTAGTATGGGTTAGGATTTAAAAAGGTAGGGCCTGAGTAGAAACTCTGGCCCGTTTTTAATCCGTACCCTATGAAAACTGTCGGAAAGGTACTAATTATTTTAATTTTCAAAGGGTTTATCGGATTTCAATGGATTTGGATTCGCCGTTGAAAGTGAGAATGGCTTTGTTGTCGCATGTGCCATCACCATAGTTCAAAATGCTCTCATCCTTGTTGATCACTGCTTTCAGGATACCTTTTTCTATCCATTTACAGGTATTTCTTTTGATGAGGGGTTCTAGAATACTGAACACCCAATATTTACCGTCGGAAAACTGTACTTCTCCCTTTCCTTCAGTAGAAAATGCGTCATCACGAGGATAGTCAGGAGAGCCGTTGCCTTCGATCTGGGTATCTGTTTGAACAGATTCCAGGGCAGTCCATTCTCCATTGTTCTCGTTGGTTCTTTTTCCCTTGTAAACATAGCGGGTAAATCTCCTGTAGTTGCCTCCGGGTTTTGTGCTATTCTCAAACACATGTGTACCCTGGATCAGGAAACTGTCGACCCTGTAATTTTCAAAGGTGGTTTTGGCTATGCTGCCGGGGATGTGCAGTTTGCCGGTATAGACCGTGATGATCTTGCCGCTGCGTTTGTGGCCTCTGACATAGCAACCGGTGCCAAAGTCGATCACCACTGTTTTGGGAAACACGCCTCTTTCACGAGGTGTTACGGTTACCGTGTAGCATTTGGCTACTGTTGGTTGATTCGTGCCTCCGTTAAGTCCGTTGTTGCTTTCGCCGGAAAAGATACCTTCTCCAGAGCTGCCGTAGAGTCCGATATCATCTCCGGCAGTAAGTGCGTCAATGCCGATGGCATCTTGACGTACTTCATTGAATGTGGCTTCCACCTCCACTTGTTGTTGATTGGCCTTTGAAACCGATTCCATGGTTTCTGCAGGTTGCTGTGGAAGAGGGGAGAGTTCTTTTTTGCAGGCTGAGAAAATGCTCAAGCCAAGGAGTGCCAGGAATGACACAGTGGGGGTAAATCTAGTTTTCATAAATTTGAATTTTTAATTCTGGCCAATATCGGCCATGCTTCATTGACGAGGTCTTTTCAGAAAGGTTTAAGGCTTGAAGATGCTTTTCACTGGAAAATCCTGTTAAAAAAAATGTAAAGAAATGATGATCGATACGCATGCACACCTTTATCAGATTGCTTTTCAAGAAGATAGATCAGAAATGCTCCAGCGTGCCAAGGACATGCAGATCGGCAGAATTTATCTGCCTGCAATCGACAGTGAAAGTCATCAGCGGTTAGTTGATTTGGCTAATGCTTATCCTGATTACTGCATTCCCATGATGGGACTCCATCCTTGCTCAGTTGATGCAGGATTTGAAAAGGAACTGGAGCTGGTGGTGCAATGGCTTGATAAGTTGCCTTTTGCTGCAATAGGTGAAATTGGTTTGGATTTTTATCATTCAACTGAATTCAGGGCTGAGCAGTATGATGCCTTTGAGCAACAGATCAGCATTGCTTTGCGGAAGGATCTTCCGATTGTTATTCATTCCAGAAGTTCCATGGATGAGTGCATCAAAGTCATTCAGGAAAAAGGGGAAGGAAAAATTCGTGGGATCTTTCATTGTTTCGGAGGTGATGCAAGACAGGCCAGGAAGGTGATCGAAATGGGATTTTATCTGGGAATCGGGGGTGTGGTAACATATAAAAATGCAGGACTTGCATCCATTGTTCAGCAGATTTCATTGGAACATCTGGTGTTGGAAACAGATGCCCCTTATCTTACTCCGGCTCCGCATCGTGGTAAGCGCAATGAATCAGCTTATTTGGTACATGTTGCGGATAAGATTGCAGAGTTGAAAGGAATTTCAAGGCAGGAAGTGGAGGACGTAACCACAGCCAACGCTAAAAAAATCTTCCGCTTCTGAACGGATACACTTATTTTTGCACCCCCAAGGAGACTTGTCCGAGTGGTTGAAGGAGCACGCCTGGAAAGTGTGTATACCTCCAAAGGGTATCGAGGGTTCGAATCCCTCAGTCTCCGCAGTATATTTCAATTAAAAATGCAAAGCGTTGTGAAGTCCATAATTTCAATGCTTTGCTTTTTTATTTCAGTGATGAAATTATTTTCTCGTATTACCCCCTTTAAAATAAATAATCCCGATATTGTTGCCATTATAAACCCGTTTGTTACGGAATGATGAGGTCATTAAAAGACAATTGGATCAAATGGTTTGGTTGGGTCTTTGCCGGTTTGACTATTGCCTCCGTTATAGGATTTATTGGTTGTCATATATATGCTAATTTCACAGGAATTGGCCCGGGGGCAAGGATTCCTGTTAAAACCCGCGATGGTCATGTAAACATTCGGCACTCAAAAATAGATGCAGCACAGACTGAAATCATAACCAGCAATAAAGAAATACAGTGGTATGATTTTATCGATCATGAATATGTTGCTCAATATCAGACTGATCATCAGTCGTTTTTTCGCTCTTTTCAGCATCAGTCAGATCTGAAATACGCTCTGAGAAAATATACATCTGCGTCAGATTACTATTCCCGTTTTTACAGAGGGTTGATCATCATGGATCATGAAAAAATTACGGATGTGGCTAAAATATTCAGTGACTCAGCTGTCAGAAAAAAAATGAGTCCGTTGCAAGTTGCTGAGATGATCATTACTTTTATTCAGGAGATTCCCTATTATCTTGTTCATGAGGGATCATGCGAAAGAGCAATGGATGAGGGTAATAGTTTTTTAATTCAATATCACCGGGAAGGCAAACCATGTTTACCTTATGTAGCTGGAGGTATTCAGTCTCCTTATGGTTTTTTGCACAACCTGAAAGGTGATTGTGATACCAGAAGTCTTCTGGCACATGCAATTCTTCGCAGATTGAACATTGCCAGTTCTGTTTGGGTTAGTGAAGCATATGGACATAGTGTCCTGGGTGTAGCAGTGCCAGCAGGATATGGAATCTTTAAGGAGGTCAACGGTGTAAGGCATTATGGTGTTGAATTGACCACAAAGGGGTATAGAATAGGCATGGTATACCCGGAACATGCAAATGCTGAAAACTGGAATATTACCATACATAATTAAATTATAAAAAATGAAATCGATCATTATCATTCAGGTCATCATTGCTTTTTTTGCGGGCTTGGCATGTCTGTTCATGCTTTACCGTATCCTCAACAATATCATGAGGAAAAAATTTGAAATCGCAGAACCGAATGCGGCATTTGCCATCTTTCAGGCCGGTATTCTTTTGTCAGGTTCACTGATACTTTCATCAGTGTTAAATCCTTCGATCAATGCCATTCGATTCCTCAATCAAGGGCATGATACTGATGTAGAATCATTTACAACATCCCTCATTTATGTGGTAGCCTTTTTGGCCATAGGACTTGTATTTGCTTTAGTTGTGATCTTTGCAAGTATGGCAGTGATTTTTCAATTAACCCGGGTAAATGAATGGGAACAGATCAAAATGAATAATATTCCTACGGCTTTGATTTCTGCTGCTCTAATTCTGGGGATGTCAATGATCATGGATGATTATATCGGGCATCTTTGCGAAGCACTTATTCCATATCCCTCTGTACTGCAGATCAGGTAATATCGTACATTTAACCATGAAAAATATTGTTCTCAAAGTTCATCCTGCTGATAATGTCATTGTTGCCCTGCGAGATCTTCAAAAAGATGAAGTTATTGAATTTGAAGGTCAGCAATATGTGATGCAGGAAAAAGTAGAAGCCAAACATAAATTCTATACGGTAGACATCCCCAAGGGGGGCGAAGTGAAGATGTATGGCGTGTTGGTGGGAAAGGTTACAGAGGATGTGAAACGAGGCGGACTCATGACGACGGCCAATCTCCATCATGCAGCTGATCCTTATGCTTACCGCGGGGTCAATTTTCAGTGGGAAGCTCCTGACGTAATCAAATGGAAGGATCGCACCTTCATGGGATATCATCGCAGTGATGGCCGCGTAGGTACCGCCAACTATTGGCTATTCATTCCCACCGTTTTCTGCGAAAACCGGAACCTGGATGTGATCCGTGAAGCCATGCACAATGAGTTGGGATATTCGGTAACGGATAAGTACAAGGATTTTACTAGGGGACTGGTGAGTGATTATTTTAAAGGGACGAGAGAACAGCCAGGGACGAGGGTCAAGGGACAAGGGACAAGGGTTTTTGAGAATGTGGACGGTATAAAATTTCTCAATCACCAGGGTGGTTGCGGCGGAACTAGACAGGATTCAGAAGTTTTGCAAAACCTACTTGCTGCTTATGCAGATCATCCCAATGTGGGTGGTGTTACCATCCTCAGTCTGGGATGTCAGCATCTGCAGCTGGATGCTTTTATGGATGCGATCAAAAAAAGAAACCCATTATTCGACAAGCCCATCCTGAGTTTTGAACAGCAGGGAGGTATGAGTGAAGAGGAACTCATCAAGCATGCCATTGCTTCAACGTTTGAAGGATTAAAGGAGATCAACAAACAGAAACGTCAACCCGCTACACTCGACAAATTGACGGTCGGAGTGAAATGCGGTGGCAGTGATGGCTTCAGCGGCATCTCTGCCAATCCGGCTGTAGGATATTTTTCTGATTTGCTAGTTGGATTAAAAGGTAAGATCCTCCTCGCTGAATTCCCTGAGCTCTGCGGTGCTGAGCAGGAACTGATCGATAGAAGTACTTCCAAGGAAACTGCAGAAAAGTTCATCCGCCTGATGGATGCATACAGTGCTCAGGCAGAAAGTGTTGGATCGGGTTTTTATATGAATCCCTCTCCTGGTAACATCCGAGATGGATTGATTACAGATGCGATCAAGAGTGCAGGCGCCTGTAAGAAAGGAGGAACATCTCCAGTGGTGGACGTGCTGGATTATACAGAGCCCGCAACAAAAGCCGGACTCAGTCTGGTTTGCACACCCGGAAATGATGTGGAAGCCACCACCGGCAAGGCAGCATCGGGTGCCACACTGATCTTGTTCACAACTGGACTTGGAACGCCTACAGGCAATCCGGTTTGTCCGACCATTAAATTATCTACCAACAGCAAGCTTGCCAGAAAAATGTCAGATATCATTGACATTGATTGTGGTCCGATTGTGGAAGGGGATAAAACGATTGAGCAAATGGGAGAAGAGATTTTGGAATATTGCATAAGAGCGGCCAGTGGTGAAGTGATACCCAAATCGGTTCAATTGAACCAGGATGATTTTATCCCCTGGAAACGCGGCGTCTCACTTTAGGTCTTCAACCCCTTCAACCTCTTCAACCCCTTCAACTTCTCTCAACTTCCCTCAACCTCTCTCAACCTCTCTCAACATGAATATCCTCAACACTTTCAATCTCACAGGTAAGACTGCTTTGGTAACCGGCTGTAACAAAGGCATTGGCATGGGCATGGCATTGGGACTTGCTGAAGCCGGTGCTGATATTATTGGCGTGAGTGCTACCATGCCTGCATCTGGCAGTGAAATTGAAAAGCAGGTAATTGCATTAGGCAGAAAGTTCACCGCCTATCAGGCTGATTTTTCAGACCGCAGCAGCATCTATGCTTTTTTAGAAAAGCTAACTGCATCCGGTGTTGTACCTGATATTTTGGTGAACAATGCCGGAACGATCATGAGGAATCCCGCTGCAGAACATTCGGATGAATATTGGGATCGTGTGATCTCTATTAATCTTGATGCACAGTTTTTGATGGCCAGGGAGATCGGTAAGAAAATGCTGGAACGCGGTTCAGGTAAGATCATTTTCACTTGCTCTCTCCTCACCTTCCAGGGAGGCATCAATGTCATCAGCTATGCTGCCAGCAAAGCAGCCTTATCCAGTGTGGTAAAGGGTTTGTCGAATGAGTGGGCTTCAAAAGGCATTAACGTTAATGGTATCGCTCCCGGATATATTGAAACAGATAATACGGCGGGATTGATGGCTGACCCTGTTCGGTTCAAGTCAATATCTGACAGAATTCCAGCAGGTCGTTGGGGGAAGCCGGCTGATTTTAAAGGGCCCATAGTATTCCTTGCTTCAGATGCCAGTGCCTATGTCAGCGGAGAGATTCTGACTGTAGATGGGGGATGGATGGGGCGATAGGATGAGAGAAGTTGAGAGTGGTTGAAGGGGTTGAAGGGGTTGAAGAAGAATTAAGATCTATCTCTTCGCTCGGGATGACAAAAATCTTCAACCTCCTCAACACCTTCAACCCCTTCAACCACTTCAACCACTTCAACTACTTCAACTATTCCTCCCAATACAATTCAAATCCTCGAAAGCAATCTTGAGGCGTGTGATGAAAGATTCTTCTCCTTTTCTCAACCAGACCCTGGGGTCATAGTATTTTTTATTGGGCTTATCGGCTCCTTCGGGGTTACCCAATTGTCCTTGCAGATAGGCTTCATTCTTCTTGTAGTTGTTCAACACACCTTCCCAGAAAGCCCACTGCAGATCTGTGTCGATGTTCATCTTGATGGCACCATAACTAATGGCCTCCCTGATCTGATGCTGGGGGGATCCTGAACCACCATGGAAAACAAAGAATACCGGCTTTTCCCCAGTGTTGAATGTTTTTTGGATATAGTCCTGTGAGTTCTTGAGGATCTCGGGACGGAGTTGCACGTTACCGGGACTGTATACGCCATGTACATTACCAAAGGCGGCGGCCACTGTAAAGAGATCACCAACCTTACCCAAGTGTTCGTAGGCATAGGCCACGTGCTGAGGTTGTGTATAGAGCTTGTCATTCTCAACATCTGAATTGTCGACACCATCTTCTTCACCACCTGTCACACCCAGTTCAATTTCAATCCCCATTCCCAGTGGCGCCATTCTTTTGTAGAACTCCACTGAAGTTTCAATATTTTCTTCAATGGGTTCTTCGCTCAGGTCGAGCATGTGAGAGCTGAACAAGGGTTGTCCCTTTTCTTTTTTGAATTGTTCACCTGCATCGATCAGAGCACTGATCCAGGGCAACCATTTCTTGGCAGCATGGTCAGTATGGAGTACTACCGGAACACCGTAGTATTTTGCCACATTGTGGATATGAAGGGCACCTGAAATGGCACCTGAAATATTGGCCTGGAGCTTATCATTGGGCATTCCCTTACCGGCAATAAACTGGGCACCACCGTTGGAAAATTGAATGATAACAGGTGAATTCACCGCTGCTGCTGCTTCCAGTGTAGCATTGATGGTATCGGTTCCGGTGGTGTTCACCGCCGGCATGGCAAAATGATTGTCTTTAGCATCCTGATATAGGGCTTTGAGTTCTTCCCCAAACAATACCCCAGCTCTGTATTTACCCATAGTGGTTGTTTTTTGCGGGGCAAAGATCGGGAATTATGGGGAGAAAACAGCCAGGGACAGGGGACTAGGGACAAGGGACAACTTTGTAAAAAAAGAGCAAAATTGATTTCAACCAAACTCTGCTCCCTTTGTTTTTCCCTAGTCCCTAGTCCCTAGTCCCTAGTCCCTAGTCCCTAGTCCCTAGTCCCTAGTCCCTAGTCCCTAGTCCCTAGTCCCTAGTCCCTAGTCCCTAGTCCCTATTTAAAAATCTCCTCCAACTTCTTATTCAACGCCTCACCCCTGAGGTTCTTTCCAATGATTTTTCCTTGCGGGTTAATCAGGAAGTTCTGGGGAATGGCTTGTATACCGTATTGAACGGCAACATCATTTTTCCAATATTTCAAGTCAGAAACATGTGTCCAGGTGAGGTTATCATCATGGATGGCTTTCATCCATTTGTCCTTGGCATTGGGCTGGTCCAGTGAAACACCCAGCACGGTGAATCCCTTGTTCTTGTAGTTGTTGAAGGCCTTCACCACATTGGGATTTTCCTGACGGCAGGGTCCACACCAGGATGCCCAGAAATCGATCAACACGTGTTTGCCTTTGAATGAGGACAATGATACAGGGTTACCCAATGTATCATTCTGCGTAAAGTCCATAGCCATTCTGCCAATTCCGGTTTTCTTGGCAATCTCGATCTTTTCAGCCATCTCTTTGCCGGCAGGTCCTGATCTCATTTTTTCTGAAAGGGATAGGAATACGGGTTCTGCTTCGTCTGCATTGATATCATAGCCAGCATACTGTCTGAAGATGAACATAGCAATGGGAGATGAAGGATTATCAGCCAAATATTGCTTGTTTTTTACATTTTTTAATTCAGTGAGTTTATCAAACTCGGCCTCCAGTTTATCCATTCCTGCCTGGTCTTTTTTCTTGTATAGCTCGCTGTATTGCTTGTTGAGTTCGCCTGCTTTTTGATTTTCAGGTTTCATCAGAGTTTCCCATTTCACAAATTCAGCATGAGACTTGGAGCCTTTGATGGAAGCATTGGAGAATGAATCCGTGCTCACCAAAGTAATTTTTGAATTTTCCAGAAATATCTGTTTTATGTCACGGTTGTATGAAATGGCTCTTATTGTTTTAGCATTGGGGTCTTCCTGGTATTTTGCTCTCAGGCTTGCCATGAGCGGATCTCCGAGGCTACCGGTAAAACTGTATTTTCCATCAATCACATCGCAGCTGTCATTGGTGGTTTTTCCATCTGCATAATAACTCAGGTAAACTTTGGCAATGGGAAGAGATACTTTGCTGACATCACCTTTGATGGTGAATTTTTTTTGGGCTTCTGATTGACAGATACTCAAAAGCAAAAATGAAACGAAGAGAATCTTTTTCATGTTGTTAAAGGATGTTGATCCCCCAAGTTAACCCATTTCGATGATTCAGAAGTTCTCTTGACCGGGTATGATCCTTTCCGGTTTTTCAAGCGGGTTCTTCTCCCAGTCCTTCTCGTATTTTACGAACCAGGACAGCCAGATACTGCGCGACAATCGCATAAAAAGGGGTTGCATGATAATCATGAGAACGGCATTGGTGCCCATCCACCAGAAAAATCGATTATCATCCAGGGAAAATCCAATCAACACCCACCAGGCTACAAGAGTTGCCACGCTGAAAGCAACTGTAAGGGCATAACTTACATAGCCTGTACCATAATAAAAGCCTACTTCAATTTCTGTAGGCTGTCCGCATACTGAGCATTTTTCATTCATGCGGGTGATCTCTTTTAATTTATATGCATAGTCTGAATGGAATATCTTTCCTTTACGGCAACGGGGACATTTGTTATTGATTACGCTGAAAAGATAAGTTTCACTGATGCCTGCCATGCTGAAATTTTATTGCAAGGTAATCGTATGTAGAATATTCCAATGTGATATTTGTCGCATATCAAAGCTGTTCCATCAATTTTTCCATCCGGGTACTTCTGGAACCTTTGATCAAGATGAGTGACTCTGACGGTTTGTTTGCTGCAAGCCATGCGGCAGCCTGATCAACATGAGTGAAGAATAAGAAGGGGTGTTTGATCTTTTCAAAATCTCCTCCTACCAAAGCAACATTTTTGAGTCCCAGAGAAACAACAAGATCGGCAATGTCTTGATGTTCTTTCACTGAATCCTCGCCCAGTTCCATCATAGCACCCAGAAAAACATATTTGTTGGCCGATGTTTGTTTTGCAAAGTTTTCAAGCGCCACCTGCATGCTGCTGGGATTGGCATTGTAGGCATCGAGTACGATCTGATTATTGTTCTTGTTGATGAGCTGCGATCTTGCATTATCGGGCACATAGGTGGCAATAGCCTGCGCAATTTGATTAAAAGGGATTTTAAAATAATCACCAACACAAATGGCAGCTTCAATATTGGGTAAATTATACGCGCCTACAAGCTGGGTATGCAACTGATGCAGACCCCAGTCAAGTCTGCTTATTTCCACTGTTAACAATGGTTCTGCTTTCAAGACCTCAGCATTGAAATTTCCCTTGTTTTTTCCATAGTACACTTTGTTCTGTATACTGTTGCTCATCTCCAGGAGATAGTCCAGGTCGCTGTTTATAAAAACAGTTCCTTGGTTTAGGTTGAGGTATTCATATAGTTCACCTTTTCCTTTTCTGATTCCCATCACCCCGCCAAAACCTTCCATATGCGCTTTCCCGCAGTTGGTGATGAGCCCATGGGTGGGCAGTGCAATCTTGCAATAACCTTCAATTTCTTTCTGGTGATTGGCTCCCATTTCTATAATGGCCATTTCAGCATCCATCCCGATGGAAAGAATAGTAAGAGGAATACCGATGTGGTTGTTGAGATTACCTTTGGTAGTATAGGTTTTGTATGAACTTGAAAGTACGGCATGAATCAGCTCTTTTGTGGTGGTCTTGCCATTGCTGCCAGTGATGGCAAGGAAAGGGATCTTGAATTGCTTACGGTGATGCAGGGCTAGTTCTTGCAGGGTACTGAGTACATCATCAACCAAAAAGATGTTGTCGCCTTCTATGTCAATGGGCTCATCTATTACTACTCCCGCAGCACCCATTGCCAAGGCTTTGGCTGCATATTCATTGCCATTGAAATTTGGCCCTTTCAAGGCAAAAAAGAATTCTCCGGCTTGGGTCTTTCGAGTATCTGTTTGAATCTTTGGATGCTGGAGGTAGAATGAGTATAGCGCTTGCATATCCATTATACAAATATAGTAGAGGGGTGGCAGAGAGATCACCCTAGATGCTCACGATTTGCTTTCTTTTTTCTTTTATGGGCGATGATGATGATTGCTGTGAAGAGTAAGAATATCAATTTCATACTTAAAGATATGCATAAAAAAAGCCTCCTTATGGAGGCTTTTTCATAACAATACTTTTGGGTTATTTTTTTCTGGTATTCTGACGACGGTTGCTAAAATGCATTCCATTTTTAAATCCATTTCCTTCCTGGCTGCCGAAGCGATCCATAGCACACCTGAATCCAATTGTTGCAGTTGATTGATCTTCTTCCAAATGTCTTCTTGTACCTGGGCTTAACCAATATGCCCTGTCATCCCAGCTGCCACCTTTGAATACACGTGATTTATCGCTTATCAATGTAGTGTTTCCGTAGCCGTAATTGACCATTGAAATCGAATCACCATCCAGATAGTTGATCACATTGCCTTTTTGATAGTTTCTTCTGTTTCTGGCTTCCTCATCTGTAACTGTTACCACTTTAACCCTGCCTATGCTATCTCTCTGGTATTCTCCATTTGCATCTTTCTCAGGTCTGGTAAAAACATTACCACGATATGGATTCAGATCATCAACGTCCTTGCTGCTCATGGGTCTGAAAACATCAGCCACCCACTCATTTACATTACCCGACATGTTATAGATGCCGAATCCGTTTGGATAAAAGGCATCGATAGGTCCAGGTATTGATGAGTTATCGTTCAAGCCTCCGGCAATACCCATGAAGTCGCCATTTCCTCTCTTGAAGTTAGCCAAATATTTACCCTGCCAGCTTCCATATCTGTTATCTCTCAAACCGTTCACGTTGTGTGACCATGAGTATACCTGTTTGTTCATGATCAATTCTTCGCCACGTTTGCCTTCTTTTCTTTTAACATTTGGATTCTGGTTGATATAACCAAGTGCAGCATATTCCCACTCTGCTTCAGTAGGAAGTCTGTATTCGGGCATGAGGATACCATCTTCTACTTTGGCTACGTTTCTTGGCCTTCCGTTCTCGTCAAGCAATGGTGATTTTTTTGATTTGGAAGCCTGGGTTGCATATAGACCAAGTAAGTAGGATTTGGTAGTAAAATTTTCCTCGCCTTGGCCCTGAATAGCTTTCAACTGATTGGGATTGGCCAATCCTTTCTGTACAAGGATCAATTCGTTTACCCTGTTTCCTCTCCAGATGCAAAAATCGTTGGCCTGTCTCCAGCTTACGCCGACAACTGGATAATTGTTGTAGGATGGATGTCTGAAGTAGTAATCGACCAGTGGTTCGTTGGCGGCTAGTTCTGATCTCCAAACCAAGGTGTCGGGCTTGGCGCCATTCACTACTGCTTCGAAAGTCGGATCGTCAAAAGTTCTTTCAATCCAGCTGAGATATTCACGATAATGTATGTTCGCCACTTCTGTTTTATCGATATAAAATGAAGAAACTGTCACCCTCCTGGGTACATTGTTCCAGTCACCCATAACATCCTCATCTGAAGCGCCCATGGTGAAAGTTCCGCCTTGAACGAACACAAGACCTGGACCAGTTCCTTGTTCTTTTACAGGCGACTTATAAAAGCCGCCCATATTTTTATTGTTGTAATCCCAACCGGTGATGCTTGACTTTTCAAATTTCTTTTTGGCAAAAGGGAGACCGCCTTTACAGGAGCTGAAAAGTGCTGCCAGTGAAAAGAGATACAAAAGGTTCCTCATTTTGATAGCATTTAAATTTTACCGGTTATCATAACGGGAAGGCCTTGAAATTATTGCCTGACCATTTATGCTAAACCGGAACAAATGTAAGTGTTAAATTAAATCAATTCAATGGGTTATGTCAATTTTTATGTTTACTAAATGCTAAATTTGTTAACTGCCTTTTATGAAAAAATGGTCGGTTTTTGGAGGTTTGATCTTACTGGCCCTTTTTACGCGAGGCCAGAGAACTTACGGAGGATCTTCTGTATTGGCCTCAGGACAATGGCTCAAACTGTCTGTATCCGCCCCGGGAGTTTATAAGTTGAGCGCTCAACAGATCAAAAACGCGGGACTTACTTTGGGCATCTCTTCCGAAAAAATAAGGCTTTTCGGAACCGGAGGAGCTGAACTGCCTGAAAGCAACGCGTCTCATGTTCAGGATGATCTTCCTGAGATTTCCATCGAAATGAATGATGGGGGTGATGGCATATTTGATGCCAGCGATTTTATCCTTTTCTATTCTCCGGGTCCACATCAATGGTTTTATGACAATCTCAAAGGAAAATTCATTTTCCGAAAGAATCATTACAGTAATAAATCCTACTATTACCTTCAGCTCTCAGATAAACCGGGCAGACGAATTTTCAATGCTGCTTCCTTTACTGATCCTTCGGTTCAGGTGAATTCTTTCTATGAGCATTATCGTTATGAACTGGATTCTATCAATTTTCTCAAAAGTGGTAAGGAGTGGTATGGGGAGGATTTCAGCAATCAGGCTGGGCGAAAATCTTCAAGAGAATTTCAGATTCCTTTTCCTGTTGTACCGGGAAAAATTGTGAGAATAGTGAGCGATCTGGTGGGAAGGGGTTTCGGTCAGGTAAACCGTGTAGCTGTTTCTCTTAATGGAAATACCATAATGGAACAGCAGACCCTGCCGATGTTAGGAAATATTCTTGAGCCTGCAGCCAATCCAAGTCAACAGGAAGCCGTTACAATTCCTCAGGCAAATAGCATTACGCTCAGATATCAGTTCAACGGCTCCGGAGTAAATGCGGAGGGTTGGCTCAATTGGTTTGAAGTGCATGGTTCCAGAAATCTTGATATGGCTGGTCAGCAGGTTTTCCATTTCAGGGATACTTTTGTTCAGCCTTCAGGCGTGAAAGTGGAATACCGCTTGTCCAATCCTGCAGTGAACACTTTTATCTGGGACATCAGCAATCCGCTCACGCCTCAAAAAATAAATTCACTGGCCGGAAACCCATTGCGTTTTGTACAGGATGTTACAAGGGTCAGAGAATATGTCGCATTTGATGGTAATCAGTTGATGAGCCCGGGTCTTGAGGGGCTTGTAGTCAATCAAAATCTACATGGAGCAGGTTCACATGACATGATCATTGTTGCAGAAAAACAGCTACTTGATGAAGCAAATCGTCTGGCTGCATTTCATCAGCAAAAGCAAGGGTTGAAGGTTTTGGTTACTGAAACAGGAAAAATTTTTAACGAGTTCAGTTCAGGTACGCCGGATCCATCGGCGATCAGGAACTTCATCAAAATGTTGTACGACAGAGCAGGTGGGGATCCTGCCCTTCGTCCAAAATTCCTTTTGTTATTCGGAGCAGCCAGTTATATCCAAAATGAAAGCAGATCAGGATTTAAAAACCGCGTTCCATCTTACCAGAGCTCTTCATCACTTGATCCACTTACCAGTTATGTTACTGATGATTATTTTGGATTTTTAGATGACCATGAGGATGTCAATACCAATTTTCCGCCTCCTCTTCTTGATATTGCCATAGGAAGAATCCCGGCAAGATCATTGACAGAAGCCAAAACTGTGGTAAACAAGATCTTTTCGTATTACGATACTGCCTCCTTTGGGAGTTGGAAAAACAACATATCCCTGGTTGCGGATGACGAAGACTTCAACATCCATCTTGGCGATGCTGAACTGCATGCATCATCGATAACCACCCGCTCAGCCGCCTGGAATATTCAGAAATTTTATCTGGATGCCTACCCTCAGGAAGCAGGAACGGCGGGCTCTTTTTATCCTGGTGTCAATTCTGCTATTACAAAAGATATAAACAGGGGAACTCTGGTATGGAATTATAGCGGGCACGGTGGCAGCAGCCGTTTGGCGCAGGAGTCGATACTTGATAAGAATATGATTGCAGCATGGGAGAACAGCAATCGCTTGCCCCTTTTCATCACCGCTACCTGTGATTTTGCTCCTTTTGACGATCAGTCCCAATACTCAATTGGCGAGGAGCTTTTGATGGCAAGAGCAACCGGAGCCATTGGTCTGATGACAACCACGCGTTTGGTCTTTGCTTCAAGCAATCGGGTTATCAATAATAATTTTATCAAATCATTCCTATCCAGAGACGCTCAGGGCAAGATTTCTCATTTGGGTAATGCGTTGAAGGAAGCAAAAAATCTCACGGTTCAAAATACCGGTGATTTCATCAACGCCCGGAAATTTGTGATGCTGGGAGATCCGGCTATGAAGCCCGGTATCCCTGAATTTACAGTGAGAACTACTGCCATCAATGGTAAACCCATTGGCAACCTTCCTGACACATTGAAATCTCTGTCAAACTATGAATTTGCAGGGGAAATATTGAGAGCCGATGGGTCTTTGGCCTCTGATTTCAATGGTAATGTATTCCCAAGTATCTATGATAAGCCCAGGGTCCTCAGTACGTTGGGAAATGACCCTCAAAGCCAGAGGGTTGAATTTTTAGACGCTCCTCCAGTGCTATACAGTGGTAAAGTGAGGGCCATTAATGGAAGGTTTTCATTCAAATTCATAACGCCGGGTGACATGAATCTTGCAACAGGCCGAGGCAGGATCTCCTATTACGCTCAAAACGAAAAATATGATGCAGCCGGCGGCTCCAATGACCTGGTTACAGGTGGATTTGGCAATAGCGCAACGAATGACCAGAAAGGGCCCGTTATTTCGGGTTATCTGGATAGTATAACTTTTAAGAATGGAGATCTTGTGAGCCCATCTCCTCTCCTGTTTCTTGAAGTTTCAGATGCTTCGGGCATCAATCTTACAGGAAGTCTGGGCCATGAGATCATTGCCATCATAGACGGGAACCCCTCAAGTGCTATCAATCTGAATGATTTTTTTACTCCAACAAATTCTAATCAATCAGGAAACATCAAGATCAGGCTGCCAACATTGCCTGATGGGTTTCATACCGTAACCATCCGGGCCTGGGATATTTTTAACAATTCCAATACTCTCACAATTGGCTTTAGGATAGCCTCCCCCCAATCGGTTACCATCACCAAACTCAGCTGCATACCCAATCCTGTAAGAGAAACCGCAATCATTCAGGCAGATTTGAACGGACCTACAAAGAATGCCAGTCTGGAATTGACATTGTTTACCATTGGTGGTCAGCTAATTAGATCATTTAACAGGACAATAAACGAACCTTCTTTGCGTTCTATCTCCATTGAGTGGGATGGGAAGGATGAACGGGGGAATTCTTTGGGAATCGGAACTTATGTTTACGTGATCAGGATCAAGACCAAAGACGGGTTTTGGACGCAAAAGACCGAAAGGCTCATTGTTCTGTAAACCTTAATTCCTTAATTTAGCCACATAAACCGGCATATATCGATTCAATTCTACCCAACGTCCTATTCTACTGATCAACAAATTCAAACCATGAAAAGAATTGTCTTCAGCCTGTTTGCCGGGGTTTCCCTTTTTTCCATTACCAAATTTTCTCAGGCTCAAACCAGTACCATCAATGTTGTTACATCCGCAGTTCCCTTTCTGCGTATCTCACCTGATGCTCGCGCAGGCGGCATGGGAGATCTTGGAGTTGCAACTTCACCTGATGTCAATTCACAATTTTATAATGTAGCCAAATATGCTTTTGCTACCCAGCCTACAGGTTTGGGTCTAACCTATACTCCATGGCTAAAAGATCTTGGGTTAAATGATGTATATCTTGCTTCTCTGGCTGGATATTATCAGTTGGATGAAACACAGGCAATATCAGGGTCACTTCGTTATTTCAGCCTGGGGAATATTCAATTCACAGATAATCTGGGCAACGATCTTAATTCATTTCGTCCGCGTGAGTTTGCAATTGATGCAGGATACTCTCGGAAGCTTTCAGACAATTTGAGTTTGGGTGTAGCGCTTCGCTATATCAATTCAAATCTTGCAGGGGGGCAGGCAGTAAACGGAGTTTCATACAAAGCGGGTAATGCTGTAGCTGGCGATATCGGATTGTATTATAACGGTGAGGGTGAGGATGGAAGTGGTTTTTCGGCGGGTTTGGCGCTGACAAATCTTGGCTCCAAGATAAGCTATACCAGTGATGCTACTCAAAAGGACTTCATTCCTGCCAATTTTGCCCTTGGAGCCACTTATACAATGGTTAATAACGAGGTGAACAGGTTGACTTTTGGTGTTGATATTCATAAACTGATGGTGCCAACACCACCTGCTTTGGGTGACAGTGCCGGGCTGGTAAACTACAGAACAAAAGGAGTGGTGGGCAGCTGGTTCAGTTCATTTGGTGATGCACCAGGCGGTGGTGCTGAGGAACTAAAAGAGTTTTCTTTGTCTGCGGGCACTGAGTTTACTTACAACGATCAATTCTCTGTAAGGGCGGGCTATTTTTATGAAAATCCCACCAAAGGAAACAGACAGTATTTCTCTCTGGGTGCCGGTATCAAATACAGTTCTTTTGGCGTCAACCTTTCTTATCTGATACCTTCTGGTTCAGGGGTAAACAGAAATCCTTTGTCCAATACCATCCGATTCAGTTTGTTGTTTGATCTGGGTGGCGGAGAAGAATATTGATCATCGTTATTCATAAATTATTGTGAACGGCCCTCGGGCCGTTTTCTTTTTTCATACTTTTATAAAAAATAAGGAATGTCGTTCAGGATCGGCTTTGGTATTGACTTTCATCAGATGGTAGAGGGAAGAGATCTCTGGTTGGGAGGCGTTAAAATCCCTCATGTCAAAGGAGCAAAAGGGCACAGTGACGCCGATGTTCTGCTGCATGCTATTTGTGATGCCATGCTGGGGGCCTTGGCCTTGGGTGATATCGGTGTTCATTTCCCCGATACCAGTAATGAATTCAAGGATATTGACAGTAAAATTCTTTTAAAAAAAACACTGGAGCTGATCCGGTCAAAAGGATATTTTGTTGTAAATGTTGATAGTTCATTATGCCTGGAAGCACCTAAGATAAAGGCTTATGTTCCTTCCATGCAATCTGCAATTGCGGGTATTTTAGGATTATCAATCGACGATGTTTCCATCAAAGCTACCACTACAGAAAAAATGGGTTTTGTTGGCAGGGAAGAAGGTTTGGTTGCCTATGCAACCGTACTTCTCCAAAAAGAGATATAATCGTAAATTTGTCAAAATACAATTCTTGACGGTCAGGATCATCAATCACTCTCATCATCCACTCCCTGCTTACGCCACAGAAGGATCTTCCGGCATGGATCTCAGAGCTTATGTATCCGAGCCGGTTATACTCAAGCCCGGACAACGTTGTTTGGTTCCAACCGGTTTATATCTGGAAATTCCTGAAGGGTTCGAAGCACAGATCAGGCCACGAAGCGGACTGGCACTCAAGCAAGGAATTACCTGTCTGAACACACCGGGAACCATTGATGCAGATTATCGTGGCGAGATCAGGGTTATCCTGATCAATCTTTCTGATGAAGAGCAGGCTGTTCAGGATGGTGATCGGATAGCCCAGATGGTATTCCAGAAGATTGAAAAGGTTCATTTAATTGAAGTGGAAGTAATCAGTGAAACTGAAAGAAATGCTGGCGGCTTTGGTCATACCGGCAAACATTAAGATCATGAAAAATCTCATTTTTCTTTTTTCCGTGGTATTTTGGCTGATCTCCTGCCGATCAACCAAGCAGATTTCAACTGTTGTGGCCAAAAAAGACAGTGCAGTAGTGGTGATCAATCCCGCTGAATCAGACTCGGCAAAAAGTGTGAGGGCAACGTTGGCAAAAATCAAAGGTAAGCAGATCGTCTTTACCACCTTTTCATCCAAAGTAAAGGTGGATTACAGTGATGATAAAAACAGAAGATTTGACTTCAATGCTTTTGTCAGGATGAAAAAGGACAGTGCAATTTGGATTTCGATAATTGCAGCGCTCAATATTGAAGCATACCGGGTCATGATTACCCCTGACAGTTTGGTGATATTGGATAAAATCAACAGAACGATTCAGCGAAAACCTTTGCTATATCTGCAAGAGATTACTAAAGTTCCCTTTGACTATCACACATTGGAGGACCTGATTATAGGGAATCCTATCTATCTTGACAAGACCATTGTGGCCTATGCTGATCAGGGGGAGAAGCTTTCTCTTTCTACGGTTGGAGAAGCTTTCAAGCACATTTTAACGGTAAGCAAAAGTGACTTGAGCGTATTGTTCAGTAAGTTGGATGATGTGGATGTTACCCGCAGCAGAACAGCCAATCTATCTTATGCTGAATATAAAATGTCTGGCTCTTGGTTGTTTCCGGAAGCCAGGAATATCTCTTTGTCGGAAAAAACCAAATTGGATGTTTTACTGGATTTTAAACAAGTGGAATTCGAGAAGCCCCTTAGCTTCCCTTTCAGTATCCCTAAAAACTATAAGATCCTGAATTAACGAAACCTAAAGGAAAAAAGACTTTTTTTTGTGTTTTACTAATACATTGAAATGAGGATAGGACGAATTGCATTGTTTATATTTTCTGTTGTATGCATCTTGTCTTTGAATGCACAGACTCGGGAGGAACTCGAGAAGAAGAGGAGGGAAATCCAGCAGGAGATAGCTTCCCTTCAGCAGGCACAGGCTGCTGTTTCAAAAAATAAAAAAGCAAGTCTCTCTGATTTGAAATTATTGGAAAGAAAACTGAGAAGTCGATATGCAGTAATCAATAATCTCAATGATGAGATGAGATTGATCGACAATACCATCTTCAGCAATAATCGAGAAATATACAGACTCCAAAAGCAGTTGGACACACTCAGGCAGCAATATGCCAAGACAGTGGAGTATGCGTATAAAAACAGAAGCAGTTATGATATGCTGAATTTCATTTTTACTTCTGCCAGTTTCAATGATGCCATCAAGAGGGTGACCTATCTTAAAAGTTACCGCAAGTACCGGGATGAACAGGTGTTGAACATCAACAGAACCCAAAAAGAATTGGCCGAAAGGATAGAAATGCTCAGTGTGAACAAACAAGAGAAAGGGAAGGTGCTCGACGAGCAAAAAAAGCAAAAAGAGATATTGGAAGACGAGAAAAAAGAAAAAAACCAGTTTGTTGCCAAATTGAAAAACAGGGAGAAGGAAATCGAAAAGGAGATGGCAGCCAAGCGAAAGATAGAACGCAGTCTTCAAAGTTCAATCGCTGCTATCGTTAAACGGGAAATTGAAGCTGCCAGAAAAAAAGCAGAGGAAGAAGCAAGAAGAATGGCAGCCGGAGCCGTAACAAAGGCTGCAGAGACAAAAGCAGTCACGGGGCCTAATGATGCGACTGCTATCACCCGTAAAGTAAATGTACTTGAGAATACGCCGGAAGTAACCAAAGTATCAGTTGGTTTTGAGAACAATCGGGGTAATCTTCCATGGCCTGTGGAGCGCGGAACGGTTACGTCAGGATTTGGTCGAAACAAGATAGAGGGTACTTCCATCATTGAGGACAATATCGGTATTACCATTCAAACAGTTTCAGGCGCCAATGTGAAAGCCGTGTTTGAAGGGGTTGTCACCACAGTGTATGACGTATCAGGTAGTCAAACGGTTACCATAAAACATGGCAAATATTTTACTACATATTATAACCTGTCATCTGTAAATGTTGGCAAGGGTGCGTCGGTAAGCATGGGACAGGTCATAGGAAAAGCAGCTCAGAACGATGATGGTGATGGTGAGATTATCTTTGTTGTCAATATTGAATCCAACTTTGTCAATCCTGAAACCTGGTTAAAAAACCGGTAAGATTACCTGCTCAATACTTTATTGTATAGATCCTCATATTGAGGAACAATATTGCTGATATCGAATTTTTCTGCAGTTGCTCTTGCTGCTTTGGAAATTGAATTGAGCATTGTGTCGCTGGAAAGAATATTTTTTGCATTTCTGCTCATGCTTTCTACGTCTCCGATCTCACTGAGAAATCCGTTCACGCCGTGTTCCACAATTTCCGGTAATCCGCCTGCACGGGTTGCGATAACGGGTGTTCCGGCAGCCATGGCTTCTAATGCAGCGAGACCGAAACTTTCATATTCTGAAGGCAAAAGAAAGAGATCGGCAATCGCATATATCTCTTCCATATCCTGCTGTTTGCCCACAAATCTTGTATCCTCACAAATGCCCAGTTCACGACAGAGTTCTTCGGCCATGGGGCGTTCCGGTCCATCGCCAACCAGCAAGAGTTTTGCAGGAATCTCTTTTCTGATCTTATTGAAAGTATAGATCACATCTGCAATTCTTTTGATCTTTCTGAAATTGGAGGCATGCAGAACTATTCTTTCTCCATTTGGAGCAATTACTTTCCTGAAGGCATCTATTGGTTTTTTATCGAACCTTTTGGTATCAACAAAATTGTGAATGACCTCAATCTCCTTTCTGATGTCAAAATTGGCATGGGTTTCAGCCCGCAGGTTATCGGATACTGCTGTGATGGCATCGCTTTGATTGATGGAGAAGGTTACAACAGGGGCATAGGTTTTATCCTTTCCCACCAGGGTTATATCGGTTCCGTGCAATGTAGTGATAAAGGGAATATCGAGTCCCTGTTCTTTGAGAATCTGCCTCGCCATATAGGCAGCAGAGGCATGCGGGATAGCATAGTGTACATGAAGAATATCAACGTTGTTGTTCTTTACTACATCCACCATAGTACTGGCCAGTGCTGTTTCATAAGGTGGGAAGTCGAACAACGGATAGGTAGGCACTCTTACCTCGTGAAAAAAAAGATTGGCACTGAAGCCCGTAAGTCGAACAGGTTGCTGGTACGTAATGAAATGAATGCCATGTCCCTTGTCGGCCAATGCTTTCCCCAGCTCCGTTGCCAAAACCCCGCTGCCGCCAAAAGTAGGATAGCATACAATGCCTATGTTCATGCTCATATTTTGTTTAACGAAAGTAGCAATAATAAGGTTCATTTAGGCCTTAGTTAGTATCTTAGGCAAAACAGAAATCATGTACAGAGGCATTTTTCTTTCCCTGCTATTCACTCTTTCACAATCGTTTGTGAACAGTCAATCTTCAGCAGATTCTCTCATGATCAAGAAAATATCGGATGAGATTTTCATGAATGGTCAGGCGTATAATAATCTTCGGTTTCTCTGTAAGAAAGTGGGGCCAAGACTTTCTGGTTCAGAAGGTGCTGCAAAGGCCGTGGAACAGACAGCCAGGATGTTGCGCGAGGCAGGTGCTGATACTGTTTACCTTCAACCGTGTATGGTACCTCGCTGGGTAAGAGGTGAAAAAGAGCAGGGTAGGGCAATGCTGTCTAACGGTAAATCTGTCAACTTGAACATTGTAGCGCTTGGTAATGCAGTAGGAACAGGGACAAAAGGAATCAATGCTCCAATTGTGGAGGTGAAAAACTTTGCAGAACTCGATGCCCTCGGAAAGGATAAGGTGAAGGGTAAAATAGTATTCTATAATTACCGCATGGATCCCAGGTATATCAGCACTTTCCGAGCCTATGGTGAGGCAGGTGTCTATCGCTCACAAGGTCCTTCAAGGGCAGCTGCATTGGGGGCAGTGGGTGTTATCGTTAGAACCCTTTCTCCAGTACTGGATGATAATCCGCATACCGGCGCAACACGCTATGATGAGGATAAACCCAAGATCCCTGCAGTAGCCATCAGTACCAATGGGGCCGTTGAATTGAGCAATCTCATCAGCAAAGGGGCAGTAAAAAATGTTTATTTCCGTACCACCTGTCAAATGCTGGCTGATGTTGAATCTTTCAATGTGGTAGGAGAATTGAGGGGGTCAGTACATCCTGACGAAGTCATAACAGTAGGCGGACACCTTGACAGTTGGGACCTTGCTGAAGGTGCGCATGATGATGGCACCGGTTGTATGCAAAGTATTGAGATCATCAGGGCCTTCAAGGCATTGGGCATTCAACCCAAGCGCAGCATCCGTGCTGTCATGTTTATGAATGAAGAGAATGGATTAAGAGGTGGAAGTAAGTATGCAGAAATCGCAAAAGGTGAGTCAAAAAAATTCATCATGGCCATGGAAAGTGATGCGGGTGGGTTTACGCCGCGTGGCTTTGGATATACTGCCAATGCAGAACAAAAAAGCAAGATCTTATCCTGGCAGCCCTTGTTCAAGCCATACGGCGCACTGGAGTTCAATGAAGGCGGAGGCGGTGCTGATATCGGTCCCTTGCGACCCCTGGGAACTGTTTTGATTGGTCTCAATCCCGATTCACAACGATACATGGATCTTCACCATGCAAAAACGGACGTTTTTGAAGCTGTCAGCGAAAGAGAGCTTAATCTCGGAGCGATCGTGATGGCAGGTATGATCTATTTGGTCTCTGAATACGGTCTCTGATATTTTTTCAGTTACCGATCAGGAAAACCGCAGGATCCTTGGGCAATAAAAGGTTTTGTTTTTTCCAGTCTGATACCGACATGGTTTTGATCCATTCATTTTCCGCACTGAGGTGATAGGCTATACATAACCTTGTTTGTGGGGCCAATGTTTTGATGAGGGCTTCAAACAAAGCCTGGTTTCTGTAAGGTGTTTCAATGAAAAGTTGTGTGCTACCTTCCTGCAGGGATTTTTTTTCCAGCTCACGGATCTTTTTTTCTCTTTCTCTCGAATCAATGGGCAGGTAACCGTTGAAAGCAAAATGCTGACCATTCATTCCACTGCCCATGAGGGCAAGCAATAGCGAACTGGGGCCTGTCAATGGCTTCACGATCACATGAAGAGAATGTGCAATGGCCACCAGTTTTTGGCCAGGATCTGCAATACCGGGACAACCGGATTCACTCACAATGCCGATCTGTTTTCCATCCGTAACGGCTTTCTTGAATGCTTCGGCTGTTTTTTCTTCCTCAATACCAGTCTCGTACCATTCCTTTCCATCAATGTCAAATTGCTTATCCATTTTTCTGAAAGTTCTTCTGGCAGTTCTGAGATCCTCGGCAAAAAAAACTTCGCAGCAGTGGATGATTGATACGATGTTTGAGGGAAGCGCATGATAACCTTCTTCTGCAATCGGGATGGGGATGAGGAATACTGTTGATGGCATCTCAATCAATTTTCTTGTTCTCTTTGACCTCATACATACTGATGGTGGCAGCAATCACAGCATAGGCAGGAGCTAAAATCCAGCCTACGATCAGCACACAATGCATGAGATAGAAAACGATTCCATTGCCAATGGCAAGCCCCTTGTGATTTCCGATAAAATCAATGCTCTTGCTTGCAGACATTTTTTCCCTCTCGCAGGTATAATCCAGCATAGAGAAACCATAGTAGTAACACTCTACAAGGATGGCGACGATAGGAGAGATCCATCCTACCAGGGGGAGTAATGAAAGAAATATAATCGATAAGATATAAACTGTCTGCCAAACCGTATTTCGTACGGCCATGCGCACTCCTCTGATGACATCTGTTATGAATTGCTTGAAACTGAAAGAGGTATTTTGTCCATTGATGATGGAAGCGGTTCTCTCACTCAGAAATGAGAAAATAGGTGAGCCGGCAATCAGCCAGATGTATTTGAATAGTGAAAAATAAAAGAGCATCATGATCAGCCATATCATGATACCGCCTACAGTGAACAGAAATCCTATCCAACTGTCCTGCAAGCGATTCAGCCAGTGCTGCAACCCCGTTTCGATGGTTAGCCACTCTATGGCTGCATTGGCTGATTTTGAAAAAAAATACATACTTACGCCAAACAAAATGGCATAGATGATTCCAGGCAGTATGATCCATTTCCAAAGTTTATGTTTTCGTATAAAAGCATGCGCTTTGAAGTAGGATTCAATCGATATGACAATTTCCTTGAGCATTTGTGGCTTTGGTCTCAGGCAAAATACACAAATGATTTATCTTCACCCAACTGATATGCAAGAAAAAAAGCAGAGATCAAAATTAGGCAGTTTATTTGCTGTTTCAGGTGGACCAATCCTGTTCTTCTGCATTTTATGGATCAATCCCCTTCATCTTGAACCTTTGGCTTGCAAAGTTCTGGCCATTGCATCGCTGATGATCTATTGGTGGATTTCGGAAGCATTGCCCATGCCGGTTGTGGCATTGATACCTTTGGTACTTTTTCCATTGATGGGTATTTCCAAAATCAGTGAAGCGGCTGTACCCTATTCCAATGAGGTTATCTTTCTTTTCATGGGAGGATTCATGATCGGGCTGGGTATTGAAAAATGGAATCTTCACAAAAGAATTGCTTTATCTATAGTTCAATTCACCGGTACCGGGGGCAACAGGATCATATTGGGATTTATTCTTGCAACAGGGTTTATCAGCATGTGGTTGAGCAATACGGCAACGACCATGATGATGTACCCAATCGCTATGTCTGTTATCACAGTTGTGCATGCAAGGAATGGCAATGATCAAAAGTTGAGGAATTTTGCTCTTTGCATTATGCTTTCCATTGCCTATGCATCCAATTTCGGAGGAATTGCAACTATAATTGGTACCCCTCCCAACGTTGCCTATGCTTCCTTCATTGCCAAGAAATTCGATTTTGACATTTCCTTTTTTTCGTGGATGGTTGTTTGCTTTCCTGTGACTGTGCTTTTGCTTTTATCTCTTCAGTTGGTATTGACAAGTATGTTTCCAAACGGACTAAAGAGCGACACTTCCATGCATGCAATGGTAAAAGAAGAGCTGGTTGCATTGGGCCCCATGACTGTTCCCGAAAAGAGAGTGATGTACATTTTTCTTACCACTGCACTTCTTTGGATCTTTCGGGATCTTATCAATAAGCAGGATCTTTTCCGATTGGATGATAATATGATCGCAGTATTGGGTGCGATCCTGATGTTTGCATTTCCTGCGGGAAGCAAGGAAAATCCAACGCTAAGGATCCTTGAATGGAAGGATACATCGAAAATGGCATGGGGCATCCTGTTGCTTTTCGGGGGAGGCATTGCTTTGGCAAATGCGCTTGAAAAGGCAGGACTTATTAGTATGCTGGGGAATTGGCTGGCAGGTTTTTCAGGAGGTTCACTTGCATTGCTCATCCTTGTAATCGCCATACTTTCCATTTTTATCAGCGAAGTCATGAGCAATGTTGCTCAGGTAATCGTATTTGCTCCTGTAGTAACGGGAATAGCCGATGCCATCCAAATTGATCCTCTCTTGTTGGGCATCCCCATGACATTAGCCGCCAGTTGTGCCTCTATGATGCCCATGGGTACTCCTCCCAATGCCATTGTATTCTCAAGCGGTCATATCAAGTTGAAGGATATGTTGAAAGCTGGATTCATCATGAATATCATCAGCATACTGCTGATCTTTTTGGCTACATATTTTTTGCTGCCGTTGGCAATGGCCGTGATAGGGCAACGTTAAAACTTTGGGCAATTGATTTTTTTCTTCAAAGGATCCCTGAAGCCATTGGTATAAATAATCGAAAGTTCGGTACCGCCTCTTGAAACTGAGGCAGGTCGCAGAGTTGACTGATTGATATCATATGACATGCCAAATCGAAACCGATTCACTTCAAGCCCAATATAAGGAATGATAGCGTCTCCCAGTCGATACCAACCTCCGGCATGTAACTCAAGCGGATTCTCATAACTACCATTTAGATTATAGGAAAATGCTCCTCCCAAAAGGGTTTCTCTTGCTGCACCCTGCGTTTGGTGCATGAGGCTTATGTTCAGGGATTTATATTCCCCCATTGGAAGAAATGCGCCACCATGCACAGTTGTTCGTTGGTTCAGTAAATAACTACCTCCATAAAATGTTTCTGAAGGCCTGTTGATATGGTACACTGATGCCCCAATATAAAAACTATTATCACCATCCGTACTAAGGGCATACATGAATCCTGTATTGAGATCAAAATAATTGATGGCAAATGGATTTGTTCCAAATGCTTCAGCTGTGATGCCGGTAAATCCAAATGCAGTCAGTTCGTCTTCCAGATCGGCACGTCGGAGATCCAGGCGTTTGTTGACAAAACCACCCTGGAATCCGACGGTTACCTGATGCAATCCATCCTCGTCGAGTGCTTTGGTATAAGCGGTACTTATGGTGAAATAAGAATTGTTGAGGATCTTGTTTCCACTCTGATCATTCAGTGCCATAAAACCAATTCCCCATGTATCATGTTCCGGGATATTGTTTTTCAGCATGCCAAAATCAATGGCTGCGGTAGAGCTGGTAAATGCATTATTGATGGTCGGCCATTGTTTTTTATAATTTCCTGAAAAACGATATTCCCCGTCAAACTTCCCGGTATAGGCCGGATTGAGTGTCATGGGAGAAACAAAAAACTGAGAAAAATGAGGATCCTGTGCGATGCCCAATTGGCTCGTTAATATGGATGCAATGAATAATATGTATTTATACAATTGGATACGGGTGTGTTTCATGTTTGAGTTAGGATTGGGCCTTTTCGCCAAAGGCAAGATCTCCGGCATCTCCTAGTCCGGGTACGATATAGCCTTTGCTGTTCAGCTCCTCATCAATATCACCGCACCAGATCTTTACGTTGGGTATTGAGGACAGGAGGTGATTTACGCCTTCTCTTGATGCTATCACACAAGCCACATGCAGTTCTGCAAAAGGCCCCTCTTTCTCTAGAAGTCCTATGGTTTTAACCAAGGAAGCTCCTGTAGCCAGCATAGGATCGGCTATGATCAGAACCCTATTGGTTAGTCTGGGGCAGGCCATATAGTTGAGGCTGATGTCGAAACTGCCGTCTGGATGGTGTTTGCGATAAGCAGCAATGAAGGCATTGTCTGCCTTATCAAAATAATTCAGCATGCCCTGATGCAAGGGAGATCCAGCCCTAAGTATGGTAGCTAACACCGGTTGCTGGCTGAGCGTCTTGGATCGGGCTTTTCCAAGTGGTGTTATGGTTTCTTTTTCCACCCAAGGCAGGGTTTTGCTGATCTCAAATGCTATGACCTCTCCAATTCTTTCAATGTTCTTGCGAAACCTCATCCTGTCGGTCTGAACGTTCACATCCCTGAGTTCACTGATCCAGTTACTCAGCAATGAATGCTGCTCACTTAAGTTTATGACCATACAATGCTTAATTTCGGGGCTGATACAAAACTAATCATAATCCATGTTATATAGAGTAATTGGACTCATGAGTGGCAGTTCATTGGATGGAATGGACATTGCCTTTGTTGAACTGGAAGAGAAAGGAGGGAAGTGGAGTTACAGGATTTTGGAAGCGGAATGTTTTTCATACGATGATTGTTGGACCGGAAAGTTACTCAATGCAACCACGCTAGCTGCTTCAGAATTTGTTAAACTGCATACTGATTTTGGACATCTGACAGGCGAAATGGTGAATCGGTTCATCCAGGAAAAGAATCTGGCTTATAAAGTTGGATTGATCTCTTCACATGGGCACACTGTTTTTCATGTACCCGGAAGCTATACTGTTCAGATCGGAGATGGGGCAGCCATTGCCGCCAAAACATCGCTCCCTGTTATTTCAGATCTTCGAGCGCTGGATGTTGCACTGGGCGGTCAGGGAGCACCCATCGTGCCGATGGGTGAAAAATTACTTTTCTCCGACCATCGCTTTTTTCTGAACATTGGGGGTATAGCCAATATTTCATTCAATGGAGGCTCAGTATATGATGCCTTTGATGTTTGTCCCGCTAACAGGGTATTGAACATGCTGGCTTTAAAAATGGGACTTTCCTTCGATAAAGACGGTAGCCTGGCATCAACAGGCAGAATCAATGAAATCCTTCTTGACAAATTGAATGTATTGGATTATTATCAAAAGGACTTTCCTAAATCATTGGCCAATCAATTTGGAACCGATGTGGTCTATCCTATCATAAACAATGCCAGCATTTCTGAGGAGGATAAGCTTGCTACTTACGTCGAGCACATAGCTATGCAGATAGGGACATCTGTTTCAAACATTCTGATCAAGAGAAACCATGCGCCAAGCGATGAAAAAATGCTTATCACCGGGGGAGGCGCCTTGAATACATATTTGGTTTCCAGAATCAGACATCATCTTGCTCCATTTGGGATTGGTGTTGTAGTACCTGATGTTCAAACTGTTCAATACAAGGAAGCTTTGATCATTGCTTTGCTGGGTGTTCTTCGATGGAGAGAAGAGGAAACGGTTCTTCAATCCGTTACCGGTGCCACAAGAGCAAGCATTGGCGGGGCATTGTGGATGGGGTCCAATTGATCAGACAAAAATGAGGAGAATGGCAGCCGAAAGCATGATTACCAGCGCTGCTATTCCCAGAAAATTGGAGAGAGGTCCATTGGTATAATCCCCCATGATCTTTTTGTTATTGCTTACTCTCAGTATAATAAAAATGAGCAACGGGGCAGTCAGACCATAAATGATTGCCGTTGCCACCAATGCATTCACTGCGGATATACCCGTAAAGTTGATGCTGAGCGCGGTAAGTATGGATGCTATCATCACCAGATAAAATCCTTTTGCCTCATGGAATTTTTTATTCAGTCCTTCTTTCCAATCCATTGTTTCACTTACCATGTAGGATAGCGATCCAGCCAATACCGGAACTGCCAAAAGGCCGGTGCCGATTACTCCGATGGAAAAAAGCAGATAGCTCATGTCTCCTGCGAGTGGTCTCAGTGCCTGCGCTGCCTGATCTACTGTTTCGATTCGCTCAATATTCAGATCATGTAAAACAGTTCCCGTGGAAAGTATGATGAAGAAAAAAACCAGATTGGAGAAAAATATACCTGTACGGATATCTTTTTGCATACCATGTATGATCCTTTTATCTACGATCAGTTTCCTTTCTTCTATTTCCTCAACTTCCATCGATGTTTGCCAGAAAAAAAGATAAGGCGATATGGTTGTTCCTAAAATGCCTATCACAATCAGAAGATATTCTTTGTTCCAGATCATTTTGGGAATGAAGGCGGCACGCAGCACTTCAATCCAGTTCTGCTTGCTTAAAAACGGTACTATCAGATAACAAAGCAAAGAAAGACAAAGCCATTTCAGAACTTTTGCAATCTTGGCATATGGAAGCACAACTATATAGTAGGACAGCATCACACCTATGCCCACACTAAATACCGGTGAGGGAACTGAAGGGAAAAGCATATTGGCAACGGCACCCATCCCCGCCAGATCTGCGCCGATATTCAAAACAATGGCAGCGAAGCTGATCGTGACAATGGTTAGCACCAGCCATTTGGGATAGTATGGTTTGATGGCACCTATCAATCCTTTTTTTGTAACCAGTCCTATTCTGGCACACATTTCCTGCAAAGCCGCCATCAATGGAAAAGTAAATACTGCTGTCCACAGGGTTCCTAAGCCAAACAAGGTGCCTGCCTGTGAATAGGTGGCAATTCCGGAAGGATCATCATCGCTTGCACCCGTAACAAGGCCTGGTCCGAAGATCCTTTTGATTCTCTTGCTGATTATGATTTTCAGTTGCTGAATATCCATTGGGATGCAATACTAACTCTGTATGCATAGATTCAACAAAAAAGCCGGATAATTCATCCGGCTTTTTATCATTTAGGATTTATATCCCCATTTTTTCATGATTTCAAGGTCTTCTTTCACACAATCCAGTGGCGTTCTGCCCTGATAGGATTCCTGTTCAATGATAAAATGCTTGGTTCCCCATTTTCTTCCGAGGTCAATTACATCTTTAACAGGAACGATGCCTGTACCCAATATAGTTGACTCATATTTTTCATGTCCACTGGCAGCCAGGATTTCATCTTTTACGTGCATGGACTCGAATCTTCCTGGATATTTCTGCATGATATCAAGTGCCTTTGCACCGCCATTGATCATGTTGCCAATGTCCAGCTGTTGCATCACCAATTTGGGATCTGTCTCTGAAAGAATAATATCAAACAGTGTCTGTCCGCTCAGCTTTTCACTGAACTCAAAATCGTGGTTATGATAGCCAAACTTCATTCCATATTTCTGGCAGAGTTCACCTGATTTATTGAAGACATTCATGAATGACTTCAGTTCATTGATATCTGTTCTTGTTTTTTGTTCCATTGAGGGACTGATCACGAACATTTGTCCCATGGCTGCGGCATCTTCAACGGTATACTTCCATGCATCCGTGAAATCTTTTTTGGAAGCATCCCAATGTTTGGTGGTCATAACGGTATGGCCGCTCGGCATTTTGAGGCCAAGATCATCCAATACTTTTTTGAATTCAGCGGCTGTCCAACTATAGAATTTGCGGTTCACATAACTGGCATGCTCAACATGCTTGTAACCCATGGCAGATAGCTGTTTCAATGTACCTAGCGGGTCTTTGCCCATGTCTGCTCGGATGGAATAGAGCTGAATGCCGGTCAGTTCTCCTTTTTTTGCGTTGGCAAAGAGGTCTTGCTTCAGTAAAGTAGCTCCTGCAGCTGTAAGGGCAGCACTGCGGAGAAAGTTTCTTCTCGATAAGTTCATATGGATCGTTTTTTCTGAACCCTTAAGGTACAAAAAATCACAGGAATCGTGCAGTTTGGCTTTGCTTAGATTTTTTTAATCCTTCAGCCAGACCTGCATATACCAGTGCCCCGCCATTTTCTCCTGCTTCCGGACCCAATTCAATGACCCAGTCGGCTGAACGAATTACATCTGTATTGTGTTCAATCACGATAATCGTATGTCCCTGATCGATCAGTGCATTGAAGGATGCCAGCAGTTTTTTAATGTCGTGAAAATGCAGACCAGTGGTAGGTTCATCAAAAATGAACATGATCTTTTCCTGATGTCCCTTGCCTCGTCCCAGAAAACTGGCCAATTTCACTCTCTGGGCTTCTCCACCTGAAAGAGTACCGCTGGACTGCCCCAGTTTCACATATCCCAATCCTACATCACTCAATGGTTTCAACTTTTGACAAATATCTTTTTCATTCTTGAAAAACTCCATGGCCTCATCCACGCCCATTTCCAATACATCATGGATGTTTTTTCCGTTGTAAGTAACTTCCAGGACCTCATCCTTGAACTTTTTGCCATTGCAACTTTCACAGATCAGGTGAACATCAGCCAAGAATTGCATTTCTACGGTTTGTTCTCCTTCCCCTTTGCAGGTATCACACCTTCCGCCGTCGACGTTGAAAGAAAAATGCTTCGGCTGAAAACCTCTGATTTTGCTGAGGGGTTGCTCGGAGTATAGATCCCGAACACTGTCCCATGCTTTTATATAAGTAACCGGGTTGCTTCTTGACGACTTGCCAATGGGATTCTGATCAATCATCTCTACCTGTGCGATAAGATCCGTATCGCCTGTCAGTTGACTGTGGGATCCGGGTCTGTCAGCTATACCCGTTATCTTTTTTTGAAGGGCGGGGTAGAGTATCTTTTTGACCAGTGTTGTTTTACCGCTTCCACTAACACCACTCACTACTGTGAATACACCTAATGGGAAAGCAACATCAATATTTTTCAGGTTGTTCTCGGTGGCACCTTCAACCGTTACGGAATGTTTCCATTTTCTGATGTTTGCCGGCGGCTCTATTTTCAGATCTCCTCTCAGATAGGAAGCGGTAAGGCTTTTTTCTGACGCTATCAGTTTTTTGTAATTCCCTTCTGCCACCACTTCACCGCCCAGGTGACTGGCCAGCGGTCCCATATCGATGATATGATCCGCTTCTCTCATCATCATTTCGTCATGTTCCACTACCACCACAGTATTGCCAAGATCTCTCAGGTTTTTGAGGACCCTGATGAGTCTTTCTGTATCCCTGCTGTGAAGTCCTATAGAAGGCTCATCCAATATGTACAGTGAATTGGTAAGATTACTGCCCAGGCATCGGGTCAGTTGGATACGTTGGCTTTCACCACCGCTCAGGCTGTTGGCCAGTCTGTCCAGCGTAAGATAACCCAAACCGACATCCAGCATGGTCTCCAGCCGTTGGTTGATTTCGATCATTACCCGTTTGGCAATACTTTCTTCATGTTGGGTCAATGTTAGTTTTTTGAACCACACAAAAAGATCTTTTACCGGAAGTTGGCAGAGCTCTCCAATATGATGACCGTGGATCTTTACATATAGGGCTTCCTTTCTCAAGCGATATCCCTGACATGTTGTGCAGGTGGTCCTGCCTCGGTATCGGGAGAGAAGAACCCTGAATTGAACCTTGTAGAGGTTCTCTTCTACTTCTTTGAAGAAATCGTTGATGCCATGCGCATACCTGTGTCCATTCCAAAGGATCTGTTGCTGCTCTTTTGAAAGCTCCGCGTATGGTTTGTGGATCGGGAAGTCGATTTGCTTTGCTCCCTTGATGAACTGTTCCCGCCACCAGTTCAGTTTTTCTCCTTTCCAAGGAGCAACTGCTCCCTCATATACGCTCAGTCGATGGTTGGGTATTACAAGGTCAGCATCTATACCCAATACCTGCGAATATCCTTCACACGTTGGGCATGCGCCATAGGGGTTATTAAATGAGAAGAGATTGGGCACAGGTTCTTCAAATCGGATACCATCGGCTTCGAACTTGTTCGAAAAACGATGAACACCCTTGCTGTTTTTTACCAGCATGCTTCCCTCACCTTCATAAAAGGCTAGTGAAATGGAATCGTTGATCCTGTTGATCTCATCCTCATCAAATGACTTTGCAATGAGGCGGTCTACCAATATATAATCATGTTCACCAGGCTTCCATTTTTTTTCGGTTACCAGATCCTCCATTTGGGTGATGCTGTCATCGCTAGCATTATAGATCCTTGAGAAACCCTTTTGCATCAGGATGTCTATCTCTTCGATCGGCTTTCTGTTGCTCCCTGAAGGAAATTTGGTGATCAGATAAACTTTCTCACCTGCTTTCATATGGCTGATGTACTCCAAGACATCTGCTACATCATCTTTTTTAACTTCCTTGCCCGAAACAGGGGAGTAGGTTTTACCTATGCGCGCAAACAAAAGCCTCAGATAGTCATAGATCTCCGTCATGCTGCCCACTGTTGATCGGGGCGTCCGTGTCACCACTTTCTGTTCAATTGCCACAGCCGGACAAAGTCCTGATATATGATCCACATCCGGCTTTTCCATGCGCATCAAAAACTGACGCGCATAGGCACTCAAACTCTCGGCATATCGTCTTTGTCCCTCTGCAAACAGTGTATCAATGGTTAATGAAGACTTCCCTGAGCCGGAAACACCCGTTACTACCGTGAGGTTATTCCTAGGTATTTCTACGTATACGTTGCGTAGATTGTGCATGCGGGCTCCCTGAATGAAAATCGAATCATTTGCAGGAACTTTTTTTTCAAACCTCTTCTTTTCCTTTGCTGGTGCGGCTTTTGGCATAATTGAAATGCAAAGATATATTTTATGTGGCGTATCTCGGATGCGTACTTTCACGCGGTATTAACATTACATTGACAATAATACGCTTACGTGCCGTACAAGTAAATACGTATTTGCTGAAAATAGAAGTCTTAAAATTTTGTTCGCCTCAGGATATTTTTAGTTTTGACATGTGATAGCGAAACAACGAGATCACATCAACCAAATCCAACCATTTTAAAACCGTTTTATGAGATCCATTATCAACCTTACCGACCAGCAGCTGATCCAGCTCTTTATAAACGGCGATGCCAATGCACTTGAAGATCTGATCAACAGACACAAAGACAGGATTTTTACTTCCATCGTAATCCTAGTTAAAGACAAGAATCTTGCAGAAGATATCTTCCAGGAAGTATTCATCAAAATAATCGACACCCTTCGTTCCGGAAGCTATACTGATGAAGGAAAGTTCCTTCCCTGGGCCCTGAGGATTGCACACAATCTTTGTGTGGATCATTTCAGAAAGGCGAAAAGAACTCCTGTTGTTTACAACAAGAGCGAAGAATATGACATGTTTGACAATCTCAATATCACAGAAGATGGTGCTGAAGGCAGGATCATGAAATCCCAGACCCATGAGAAGGTTCGCCAGATGCTTGATCTTCTTCCCGAAGACCAGCGCGAAGTGATTGTATTGAGACATTTCGCAAACCTCAGTTTCAAGGAGATCGCTGAAAAAACAAACTGTAGCATCAATACAGCCCTTGGCAGGATGCGCTATGGTTTGATCAACCTCAGGAAGATGATGGTTGAGCACCAGGTAGCTCTCTGATCATTCAGAATATTATCTCTTCATAGCATCCAATCCACATTGAAGCCATGCAGTATATTGTGATGGGTTGGGTGTATAACCCACAGGGGCTGTCAATAATTTTTCGTCGGGAGAAATGGCAACATACCAGGGTTGTGAAGTGGCATTGAAGTTCTCAGTTTGAAAGAGACTCCATTTTTCTCCAACAGTTTTGATGGTTGTTTTAGCCCCCGATTTGGTTGTATAGATCATTTGCTGCGATGCGGGTAGCAGCTCCTTATCATCTACATATAGCGATACAAGGATATACTTTTCCATCAGTGCCCTGACTTCTGGTTTGGTCCATACGTTCTCTTCCATTTTTCTACAGTTCACGCAAGCCCAGCCGGTGAAATCAATAAGTATGGGTTTACCCTGTTCCTTCGCCAATTTCAAAGCTTCTTCATAATCCTTCAACGGTTCTTCGCAATTCACAGGTTCCTTGTAAAGGCTGTAACAAACCGGTGGTGGGAAACCGCTAACCAAACCAATATTTGCTGCTTTTGTATTAGTAACACCTGGTGTGATGTACAGGGTGAAGGCCAGCACGGCAAACGCCAGTGTTCTTCTGCCCATTGAAATCTTTTGACCCTTGCTGTCGTGAGGGAAATGCAACCACCCCATCAGATAGGTGAAGAGACCCAGGAAAATCAGAATCCAGACTCCAAAAAATATTTCTCTTTTGATGATTGACCAATGGGCAACAAGGTCAGCATTGGATAAAAACTTGAGTGCCAGTGCAAGTTCAATGAACCCGAGGACAACCTTTACGGTATTGAGCCATGAACCGCTTTTGGGGAGTGAATTCAACCACTGCGGGAAAAGGGCAAATAGACCAAAAGGCAATCCCAGGGCTACGCCAAAACCTGCCAAACCTGCTGTCAGTGGCCACGCTCCTTCCGTTGCAGTCCCTACCAGCAGGGTTCCCAAGATCGGTCCTGTGCAGGAAAATGAAACAATCGCAAGGGTCAAAGCCATGAAGAACACACCAGCAATACCTGAACCTTGTTTTGCATTTGTAGAGTTGGCCAGATTGCCGGGAAGTGTTATTTCATAATAGCCGAAGAATGAAATGGCAAAAAAGATGAAAATGGCAAAGAAGGCAACATTCAGATAAACATTCGTGGAAATGTCATTGTAGATGGTGGGACTCACATTGCCAATCAGATGGAAGGGAATACTAAAAGAAACATAGATTAGGAAAATGAAAAGTCCGTAGATAACCGCCAGTTGTTTTCCTCTTTTTTTGTTGTCGCTGTGTTTGGTAAAATAGGACACAGTGAGAGGAACCATTGGGAAAACACAAGGTGTGAGCAATGCAAATAGCCCACCCAAAAATCCCAGAAAAAATATTTTCAAGGGCCCATTTCCGTTTTCACTGGATGCATTTGTGCCGCAGCTTTGCTGTGGTGCATTCGGGTCTATACCGGGAATCAGGATCCTGCTTGCTGATTCTATACCGCCTTCAAGTCTTGTCTGCAGTTCAGTTTCTTCCTGATAGAATTCCCCTTTGGCATCATTTCCGAAGCTGTATGCAAGCTTTACGATGAGGTTGGCAGGTACGGTTGATGCAAACCTGATCTTTGCCTGCATGCTCATACTGCTGCTGATGATGGAGAAGTTTCTTCCATCGAAGATCTGACTTTTGATCGAACTGGCGACGCTGCCAGCACTGAGCGCAAGATCTTCCACAATTAAAATACTGGAATCGGAAAGTGAAATTTGTGCCGCCTTTATTCCTTCAAAATCTGCCTCCGGAGAAAAAATTTGCCAGCCATCCGGATTGTCTGTAACGAAAGAGATTTGATATTCCTTTTCGCCTATTTTTTGGGCTGATAATTTCCAGCTGATCTTTGGCGATGATTCCTGTGCCCCTGCAAAACCCGAAATGAAGAACAACGGGAGCAAGAGGAATATGAACTTTTTCATCATGATTATTAATTATCCGCCGATGGGAATCTTGAAACTGACTTCAGAAGGTGGAAGGCAGAGTTCGTCGTCACAGACCATGAATTCAACCTTTCCATTCAGGCTGGTTTTAGCCTTGGATTTGGCATTGACAATCTGAACGAAGGTTACGGTCTTCTCGTAAAAGTTTACTTTACCACCCCAGGCTTCTTCAGTTTTGGTGATCTTCTTTCCTTGTTCTGAGGGTTTTCCTTCCAGAGTCAACAAGGGATTGGGGGTGAAACTGATGGTAGTGGGCAGCGGTCCCTCTACGCCTGCTTGTTGAGCATACATGTGGTAATTGCCCTGGATGGTAGCAGTCATCCGCACTTCATATTTTTTGTCGGATAGTTTTTTGGAGTTGTATGTCCAGCTTACCTGTTTTGCTGAACCGGATTGCGCCATTATAAGATTGGAAAAGAACAGCACTGTGAGAATACTGAAAAGAATATTTTTCATGATCTAGATTTAAGCCAATACGGTTTCTTTGATGGATTGCAGGAAGAGGGTATTGAATACCGTTCTGCCATCGGTATTGCCAAGTGCTGTAGCACAGGCCCTTTCAGGATGTGGCATCATTCCAAACACATTTCTCTCTGCATTGCAGATGCCAGCAATATTGTCTGTTGTGCCATTAGGATTCGCTTCTGCAGTGATGTTGCCATCTTTATCGCAGTAGCGGTAAATGACCTGGTCATTGCTGATAATGGAGGCAAGTGTTTTTTCGTCAGCATGAAAACGGCCTTCGCCATGAGCAATCGGAATTTTCAGGGCTTGCTTCTCCTTTCCGATGATATGAACATTCTTGCAAATGAATTGCTGGTTTGCGTTTTTGAGCAAAACGCCAGGCAAAAGCCCTGATTCACAAAGGATCTGAAAGCCATTGCATACTCCAAAAACTTTACCACCTTTCTGGGCAAAAGCAATGGTTTGTTGCATCATGGGACTGAAACGGGCAATGGCACCGCAGCGGAGATAATCACCATACGAAAAACCTCCCGGTAATACGATACAATCATCAGTTGAAAAGGCGGAGAGATCATTGTCTTTATGCCAAAGTTCAACTACTTCCTGTCCCAGATCATCCCTGAGGGCACCGATCATATCCCTGTCGCAATTGGATCCCGGAAAAACTACAACGCCAAATTTCATGGGCTTGAATTTGCTGTAAAGTTAACATCTTTCGGGGAATGGGTGGGAGTCAGTTTTAGCGGATCCATGCTGCCGCTATCAGCAAAATGATCAGGAGGTTGGGTATAAAATCCCTTTTGAAACTTCCAAAAAAAGGGGCTAACAGGATTGCGGAGGGAACCAGCAGGAGACTCACTTGATACGGAGCGTCATTCAAATGCAATATGATAATGATAATACAATTCAACCAGAGTACCATTGTTATCAGATAAGACTTCCTCACCTGCAGGACCATTTTCCCAAGTTTATCGCCAGCCTTGGTAAGACTGATAATAGGCAAAGCAAGGAAAAAAATTATGGAGATCCATTTCAGGATGCTCATCTTGGGGATACTGAAAC
>Ga0315900_10000891_pt1 | contig 48622 bp, 37 predicted proteins | sample LakEriMetagenome_FD_203521 | JGI IMG/M metagenome (GOLD analysis project Ga0315900, IMG submission 203521) | Freshwater fungal communities from buoy surface, Lake Erie, Ohio, United States - Buoy 12 MA114 | ecosystem: Environmental > Aquatic > Freshwater > Lake > Lake biofilm | place: USA: Lake... | reverse complement strand
CTGGCTTGGGAATCCGGGTGGATTTCGCGGGAAAACCGGGCTATTTGGGTCGTGCCGCGTCCGGCCGCACCCCCCAAAACATCAGGTGCTGCCAGGGAAGACGGTCGAACTCCCGTGACAATTCGAAGCCCGCGGGCTCCAGTTCGGCCCGGATCTGGGCCTTTGTCATTTTGTGGAGCGGCTTGATCGGCACGGCGGGATCCTCGCCGCGAAACTCGGCCAGCACGAGCTGCCCCCCGTCGGCCAGGCTCTCCCGCAGTCTGGCGAGCATGGCCTCGGGGTGCGAGAACTCGTGGTACACATCCACGCACAGCACCACATCGATCTCGCCGGCGGGGAGCCGCGGATCGATCGCCGTGCCGAGGACCGGCCTGATGGTGTGGAGGTTCGCGGCCACCGCCTGCTCGGCGAGCATCCGCAGCATCTCGGGCTGGATGTCGACGGCATAGACCGTGCCCCGAGGGCCGACCTGACGGGCCAACTCGAGCGTGTAGAAGCCGTTGCCACAGCCGAGATCACACACGGTCTGTCCGGGCCGTATGGCGAGCGCCTCCAGCAGCATTCGGCAGTCTTCCTCGCGCTGGCGGCTCTCACGCACGAGCCAGGGGGCACCCGTGTAGTGCATCGTCTGCGCGATCTCGCGGCCCATGTGATGGGTCTGCGCGGGCGGGATCGGCTTGGCGCGGTCGATCGCCAGATCGATCGGCACCGCGGCGGGGGCGACGACGGCCTGCCCGTGGGCGAGACGTGCCACGAGCACACCGGCGATCATCGCAAGCAAAAGATGGCTGCGCATGCCGAGCAGTGTACCCGGCTGGGCGTCAGGCGGCTGCGGCAGGGATGGCCGGCAGGCCGGCGGCATCGCAGAAGCTGGCGATCGTGATGCCGTGTCGCTCGGCGCACGAGGCGATTGCAGGCCGATCGACGAGGATCGTGCGGCCCGCCTCGATCGCGAGCACCGTGGCGCCAGCGGCGGCGAGCGATTCGAGCGTTCCGATGCCGATCGTCGGCATGTCGAACCGCAGGTCCTGCTGCGGCTTCGCGACTTTCACCACCACCATCCCGCCCGTCGGACAGAGCGATCCGGCGCGGCGGATACAGGCATCGGTGCCCTCGATCGCCTCGAGCGCGAGTGGCGCCCGGTTTTTCACGACGACCGTCTGGCCGATGTCGAGCCGGCCGAGCTCTTTCGCCAGCCGCCAGCCGAAGGCGACGTCGGCCTCCTGCCGCGTGGTGAGCGGCCGGCCGGCAAGCACGCCCTCGCCGGCGAGCAGTTCCGGTGCGAAGTCGGTGGCTGGGCAGATCGTCACGCCGCGCGAATCGAAGGCGGCGGAGATCGCCCCGAGCAGCGAGTCGTCGCGGTTGTCGCGGCGACGGCTGACGAAGTGGGGCCAGAAGGTCTTGAGTCCGACCCAGTCGGGCAGGTTTCGCACCCACGCCGCCCGGCCGAAGAGCCTGGTCTTGTGGATCTTGCCCGCCATCGTCGCGCGGCGCACGCCGTGACTACGGAAGAAGTCGATCGCCTTGCCGATCTCGGCCACGCCCACGTCGCCGTGCGCGTCAGCCAGGGGCTCCAGGGCCGCATCGGCATGGTCGCGGATCGAGAGGATCGCCGTGCGGCCGCCGTGGCGGCGGATCGCCTCGGCGACGACGACGGGATACCGGCCCCAGCCGGCGAGAATGCCGATCGTTTCACCGGCGAGCGTCAGCGAGTTCATGGTCTTCGTCTCTGTCGTATTCTCACGCGGCGCGGGACGAGGCGTCTTTCTGTTCGAGGGCTGCGACACGATTCACGAGGTCTTTGAGATCCTTGCGCATGTCGGGGAGCTTGCTCATCGTGGCGAGCTGCAGCTTGCGGTCGCGGAGGTCGATGGCCGGTTCGCCGAGCACGGTTTTGCCGGGCTCGACGTCGTTCGACACGCCCGAGCGGGCGCCCAGCACGGCCTTGTCGCCGATGTGCACATGGTCGCGGACCCCCACCTGGCCCGCCATCACCACCCAGTCGCCGGTGGTCGTGCTGCCGGCCACGCCGACCTGCGAGCAGATCATGTTGTGACGGCCGAGCCGGCAGTTGTGGGCGATCATCACGAGGTTGTCGAGCTTGGTGCCGGTGCCGATCACCGTCGGGCCGTAGGTGCCGCGGTCGATCGTCGTGCCTGCGCCGATCTCCACGTCGTCGGCGATCTCCACCCAGCCGAGCTGGGCCGAGATTCGATAGCCGTCGGCCGTGGGCTTGTAGCCGAAGCCGTAGGCCCCGAGCACGGCACCGGAATGGATGATGCAGCGGCTGCCGACCTGCGTGTTCTCGTACAGCACGGCATTCGGAAAGATCTCTGTGCCGGCGCCGATCCGCGTGCCCGCCATCAGGCATACGCCGGAGTGGATCGTGGACCCGGGGCCGATCTCGACGTCGGGCCCCACCGTGGCGAAGGCGTGAATCTCGACGTCAGCGGCGAGCCGCGCCGAGGCATCGACGGCGGCCTGCGGGCTCACGCCCGTGCGTGGCCGCTGTCGCGGTGGATGGAAGTGGAGGATCGTGGCGGTGAAGGCGGCGTGCACGTCGGCGACTTCGATCGAGGGGCGATCGAGCGGGCCGGTGCCCTCGGGCACGATCGCGGCGCCGGCGCGGCTCTTGGCGAGCAGGTGGAGCCGCTCGGCCTTGTCGACGAGCGTGACGTCGGTCGCCGAGGCCGTCTCGAGCGTCGCAGCGCCGGTGAGCGGCAGGCTGCCGTCACCCGTGAGCCTGCCCCCCACGAGGACCGCCAATTCCCCGAGTGTGATCGACATCGCAGCAACTCCCTGCAAGACAACCTGGGTTTCATCCGGCCTGCGTCGCCTGGCGCAGGCGGGCCGGGAAGGTAGGGAGTGGCGGCTGCTGCCGCAAGGCCGCCCCGGGGCCGGGACGGCGTCACGTCACGAGGCCGGGTTCGGTCTCGAGGTCGTCTTCGGTCTCGCCGGCGGTGGAGAGGGAGCGGGGAGGCCAGAAGGCGATCGCGAGCACCGCGGCCGCGGCGAGAGCCATGAACGTGGGCACGAGGAAGAGCTGCCGGTAATCGACCGTACCGTCCGTCGTGAGCCGGCTCTGCAGCGGAATGAAGAGCCATTTGGCCGCGAGGTCGCCCAGGCCCAGCACGAGCAGGTTGAACAGGCTTTGGGCGCTGCTTCGCACGTCCTTGGGGAACGCGGCATCGATGAAGATGTAGAGCGTGGCGAAGAAGAAGGCGTAGCAGATACCGTGGAGCACCTGCACGGCCACGATCACGGCCTGGCTCTGGGGAAAGAACGCGAATACGGCGAACCTCGCTGCGTGGCCGAGGATGCCGAGGATCATCGTCGTCTTCCATCCGAGCCGGGCGAGCACGGCGCCGAGCACCGCCATCGTGAGGATCTCCGCCACCTGCCCGATGCTCATCACGGGCATGATCCACTCCGGCTTGATACCGACGGACTGGCTCTTGAGGAAGTCGCCGGCCAGCACGAAGTAGCCGTTGTGGATCACGGCGTCGATGAACGTGACGATGAAGAGCACGAGCAGATAGGGATGGGCGAGGAACTTCGTCGCCTTGAGCCAGGCAAACCCGCTGTCGCCGGCCACGGCCCGCTTCGGGGGCGTATGCGGCAGAAAGAGGCTGTAGGCCGCGAGGGCCAGCGACGTGATGCCCGCCACGAAGAAAATGCTGCGGCTTGCGGCCACGGCCTCGGCGCCGGTCTTGCCCTGGAGGATGAAGTACAGCGGCCAGGCGGCGAGGATCCAGCCGATCGTGCCTCCCATCCGCACGAGCCCGAATTCCTTCTGGGCATTTTTCATGTGGGTGAAGGCGATCGAATTCGAGACCGAGATCGTGGGCACGTAGAGCAGGGCGTGCACGAGCATGAGGCTGAAGAACGTGCGGAAGTCGCGCACCCAATACATGGCGAGGATGGCCAGGCCTCCCACGAGGTGGCTCACGGCCATAAACCGCTCGGCCGCGAACGTGCGGTCGGCGAACTGGCTCGAAAAGAAGATCCCCATGATCGACGCGATGGCGAAGGCGCTCCCCACCCAGGCGATCTCGGCGCCGCTGAAGCCGAGGCCGCCATCGGCCACGCCAGCTCCCATGTAGCCCCAGATCAGGGGCAGCCACGCGCCCCAGATCGCGAACTCGAGAACCATCATGAGCCAGAGCCGAAACGTCGGCGCGGACGAGCGGTGTGTGTTCATGGGGCAGAGGATAGCAGGCAACCCCGGCTACCGCCCACGAACGTCCGCCAGGCCGCCATCCACGCCGAGCACCTGGCCGGTGATCCAGCCCTGGGCCGGATCGAGCAAAAACGCGATCGCCCGGGCCACATCCTCCGGCTCACCGAGCCGGCCGAGGGGGTGCATGCCCACCGATGCCTTCTCGGCCAGTTCGCTGGCCACGAGCCCTTTCGTGAGCGGTGTCCGCACGAGGCCCGGGGCGACGGCGTTGAAACGGATCTTCTGCTTGGCGTAGGTGGCTGCCGCCGAAAGCACGAGCCCGATGATGCCGGCCTTTGCGGCTGCGATTGCCTCGTGGTTGGCGAGCCCCACGCGCGCCGCCGCGCTCGACACGAGCACCACGGAGCCGCCGTCGGACTTCAGGAGCCGACCTGCCGCCCGCACGCAGCCGAATGCACTCGACAGATTCGCAGCCAGCGTCACCTGCCAGTCGGCGGTCGAGGTGAGATGTGCGGGCTTCAAGATCAGCGAGCCGACGCAATTCGCAATCCCGTCGAGGCCGCCGAGTTCCGCGGCGGCCGCATCAGCGCAGGCATCCACCTGATCGGGATCGGAGGCATCGACGGTGCCGCAGGGCATGCCGAGTTGATCAGCCACGGTCGCGAGTCGGCTCGGATCTCGGCCGGCGAGGAACACCTGCGCCCCGCCGTGCACGAGCTGGCGCGCAAGTGCGGAGCCGATGCCACCCGACCCGCCGATCACGAGCACGCGTTGCGTCACAGCCAGTCGCCCACTGTCTGCTCGAGCCGGGCCTCGGACGCCATCTCACGGATCTTTTCCATGGCCCGGGTTTGAATCTGCCGGATCCGTTCCTTGCACACGCCCATCTGTGAGCCAAGCTCACGGAACGTCCGCGGCGGTTTGCCGTCGAACCCGAAACGCGCCACGACGATCTTCCTTTCCCTGGGCTCTAACTCGTCCAGGAACCCAGTGAACAGCTCCTTGAGCATGCCGATCTGTTCCGCGGAGTGATACTCGGTCGTGTCAGGATCCTCGGGCCGCGACTTCAGCGCCTCGTCGTCGGTGACGAACCGCTTGCGTTGCTGGCGGCCGCGGTGCGAGATCCGGTAGAAGTGCCTTTGGATGGCGTAGGTCGCGTAGGTGCTGAATCGATTTCCGAGAGCGAAGTTGAACTTCTCGACGGCCCGCATCAGGGCCACGTTGCCCTCGCTGACGAGTTCCTCGAAGGTCCACGACGCGTCGACAAACTTCTTCGCGATCGACACGACGAGCCGAAGGTTCGACGTGATCAGGATCGCCTTCACCGTGTCGGCCTCGGTGAGCCAGCCCTCGATTTGATCGATCTGCCGGAGCGTGGCCCGTTTCTTGTCGAGGCGACCGCGGGTCGTGGCGGCGTGGAACTTCAGCCAGTTCATCCGGCGGAAGTAATACTGCTCCTCGTCCTTCGTGAGCAGCCGGGTCTGGTAGAGGCTGGCGAGATAGGGGGTGAGGCCTTCGCCGCGGGTGGCGGGCTCACGATCGTGAGTCTCGAGCGGAACGGCCGCGTCGGCCGGGGGCGTGGAGGCGAGGGCCTCGGCGTCGGCCTTGAGGAACTGCCGGCAGGGAATGTATTCGATCAATCGATCGAAGAGTTGCGCCCGGCGGGCCTTGAGGGCTTCCCGCTGGGAGAGGAGAGCCTCCCGCTGGGCGGGGTCGGCAGCGGCCGTCCGGCGGGGCGGGGCCGATCGCAAGGCGGCGGCGGAGCCGCGGGCTTTCTTGAACGAAGCAGCCTTTTTGGCGAGGGCGATCACGGTGGTCCTCCTGGCAGCCAGCCGACGAGTCGTCTGTGTGTCTGCCAGGAGAACCGCAGGGTTCGATCCAGATTAACGGGCGATGTCGGCCACCACTGAATTCCGAGCCACGGCCCGCCGGCGGCGCCGCCAGCCCACGGCCAGGACGCCCGCCGCACCCAGCCCGGCGAGGACGACGCTCGAGGGCTCCGGGACGGCCGTGAGCGCCACGCCCATGTCGACATGACCATCGCCGTAAATAAAGTTGTCGAAAGTCTGGCCAAAAAAGACGTAGGGCGCGAGGGGCTCTGCGGGATACGACTGGCCGACACCGAACACCCCAAAGCTGAATGTGCCCGTGCCACTGACCTCGCCGCCACCGAGACTGCTCGACAGCGTTGCAGATGCAAGAAACGTGACCTGATACAGACCGGGCGTTGTGAAGCCGTAGTTGAAGTGGCTGTGGCCTCCGGCAGCGATCGTCACGGAATTTCCGAGCCCGAATCCGGAGGCGCTCGTGATGAGCGGCGTAAGGCTGCCAAACTGATTGAAATCCCACACCGAGAAGACGCCACCACTGGGTGCCGAAAGGCTTTGGAACGCGAGCGTGATGGGGCCGGTGATGTCTGCCGACGTTATTTCTTCGGCACCGATTCCCAGAAAAAGCACTCCAGGGGTCGAGTTCTTCGGTAGCACCCAGAGGTTCGATCCGGAAGATGTTCCGGTGAAGTCCCACTGGGCACCGGCGGGACGGTTCGTTCTGGCAGAGCTCACGACTGGGAGCAGCGCACCCCCCGCGGGAGCTTCGTTGATCGACTCTCCAGCCGAATTAAACATATCACTGAACACGCCTTCGGCATGAAGATGCGGCTCCAGTTCATACGCAGAGGCATGGGCGACGCGGACGTCACACTTCGCGAGCATCACCAAAAAAACGAGGGCCTGAACCAGCGTCAAGGCGGGCCAATTGGCTTTCGGTAGCATGCGGCAGATCATGGGGTTGGTTTTTTCAGAGGGACGGGGGCTTGGGGAAATTGAGGTTCTGCTGAACCCACGCGTCGATCTGCGTGAGATCCAAAAAGTCGACGTGACCATCGGCGAACAGGTAGTTCGAGCCGGAGCCATGACGATCCGCCTGCAAATCAAGCTGGATTCGACTCCAGGTGCGGGCAACGCGATTGGGGCGGGACATCGGGTCCTTGAACCATTCCGCGCCATGGGTGTGATCCGCATGGGAAGTCCCGACGCTGTCGGATGTTTCGAAGGCCACGAACGTCTTTGAACGTTCCGGCATTTTGTTCATGTTCGTGATTGCGCCGGCATCGCCGCGAATGCACACATACGAGTTGATGATGTAGCTCGTCAGCTTGTTCGTCAGCCGTGCTGATCCATTTGGATCGGCAGGACAGATGCGAATCGCATCGACGTCTTCCATGAATGGCCCGATGGTGTAGATCCAAGCCTGCTGCTCTTGGCCATGCGCCAAATCGTGGCTTGAGAGAGGCATGTTGCCGCGATGCGCCTCGGCATACTGAATGATCGCCAAACCGACCTGCCGCATGTTGCTCGCGCACTGGGTGCGGCGGGCGGCAGCCCGGGCGGATTGGACCGCGGGCAGCAGGAGGCCGATCAGGGTGGCGATGATCGCGATCACGACGAGCAGTTCCACGAGCGTGAAGGCTCGAGTGCGAACGCATGCCGCCGATTCGCACTCTGTTGTCACTTGCAACATTATTGCATTTATACGCTGGGCTGCGAACGCGTCAAGAGGGTGGTGGCCAGAGATCCGCAGCGGGCCGTGGCGTGGCGAACTCCGTCGGAACGACGGCGGTAGGTCGAGCACCTACCTCAAACCACGAGGGCGAACGCGTGAAGAATTGATCCACGAGGCTCGAACAGCCTCCGAAGCACAGCCCTTATGGGAGGCTCCGCACCGGGATCAAGACGCGCTCACGAGCAGTTCCTGAATCACACCGTTGATTGCCGGCGTCGTCGCCGGGGTTTCTGCATCAACGTTGCATGTAGGGTAGGCGGCAACCCAAGGGGCGTCAAGCGTTGGGCACGCGAAATCGGAAACCCCGGGGAAACCCCGGAAAACCCCAGCCTGGAGGCCGACTACCCGCCGAAAGCGTGCCTTTTTCCGGCCTTACGTCGTCGAAAGCAGCTCGACGTCGAAGACGAGCGTGGAGTTGGGCGGGATGTTCGGCCTGCCTGCCGCACCGTAGGCCAGGTTCGCCGGGATGACCAGCTGCCGGCGGCCGCCAACTCGCATCGATGCCAGGCCCTCCGTCCAGCCGGCGATGACCCCATTGAGTTGGAACGACGTGTTGTTGTTGCCGTCGAACCGCGTGCCGTCGAGCAGCCAGCCTTCGTAGTTGACCCGCACCGTTGCCGTGTTCGACGTCGGCCGCGCCCCCGTGCCGACCGTCAGGTCGCGGTATTCCAGGCCGCTCGCGGTCGTGATCGTGGTCAGATTCGGGCGGGCTGTGTCGCCCGCCAGCGTGCCGCGAACATTGAGGGAAGCCGCGGTCATATCGCGCTGGAGCGTCACGCCGCCGCCGGTGGCCGCATCAACCACCGTGAACCGCCGCCAGGCTTCGGCGTTGCGAGCCGTCTGGGCCGCGATGACCGCGTTCGCTCTGCCATCGCCATCGGTATCGACGGACGCGACCGAGACCGGCGCGTTGCGGCTGGCCAGATCGCCGAACGCGGCAAACGTGGCGAGTTTCGCGTTGGCTGCCGTCGCGACCGTGCCATCAAACACCTCGACAATCGACGTGCCGCCGCGGCCCTGCGCCACGATGATGTCGGGGATCGAATCCTTGTTCAGGCGGGCCGTGGTCACGGCATAACTGCCCGTGAACGTCTTCGTGAACGGACTGATCGTATCGAGCACCGGCACCGTGGCCGCCGAGGCGTCGCGGATTTGGATCGTCGGCGCGAGGCCGCGGGGACTGGTGACGACGATTTCCCCCTTGCCGTCGAGCTTCGTGGCATCGACGACCTTGCCTTGGTCAAAGGTGCCAAAATCCGCAATCGTGAGCGAAACGCCCGCCGTGCCGCCGGCGAACGGCGTGAACGAGCGGAGGAACGTCAACGGCGTGGCGGCCGTGGGCGTCGACTCATAGAGCTTCACCTCGCCGTTGCCGACGGCCGGTGCCGCGATAATGTCGGCCAGGCGGTCACCGGTGAAGTCGCCCGCCGCCAGCACGAGACCGTGGCGATAGTCGGCGCCGAAGGGCTGGAGCGAGTAGCGGTCGTCGCGGACGAGCGTCACGCTGCCGTCGGCGGCCACCTTCTGGCTGAAGACTCTGATCTCGGCGACATGGCCGCGATTGGTGCCGGCGATCAGCTCATGCTTCCCGTCGCCGTCGAGATCACCGAGCACCGCCTGCACGCCCGTCTTGAGCTTCGTGTCGAAGACAAGCTGCTCGGCCAGGGTGGCGCCCGTGGTCGGATCGACGAGCTTCACGACAGGCGTGCTCGTCGGGCCGGCTCCCTCAGTCACCGCGATTGACCGCGGGACGAAGGTATTCGTGTCGGTGTCGGTCTTGTCGGTGCCGCCGAACGAGACGGTCGCCGCCGATGCAAGCGGGCCCGTGGCCGTCGGACTCACGGTGGAGAGGATCGTGAACGTGGCCTTCGCACCCGCAGGCAGCGTGACGTCGGTCTTGATCGGCCCTGCGCCGACCAGCGGACCTGTGCCGCCCCCCGTATAGGCGGCGGTCCACGTGGCCTGCGTGATTGCCGGGGAGAGCGCGGAGGAGAGGGCGGCCTTCGTCGCGGTGGCGTCGCCTCTGTTCTCCAGCGTGAGCGTGTAGGCGACCTGCGAAGCCGGCAGGTAAAAGTTCAGCCCGTCGCTCAGCGTGATGCCCAGGTCGGCGGCCATGAGGGCCCGCTGCTCGAGCGATTCGTGGCCCTGGATCCCCAGGCCGAGCGTCTCCCACCGCCCGCCACGCAGCCGGCGGCTGCGGTCGCGCAGCCCCCGCGACTGGGCCTTGCGCCGCCGAAACAGGGTCTTCAACGTCATGATCACTGCCGTCCGGGGGAGATGGGGATCTGTGGGGATACTACGTCGCAGGGGGCCCGAACGGTTCGCGGGGGCCGCAAACTCGGCTCATTTTTTGCATTTTCCCCTGTTTCGGCTGCGCGTTCAACGATTCTCATGCCCCCTGACGGTCGTGCCGAAGAAACAGGTCGTATGGATTGTTCCAAGCTGCTGCCGATCGCCTGCCTGCTCGTGGCCGTTGCCGGGGTTCCGGGACGAGCCGCCGGGCAGTCTCCGCAGCCGGCAGACGCCCGCCGCTACGTCATCGCCGAAGCGCTGTTTCTGCAGCGGAACAATGCCACCCGCGAGCAGGCCCTCGTGGTGAATGCCACCAACACCAACCTGCCGGTCGTCACGGCCAACGGCCTCGTTTCGGAGATCGGCACCGGCGCCCGGCTGCTCTACGGCGACTACGGCCGCGACGGGCTCGGCTGGGAGGTGGGCTACACCGGCGTCTACGGCATGGACGTGAATCGCTGGTTCGAGAGCGATGCCGACATCCTGCAGGCTGGCGGCCAGCCCGGGTTCGCAGAAGCCACCGGCCTCATCGACGGCGGGCGGGCCGACGTGTCGTATCGCTCGCAGATCAATTCGCTCGAAGCCAACACGGTCTTCCATTCATTCGACGGCGGCCGCGATCGCGGGTCGCCCTATCCGTGGCAGCGCAGCCCCGGCTATGACGGCGGTCATGTCGACTGGCTCCTCGGCGTGCGCTGGGCCGGCCTCGAGGAAGCGGCCCAGATGGCGATCACGCCCGGCGGCTATCCGCAGGCCAACACCTACGACGTGCAGACGAGCTCCAACCTGTTCGCGGCGCAGGTCGGCACCCGCGGCCGCTGGGCCTGGCACAACTGGGCCTTCGAAGGCTGGATGAAGATCGGCATCGCCGGCAGCGTGCTCTCGCAGTCGCAGTCGATGTTCGACCAGCTCACGCCCGGGGATCCGTTCCGTTCGCCACGGTCGAGCGACGACCTTGGCATGGGCATGATCGCCGACATGAACGCGTCGCTGATCTACCGGCTCACCGACACCTGGGGTCTGCGGCTCGGCTACAACCTGTTCTGGCTCACAGGCGTGGCCCTCGCCCCCGACTCCTGGGATCTCACGACGAACACCGGCGCCGACGCGGGCACGGAGATCCGCAGCACCGGCAGCGTGTATCTCAACGGTGCCAACGTCGGCCTCGAGGCCCGCTGGTAGGCCCGTTGCTCCGCCCCCCGTAGGCCCGTTGCTCCGCAACGGGCAGCCCGTCACGGAGTGACGGGCCTACTACGAAATGACGAGCCCACTACGCCTCGTCTTCGACCACCGTGTCGTCGGCGCCGTCATCTTCACCGCCGGCAATCACCCACGCCGGGAAGGGATCGTCGAACGTCAGCCATTCCTCCGGCCCTGCCGCCAGCTCGGCGTCGGTGAGGCAGCAGGCGTCGAGCTCGGCGAGCACGCGATTCCCCAGCTTCGCCCCGATGACCACGAGTTCCTGACGCCGGTCGCCCCACGGCTCCTCCCACATGGCCTCGATCTCGTCGGGGTCGAGTTCATCGGGCCATTCATCCTGCGACGCGCTGGCCAGCCAGAGTCCGCCTGGCTGCAGGCTCGACACGACGCCCGCGCTCGACCAGATGCCGGCGTAATCGGGCCGCGTGGCCAGCCAGACGAAGCCCTTGGAGCGGATCACGCCCTTGAAGGCAGGGCCGGTGATCAGGTTCCAGAACCGTTGCGGATGCAGGGGCCGACGCGCCCGGAACACCTGGCTCGAGATCCCATACTCCTCGGTCTCAGGCACGTGTTCGCCGGGGGCCTCGGCCAGCCAGCCCGGATGATCCGCGGCCTGCGCCATGTCGAATCGGCGGGTGTCGAGCAGTTCTGCGATCGGCACCTCACCGCGGGCGGCCCGCACGAAGAACGCCCGCGGATTGATCTTCCGGAGCACGGCCTCGAGGAAGCCGAGTTCCTCGGCAGTGACGAGATCGGTCTTATTGATCACGATCACGTTGGCGAACTCCACCTGATCGACGAGCAGCTGCACGATGTCGCGGGCGTCGTTTTCATCGAGCCCGACGCCACGGTCACGGAGCTCGTCGCGGGAGCAGTAGTCGGTGAGGAAGTTCTTGGCATCGACCACGGTGACAAGCGTGTCGAGCCGGGCCAGATCCGAGAGGCTCTGCCCCTGTTCGTCGGCGAAGGTGAAGGTCTCGGCGACGGGCAACGGCTCCGAAATGCCGGTGCTCTCCACCAGCAGGTAGTCGAACCGCCCCTCGCGGGCGAGGTGTGCCACCTCCTTGAGGAGATCCTCGCGGAGCGTGCAGCAGATGCAGCCGTTGGAAAACTCGACCAGCTTCTCCTCGGTGCGGCTGAGGCGGCTCGCGGCGGGAGTGGCCAGCGGATTGGCCACGAGCTGGGCGTCGATGTTCACCTCGCTCATGTCGTTGACGATCACGGCCACACGCAGCCCCTCGCGGTTGGCCAGCACATGGTTGAGGAGCGTGGTCTTGCCGGCCCCGAGGAAGCCGGAAAGGACGGTCACGGGGAGGCGGGCATCGACGGGGCTGCGGGGGGCTGACATGGGGCAATCTCCGGGGGAATGCGGACGATACCGTTGTTGCAAACCTATTGCAAGTAGCTGGTTGCCGCCGACCGCGTACGATCCGTGCGACCCCGTGGAGTGATCCCATGCCCCGCCATCTCGTGCTCGTGCTCGGTGACCAGCTCGACCGCTCGGGCGCGGCGTTCGACGGCTTCGACCGGAAGCGGGATCGCGTCTGGATGGCCGAGGTGGCCGAGGAGTCGACGCACGTCTGGACACACAAGGCCCGAATCGCGGTGTTTCTGGCCGCGATGCGGCACTTTCGCGACACGCTCCGCGGCGAAGGGATCGACGTCGAGTACACGGAGCTGGCGGCAAAGCCGCAGTCCAAGGAGCCGGGCACTCTGGCGGCGGCGCTCACTGCCAGCCTCGCCGCGCTGCGGAAGGCGAAGCACGGGCCGGAGAAGCTGATCGTCGTCGAGCCGGGCGAGTGGCGGGTGCAGGAGGCGATCAAGGCCGCGGCCGCGGCTGCAGGCGTGCCGCTCGAGATCCGCGCCGACCGCCACTTCTTCGCCTCCCGCGCCGACTTCGCGGCCCACGCCCAGGGCCGCAAGCAGCTCCGGCTCGAATACTTCTACCGGCCGCTTCGGGAAAAGTTCGGCGTGCTGATGGACGACGGCGAGCCCGCCGGCGGCCAGTGGAATTACGACGCCGAGAACCGCGGCGCCTTCGGGAAGGCCGGGCCGGGCGCGCTGCCGGCGCCGATGAGGTTTTCGCCCGACGCGACCACCCGCGGAGTGATCGACCTCGTGAACCGGCGGTTCGCGAGCCATCCCGGCGAACTGGCCGACTTCGACTGGCCCGTGACGCCCGCCGACGCGCGGGCCGCGCTCGACGACTTTCTCACCCATCGCCTGGCGAACTTCGGCCGCTATCAAGATGCGATCTGGACGGGCGAACCGTGGCTCTACCACTCCCGGCTCTCGCAGGCGATGAACATGAAGCTGCTCGACCCGCGCGACGTGATCGCGGGGGCCGAGCGGGCGTGGCGTGCGGGGCAGGCGCCGCTGGAGGCGACGGAGGGCTTCATCCGGCAGGTGATCGGCTGGCGGGAGTACGTCCGCGGCATCTATTGGCATTTCATGCCGGAGTATCTCGACCGCAACGCGCTCGGCGCCGAGCAGCCGCTACCGGCCTTCTACTGGACCGCGGCCACGGAGATGAACTGCCTCAAGGACGCGCTCGGCCAGACGCTTCGCTACGGCTATGCCCACCACATCCAGCGGCTGATGGTGACGGGGCTGTTCGCGATGCTGCTTGGTGTGAAGCCCCAGGACGTGCATCGCTGGTACCTGGCCGTCTACATCGATGCGGTGGAGTGGGTCGAGCTGCCCAACACGCTCGGCATGAGCCAGTTCGGTGACGGCGGCGTCATGGCGTCGAAGCCCTACTGTGCGACCGGAGCCTACATCGACCGCATGAGCAATGCCTGCAAGGGCTGCCGCTACGATCCAAAGCGGGCGAGCGGCCCCGAGGCCTGCCCGTTCACGACGCTGTATTGGGACTTCCTCGCGCGGCACGAGAAGCTGCTGGCGAAGAACCAGCGGATGACGATGCAGCTCAAGAATCTCGGCCGCAAGGATGCGGGTGAGCTACGCACGATCCGCCGCGCGGCGGATGCGTTGCGCGAGGGGCTGTAGGGCCGTTACTCCGCGGGCTCTGCTACGGCGTCGGCAGGAGCTCGATCGGCGCGGCGGGCGTGGGCTGCGGTCCGCTCGGCACGAGCACGCTCTTCGTGCCGTCGGCCGCCGGGGCGTCGTCGAGTGTCCACGCGCCGGTGGGCGTCGCGGTCTTCGTTGCCGGCGCCGTGCCGGCTGCCTGCTGCACACCGCTGGCGGCGGCAGGCTGCGGGGCGGGCTTCGCGGCGGTCTGCGGCGCAGCCGGGCGGGGCGACGGTGCGGCGACCGCTCGCGGCGTGGCCGGACTGGCGGGAGTCCGCACGATGGCCGGTCGGCGGGGCGGCACGGGTGTGGCGGGCAGCGTGAGCGTGGAACCTGGGGGCAGGATGCGGGCCAGCCGGCGGGCGGCGATCCGGTCGCGGGGCAGGGCCGAGGCGGTGTCGGGCAGCGAGACGAGCATCGCGGTAGCCACCGCGAGGAGTCCACGAATCGCGAATCGGGCGGTCGGGCCGGGCAGCATGGGGCATCTCCCTGGAGAAAGTGGTCGCCGCATTATCGCCGCCCTCCCTGAAATTCGCGAGAGGTTTCTCGCGGCCGTGAAAGACCGTGTCTGGCCTGCGGTTTCGATTGCCGCCGGCCGGCCGTTTGCCCTACAGTGGCGCAGGCCGCCGGTTTTATCCGCTGATCTTCCCTGGATTGCCAGATGACGTCCTACAACCTCACCCACCTCCGCCAGCTCGAGGCCGAGAGCATCCACATCATCCGCGAGGTGGCGGCCGAGTTCGAAAACCCGGTGATGCTCTATTCCATCGGGAAAGACTCGGCGGTGATGGTGCGGCTCGCGGAAAAGGCCTTCTATCCCGCAAAACCCCCGTTCCCGCTGATGCACATCGACACGACGTGGAAGTTTCGCGAGATGTACGACCTCCGCGACAACTACGTCGCGAAGGAGCTGGGCTTCAAGCTGCTCGTGCATACGAACGAAGAGGGCCGCGCCCAGGGCATCAATCCGATTACGCACGGCAGCAAGGTGCACACCGATGTGATGAAGACGCAGGCCCTGCGGCAGGCGCTCGACAAGTACCGGTTCGACGCCGCCTTCGGCGGGGCCCGCCGCGACGAGGAGAAGAGCCGAGCCAAGGAGCGGGTGTTTTCGTTTCGCGATGAGTTCCACCGCTGGGATCCGAAGAACCAGCGGCCCGAACTCTGGAACCTCTACAACACGAAGGTGCAGAAGAACGAGAGCATCCGCGTCTTCCCGCTCTCCAACTGGACCGAGCTCGATGTGTGGCAGTACATCCACCTCGAGAAGATTCCGATCGTGCCACTCTACTTCGCCAAGGAGCGGCCGATCGTGTGGCGGGACGGCGTGATGATCATGGTCGATGACGACCGGCTGCCGCTGAAGCCGGGCGAGAAGCCCGAGATGCGGCGGGTGCGTTTTCGCACGCTCGGCTGCTATCCGCTCTCCGGCGCGGTCGATTCGAATGCCACCACGCTCCCCGAGATCATCCAGGAGATGCTCCTGACGACGTTCTCCGAGCGGCAGGGCCGGCTCATCGATTCCGACGAGGCCGGCTCGATGGAGAAGAAGAAAAAAGAGGGTTATTTCTAGTCCATGTCACATCAATCAGCGCTGATCGCCACCGACATCGACGAATACCTCGCTCAGCACGAGCGGAAGGAGCTGTTGCGGTTCATCACCTGCGGCAGCGTCGATGACGGGAAGAGCACGCTCATCGGCCGGCTCTTCTACGAGTCGAAGATGATCTACGAGGATCAGTTGGCGGCGATCGCGAAGGATTCGTCGCGGTATGGCACGACCGGCGGCGAGGTCGACCTGGCCCTCTTCACCGACGGCCTGGAGGACGAGCGGCAGCAGGGGATCACGATCGACGTCGCCTACCGCTACTTCTCGACTGACAAGCGGAAGTTCATCATCGCCGACACGCCCGGCCACGAGCAGTACACGCGGAACATGGCCACGGGGGCCTCGACGGCCGACCTCGCCATCATCCTCATCGACGCCCGCCACGGCGTGCTCCCGCAGACGAAGCGGCACTCGTTCATCGTGTCGCTACTCGGCATCAAGCACATCGTCGTGGCCGTCAACAAGATGGACATCGTGGGCTACGACCAGGCGGTGTTCGAGCGGATCCGGGCCGACTACACCGACTTTGCCTCGCGGCTCGAACTGCCCGACGTCCACTTCATGCCGATCTCGGCGCTCAAGGGCGACAACGTCGTGGCCCACAGCCCGAACATGCCGTGGTACACCGGCTCGCCGCTGATGCCGCTGTTGGAGACGGTCTACATCGGCTCCGACCGCAACATGGAAGACTTCCGGTTCCCGGTGCAGCTCGTGCTCCGGCCCAACCTCGACTTCCGCGGCTTCGCCGGCACGGTCGCCAGCGGCATCATCCGCACGGGCGACGAGGTGATGTCGCTGCCGTCGCGGAAGAAGAGCCGCGTGAAGAGCATTGTGACGTTCGACGGTGAGCTGTTGGAAGCCTTCGCACCCCAGTCGGTCACGCTCACGCTTGAAGACGAGATCGATTCCAGCCGCGGCGACATGCTCGTGCGGCCTGGCAACGTGCCAAAGGTCGATCACAAGTTCGATGCGATGGTCGTGTGGATGGCCGAGGAGCCGCTCGTTCCCGGCAAACAGTATCTCTTCAAGCAGACGAGCAAGGTCGTGCCCGGCGCGGTCAGCTCACTCCGCTATCGCGTCGATATCAACACGCTCCACCGCCAGCCAGCACCCACGCTCGCCCTCAACGAGATCGGCCGCTGCGGCATCACGCTCACCATTCCGATCGCCTACGACGCCTATCGCCGCAACCGGGCCACTGGCGGGTTCATCATGATCGACCGGCTCACCAACGCGACGGTGGCCGCGGGCATGATCCTCGACCGCGAACCGGAAGACGGGAGCAAGGCCCACTGGGACGACGAGCCCGCGGCCGAGCACATGCAGGCGGTCGCCAGCGGCGTGAGCGACGAGGAGCGGGCGGCCCGGTTCGGCCAGCAACCGGCGACCGTGCTCTTCACCGGGCTTACGGGCTCTGGCAAGACGACGCTTGCCCGGGCCGTCGAGCGGCGGCTCTTTGACATGGGACGGGCGGTGACCGTGCTCGACGGTCAATCGCTGCGGCTTGGCATCAGCCGCGACCTGGGCTTCTCGGCCGAAGAGCGGAGCGAGAATCTTCGCCGTGGCGTCGAAGTGGCGCGGATCCTCAACCAGGCCGGGCTCGTCTGCCTCGCGGCCTTCGTGGCCCCCGACGACGCCGTGCGGCGGAAGGCGGCGGAGCGGGTGGGCCCCGGTCGGTTCCTCGTGATCCACCTGGCGGCACCCGTCGAGGCCTGCCGGAAGCGCGACACCGACGGCACGTATGCCCGGGCCGATGCAGGTGAGATCACGAACTTCCCCGGCGTGTCGGCCGAGTACGACGCGCCGTCCGAGCCGGATCTCGTGCTGCCGACACACGAGTGGCCGGTGGGCAAGTGCGTCGATGCCGTCGTCGCCCTGCTCGAGGCTCGCGGGATCGTGTGAGATCCCCCATGCTTGCGCATGGCGGCTTCTATAGGGCGGGTTTTCGTTCGGCGTCAGGCCACGCGGTGCTGGACGGCCGCCGCATCCGCTCCCACGAGTCGGCAGCCGCGGGCGGCGACCACCTCGCCGTACACGGCGATGATCGACGAGAACGCAGCCTCGACGCCGAGTTCCATGGCGCGGCGGCGGGCGGCGCGGCCCAGTGACGCCCGGAGCCAGCGATCGGACGCGAGCTGGCGGAGCGTCGCGGTGAGTGTCGCGCCGTCGGCGGCATCGTTGAGCAGGATGGCGTCGTCGGGCGTGAGCAACTCGCTCGCGCCGTTGGCGCGGGTCGTCACCACGGGCAGGCCGCTGGCGAGCGACTCGAGCGTGGCGAGGCTGCAGGCGTCGTAGAACGAGGGCTGCACGGCGATGTCGGCCGCGGCGTAGCAGGCCGCCATGTCCGACACGCAGCCGAGTTCGACGATCGCAGTCTCGGGGCTGGGTGGCGACGCGGCGCGGCCGCCGCCGCACAGGAGCAGCTTGAGCGGAAGGCCTTCCCGCCGCAGGGCGAGCACCGCGCGGACGAGCACCGGGATGCCCTTGAGCCGCTGGTTGTGGGCCACGCCGATCACGACGACATCGTCCGGGGCGAAGCCGTAGCGGCGGCGGAGGGCGGCGCCGGCGTCGCGGTGCCTCGCCGGATTGAACCGCTCGGCATCGACGCCGTTGGGCACGAGCCGGATGCGGCCGGGCGAGACGCCGTGCAGCGTGGTCAGGTCGGCGGCGCCGCGGTGCGACAGCGCGATGCAGAGCGACTCAGCCGCGCCGAACTGCATGGCTGCCCGCGCCGCGATCCGGCGGCGGCGGACCGCCGACTGCATGACGCGCCGGATGGGCCGATACCAGGCGGGCTGGGCAAGGTCGGCCGCCTGCTGGCAGGCCAGCGGCGAGCCGACGTGCGAGTGGAAGATGTCGCAGCCGACGGCCACGCCCATGTCGTGGGTCACGTCGGGGGCGATCGCGGCGATCGAGATGCGTGCCTCGTGCACGAATGCGGCCCAGGAGCGGGTCGGCGGCAGCTGGTGAAACGTGACCGGCAGTAGCTGCTCGCGCGGCCCGTAGGTGCGTCCGATCACGTGGACATCGCAGCCGCGGGCAGCGAGCCAGTCGGCGAGATCGCGACTGTATGTCTCCGCACCTCCGCGGCCGTCGAAGCGATCGACGAGCAGGGCGATCCGTGGCGGCCGGACAGTTCCGGTGGAGTGTCGGAGCGAGTAGCGCAGCATGCAGATGGTTTCGGAGCGGGCCCCGCCCCGGCTCCATCCGGAGTGGCCGGGGCCGCCGCGGTCCACGCGGCGCAACCGCCCACGTTGTGTGTGCTACCCATTCCGCCACTGCCCTGGGAAGGCTGCGCGGCTCGCGAAAACCTTTCCTTCCCGACTGCATCGCGGTCCCGTCGACCGCCGATCCTGTGCTGCAGGGAATTCTGAGCCGACGTGAACCGTAGTCTGACCCGAGGTGGTTGTTTCGTGCGGCGACTGCTGGCCCTCACCGAAGACGCCGATTTCGTCTGCTACCGCTACCGGCTGGCCGCCTTTGAGCCCGCGTTGGCGGCGGCGAGCTGGAACCTGGAACTCTGGCCGCGGCGACGGGGCCTGCACGACTTCGCCGCCATGCTGCGGGCGATCCGGGCCGTCGATGCAGTCGTCGTGCAGCGGCGGCTGTTCAGCGCTGCGAAGGCCTGGCTCATCCGCCGCGCCGCCCGCGTGCTCATCTTCGACTTCGACGACGCCATCTACTCTCGCGACAGCAACGCATCTCGTGCCGCGGCCGACCCGGTGCGGCTGGCACGGTTTCGGCGGATGGTTCGTCTCGCCGATGGCTGCCTGGCCGGCTCCGAGTATCTCCGCCGCACCGCCGATGCCCGTGGCGGCCGTCCGCCTGCGCACCTGGTGCCCACCTGTGTCGATCCGACCCGTTATCGGCTCGCCGCGCACGAACGGTCGGCCGGCGCTGCCGAGCTCGTCTGGATCGGCAGTCCGAGCACGGCAGGGTCGCTCGCCGATGCCCGGCCCTGCATCGCGGCAGCGGCGGCGGCCGCCCCAGGGCTCCGGCTGCATGTCATCTGCGACGCACGTGATCGCGACTGCGGCCTGCCAGCGCGGCATTCAGCCTGGTCGGCAGCGAGCGAGACCGACGACCTCGCCCGTGCCGACATCGGCATCGCCTGGCTGCCCGTTCATCCCTGGAGCGCGGGCAAGTGCGGCCTCAAGGTGCTGCAATACATGGCCGCCGGCCTCCCGGTCGTGGCCAACTCGATCGGCATCCATCGCCACCTGATCGACCATGGCACGACCGGCTTCCTGGCCGACACGCCGGCCGAGTGGCGGCGGGCGATCGCGACGCTCGCTGCCGACCCCGAGCTGCGGCGCAGGATGGGCTGCGCGGCACGGCTGCGGCTCGAGCGGCACTGGAGCGTGCAGGGCTGGGGGCCGCGGCTCGTCGCGATCCTCGACCGCGTGGCCGGCGGTCGCACGAGCGATATCCAGCGGAGCGCGGCCGCATGAACGTCGCACGCGCCGAGCCGGGCACGCGGCAGTGGGCCGAGCTCGCCGCGCCGCATCTGGCCCGCTACCTCTTTGCCGCGGAGCAGGTCGGCGGCCGCCGCGTGCTCGATCTCGGCTCCGGGGCTGGCTACGGCGCCGCGGTGCTCCGGAAAGCCGGGGCGGCCGCCGTGCTCGGCGTAGATGCCGATGCCGCCGCCGTCGCGCGGGCACTGGCGAGGCATGGCTGTGCGGGCGTGTCGTTCATCGTTGGCGATTGCCAGGAGCTTGCCGATGTGGCCGGCGGCTGGGATGTGATCTCGTGCTTCGAGGCGATCGAGCACGTGCCGCGGCCCGAGGCACTCGTGGCCGCCGCTGCTTGCCGGCTGGCTGGCGACGGCATTTTCCTCGTATCGACACCCGACCGGGCGGCCACGCCGCCTTTCGTCGCCGGCCGGCCACGCAATCGGTTTCACAAGCACGAGTGGTACCGCGACGAGTTCGCCGCCCTCCTGCGGCGGCACTTTCTCGACGTGGAAATCCGCGTGCAGGTGGAGACGACCGCGGCGCAGGCGCGGCGCGATGCTGTGGAGGCATTGCGGGCGGGAATGATGGCGAGCAATCCGCTCTTTGTCTGGGCGTGGCGAAAGTGGCCGCTCGCACGGCGCGACGCGCGGGGCTGGGCACGGCTCGCCGGCCTCGCCGCTCCAGGCCTCGCCGACTTTCCGATCGTGCCGGCTGCTCTTGCCGATGTGTATGGAGCGGCGTGGTTCACCGTCGCCATCTGCCGGCAGCCGATCGGTGGGGAGGCGGTGTGATGGGCATGCTGACGCGGACACCCGTGGGGCGGATGTGGGATGAGTGGCGGCACCGTGGGCACCAGGCGGGCAACGACGCCGAAGACTTCCTGCTCGTGACGTGGGACTCCTGCCGCTACGACGTCTACACCGCGGCCCACACGCCCGTGCTCGATCGCTACGGCGTCGCGCAGCGGGCCTGGGCGATGGCCACCTACACGCTGCCGGCGCATCAGGCCATGTTCAACGGCTTCCTGCCGCACGTGTTCGAGCCGCTGCCGCTCTACAACCGCTACGTGCAGCAGCTGTGGCGGATCTCACACCGCAATCTCGCCGTGCAGCCGCTGGTGACGTTTCCGGAGGTCACGGTCAGCATCGTCGACGGACTCCGTCGTCGCGGTTATGCCACGGTAGGCGCCGCGGCGATGGACTGGTTCGAAAAGCCGAGCCCGCTTCAGGACGGCTTCGAGTGGTTTCGGGTGACGGGCACGGCGGCCCGCGAGCAGGTGCGGATCGTCTGCGACCAAGTGGGGCGGCGTGCCCGCCACCGGCCGTGCTTCGCGTTCATCAATTTCGGCGAGACGCACAGTCCGTTTCGCCACGAGGAGATGCCACCGCTCGCAGCGGATCCCGTCGCCGATCGCATGAGTCTCGGCCGGCTCTTCAAGACGGGAGGCATGCCCGATGCGGCCGGCACGCTCGACCGTGAGCTCTGGGAACGCCAGAAGCAGTGCGCCGAGTATCTCGATCGTCGCATGGCTGATCTCCTGGCCTGCTTCATCGCTCGCGGCCGCCCGACGACGGTGGTGGTGACGGCCGATCATGGCGAGTGCCTCGGCGAACAGGGTCTCTTCGGCCATGCCTTCCATCACGAGAAGGTGATGCAGGTGCCGCTGCTCATCTTCCGGCTGAACGCCCCGCCGCACGCGCCCCCCTCGTAGGCCCGTTGCGGAGTGACGGGCCTCCGGTGGGGCGTTTGCAGGCGTGTGCTCCTGCGGGCATGATGCGGGGCGGTAAGCGTTGTTCATGTCGGCGACGCTCGAGGTGAGGCCGTGGTTCGATAGCTTCGTGAAGCTGGCCGCGAAATAGCCGCGAAAGAGGAAATGGCATTGGACGAATTCGTTGAGCCGCTTGGGATGCGGGTGCTGATCCGCAAGGACGAGAGCCGGCACAAGACACGGGGCGGCATCGTGCTGCCCGATCAGGCCGAGATCCCCACGATCACCGGCCGTGTGGTCGAGGTGAGCCTGCAGGTCGAGCGGGACGCCGACTTCCCGATCGCGAAGTACGACAAGGTGCTCTTCCATCCGAAGAACTCGATCCCGGTGGACTTCGAGCAGAACAACCTGCTTTACGTCGTGCCGATCGAAGACGTCGTTGCGGTCTTCCGCCGCGACGACGAATCGCGGCCGCAGCGCCGCGGCAAGGCCGGCCAAGACGAACATGCCGCGGGCGACGACGAATAGAACGTCGTCAGGCGGCGATGGTGGGCTGCCGCTCGTGCAGCGGTGTGGCCCGCAAGAGGATGCAGCCCTGCAGCACCTCGGGGCGGCCGGGGCTGCCGACCGCGGCGGTCGGACAGGCGATCAGGCCGCGGAGTTGGCCCCAGGTCTGCTTGAGGGCGTGGGGCACCGAGCAGGCGCTCACGTTGCCCGTCCGCCGCGTGAGGCCGTTGACGAGTTCGCCGCGCACGCCGAGTTCGTCGAGCTTCATGCCGGTGAACCGCACGATCCCCGTGCCGGCCTGGTGGGGCACGACGAAGTTCACGTCTTCGCCGGTGAGGCCGGCGGCGGTGAGCGCCTTGGCGGTGGCCGCCGACATCGCCCGCGGCGCGAGCTCCGCGATCGCCATGCCGTCGAGTGAATAGACGAGCCGCTCCGGTGCGTGCTGCGTACCGCCGTTCGGGTCCGGTACCGCCACGTGCTGCTGCACGTGGAAGTCGAAGGCAGGCCGCTCGGTCGCCTGCTTCTCGGCATCGGCGTGCAGGATCTCGAAGTGCACGGGATACCGGCGGCTGGTCGCGGGAGCCACGAGCGTGGCCGAGGCCATGTCGCCGAAGAGGCCGGCAGTCTGGCCGCAGGCGAAGTCGGTGATCCGGCTGATGCGGGTGGCCACGACCACGAGCACGAATTCGTCGCGGCGGAGATCGAGCCGCGGCGCCCAGCGGCGGGAGACGACCGAGAAGGCCCGGCTGTAGCCGCAGCAAAACCAGTTGATGCCGACGGTGCGGCACCGCTGCATGCCGAGTAGGCGGGCCAGTTCATCGGCCGCGTGGCTGGGCCGTTCGCGGATCACGTCGTCGGCGGCGAGATGCCGGCGGGCGACGGAGGGCGGAATGAACGAGGGCGATACGAACGCGATGCCCCGGCAGTCGGCGAGATTGCAGCCCGTCTCGCGCTGCAGCTGCCGCACGGCCTGCATGCCCATCGCGAGCTCGTCGTCGAGCGAAATGCCGCGGGCCTCGATGCCCGTGTGGTGGGCGAACTTGCGGGGCATCGCCTCGCCGAACCAGGCGTTCTCCAGTTCCCAGGCGGGTTGGTGAACGGCGATGGCGGCGATGCCGAGCGGCGGGTGACGGCGCGTGTCCATGAGATCGTGTGGAGAGAGGTGGATGGCGTACAGGACCGCCGGCCGTGGCGACGGACTCCATCCGTGGGATCGGAACAACTGGCCGGGACAATGGGTCGTGGCCGGGACAATGGGCCGGGAATTGTTGCGATCGACCGCCCCCGAAGCCAGCCGGAAATGACCGCGGAAAAACGGCCCTGGCTGACATTCGGGGTCACTGGCCAAAGGGTAATTCCGCCCCCGAGACTCCGCCACTTTCCGGGCCGGTCAGCTCTCGGCCGCCTCAGCGCCCGAGTTTCCGGCTGGAGCAGCCGCGGCCCCAGGCTCTGCCACTCCCCGGGAAATCCCAGCTTTTGGCAGCTCCACGGTGGTCGCGCCCAGCGCGTCGTAATCACGGTGGTTGCACGAAAGGACGATCACCTGCAGCCCCTGATCGGCCGCCCGGTCGAGCATGGCCTGGATGCCGGCCAGCCGCGACGGGTCGGCGTTGACGAAGGCGTCATCGAACACGATCGGCAGGCAGCCGCCGTGCTCCGAGGCGAGGATCTCGGCCATGGCCAGCCGGAAGGCAGCCGCCACCTGCTCGCGGGCGCCGCCGCTGAGTCGCCTGAACGCCAGGGCAATCCCGCCGAAGTCCGGCCGCGTCAGTTCGAGCGACGTGAACATGTCTCCCGCATAGCCGATCGACATCGTCGCATCGGCGCCGAACAAACACCGCAAGTAGCCGGCCACGCGTTCCGCCAGCGGGGCCACGAACTGCGCCTCGATCTCGGCCTTCTTCTCCGCGAACAGCCGCGCCAGCAGGGCGTGGGCCCGGGCCTCACGGGCCGCCTGCCGCTGCGCCGCCTCGGCCACCCGCTCCGCGGCCAGCGCCTGGGCAAGATCGTCCCGCGGGTCGAGCGTGCCCTCGTTGCGGAGGCGTTCGAGTGCGACCGTGCGCTCGGCGATTGCCGCACGGCTATCGGTGAGCAGTTTCTCGATCGCCCGCTGGAGCCGCGCGGCTGTCTTGCGGAGCAGCTCGGGCTGGAGTCGCTGCAAAGCTGTCTGCGTCGCGGCCAGCTGCTCGTCGGCGGACGTGCGGGCCTGCGTCGCGGCGGCGATCGCCTCGTCTCGCTGGTCGCCATGTTCCTCCACGAGCACGTCTCGCCGCACCTGTGCGTCGCGGAGTTCGCCATCGATCGCGCGGATCTCGTCAGCTGCCTGCTCGCGTTGCAGACGAGCCTCGGCGAGGCGCTGCTCGGCCGCCTGCTGCTCCGCCGCGGTCGTGGCGACGTCGTGCGCGAGGCTGCGCAGCCGCTCGGTGATCGCCTTGCGGGCGACGGTGGCCGCCTCGAGCCCGACCGGGCGAGAGAAGTCTGGCCGCGTCTGGCCACGCAGCGTCTCTTCCAGCTCGGCGAGCTCGGCATCGAGCGCCGCGAGTTCGGCATCGGCCTTCGTGTCGCCGAGGTCAGCGATAGCCGACCGCTTGGCCTCGAGCGCCGCCTCCACCGTCTGCCGGAGCGGCTGCACTCGCCGGGCCTCGTCGAGATCGGCCACGCCGAGCTGACGGAGGCGGCTCTCCAGGGCCGTAGCCGCCGCGTCGCGAAGCCGTGTGGCCTCGGCCACGGAGGTGCCGCCGCCGGGCGTGATCACGAGCCGAGCACCGCCCGCCTCCAGTGGCGTATCGGCCACGATCGTTTCGGATCGGCCCACGGCCAGCTCGTGATCGCCGAGCCGCACGGCGGATTCGGCAGCCACGAGTTCCACGCGAGTGGCGATCGCGTCGAGCTTCGCCTGGGCGGCGTCGCGGCCGCGTTCGTGGCTGGCAAGGTCGGCCAGGTCGGCGGCCGTGACGGCCGGCAGGTCGGCGAGCCGCTTGTGGAGTGCGGCCGCCTCCTGCCTGAGGTCGGCGATCCGCCCACAGCGGCCGGCGAGACCGGCCCGCTCGGAGCGACGCTGTTCGAGATGCTCGGCCTGCCGGTGAAGCTCGGCGAGTTCTCCCAGCTCAGCATGCTCCCGCTGCCGCTCACGCGCAGCGGCCTGGGCGGCCGCGCACCGCGTCGTCGCTTCCTGCTCGGCGGCGATTGCTGCTGTCTGCCGCGCGGCCGTCGGCGTCCGCCGCGCCTCGATCGCCGTGATCCGGGCCTCGCAGTCACGGATCTGGCGATCGGCATCGGCCACGGCCGCCAGCCGCGCGGCGGCAGCGGTCGCAGCGGCCTGCTGCTCCGCCTGCCGCACCTCGAGCGATTGCGCCTCGAGCAGGAGCCGCTCGTTCTTCTCTTGCTCCGCCCGCCGGGCGACGAGGCTTGTTTCGCTCTCGGCGATGATCGTGTCGGCCCGCTCGACGCTCGCGATGGCCGCCTCGAGCTGGCCGATCGCGGCGCGGGCGGCGGCCACCCGGGTGCGGGCCTCGGTGAGCGTCGCATCGGCCTTACCGAGAGGTGAATCAACCCGCGCCGCGCCGGTGTCACGCGTGCGAGCGGCGTGGGTCTCGGCCACGATTCTGCCGACCGTGGCGTCGGTCTGCGACTCCACGACGCCCCCTTCGTCGAGGCTGCCGAGCCGGCCGCGCAGGCGTTCCAGTGGCTCCTGCATCGCGTCGCGATCGAGCGGATCGGCTCCGGCCACGCCCTGCCACACCCAGAGGTGGGCCCACTGCATCCGCAGCTTGTCTTCGGAGTTGCGGCCGCCGATCGCCTCGGCCTGCACCAGTTCGCGAAGCGCGGCCTCGGCCTCGTCGTTGCGCAGTGTCTGGCCGCCCGTCACCGCGAGCGTGGTCGGCGCCGTGTTGGTGCCCGTGAACTGTTTTGTCACGGTGTAGAGCGTGCCGCCGCTCTCGAACGTGAGCTCGACGGCCGGATGGCCCGGATGAAACGCCGACCGCATCGAATCGAGCACGGCCCCCGAGGCCCGGCTGCGGAGAAAGAGGGCGCGGTGCACGGCCTCCACGACCGTGGTCTTGCCCGCCTCATTGGGCCCGCCGATCACCGTGAGCGCCTCGTCGAAGGCGACGGTGAGCTCTCTGTGGATTCGGTAGTTGCGGACGGTGACGGAGTGCAGCTTCATTCCGCCGCCTCCGCCTGCTGGCAGAGCCCGTGGAGGATGTTGACCGCCTCGCGGGCGTCGTCGGCCTCCACCGCGCCGGCCTCGATCTGGTGCACGAGCGCCTGCGCCACCCGCGAGATGATCGGATCGTCGGCCCGATCGACGAGTCCGCGGATCTCGTCGGCCGAGGGCACGAGTGTCACCTCGTCGCGGACGTCGAGTCGCAGGAGCCGGTGCGACCACGATTCCACCACGCGGTCGAGTTGCCGTCGGGCGGCGAGCGACACCCGGCCGCTCAGCCCGAGATCGACGAGGCAGCGGTCGAAGCCCGCTTCCCGCGTGGCCGCTGTGAGCGTCTCTTCGACGCGCGAGGCTGCGTCATCGCCGAGATCGAGCGTCGTCTCCACCCAGGCGAACCGCCCCGTCGCGATTGGCTCCACCACCGGCATGCCCCCGCGCGACACCGTCACGCAGGCCACCTGCCCCGGCCGCTGCCCCGCCTTCGGAAACCGGTCGGTCTCATGCGTGCCGGCGTACCAGGCTTTTGGCCCCGCCTGGCGGAAGCCGTGCCAGTCGCCGAGCGCCACGTAGTCGATCTCGTCGAGCGGCAGACTGTCGATCGCCACCACGTTGGATGGTCCGGCCACGTCCTCGCCGTCGGCCTGTGAGCCGAACGTGCCAGTGCTGCCATGGGCGAGCACGATCCGCGGTCGATCGCCGTAACCCGTGAGATCAAGCTGGCGGATCCATGCCGTGGGATCGCTCGCCGTCTGCCGTTGCAGGAGCGGGCAGGGGAGGATGACGGCGTCGTCGCGCTTTACTGCCGTCTGTTCGAGCAGCACGTGCAGGTTCGGGGCCCGTGTGTGATGTTCGGAGAGAAAGAAGGGCTGCTCCCACAGGCAGCCGTGGCCGCCATGGTCGTGATTGCCTGGGATCACGTAGACGGGCACGGGGATCTCGCCGATCACGCCGAGCGCATGGGCGACGACCGTCTTGGTGGGCGTGGGGGAATCGAAGAGATCGCCGGCCACCAGCACGAACCGGGCCTGCCGCGCCACGACCGCCTCACGAATCCGGCGGACGGCCTCGATCCGCTCCTGTTGCACGAGCGTGCGCCTGGCGGCATCGCGGATGCCCGCGAAGGGCTTGCCCAGCTGCCAGTCGGCGGTGTGGATGAACGTGGTCACGAGAGAATGCCTGCGATTGCCGCCGAGTGTATACCGGCGTTCAGTATGTGATCAAGAGGGCCGGCGGACGCCGAGGCGGTCGGCGAGGCCGGTCGCGCGGCGGATCGGCCGGGCGATCGCGGCGCGGATCACCTCTTCCGACCCGACGATCGTCACTCGTCGGGTCGCCCGCGTGACGCCCGTGTAGAGCAGCTCGCGGGTCACGATCCGACTCGGCTGCTCCGGCAGCACCACGATCACGTGGGCGTATTCCGAGCCCTGGCTCTTGTGGATCGTGAGGGCATGCACCGTGGCAACGTCCTCGAGCCGTGACACCGGCACCAGTCGCACGCCCTTGCCCACCGGGAAGGCCGCGTTGCTGCGGCCGGACTCGGCGGCCGGCACCACCACGCCCATGTCGCCATTGAAGAGATCGAGCGCGGGATTGTTGCGGGCCACCATCAGCGGCCGGCCCGCATACCACCGCTCACTCGCCGCCACGCCGAGACGTCGCTCCACGAGCGCGTTGAAGCCCGCGACGCCGAACCGTCCCTCGCGATGCGCGCAGAGCACCTGCAGCTGCTGTCGGGCATCGACCGCGGCGCGGGCCTCGCCCCGCTGGGCGAGCTCACACACGCCGCGGGCATGCGCCACGACCTCCGCCACGAGTTCGTCGAAGGCCGATGTATTCGGCTGCACCCAACGAATCGCCGCGGCGTCGTCGGCTGGTGGAGTGCCTTCGTCGGCACGACGATCGGCCGTGGGCATCCACTGGCCCGAGAGGATCTCGAGCGCCTGCGGGATGCCCGGCGTACCGGCCAGGATCGCATCGGCGAGCCCGCCGATCCGCGGCCCGAAGCGGTGGCGGACGGTGAGCGTGGTCGTGCGGTCGGCGAGCGGCGCGGCCGGGTCGCGGGTGGCGGCCGCGATGTCGCCGAGCACCGACCCCGCATCGACGCTTGCCAGCTGGTGCGGATCCCCCACGAGCAGCAGCCGCGTGCCCGCGCCGAGCGCGGCAAGCAGGTGATGCATCAGCGAACTGGAGAGCATCGAGGCCTCGTCCACCACCACGAGGTCGTAGCGGAGTGGATTGTCGGCCGAGAAGCGATACCGCGGCGTGCCGTGCGGCCGGTAGCCGAGCAGCTTGTGGATCGTGACCGGCCGGGCCGCTTCGACCGCGGCCCGCACCTCGGGGGCCGCATGCCGCACCTCGTCGGGCGCGTGGTCGTCGTGCAGGCGATTGCGGAGCGCCTCCTGCATCCGCGCCGCTGCCTTGCCCGTGGGCGCGGCCAGGGCGATCCGCGTGTCGGGCGCCGCGCGATACACCTCGATCAGTCGCTTGGCCACCTGTGTCGTCTTGCCGGTGCCCGGGCCGCCGAGCAGGATCTCGATCCCGCCGCCGTCGGTCGTCAGCCGCCGGGCGATCTCGTGCTCCTCGTGCAGCGACCGGGCGAGATAGAGGCGACTGCCGTCGAGGATGAACGGTGTGCGCGAGTCGAGGCCGCCCACGAGCGGCCCGGCCGTGGCCAGCGACCGCCGCCAAAGCTCGGCGTCGGTCGGCCAGCCGAGGTGGTCCGCCGCGGTGCGATCGATGCTGCCAGCCCAGTCGGCGATCTCGTCGAGCAGCACGCACGTGTGGCCGTCGCGGGGCGCGCGGAGTGCGAGGCCGAGCGCGAGCCAGGCCCTGAGGTCGGGCGCTGAGCGCACGGGCTCGCGGCTTGCGATCTCCACGAGCAGGGCGACGGCGGCCACGTCATCGCCGCTGATCACACCCGCATCGACATAGGCCGCGAGTTCGGCAGGCGCCGTCATGACCGCACCCCCGTGAGATCACCCGCGAAAAGATCGCTGAGCTGCCGCCAGATTCCCACCGGCGGTTCCCAGGTGAACACGCCATACCGCCGGCCGTCGGCTCCAGCGGGAGTGGTCGGGCCCTGCATGCCGCGGATGAAGCCGTAGACGATGCCGGCGATGCACTCGCCCGGATCCCAGTCTGCGGGATGACGTCGGCCGAGCCGCCAGCGGAGCATTCGCCACACGGCCGTGCCGTAGACGAGCGCCTGCAGCGGATAGTGGTGATGGGCCATCGCGACATCGAGCCGCGCGGGTGCGTAGGCCGCCAGCGGCTGCGGATCGTCGCGGCGATGCAGGCGGTTGGTCTTGTAGTCGGCGATCAGGAGCTGCGGGCGATCCGGCGCGGAGTTGGGCACCCGCAGCACGGCGTCGATCGAGCCATTGATGAGGCCGGCGAGCGGCACGTCGAAGGCCCGCCCCGCGAGCGTGTCGGCATACTCGGCCAGCCGATCGCCGGGGGCGAGGAACTGCCGCAGCACCCGGCCGACGTCGCGGGCCCTCACGTCGCGGTCGAGCAACGCGAGCCCCATCTCGAAGTTCATCTCCGCGAGCCGGTCGGCGGGGCCGAAGTCGGCGAACCGCAGATTGCGAAACACCGCGGCATCCGGTCCGCCAAACGGCGTCTCGAGTGCGGACGTGATCATCGCTGCGAGCGCCGGCTGATGCGGCTGCAGCAGCTGCGACGTGCCCACCGCGGCGACGGCCGCGCGGACCGCCCCGGCCCGCTGGTCTGGCTCGACGTCGGGCCCCACTTCGATCCGCTCGAAGATCTCGTGAACAGCGCTCCCGAACGCGGTGCCAGCGGGAAGATCGGCGATCGTGAACGAGCCGAGGTCAGGAATGTCGGCCGCGGATGGTGTGTCGTCGCCGGCCACCTGATCCGCTGCCGCGTCCTGCGCCGGATTCTCGTCGTGGCCACTGCCGACCGGCGCGTGGGCGTCGAACGCCGTGCGGCCTGCCCGGCTCGCGATGTCGCTGAACGACGTGCGTCGATAGGTCTGCGCAACCCGTGCAGGTGCCGGCGCGAGCGTCTGTGGCGGTGGGTCGGCGGCCTCGGCGGCGGACTGCCACCGCCGCGGCTCGGGCAGCTCGTCGATGGTCCGCACCGCGATCCATGCCGCGTGGTTCGCGTCGATGACCGCGGCCGACTCGGGCGCCTGCGGCATCACGGCCGGCAGCAGCGACTGCGGCCAGCGGGCGTCGCGGATGATCGAGACGTGGTGCTCGGGCCGCGTCACGGCGACGTAGATCAGCCGCCGCACCTCGTCGTGCTCCGCGGCGAGCACGGCCTCCTTCGACGCATCGGCCGTGCCCACGTCGGTGACGGCGTAGCCTACGTCGAGCCGGCGGCTGCGGTCGGCGTAATAGACGGCCGGCTGCGAGGCTGACCGCTTGCGACCCCAGCCATCCACCACGACTACCCCAGGAAACTGCAGCCCCTTCGCGGCATGCACCGTCATGATCCGCACGGCCGCCGCGTCGCTCTCCACCCGACGGCTCACGAGCTCAGCCTTCTCGTCCGTCGCCGTCAGCGCATCGACATGCTCGAGCATCTGCCGCGCATAAATCCCTTGGCCGCCGGCCGCGTCGTGGAGTAATTCGGCGAGGTGCGAGAAATCGACGATCCGCCGCTCGCCACCGTCGCCGGCCGCCACCCGCTTGGCCACTTCCGCGTCGCCCATGATCGCCGTCGCCAGCGCGGCCATGCCCTGTCCCTGGAGCACGGCATGCCACTCGGCGATCCGCCCCTGGATCCGCTGCTCCTCGGCCTCGCCGAGACTCGCCACCTCCGCAAGCGGCACGCCGAAGAAGGCCGTGGCCGCGGCCCGTCGTGTGCGGCCGATGTCGCTCGGCCGCTCCATCGCCGCCAACAGACTGCGGATATCGGCGGCCATCTGCCCCGCCATCACGCTCGCCGTGCCGGTGGTCACGGCCGGGATCTTGAGGCTCACGAGCCGCTTCGCGATCTCCGCGCCGATGCGGTTGGATTTGACGAGCACGCAGACTTCATTCGGCCTGAACGGACGGGCCGCGCCGGCGTCGGTCGGCCTGAAGACGGGCTCCGTGAGCAGTTCGTGCACCTTGCGGGCCGCAGCCGCCGTGAGCGACCCGGTGCCGGCGTCGAGAAACTCCACCGGCACGAGGCCATCGACCCGCGGGGTCTCCCGGCCGGGCGCCGGCTCGACCTCCACATAGCGGATGCCCGGGCCAAACGCCGCGCCGGCCATCAGGGCGTTGAGGCCGTGGAGCAGGGGGCCGTCGCTGCGGCGGTTCACCGTGAGCGTGCGACGCGGGGGCGCGCCGTTCTCGAGCGGCACTCCGTCCTGGGCGTGCTGGACGTAGGCCGTCACATCGGCGCCGCGGAACCTATATATAGCCTGCTTCGGATCGCCGACCGCGATCAGCGGCCGCGGGCCGTCGGGCGGAAAGAGGGCATGCAGCAGCTCCCACTGCAGCCGGTTGGTGTCTTGGGCTTCGTCGACGATCGCGAGCTTGAACCGGCCCTGGAGCGTGGCCAGGAAGTCGCGCTTCTTCGCGGCCACGGCGGGGGGATCGGCGGGGAGAATCGTCACTTCCTCCCAGGCCCGCACGAGCAGGTCGTCGAAGCTCGGCGTGGCCCGCATCCGCTCGCGGACCCGCGCAGCGCAGGCCTGCACGAGGTCGGGCGCGCGGGCGAGCAGCTCGGCCTCCTCCGGCGTGCAGTCGCTCCGATCGGACCAGGGTTCGATGAACGGATCCCCCACGCAGCAGCGCACGAGCGGCCGCAGCCGCCGCTCGTCCCAGGCCCGACCCGCCATCGCCTCGACCGCCACCGCGTCGTTCACCACCTCGTCGAGCACGCGGTCGCGCAGCTCCTCTTCACCGGTGTCTGTCGCCTCGATCCCCGCCAGCCGCAGCACGCGGGAGCAGATCGAATGGATCGTGCCGATGATCGCCGTGTCGAACTCGGCGACGGCGCGTTCGAGCCGGCGGGCCATGGCCGGCTTGTCGGGCATCCCTGCCAGGTGGGCATCGAGCTCGTCGCCGCGGTAGCCCGCCGGCGGCTGGCGGCCGCGGAGCAGCTGGGCCGACACGACGAGCCGGCTGCGGATTCGCTCCCGCAGTTCGGCGGCCGCGTTGCGGGTGAACGTCGTGACCAGGATCTCACCGATGCGGAGGTCTTCCGTCGTCGCGATCGCGCGGGCGATGGAGGCTGCCACCATGTGCGTCTTGCCCGTGCCGGCGCTCGCCTCGACGAGCGTGCCGTTGGGCAGCGGCGCCTGGGTGATGTCGAAGTGGGCGTTCATGTGAGCGTGTAGGTGGTGCTGGACGACGTGAGGCGGAAGAGGCGGGCATAGTGGTCGAGAAATGCACGTTCGGGGGCATCCTCGTGAAACACCTCGGCGAATACTGGAGCGAGGCCGTAGGCGATCGCCTCGGTCGTGCCGGGATAGAGCGACTCACCCGTTTCGGGATGGCGGTTGCCGATGAATGACTCGAACGTCTCGGCTCGCTTCTGCGGGTCGACGCCGTCGAGGCCGAAGAGGCCGCGGCGGCCGGAGAGCGCCTCGCGGGCCAGGCGGCACCAGTCGGCCAGCCGCGCGAGCGGATCGACGTCGGGGCCGAGCACCACCCTGCGGATCTGGCAGGGCTCCACCGGCCGGCCGGCCTTCGTGGTGGCGCCGGGAGTCCAGTCGTTATGACGGGCCACGACCTGCACCTCATCGATCGCCAGCCCCGCGGCCCGCGCTACCACGAGCTTCAGCGCCGCCATGTGGAGCGGGCGGTCGTACTCGTCCTTGCCCCCCTTGCCGGCGCGGACGGTCACGATCTGCCGCGTCGCTTCGTGCAGGCCGGTGAGGTGGCCGATCACCTGCTCGCGGCCGACGGTCAGCCGCACCTCGCGCGACTCTGCGCCGACAAGCGGCACGTCGGACCGCTGCGCCTTCGTGAGGATGCCGGCTGCCAGCTGCTCGACCTCCGCGAGCTGCCACTCGCCGAGCGGGCCGAAGGGGAGCCGGCCACTCGCGCGGACGGCCTCCCGCCAGGCGTCGATGCCCGCGGGATCGGCGAGCGCGACGGCGAGCCGTTCGAGCGTCAGCTCACGAACCTGCTTCTTGCGGAGCACGAGTGGCAGCGTGGCCGGGGTGACGTCGGCGGACGACCGCCAGGTGTCGATGCCGAGCGTCTCTTCAAGGAACAGAAGTAGCGGATCGCGGACGAGCTTTTCGAGAACGGTGAGTTCCAGGAGCGGCTCGCCGGCTGCGGGCGGCGTGGCGGCCAGCTGTGGCTGCGATCCGTTTCCGGCGGCGTCGGCCGTCGGGTCGGTGCCGATGACGTTCGCGATCTCGAGGGCGACGGGATCGTGACTCCAGGCGCCGCCGGGCTGCACGCGATCGGGCGTGAAGTTGTCTGGGCTCAGGTGGTGCCGCGGATGTTCGATCTCGATGCCGCACGGCTTGTCGTGCTTCTCGCGGCGGACGCCATGCCGCACGGCGAAGTCGGCGAGCTCGGCCAGCGGCGTGACGAGCGGGAGCGGCTCGTTGGTCTTCACGCTCCGGCCGTTACACGTGATCACGAGCCGGTCGCGGGCGGCCAGCAGGCAGTCGAGCAGCGATCGCCGCTGGTCGGCCCGCGGATCGACGTCGCCCACGAGCTGCTGCCGTGCTACGAGGTCGTCGCCGTCGGCCTCCGACACGCCCACCGCGCCGTCGTCGTAGCCGATCACGCACACGACCCGAAACGGCACGCCCCGCACCGGCACCATCGACGTGGCCGTGATCGCGCCGGTGTGCAGCCGCTGCCGGCCCGACTTCTCGGCAAACCAGTCGCCGAGCAGCCCCCGCACGTCGGCGAACGGCACCGGCTGCTCCGCCGCGGCCGTGTTGTACGCCGCCAGCCGCAGCCGCCGCAGCTGGGCGAGCGGCTCAGCGAGGTCGCCGCACTCGTCGCCGCACAGGTCGGCGAGCGCCTGCTCGATTGCGTCGCACCAAGCGGCCACGGGCCGCGGATCCGCGGTTGCGGCGTCGAGCGTGCGAACCACGTCGAGGATGCGGATGAGCTTCGTGATCGGGGCGATGTCGGCCGGGTCGAGGCCGGCCAGCGGCACGACGCCGCCGAGCTCGGGCCGGGCTGCCGCGTCGGGGAGCGTGGCGCCGAGCAGCATCCGCTCGAGGCCAAGCTTCCAGGTATGCACGTCGGGAGCGGCGTCGAGCGTGAGGCCGTGGCGGGCCCGATGGCCGGCGTCGAGGCCCCAGCGGATCGCCGTCCGCTCCGCGAAATCGGCCCACGTGGCGACGGTGTCGTCATCGACGCCGAACCGCGGCCGCACGAGCGGATGGCCGGCGACGCCGAGCACGTCGTCCACCGAGCACCGCGATGCCGGCAGGGCAAGGAGCGCTTCGAGCAGTTCGACCCCTGCGCTCACCTCGCGGATGCCGCGGTCGGCCACGACGAGCGGCAGTGAGATCTTTCGCTCATGGCCGGCCGCATCCTTGACGGTGATCGTGCGGGCAAACACCGCCTCGAGGTGCGGCGCAGCCTGCTCGATGCACGGGCTCACGATCGCCACGTCGTGTGGCTCGAGGCCGTCGAGCTCCGCGAAGGCCTGAAGCAGCGCGTCGTGCAGCACCTCCGCCTGCCGGGAGAGGCTGTGGCAGCGATGGATCACGAGCGAGCGGTCGCTGGCGAGATCGTGGGGGACAGACGTCGCCTCCGCTCCCTCCACGATCGTGCGCTGCATGCGCGACAGAAGCGTGTGCGCCGGCCGCGTCGCCTCGGCCGCATGCGCCGCCACCTCGACACCCTGGGCGGTGAGCAACTCCTGCAGGTCGCGGGCCCCCGCAAGCCACACGGGCAGCAACTGATCCACGCCGTCGAGCAGCTCGGGCTCGAGCCGCCGCTGCACCGGCCGGCCGCGGAGCTTGGGTTCCAGCGGCTGCTGGCCGGTGGCCGACCATCTGCCGTGCAGGCCGGGCGACGGGTGCACGAGCAGCACGTCCACCTCGCAGGCCGTACCCAGCTCCTGCAGGCAGTCGAGTTGTGGCAGCGATAGCGACTGCAGGCCGGCCACGAGGATCGGATCGCGGCGCGGCAGATGAGTGACGCTGCAGCGTGCCGGCGGGGACTGCTTGTCGATGTGCCGCCGCACCGCCCGCCAGAGATCGAACTGCCACTGGTCGGCATCGCGGAGCAGGGCGGGCACCGGGATGCCGTCCCGCTGCTCGTCATTGGCCGTGGGGGCGAGGACGCGGTTCTCGCCGGGCCGTTCCCATTCGAGGATCATGCCCGGCCGCCGAACGTGGTAGGCGTCGAAAAGGCCCGCGATCCGCCGCGCGGCTGAGAGCGGCTCGCGATGCACGTCGAACGGGATGCCGAGCTGGTCGGCATCCGGCTGCGTGATCACATGGAGCACGGCGAACGTGAGCCGATCGAACGACCAGGGATCGGGCTCGCGGCTCCGCGGCGGCTGGAGCAGAGAGAGGATCGTGCCGGGGTAGGCCAGTTCGACGTGGGCGACGATGCCATCGCCACGACCGGCCAGCCCGCCGCTCTGGCCCACGCGGCGAGCCAGTTCGCTCCAGAGCCATGCCTTTGCCCCGGCCGTCGGCACCACGATCCGCGGCTGTGCGAAGAGATCGCGGTCGCGTTCGAGAAACTCCACCGCCGGGGCGACGACTTCCTCCAGGTGCGACACATAGCGGATGGCGAGCGGCATGACGGAGCAGGGTACACGGTCGGTCAACAGAGGGGGAGGAATGCACCAGCGCGGCTCGTCGCACCGGCCGCGAGACCATCGACTACGATGCTCCGGGACGGATACCCTCGCAGCCTGCAGTCTTGAACGGAGTCGCGATTCGATGGCCAGTTTTCGCCGACATCTCCACGCCCTGTGTTCCGCGGGCCTCGGGCGATTCGGCTCCGAGCAGACGCCCGTGGCCCGCATGCGCGAGGTGCTCGCGCGGCTGTGGCCGCGGGATCCGGGCATTCCGCTCATCCGGATCGGCCGCGAGTTCGACGGCGGCTATCTCGTGCCCGACGATCTCGCCGGCATCACGGCCTGTTTTTCACCGGGCGTCGACGTGCATGCCAGCTTCGAGCAGGAACTGGCTCGTCGGGGCATCGCCTGCCATCTCGTCGATCCATCGGTGCCGGGGCCGCCGCCCGGATGCGAAGGGATGTCGTTCGAGCGGCGGTTTCTCAGCAGCTACGACTCCGACACCCATACGACGCTCGGCGCCTGGGTCGCCCGGCATGCCGCCGATGACGCGGGCGATCTGCTGCTCCAGATGGACATCGAGGGGGCCGAGTTCGACGTCATTCCGAACGTCGCCCCAGCGCTCTTGCGCCGGTTCCGCGTGCTCGTGATCGAATTTCACAAGCTCGACTGGATCGCCCAGCCGTTCGTCTGCGACCGAATCGACAACTGCCTGACGAAGCTCGCGGTCGACTTCGTGCCCGTGCACCTGCATCCCAACAACGCGTCGCCAATGCGGGCTGTCGGGCCCCTGCGGATGCCGCGGGCGATCGAAGTGACCTACCTCCGCCGAGACCGCTGCCCGAACCTCATGCCGGAGGCCCGGCTGCCGCATCCACTCGATCGCGACAACGTGCCAGGCCGTCCGGCGATCTTCTTTTCGGCGGATTGGGGCGATCGCGAAAGGCTACGCGCTCATGCGGTTCCCAGCTGCAGCCGGTGATCCGAGGAGTTGATCATCAGTGGCCGCTCGCGCTCGTTTTTCTTCTTGATTCATAGCGCAGAGCCGGTGGCGGGGCTGCACTAAGCCGATGCGTCGCGTCTTTGCGAGTAGGTGCGATTGTTTCAGACTCATGCCGTGCCCGAGCCCTCGACGCTCGTGATCATGGTGATCGGCGCGGGCCTGGCGAGCTGCGTCAGGCGGCGTCGACGCGGCACGTGTCATTTGCCGAAGGTGAATCCTGAGAAAGATTGACGCGGCCAACGCGAGGCATCTACTTCTGTACACGCACCGGTTTTCTGCCTAAGGATCCCAGCATGAGCCCCGTTAAAGAAACGATGATCGACATCATCGGCAGGCAGCCGGATGACAGCACATACGATGAGATCCTGCGGGAGCTCGCGTTTGCCCGGATGGTTCATCGCGGGCTCGACGATGCTGCTTCCGCTCGCACGCATAGCGATGACGAGGTCGCCGAGGTGATCGATTCGCGGCGGAAATAGCGTGGACGTTCGAGGCAGTGCGGTGCCTGGAAGAAATCCACGAGTACCTCGCGGGCGACAACCCTCGATCTGCTGGTGAAGTTGTGCCTGGCATTTATGCCAAGGCGCAACTCCTTCGCGCGCATCCACGACTCGGGCAGCGGTATGAGCCAATTCGTGATCGAGAGGTTCGCGAAACCTCCTATGGTCACCACCGGATTGCATATCTGATCGTGAACGAGGCTCGCATCACGATACTCGGGGTTTTCCACGGAAGCATGGACATCGAGCGGCAACTTCGATGAGTGCCTGTATCTTCATTGCCGGAGATGACTTTCTGTGGCGGCAGGCCACCCGGGCCGACGCGTCCGCGATCGAGGGTAGGGTCGACGGAGCGTTCGCACCCACCCCGGAACCCCGCGGCATGTCGCGATCCATCACCTCCCGCCTCCGCAGGGGGCTCTCCCACTCACAGCTCTCGCTCCAGCGGCTCGAGCCCCGGCTCGCGCTGGCGGTGATCGACCCCATCTGCGTGCCGGTTGGCAATGCGCGGAATGCCGCCGATCCCACGACGGGCTACGGCCGCGTCACCGAGGCCTATCGGATCGGGAAGTACGAGGTGACGATCGGCGAATACGCAGCCTTTCTCAACGCCGTCGCCACCGACGATCCCGCCGGCCTCTACCACGATGCGATGGCGACAGACCGGACCTCGGCCGGCATCGTCCGCGCCGGCACCACGGAAGACCAGTGGTACAAGGCGGCCTTCGATGACCCAGCCCTGCGGAAAGGCCGTGGCGGCTCCTTCACATACGCCACCCGCAGCAATGCCGCGCCCGGCAATGTGATCGGCGACGCCGCCAACCAAGTGAACTACATCTTCGTCACCGGGGCGATGACGGTCACGCAGCAGCCCACCATCGACCCGACGCAGAACTACCTCACGAACGTCGGGGCCATGCGGGCCAGCCCGAGTTCCTACGGAACGTTCGACCAGAACGGCAACGTCTAACAGTGGAACGACCTGTCGGGAGCGGCGGGCAAGTTCCGCGGTCTCCGCGGCGGCTTCTGGGTCGGGGGTGCCATCACGCTCCAGAAATCCACCTTCACGCAGGCGACGGCAACCCGGCAGGTAAACGACACCGGCATCCGCCTCGTCGGAACGCTGTCCGTCCCCTGATTGGGTGGCCCCGGTATCCCAGCGAGCTGTGCGGGCCGAAGGTGTCGTAGGCCTTTTCGCCATTTCGCCCATCTTTGGCGGTGTCGCAATCCGCAAGCTAGGCTGACAGGCACGATCGCCGATTCCGATTCTGGACGGCGGGGCCTGGCCGCTTTGACGGCCTTGTCTGCAACGAGGAACCCATGGCCCCGCTCCTGCAATCCATCCTGTTCGGTCATCGTCGGCGGATGAAGAACGGCCACCGGCGACGAGGCCGCCGGTCGGCAGGCTGCCAGCCGGGCATCGAGGGCCTCGAGTCGCGGGCCATGCTCGCGGCCGACGACGTCCTCGTCGGCCTGGTGGGCAAGCGGGTCGTGCTCACGCTTGACCCGCAAGGCGCGGCGATCACGAACCTCGCCACCACGTACGACGCACCGGCAGCCCGGCTGACGATCACCGCCGCGACGGCGGGTTCGCTCGCCATGACCACTCCGGTCGACGGCATCTCCATCGATACCGTGACCGACACGATCACGGTGGACCTGAAACAGATCAAGAAGTTCGCGGGCCTCTCGATCGTCGGAGGTGCAAACACGGATTCGGTCACGATCGGCCCCGGCGGTGTGAACCTCGCGGTTATCAGCCGAGGAGCTGCCGCGCAGAGCGTGGTCATCGACACCGGCGCGGGGGCGAGCGACAGCATCGCCATCACCGGTCAGATCGTGGCGAAGGGAGCCGGTGACGTGAGCCTCGTGACGCAGGGCGAGGGCGTGACTCACGGGATTCTGCTGGCGTCCAACGTGGTGACCGCCAGAGGCTCGCAGTCGTTCGACGGCGGCGTGACGCTCCTCAACGGTGTGGCCCTTCAGGCCGGCGGCGACATCTCCTTCTCGTCCACGATCGACGGGTTCGGCAGGCTGCAGCTCTCCGCCGGACGGGCGATCACGATGGCGGGTGACGTCGGCAGCTGGCTGCCCCTGCAGGGCATCACGCTGGCCAAAGCCAGCCGCGTGGACGTCGGCAGAGGGCTCGTGCTGGACGGATCGGGCACCGCCGCGGGCACGGACGGTTTCGTGATCGGGGCGAACGTCCACAACGTCGTGTTCGATCCCGTTTCCGACGCCCGCACGATCAGCGGATTCGAGGGTGCCGGCATCCACTTCGCCGGCGGATCGAAGGGATCCCGGATCACGGGCGTGACGAGCATGGACAATGGCGCGGGGCTGCTGGTCGGCCGCGGCGCCTATCGGGGCACCGTCATCTCCGGCAGCTCCTTCAGCGGCAACGTCGGCGATGGCGTATCGCTCCAGGCTGCGCGGGGGCTCACGATCGGCGGTCGGACGACGGGTGCCGGTAACGAGATCGTCTCCAACGGCGGCTTCGGCGTCGCGGCGACGGGTCTGTGCCCAAGTTCGATCGTGGTGGGGAGCGAGCTTGGCGACAACGCGCTCGGGCAGGTCGAGAACTACCTGGCGAGCAGCCTCTCGGGCAACCTGCTCACCCAGAACGCGTCGGGGCTGCAGCTTCGACTGGATGACGTGGGGCGGGCCGCCTATCGGGCGCAGAAGGCCCGGAGCTATTCCTTCGACGTCGGGGTCGAGGCCTTCGTGGTGTCGGCCCGTTCGACCGGGTGGCTCAGCACGCGCACCGCGACGCTCGACATCGATGCCTCCGTGGGCTTCATGGAGCCGCCGCCGGGGGCGATGAACCCGGCGGGGATGCAGCGGATGATGCTCGGCGCGAATCGCCTCGCCACGTCGCTGACGCCAGTGCAGACGCTTCCCGGCATCGAATTCGCGAAGACTGTGCAGTATGTCGGGAGCGACTCGTATGGCCGGCATTATCGGGCCGTCGTGGGGCTCTCGACGTTCGCGGGCATGATCCCGCTGGCCGACCTGCAGGCTGCCCCGAGCATCGGCCGCGACGGAAGCCCTGTGCCGGTGGATGTGTGGGTGAACGCCCAGGGTAACGTGAGCCGGATCGCGGCGGCGTTCGCGGGCGGCACATTTGAGATGTCGCTGCGCGGGCAGGGTGCGACAGGGTTCGTGCCAACGCTGGCCCCAGCGCCGGCCGCGGCAGTGACCGTGGCCACCGCACCATCGGTTTCGGCCGCTGGGGGAATCCTCGGCGGCGGGGATCCGAGCTTGCCCGGAACGTCGAACGGCGTCAGTGGCGTGCAGGTGGGCAGTTCCACGCTTGCGATCCCCTATGGCGGCGGCGTGCAAGCGCCTGCCGACTGGTACTTCCCGACGCAGGTCGACGGCACGATCGACGCCCAGGGCGTGATCTGGCTGCAGCATGCCCCTGGCGCCACCGGCGGCTCGCTCTCCGGGCTGGCCGTCGATCTCGCCCGGCAGACCAACAGCATCGTGGTGGCGCCGTCGCTGCCGACCGACATGAACTGGTCGCTCGCCGGCGAGGCGGCCCTGCGGGCTGTGGCGTCGTTGTTCGCGGGTGATCGATCGGCGCTCGTCGCCAGCGCGGCGGCGGCCGGCTATGTCGGGTCGGCCGGCGAACTCACGGGGAAGTTCGTGCTCGCCGGTCATTCCGCGGGGGGTGGATTCGTGACGGCGGTTGCGGCCGACTACGCGGACCAAAACCCGGCGTCCACTGACCTCGTCGGCGTGATCATGTACGACGGCGTCTCGCGCGGCGCGTTCGACGGCAGCGGCAGTTTCGCGGCGCAGGTGGCCGAACTGGATTCCCGTTCCATCCCCGTCTATCAGCTTGCCGCGCCCGCGCAACTCTGGAACGCCTACGGTGCTACCACCAACGCGCTCCTGGCGACGGATCCCGGCCGGTTTCGTGGCGTGGTGCTCACCGGCGGTTCGCACGTTGACGCCATGGTGGGCACCATTCCGTCCGACGACATCCCATCCGAAGAGATCGTAGCCCAGCTGGTGACCACGGAGTCGTTGCCCGGCAATGCGGCGGCCGCCCGCACGCTGACCGCCGGCTGGATCAACGACTTGTATGCGGGCGTTGCGCCGGAGGACGCCCAATATGGCTTCTATGCTGCGGCGAATCGCCCGATCCTACTGGGGAATGCCGCGGCGACCCCGCTCCCCACCCCGCTTGCAAACACCTGGTCGGCGGCGGAGTGGCGGCTCGACGCAGAACTGGCCGCGATTGGCGGGCTGACCGGGTTCGAGCCGGGGCCTGCGGTCAACAGCGGCGCCAACGGCCTCTCCGGGGCCTTCACTCCGCCGCAAAGCAACGGCGTGACCGGTGTAAAAACCGGCAGCTCGTCGCTGGCCATCCCGATCGGCACGAGGGGCTTCGTGACGTCGGCGGACTGGTACTTCCCGACCCAGGCCGACGGTCGAGTCTCGGCCAACGGCGTCGTCTGGCTCCAGCGCGGCGACCTCGGCGACGCGGTGGCCTTCGCGGCGCTGGCCGCCCAGATCGCGGGGCAGACCAACAGCATCGTCGTCGCGCCCACGATCAGTTCGTTCGAGATCCCGACCCGGCCCGGGGCGTTTCTGGGCGGTGCAGCCCTGCAGCAGGCGGTCGCCGACATGATGCTCGGCGATCGCGGAGCGCTTTCCGTCAGCGCGAACGCCGCCGGCTATCAGGGCGTGCTGCCCGAGAAGATCCTGCTTGCCGGTCAGCGCCTGGGCGGCGGGTTCGCCGCCGAGGTGGCCGCACGCACCGTGGACAACGGCGCCGCTGAGAACCTACTGGGTGTGGTAATGATCGACGGGGTCGCTGCCCCGGACCAGTTCGCCGAGTCGCTCGACACGCTTGATAAGGCCGGCATTCCTGTCTACCAGATCGCCTCGCCGCCGCAGGCCGCGAACAACTGGGGCCGCACGACGGAGCAGCTCGCGGCCCTGTACCCCTACCAGTTCGTCGGCGTTCAGTTTGACGATGCCAGCCCCCTCCACGCCGTGGTCACGCTCTCCACCGGCTGGATCAACGACCTCTACGCGGGCTACGGGCCGACCAATCCCCTCTACGGCATCTACGGCAATCCCAACGACGGCACCTACGTCGCCAACCGGCCGATCGTGATGGGCGGGACAGGGGTCACCGTGCTGCCCGCGCCGCCGCCTGTTGATATCAATCAGTACGCAGGCACGTGGTACGAACAAGGCAGCGTGAAGCAGTCGAACACCATCGGACTGGTCAGCGTGACACAGATCTTCACGCCCGAGCCCGACTTTATTGGGGTGGAGTACTCCGGCACCGTCGGACCCGACGGCCCGGCGGAGACCAAAACCGGATCAGCGGTCCCGGTGAACGCCGCCAGCACCCGCTTCAGCGTTGACTTCTCCGGCGCGCCCAACACCGACGAGCCGGGCAACTACTGGATCCTGGACTACGCCCCAAACTACAGCTGGGCGATCGTCAGCGACCCGACCGGGTCCTCTGGAACCATCCTGACCCGTGATCAAGTCATCCCTGAGGGCGAGTACAACGCGCTGGTGTCCCGGGCCTATCAGCTCGGTGTGCGTGGCACCATCACCCCGACTCCCCAGTATCTGACCATCCCGCCGGCGTGAGCACTGCCGGGACCCGCGACGCTACCGGCTCGACAAACACAGAGGGGAGCTGTCCCTGGTATGGAACCGGCCCCCTTGCGTTGAAATGAGGTTGGCTGGAAGTGCGCGTCAGGCCCGCTTGCGCCGCCGCCATATCGAGTAGCCGCCGCAGGCCAGACCGGCGAGGGCCATGGCATAGGTAGAGGGTTCAGGTACCTCGGCGATCAGATCGCGGGTTCCCGGAACGGTCTCGCCCTCGCCATCATCGATGAACCCGTCGTTGTCGGCGTCATATTCGATGAAGGCGTCGATCGCCGGGGCCGGATCCATCGTTACCGCCTGAAACTCCCCGAGGTCGGCAGCCATCTTCGTCTGATAGCCGTTGTTCTGTCCGGCGCCCTCCGCCCAGACGCGGAAGAAGAAAGTGGATGGAGTCGACGTGATGATCTGGGTCGCGAAACTCGCTCCCGAAAGCAGCACGGACGAGTAGCCGCTCGAAGTCATCGCCAAGTTTGGCGTGGAAATGGTCACCAGCGAGCTCGATAGCAACGGATTCGGGACGATCGGCCCGGCCCAGAGCGTGGCCCGCAGCAGGTTGTCGGTTGGCGTGTTCGCCCGCAGCTGCGCCGACAGCCGCACGGCAAAACTGTCGAAGGTTGTCGTTCCGGAAGCCGTGAGCAACTCAAACTGATAGTCGCGATACTGGCTAGCCGATTTGGCCGATGTGAATGCCGGCCATGCCGCCGACCCATTCGTGACTACCGTGCCATAGAGCGTCGAATTCGACGTTGTTCCGTTCGGATCGACGTTCATCGTAATCAAGTCGGCCCGCGCTATGTTCACGAAGGCGAATGCGACGAGGGCTGCAAGCACACGATGGTTTATCACGTAGCGCAATCTCCCGGAGGAATCGATACAGCGCTGACGGTATTGGGCTTCTTCAACGGCGTCAACCTTGTGGCATCGAGGAGGGACGAATCCGCTGCGCAGGTGGCTGGAGCTACCTGCGCCTAGGTATGGGCAGGTCACGCCTTCCACTTCTCCGACCTAAAGGACCGGAGGACAACACCCCCGGGAGCAGGCGACGGGGTACGGCGGTCTTTGTTGGAGAGGCACTTTGAAATGAAAGACCGGCTGGAAGATGATCTGAAATACCTGCTCCAAAACGACGTGATCGCCGAGTTCACACTCGTGCGCGGCCTGCTGCTCAATGTGCTCTCCCTACTGAGATCGTTCGAGCTGCGAGAATCGCTGTTGAGCGTGCACGACGACCGCCTGCGGGAGGAGGTGCGACACGCAATCGCGGCAATGTCAGTCGGGGCCTTGCTTCCGGCCGAGCCGCGCTAGGCGGCATCTCGACGCGATGCCATTGCGTTCTGGTGTGCCACGACGGCCACGGCGATAACGTCCAAGGCGTCGAACACGTTGGTCTCGCCTCGGTCAAAGGCTTCCGTCGCGGCCTTGATCTCGGCAATTGCGAGAATTGCGGACTTAGAAATGGGCAGAGCGTTGGGCATCTTCATGGCGACATCCTTGTTTCCCGGGTTAGGCCGAGCGTCCTGCTGGGCTTCCGAGCCATTGGACAGGACGTTCTCGATGGCGTCTTGTTGGGCTGGCTGTTTTGTCACAACACGATCATGGCGTGCATTGCACGCGGCCTACGCGCCAGCCTTGAGTTCTAGAGAGACCAACCGTGCCGACGTGGGGTTCGAGTCCGAGAAAAAGCACATCCACGGAGTTGTGGTCTTCTGGGGGCGGGCCGCTAGGATGCCGCCGTGGACATCAAGGGGGTCATATGGACGAAACATGCGATTCCCCTTTTCAGCACTACGCATGGCTTGGGGCGTGGAAGACCGATAGTGGCCACGGTTCCACGGTCGCAATCCACATGCGACAGGTGGCTCATTGTTGTGTCTACACGAGTCGCGGCACGGCTTCCGTGCGATTGATAGGCCGTGGCTCGGAAGAAAAGTTCGGGGTAGATGCTGGCACGGTGCAGTTTGTTCCAGCCGATGGCGAGGTGCATGCGCTGATCCACCGATGTCATCCCGGCCACCAGTTCTACATGCTTCTCATCCCGCGTGCGCACTTGCAGAGCGTGACGGAATCAGAAGGCATCTCCACTGTACCTGAGTTGCGACATTCGCTGTCTCATCACGACACGCTGCTTACGTCCTGCATGGCACGAGTGTCCCGCTACGCCGATAACCCTTCCGGGGCCGTGGATGGCGGAAGAGAATTGGCGGCCCGCAGTCTCACACTGCGGCTCTTGGAGATAAATGGCTGTCGCCTTCCCGAGTGGACGGCCGATGCAAGCGTGTTTGAACAAAGCACCCTTGCGGATCTCGTTGCCTACATCGATGAACATCTTCGGCTGGCTCCCTCGTTGAGCGACATGTCCGTGCGCGTGGGGCTTTCGCCGAGCCACTTCGCCAAGAAGTTCAGGCACTCGACGGGCTTGAGCCTTCACCGCTTCATCAATCGTCGGCGAATCGGCAAGTCGCTGGAACTGCTCAAAGCCAAGACGTTCACCCTGACCGGCGCTGCCCTGGATCTCGGCTTCTCTTCACAGAGCCACTTCACGCGGTTGTTCAGCGACCACACCGGCATGACGCCCGCGAAGTTCCGCAAGCAGTTCAGGCAGACGGTGGGATGATGCCGACGCTGGCAACTGTCTGGGCCTCGGCGCAACGCTATATGCCCGCCCCTGCCGCTCTTTTGTCCCTGCACTCCTGACACCCGTAGTATCGCGATGGGTGTGTACCACCGCGGTGCCATGACCCAACGCCATCAGGATTCAGCGGACGAATCAGGCCCTTTCAATGCAGAGGAGAGTGCCATGGGATTCGTCTGGTTTATCGTGGTCGGCTTCGTGGCTGGCCTTCTCGCTGGCGTGATCATGAAGGGAAGCGGCTACGGAATCCTCGGGGACATCGTCGTCGGTGTGTTGGGCGGGCTGCTCGGCGGCGGGCTTGTGCAGGCGCTTGGCATACCCTTCGGCGAGGGCCTACTGGGTGCCGTTCTCGTTGCCACGTTCGGTGCAGTGCTGCTGGTGATGGTTCTGCGGCTCATCAAGCGGTTCTGGGGAACTGGCCTGACGCTCTGAAAGACGAGTCGCCAGCCACTCCCTCTCCGCCTGTGAACGCCGGATGACAGGCCAGAGTTCGTTAGGACGGCGGTGGAGGCTCTGGCTGGAGCGTTGCAGCCATGCTGAGCATCGCCCCGCCCCCGACGAGCTACCTCCATTTCGGCTCCACCGATATGCGGAAGAGCTTCGACGGGTTGTCGAGCATCATCCGCGGGACGTTTGGCAGCGATCCGACTGACGGAAGTCTGTTCCTCTTCGTCAACAAGCGCCGGACCGAAATCCCCGAGCTTGCCTGGCCGAAGGCGCCCGACTGTGGGATGGTCGAGGCTCGCAGGCCTGTCGGTCTGGTCGAAGGCAATCGCTACGACACGACGGCGACGCTTGTCGTGAAGGACTCGCCGGCCCCCTCGGCCCCCGACAACCCGAAGAACGCTCGCGCCCGTGAGGTAATCGCGGCTGCGCAGGCGGAGCATCGTGGCAGCATCACGGTGCGGATGTGGGTCTACCGCAGCGTCGTCTCTCCGATCAACGTGTTCGACTTCACGGTCACCCCCCACCGGGACGGCCCGATCGCATGGCTGCCGGTAGGTGGCTTGTGGGAGTGCCGCGAACCGCACTATCTTCTACCTCACGTCGTGATGCCATTCAGGAGCCGTGACGATGCCGGATCGACGTGATTTTTTTCGCACCGCCTCGCTTGGCCTCGCGGCGGGCATCAGCGGTCTCACACTCGCCGCCGATGCCGCGCCGACCGAGGCAAGTGGCACCGCCGACGACGTCCCGGCCCCAGACCGTCTCGCGATCCCGCCCGCTGAACCACCGCAGCGGTTCCGGCCGACAGAAGACAACATTCTTGGCCCTTATTACCGTCCGCTCGCCCCGTTTCGGGGCAAGATCACGCCACCACTCGAGCCGGGCGAGGTGCTCGTGGTCCGCGGCCGCGTCTGGGGCTTTGACTCGAAGAAGCCGCTCGCCGGCGCGACGCTCGATATCTGGCAGGCGAACGCGGCAGGACGTTACGACAACGACGATCCTCACGCACCACCGAGGAAGGGCGTGTTTCACAATCGGACGCGGCTGGTCACCGACGACACTGGCTACTACGAGTTCGAGACGATCAAGCCCGGTCGCTATAAGATCGGGCCGACCCAGTGGCGGCCGGCCCACATTCATTACATGGTCGCCATGCCGGGCTATACGACGCTCGTCACGCAGCTCTACTTCGAGGGGGACCCAGAGAACGAGAGAGATTCGTTCATCAAGCCCTCGCTGATCATCGCGCCGGAGACCGTCACGGTAAGGCGGGGACGGTTCCTGCTCGGCACGTTCGACATCGTGCTCGCGGCGAAGTAGCGGCAAAGCGGGATGACCACTTGGTCGGTCGCGCAGGCTCATTGCGTTACACCCATTCCGTGGCCCATCCGCGGAAGATTCTGCCACACCTCGGCGAACGGCTCGAACCCTCGCCCGGCTATCCCGATCGCGGCGGAATAGTGCGCGCAAGTCAGAGCCGCTCAATTCACCCCCGGCTCACGCACGACTCTCCGCACGCGACCGCCACTCGTCCCGTCTATCCGCGAACACACCCCCGCCCGATCCGCCGACAGGCACCGCCCCGAGGCCCACTGCCGTAGAGCCTCGATCTTTGAACTAGGCCCGGTGTGATTCGAACACACGACCAAGGGATTATGAGTGGAGACGAGCCCGAAGAATAGGTCACGGTCGTATCGCGGTCATGCGAATTCTTCGGGAACGGCGCATGTCGTCCGGCGCAGGATTTTGGCGCCGAGAGGGCGTTTGCTAACAGTTTTGCTAACAGTGCCGAGGCCTGCCTGCGCCGCCGTCAGGCCGCCTCTCGAATGACGTCCAGGTACGCCCGCCAGACCCGCGAGTAGGCGCAGCCCCAAGCCTCGTCATGGCAGGCCCGCTCGAAGGCCACGGGGTCGGTATCGGGGGCGTTGATGAGCCGATCGACGGCGAAGTTCCAGGCCAGCGCGTGCGCCCATTCGTGGCAGAGCACCT
>Ga0315900_10000889_pt1 | contig 48770 bp, 49 predicted proteins | sample LakEriMetagenome_FD_203521 | JGI IMG/M metagenome (GOLD analysis project Ga0315900, IMG submission 203521) | Freshwater fungal communities from buoy surface, Lake Erie, Ohio, United States - Buoy 12 MA114 | ecosystem: Environmental > Aquatic > Freshwater > Lake > Lake biofilm | place: USA: Lake... | reverse complement strand
TGCTTAAAAGGTAATAAAATAATTTAACCTCCTCACAGTAAAGAAAGGCATATTAGAAAAAATGTCTGTATTACTTACTGCTGAATATGGTGTTGAAAATATTGTTAAATCCTTCGGCGGTGCAAAAGCATTAGCGGGCGTTTCGCTCACAGTCAAAGGTGGCGAAGTACATTGCATCGCCGGTGAAAATGGATCCGGTAAATCCACACTCATCAAAATAATGGCCGGTGTACACGCACCAGATTCAGGTCTTATTCGTTTAGGCGAAAAAACATTTACATCTCTATCTCCTCGTGAAGCTGTCCGAGAAGGCGTACAAGTTATTTTTCAAGACTTTTCACTATTGCCGAATTTAACGGTCGCAGAAAATATTGCACTTCCTACATACATTTCAAAGAACTCACACTTTCTAAGTAAAAAAGAGTCTAAAGAGATTGCACAAACAGCCCTAGAGTTAATCGGTATTGATATTGATATCAACGCACCAGTTGCTGAAATTTCTATCGCATCCAAACAACTTATTGCTATCGCGCGCGCCACTAACTTAGGCGTGAAGATGTTATTTATGGACGAACCAACAACAGCGCTTACTCGCAAAGAAATCAAGCGCCTCTTTGAAGTAATCGAGCAGATCAAGGCGCGCGGTGTAGCAACTGTCTTCGTGAGCCACAAAATTGATGAGATTCAAGAAATCTGTAACACCATCTCTATTTTGCGTAACGGAGAATTAGTGGCAGATGGTTTGATGAAGGATTACAAGCGCGAAGCAATTTCAGAGGCGATGACTGGATTAAACATCTCTGAATCACGAATTGCTCCACCGCTAAAGCCCTCTTCGACAAAAGTTATCGAAGTAAAGAAGTTAACAACCAAGCCAACTTTTTCAGATGTATCTTTTTCAATTGCTCCAGGAGAAATTCTCGGTATCACTGGTCTATTGGGTTCGGGCCGCACAGAGTTAGCAGAAGCCATTTTTGGCCAATACCCAGTTGATTCAGGCGAAATTATTGTTGAAGGAAAATCAATTCAACTCAACTCTTCTTCGGCTGCCATTAAAGCTGGCATCGGATACGTTCCACCAGATCGCTTGACACAAGGTTTGTTCCTAGATCAATCAATTGTTCGTAATTTAGTTGCAGTTGGAATTGATCGGCACAGAGGACGCGGTGGAATTCTCGCAAAGTCCCGCCTCTACGAAGAAGGCGAAAGATGGATTAAAGATCTGCGAATTAAAACTAAGAATTCACAAAATCCTGTCACATCACTCTCGGGTGGAAATCAACAGCGCGTTGTGTTGGCAAAGTGGCTGGCAATGAATCCACACCTCATGATTTTGAATGGTCCAACGGTTGGCGTTGATATCGGATCAAAGCGCGAAATTCTAGAAATTATTCGAGATCGCGCACAAGAAGGTATGGCATTTTTAGTTATCTCCGATGACATCCCCGAACTTATTCAGATCTGCCACAGAGTATTGGTAATCAAGAATGGTCATGTGTCTAAGGAGTTTAACGAATCAGAGTTAGATGAAACTGTCTTGTATAAGGAGTTGAGCTGATTTATGAACTGGAAGAAGTTGCTGCTGCGCAACGAGACAGCGTTGATAATCGCAATTATTCTGCTTTCAATTTCTATTGGAATTAAGAGCCCAGAGTTTTTCACTCTCTCAACACTCTTTGACATCTTCAGATCTTCATTCGTTCAACTTCTCTTCGCACTCGGAGTACTCGTCGTCATCATTAGCGGTGGAATCGATGTTTCATTCCCAGTCGTAGGAATCTTTGCCGGCTATACCGCCGTGGTGATTATGCAGAAATTTGATTTAAACGAAAACAGCTTGATGATTCCTATTGTTTTGGCAATTCTCATCGGAGTCGCACTGGGTGGCCTTAACTCAATCGCAATCGCAAGTTTTGGAATTCCAACTCTTATTGCCACTCTTGGTACCGCAGGTATTTTCCGTGGCGTCATGCTCTCATTTATCGGTTCATCATTTATCAGCGATATTCCAGTTGGACTCGATAACTTCGCAACAGCAGATTTATTGGCGATTCAACCTGAAGAAGGCACTCTGGCTCGACTTCACATCCTGATTATTCCTATTGTGATTATTACTCTGCTTGTCGCATTTTTGCTCAACCGCACAATGTTTGGTCGAGCTGTTTACGCACTGGGAGGCGGAGTCGAAGCAACACGACGTCTTGGAATTTCAATTAAACGCACACAAGCAAAGATTTACATGCTGGTCGGTGCCCTATCGGGACTTGCCGGAATTTTGTATGTATCACTTCAACGCAAAGCGAATCCTTACGATCTTGCGGGATCCGAACTCGACATTATTGCGGCCGTTGTTCTTGGCGGCGCAAGCATTATGGGTGGATACGGAACCGTATTCGGTACTGTTTTGGGAGTAATCTTAATTAGCTTGATTAAAAACAATTTGATTCTCCTAGGCGTAAGCGGTTCGTGGCAACGCGCAGCAGTAGGTGCGTTACTTCTTATTGGAATCACGGTTCAAGCAATTAATGAGAGCCGTAAAGCTAAAAAACGTCGTGTTTCAACGAATGATGAGGCGGCTTAATCATGAATGAACGTTGGAGCAAATTCAGTACTGGACTCTTAGCTGATCGTAAAATAACGCAGTTAATGACCATTACTTTGGGCACGCTACTTATCTTTTCAATTCTTTCTCCAAATATCTTCTTCTCTCCAAATAACTTCAAGTCAATGTCATATCAAGTTCCTGAAATTGCGATTCTTAGCATCGCAGTGATGCTCTCAATGCTCACTGGCGGAATCGATCTTTCAATCGTCTCTATTTCTAATGCAGCAGCGCTAGTTGCTGCTTACGTGATGAGAAGCAAGAGCGATACAACCGGAAGCGAATCGCTGATGTGGATCATCATTGCGTGCGTTCTAGGAATACTTGTTGGCTTAATTGCTGGTGCCATTAACTCAATATTGATTGCAAAACTCGACGTCACACCGATTCTTGCAACTCTTGCAACAATGACACTTTTCAACGGAATTGCAATCGGAATGACTAATGGCGTTTCAGTCTCTGGTTTGCCTGAATCATTTATGCGCGTAGGTAACGGAACATTCTTTGGAATTCCAACACCATTTGTTTTGATGTTAATCATCGGTGGCGCAGTCGGCGTATGGATCAACAGAACCAGCCTTGGACTTAAGGTTTTCTTAGTCGGAACCAATCGCAAAGCAGCGCAATACAGCGTTATGGGAGACCGTAAAGTTATTGCCTGGGTTTACATAGTTTCAGGCTTGTTATCCGCTCTCGCTGGATTAATTATTGCTTCGCGAACATCGGCTGCAAGTCCAGACTTTGGTTCGTCATACATTCTTTTAGCAATCGTAATTGTTGTACTAGGTGGAGTTAATCCGATGGGCGGTTTCGGAACCGTTACTGGCGTCATTCTCGCAACAGTTGTTTTGCAGATGGTCTCATCTGGTTTTAACGCACTTCGCTTTAGTCAATTCTTATATCTTGCAGCTCAAGGCGGCGTGCTTATCTTCGTAATGATTCTGAACGTTGTGCTAGAGAGACGAAGAGTTAACAAATCCATTTCTAAGTCACTGAGGTCGTAATGTCACTTATAGAGCGTTTAGAAAAGTACTGTCTCACACCTGCCATGGCAGGTTTTGAAGATGAGATGATTAAGAAACTCAAAGCTGATTTAAAGGATCACGTTGATGAGATTCGCGTTGACGTACTCGGCAATGTCATTGCAACCATTAAAGGAACGTCACCAGAGGGTTCTGACTTAATGATCTTTGCCCATACAGACTCTCTTGGAATGATTGTTAAGGGCGTGGAAGATAATGGATTCATCCGCATCGAAAGAGTCGGTGGAGTTCCAGAGCGAATCTTGGCTGCATCAAATGTAATTCTGCAGACATCTTCAGGAAAAATTGTTAACGGCGTCATTGGTTTTGTTTCTCATCACCTGACTCCGCCAGAAGATAAGTACAAAGTTAAGCCAATCGGCGAATGCTATGTAGATATCGGTGCAACTAGTGCAAAAGAAGTTGCTGCAGCAGGAGTAAAAATCGGTACTCCAGTTTTGTATCGTCCAAGCTTTGAAAAACTCGTTAACAATAGAGTTGCGGCAACATCACTAGATGATCGTGGTGGGTGCGCAGTACTTGTCGAACTCGCACAACACTTTGGCAAGAAGCGCCCTAAAGCAACGCTGCATTTAGTCGGCACAGTGCAAGAAGAATTCAATCTTCGAGGCGCCATGGTTGCAGCACAACAGATTCATCCAACTGCGGCAATAAGTATTGATTTAGTTGCCGCATCTGACACCCCTGATATTCACGGCGGAAATGCGGTAGAAGTGGGCGCTGGTCCAGTTGTTGGTACATACACATTTCATGGACGCGGAACACTCAACGGATTGATTCCGCACCCACGCTTACTCTCACTTGTCGAAGAGTCTGCGCAAGCACAAAAAGTTGATCTTCAACGTCACGCAACAATCGGTTTACTAACAGATGCATCATACGTTCAATTAGTTGGCGAAGGCGTTGCATGCGTCGATGTTGCATGGCCAACTCGTTATACACACTCAGGTGTTGAAGTATGTTCACTCGATGATTTAGAAGCGCTAACAAAACTTCTAATCGGAGTAGTAGAGAAATTTCCTGTAGAAGAAAACTTCTCCAGAGGTTAATTCTTACAAAGGGGATGCACCATGGGACAAGACTTACTTCTCGGAATTGATATCGGCACCTACGAATCAAAGGGTGTCTTAACAACTCCGCAAGGAAAAGTAATTGCACAGGCTGCGATTCCTCACAAGCTTTTGTTTCCACGTGCAGGATGGGCCGAACACGATCCAGAGCTAACGTGGTGGGGAGATTTTTGTAATCTCAGCAAGCAATTACTTGCAACCGAAGGTGTTTCACCGAGTGACATCAAAGGTGTCGGAGTCAGCGCAATAGGTCCAGATGTATTGCCGATAGATGAAAACTTTAACCCGCTTCGCATGGGTATTTTGTACGGTGTTGATACTCGCGCCGTCGAAGAGATTGACGAACTCAATGCAATCTACGGCGAAGATACAATTTTCAATGCAACTGCAAATACATTGTCATCACAATCAACTGGTCCAAAGATTCTATGGATTAAGAAAAACGAACCTGAGGTCTATAAAAAAGCACGTTGGTTTGTTGATGCAACGACATTTATTGTTGCTCGCCTAACTTCTCGCGTTGTTGTTGATCACTTCTCAGCAGGCACGATGGTTCCAATGTACGACCCACGGAAAAATGAGTGGAGCGATAAGTACTGCAAAGAGATTTTAGATATCAAGCAACTTCCAGAGATTATGTGGAGCCACGAACTAGCGGGCCACATCATTGAATCGGCTTCAAAAGCCACTGGATTAGCCGTTGGCACACCTGTCTCTGTCGGCACGATTGATGCCGGCGCAGAAGCACTCAGCGTCAGTGTTACAAAGCCAGGTGAATTAATGATGATGTACGGCTCAACAATTTTCATGATTCAAGTTACCGATAATGATCAAGCACGTGACAAAAGATTATGGGCCGGTCCATATCTCTTCCCAGGCACCTGGTGTCTGCTTGCAGGAATGGCAACGAGTGGATCACTCACACGTTGGTTTAAAGATAACTTTGCAAAGGAATTAATCGCTGCCGAAGAAGCTGGCGGTGAAAATGCATATGCAGCATTAGTAAAAGAAGCGCAAGCAACACCACCGGGTGCTGAAGGCGTCGTAGTTCTTCCGTACTTCAGTGGAGAACGCACACCAGTGATGGATCCTCGTGCCAAGGGAATGATCTTTGGTTTGAGTCTGACACATACACGCGGACATCTCTTTAGAAGTGTGCTCGAAGGAATGGGTCACGGATTTAAGCAACACGTTGATTTGTTCACAGCAATTGGTGCAAAACCGCACGCAATCAAATCTGTCGGCGGAGGCACAAAAAATGCTCTCTGGTTACAGGCAGTTAGTGATATTTCTGGTGTTCCACAAGAAGTTGCTCCACTTACATTTGGTGCTTCTTACGGAGACGCGCTATTAGCTGGCGTTGCAGTTGGTTTGGTTGCTAGTCCAGAAGAGATTCGCAACTGGCAAGGCAAACCACACATCATCGAACCAAATGCTGCTCTGGCAGAGACTTATGCCCCACTAAGTGAGATTTACACTAATTTGTATCAATCAACAAAAGAGTCAATGCACAAACTTCACGAAATGGGTTATTAAAACCAATTACGGATGCAACATCACGCGATAACTCGGTGATGATGTTGCGCGTTCAAATGCTGCTGCAGCTTCTACCAATGGGAAAGTCGCATCAACAATCGGTGATAAATCAATCTGTCCGGTAGCAATCAAATCTGTTGCAACGGCGTGATCACGGCGATCTGCACTGACTACACCGACTGCTGAAGTTTCGCGGTTATGCATCAGGTTTGGATCAACAGCAAAAGGTGTAACTGGGTGCGCTGAAGCAAAGAGGCAGATTTTGCCGCGATTATTAAGCACATCGAGTGCATCTTGATTTACTTCTTCGCTTCCATAAGCCGCGATAGAGAAATCAACTCCGCCAAGGAAAGCAGCCTTTACGCGATCACGAATATCCGGACCTGCTTTAAGAATTACATCGGCACCGAGTGATGTTGCTTTCGCAAGACGACCTTCATTGACATCGACTACTGCGACGCGAAGACCAGATTTTTTCAAGACCATTAAGTTAAGTAATCCCATAGTGCCGGCGCCAAAGACAACTGCTGTGTCGCCTAGACGAGCATCTAGAAGACGCGCTGCGTGGATTGCACATGACAGCGGTTCTGCAAGTGCTGCTTGATCCCACGGTGCATCACCGACAGGAAAGACACCATCGCTTCTATGTATTTTGTATTCGGCAAAACCACCAGGGCCGTAGGAACCACCCTTAAGTGAGAAGTTGAGAAAGTGTTCGGCGCAACCTTTATCTTGTCCGCGCAAACATGCACGACAGGTTCCGCACGAAGAGGATCCCATTGTTACTCGGTCGCCAACTTTTACATTCGTAACTAATTCACCGACTGCTGCAATCTCTCCAGCATTTTCATGTCCACCAAGAACTGGGTATTCAGATTTTGCTTGGCCGGTATAAATACGTTGTTCCCATGTACACAAACCTGCAGATTTAACTTTGAGCAACACATCGCGCGGTCCAATAACTGGCACTGGCACATCGACAATTTCAATCTGCTTAATTCCGGTAATTACGGCAGCTTTCATTGTTTTACTCATGGTTTATTTCTTCTCTAGAACGAGCATGGCCTCATCAACTGATGCGTTCTTATGAACAATCGCACGGATAGCTTTTATGAACTTAGCTGGAGTTGGGTGCTGAACAATGTTTCGACCATAGACAACACCGGATGCACCAGAATCAATTGCAATGCGTGTGCGTTCAAGTAATTCGCGTGGTGGCACAGAACCGCCGCCACGAACCAACACAGGCACCTGAGATGCAATCTCTACGATCTGTCCGAAGTCACTCATTGGCGCTGTTGGATCGACCTTAATGAGATCAGCGCCGAGTTCTACAGCTTGGCGAACAAGTGCTGCAATCTTGTTTACATCGCCAATAGATGTTGTTCCTGTGCCTGACTTTGCAGTCATAACAAGAGGCTCAATCATCAATGGAATGCCCTCTTCACGGCACTTTGCACCGATTATTTGAATGTTCTGTACGCACTGCTCTTGCAGGCGTGAGTTTTCATCAATGTTAAGAAGGTTCAAAACCACCACTTTTACGCGCTTATCAAAGGCGTCGCGAAGCGTTGAGACGTGTGCGGTGTCCCATGAGTATTCAATGTCACGGGCTTCATAGGCGTTTGTCACATCTAACCGCAGTGCAATTGCTACATCTGTCTTTAAATCGAGTGAGTTAAAAATCTTAAGCCCACCAGGATTTAATTGAATTGCATCTGGTTGTCCAGCAATAATTTCAGGCAGCGCCTTTGCTAAATCTTCAATCCCCTTAGCAAAAGATCTTTCTCCAAATATTCCAAGGTCCAGTGCAATATTGATGCACTTGCCTGATTTTGGATTAAACATTGCATCTAAACGCTTATTCATGATGTATCTCCTAACGAGATTTATTTGCAGCAGTAACGAGTTCGATTACTCGCTTTGGATCTACAGGATTAAAAGTCTTTCCATCAACTTTCATGCTGCTACCGGCGACTACTCCATCAGCAATCTTCAAAGTATCTGCAATTGTTGTTGGATTAACTCCGGTGTTTGCAAAGACTGGAATCTTTTTGGCTGTCTCTTTTGCAGCCAGCAAATCTTCATTGCTAAATGGAACTCCGGCCACAGGGCCAGAAATAAGAATTGCATCAAAACCAAAGTACTCAGCCGCCTTTGCACGTTGTGCAACGGTGCGACCTTCAAGGGCGGATGCAAATTCAGGAACAATATTTGTAAAGAGCGCAATGTGCTCAGCTTTTAAACGTGTGCGAGTCTGTGCAACCAACGCAGGATCCGGAGCCAATGGCCCCATGTCACTCGCAAAAGAACCACACATAACTTCGCGGACGAAAGATGCACCGGATGCGGATGCTGCTTCGATGGATGCAATTGGATCCCACAAAAGATTTACGCCGTAAGGAATTTTCAATTGATCATGAACTGCGCCGATCATAAATGTTGTCCACGCGCCAACTTCGGAGCTCACACGAGTTGTATATGGAAGATCGCTCTCGTTACAAAAAAGAAGTCCATCGATTCCGCCATCTTGCAACGCCTTCACATCGGCGGAAACTGCTGCGATCATCGCCTTCAGGTCGGGCTTACTCTTAAATTGTGGCTGTCCAGGAGATGCGGGTAAGTGCACCATTCCGATAATTGGCTTTGTGGCTTTAAAAATTGTTGATAATTCGATGCTCATGGCTGGATTTCGCCCTCTCTGTAGGTACAAAATCTAACACAAAAAATGTAATAAAATGTTACCCGTTCGAGGTCAATATGCTCGCCCCAGCCCCGAGCTGGCGCTTAAGAGACTCACGCCCGTCGCTAGAGGTCACAAACTCATCGACGATATCAATTCCAGCAACTCGGTAATTAGCGGTCACTCCGCCCTTAGAAGGATCGACCAAGACAATAACTTCTTCGCATCGCTCGACCATTGAGCGATTGATATCTGCAATCACTTGGTCAAACTCTGTTAAACCACCGCTCTTTGAAACTCCACCCGAACCAATAATTGTTCGGGTCGCAACAAAGCGGTTAATTGTTTCCTGCGCAATAGTTCCGGTCTGCGCCAAGTCATCTGTACTGATAACACCACCAGTACTAACGACCTCAATTCCTCGAGATGCCAGCAAAGATGCATGTGGCAGCGACGGGGTAATAACTGTGAGATCTAGATTGTTTGGCAAGAACTGCGCAAAGACCGCAGTCGTTGATCCAGTACCCAAGAAAATGACCTCACCCTTTTCAATCAAGGATGCAGCGAATTGGCCGATTTGAGTCTTAGCTAACGTTTGATCCATTGCCCGCGGATGCAGCAAAATATCTTGCGTATTCATTAACTGAGCAGATGCGCCACCACGGGTTGTCTTTAAATATCCAGCTTCTTCAAGAATACGAAGATCGCGGCGCACAGTCATAGAAGAGACACCCAGCTCGTCGGCAAGGCTTGCAAAATCTACGGCGTTTTCAGAAGCAACTCTTTCGAGAATTTTCTGATGGCGCTCAACCGATAGTAAACGACGCATAATGAAGAGAATCTTAAGGGCTACAGAGCAGCCTTCGAATTCTCTCCTCCAAACAACGCCTTACCTTGATAGACAGTTAAAGGCTCTGCCAATAAATCATCAAGCTTTCCTAAGAAAGATTTCACGTGCGCAGTTTCTAAGTGTGATTGAAATGCAGCCTCATCTTTATACACTTCAATATTCATAAATGTTCCTGGTTGATCAATTAACTCATGCACGTGATATCCACGCACCCCTGGTTCATTCCATGAAGCGCTCGCGCCACCATGTAGTTCGTTGCGAAGCTCTGTTTCTTTTCCTGGTCGTGCTTTAAATATCGCAGTAACAATCATGACTTCACCTCTAAAATTTAAGTAAATAATGTGTGAGCGCTGAGTTTACTGCGGCACCCGTGAAAGCAATAGCGCCTGCCTATGGGGTAGGATTCACACGCATTAAGCGCCCGTAGCTCAACGGATAGAGCATCTGACTACGGATCAGAAGGTTAGGGGTTCGAATCCCTTCGGGCGCACAAGACGTTTGAGCATAAAGTTACTTACGCCCTAATTCCTAATCATAAGCAATCCACTGATCTAGTAACCAGTTCTCTTTAGAAAAAATACGTAGCGGGTTGATACATTTACCGATTGAGCAATAATTCATCACCTGGGGTCTGATTAGTTGATGGACCTAATCCTCGAATCCCTCTGGTCATATTTCACGCTACAAAGTTATTTTTAGATCTCACCTTTGTCACTACAGATTTCCTATCCATGCTGTAGTTTCACCCACTTGACTACCTAAAGACTCAACTCATTCCAATCCACGAATTTCTTTAAACTTCGAATCAATATCAGTCCGTAGTTCTAGAACCCTTAGCATTTCCGATTCAAATAACTCAAAATGTGAAAACAACTCGTTAATCTTCTGGTCTTTAAGGGTACTCAATTTTTCGGAGGAAGTCGAACCATCAATAGCCCACCAAATTGGATGAGCAAGGAAAATAATATTCTTAGCATGGAGAGCAAGCTGAAGAATATTCTCACCTCTCCACTTCATCGAACTATCTGAAATATAGTGATAATTAGCCATAACTTTGGGGCTATACATGTCAACAACTCCTTCTGGAGTTAAATTGACAGAATTCAAAGACGAAGTCGGCATATGTTGTGAACTATACTTAACAGTGCTTTGTGTTAATTCTTCTAACATGGCAAGGTGTAGATTAAATTTTGAGGAAGCTTTGTCGGGATTTAAACTGTAATTTCTATAATCCCAATGAATGCCAATCGAGTGTCCTTGACTGCAAATTTCCTCGATAGCGTGCTTACTTGATTGAGAGTTTATAGAGTAAAACTCAGAATCGGGCATGAGAAAAAACATCGAAGAAAAACCTATGGCAGAGTCAACCTCAGCAATTCTTAATGCAGCATTCAAGTCAAAGTCTATGTCATGTCGAAGAACTATTTTCTTTTCTACAACAGAATCTTGTACAGGGTCTGTAATGCCACTAAATCTCAAAGCATGCAATGACTGCAAAACATCTGAATAACCAGCGATAGACCATTCTATTTCTGCCATAAGATTCAGCTGAAACTTAATAAACGTTTGGCAATGGGTAATTGTGGATACTTTTTCTGATGGCGATCAAAAATTCTTTGCATTTGAATTGCGAAATCAACCGACGAAAAAACATCGCCAACAGCGAAATTTACCCGTGAATCACCTGATACTTCAATTAAAAGCAAACCATCAGAGCATTCAACAACTAAGGTGCTGCTGGATATGCAGTGCCTCACTCTTCCTGGCAAAAATCTCTCAGATGAATCTTCACAAATGACCTTGCTTCGTAAAATTCTGAACACACTTCCATGTAACGTAGTAAAGGCACATGAGTATGGATGAGACAAAGCCCGGATAAAGTTATACAACTTCACAGTTTGTCGACTCCAGTCGATCTCACCGTCTGATGGTTCTCTTTTAGGCAAGTATTCCGGCGCTTCAACTTTCACCTCTTCGTCACTTTTGATGCTGAATAACTTTCGATTGCTGTTTTCAAATACTAATTCGAGCAGATTTACAGCTTCCTTCCCTACTTTAAAGTGTAGCGATTGAATATCATCATTATTAGAGATCGCGATCTCTGATGTTTGAAGAATTTCTCCACTATCGATGCCTTCGTTTATTGAAAAAGCTGAGAATTCAAATGAATGGGCGCCTAATATTAAGGCCCAATTCTGGGGGGATCTCCCCTTACCAAATTGAATTCCCTTATCACTTCCGTGTATGCCAATCGACTTGAATTGATGGAAAATTTCCGAAGGCACAATTCTTTGCCAACCTAGTACCAGAAGGTAATCCGACTTAATTGAATTGAATATGACTCGGTCCAACTCAGAAGATAGGTTATACGTATTGGCTTCATGGAAACGTATCCCGAAACTTTGAGCAAGATTTTTCGAACTGTATCGTTCGCTTCCTAATCGGTTGAATTCAATTTGATTAAGGCCAACAACTGAATGAACCGAATGTCCACGATGGAGTAATTCCTGAAGCATGAAGTGACCATTGAATGTGGTTGTTAGTACGGTGAAGCTCATATCGTCAGAATACAACATTGAAATAGATTCAAAATGAAGTTCTCTCATAATTTGGTAATTAACTCAACCACGGATCAGAAGGTTAGGGATTCGAATCCCTTCGGGCGCACTTCAGATTTGATAAGCGGAACGTACTAAGGCTGTTGTGTGTTCTTATGTGAGATGGTCAGAGTCCGAGCGATACCGCTACCGAGGACAACACTGAACTTAACGTCACCAAATATCTTGGATGTAGACGTCTTGGCGCTAAGTGCTGTTGTTACCCATTTTTGTGCAGCGGCAGGATCCACACCATCAATCGGTAAAGTCGCGATAAACCTTGGCCAGCCGTAACTTATTCTGGTGGTTGAGTTAACCGTAATCGAAGTTATATTTTTTGCGGTGGTGCCCAAGATGGCCACATTTGCGGTTTTATCTTTACTAGAACAATTAATAGTTGTTGCGTCTTTAACTTTTTGAGGTTTCGAGCAACTCCAACGACGGTTCTCAAGATTCGTGCTCAAATCAGCTGCTGTCACACCAGGTAGAGGTTTTGGTTTTGCTGCAGCTAAGGCGGGATTAACAGTAAAGGGGAGAGAAAGAGTTATTGCAGCAGATAAGAAACGAATTTTGCTATTCACACCGACTATCTTTGCATATTTTCTGAGACTTACGCATAAACTCACTTCTATGACAATCACTCTAGAAACCATGTTGCGCCATATGGGTTGGGCTAACCAGCAGATCATTTCTCAGATAGCTGAGTTACCGGATGAGGCACTGGGGGCGTATGTAACTCACAAAGAGTGGAATGTCGCAGAAATACTCTTTCACACAATTGTCTCTGCTGATCGATTGGTATTTCGCATAACTGGTCGCGACGTCACAGAAATGACGAAACCAACGACTATGAAGGAGTTGAAAGATTTAGCAAGAAAGTTGGAGAAATTCGATTCGGAGTTAATTGAATTAGTGAATGAGCCAGATCGAGTTGTTGAAGTAAATAGAAATGGCGTTATTTCAAATTGGCAAGCGGCAACAATCTTGTCGCAAGCAGTGCATCACGTAATTGAGCACAAATGCCAAGCTGTTACAGCGTTGGAATTTAGAGGGTTTAAAGCACCAGATTTAGATGAATCTGATGTGTGGGGATATGAGAGAAGTACTAAATAATAATTTTGTACTGAACGCGATCTGTGATTGCTACTTTGTCATATAGCTTGCGGGCTGTTTCATTATCTGGCGCTGTCGTCCAATAGAGACGTTTGGAGCCTCTTTCAATAGCAATCTTGTGCAGTTCATCTATGAGTGCACGGCCAACACCTTTACTGCGAACAGCAGGGTCTACAAATAAATCTTCTAGGTAACAGAAATCTTTCTCGGCCCATGTAGATGGTCTAAAGATGTAGTGAGCAAGGCCAACAACGTGACCATCTACTTCTGCGACTAAACCGTTGATATTGAAATCAGAGTGCAGGCGTTGCCAGTTCAGTTCAAATTGTTCATCACTTAAGGTGGACTTGTAGAAGATGATGTATTGCTTGAAAAGGTCTAGCCAACGCTCTTTATCGTTTAAGGCAATCGGTCTAATCGTGATTGTCATTTATTCAGCAGCGATAACGTCGCCAACAACCTTTACCTGGAAATCAAGTTGGTTGAGGTCGTTGTTTTCCATGAAGGCTGTAGCTGCTTCTGTAATGAGATCAACGTATGACTGACCCTCTTGACGAGAAGATTCATTAATCGTCAATGGAATTTCTGCCACTAATTCAATATTGATGCTAACAATTGCCACGAGTGCTCCTTATTTTTAAATTCATTAATAGCCAAAGAATAAGGGGAGAAAGTGGGTTCGGTGGGGATTGAACCGTTATGGATAAAGCCCGCGCAATCTATGTGCTTCGGCAACGCGAGCAACACCAATCATGTGTGCGGCTTCGCGCCATGAAACTTTCTTAGTTTTAGCCATTTCTTCAACTTCTTTAAATGAGCGCATCATGATGTCATTCAGGTTTGATTTAACTTCATCTGCGGTCCAGAAGTAATTCTGCTTATCTTGTACCCATTCAAAGTACGAAACGATTACACCGCCAGAGTTAGCCAAAATATCTGGAACAACCAGAATGCCTTTGTCATTAATGATTGCGTCTCCACCAGGTGTTGTTGGTGCGTTTGCGCCTTCTACGATGATCTTGGCCTTAATGCCTGGCGCTGTTTTTTCTGTGATTGCATCGGCAAGAGCTGCTGGTATTAACACATCAACATCTAGGTGCAGCAACTCATCTTGTGTCAGTTTGTCTGTGCCTGGTGCGTTGAGATTGCCATTGGCTTGGTAGTGATCCCAGATTTCTTTTACGTTCTTAAAGCCTTTAACGCCGCCTTGTACATCGCTTACTGCAACTATTTTTAGACCAAAGTTTTCAAGAGCAACCGCTGCCCAATAACCAACTTTTCCGAATCCCTGAATAGCAACAGTTGCATTCTTTGGATCAATTCCTTTAACGCGAAGTGCTTCAATGGTTGAGATTGCAACGCCATCTCCAGTTGCAGATGTGCGACCGAGTGAGCCACCAAGAACAATTGGTTTTCCAGTAACAACACCAGGGACTGAAAATCCTGCGTTCACAGAGTACGTATCCATCATCCACGCCATATTGCGTTCATCTGTTCCGACATCAGGTGCAGGAATATCGCGCTCTGGTCCGATGATTGGCAAAATTTCAGATGTGTAGCGACGTGTGAGTCGTTCATTTTCTGACAATGACAATGTGTGTGCATTAACTGCGATGCCACCTTTTGCTCCACCATAAGGCAAATTAGTAAGTGCGCACTTCCATGTCATGAGCATTGCAAGTGCGACGGTTTCATCCATATCTATATCTGGGTGAAAGCGCACACCGCCCTTTGATGGACCACGAGTTGTTGAGTATTGAACGCGGAAACCTTTATACATTTCAACATTGCCGTTATCTCGGCGAAGTGGGACTGCGACTTCAAGAATGCGCCGCGGTGTCGAAAGTGTTTGCCAGTCGTTTTCAGTAAGTTCTAAAAGTTCTACAGCGCGTCGTAACTGGGAACGCGCAGTATCTAAAGCTGACTCCGTTGTCATACGCCGATACTACTCGGCAAATACAGTGATTGTGTGCCACCCCTCTGCACCATCAGGAAGTACATCTTTTTTCTTCTCTGTTTGAATTTCACCGTTTTTATTTATTGCACGCACCGAAAGCGTGTGTGTTCCAGGTTTTGGACTCCACTCGATCCACCATTGTCGCCACGTTGTATTTGCTAAATCAGGTCCAAGATTTGCTTCTTGCCACGACGAGTCATTTATTTTTACTTCTACTTTTGCCACACCGATGTTATGTGCCCACGCAACACCAGCGATTGCACGCTTTCCTGCCGGAAAACTCTCTTGAACATAAGGAGTATCAATCCGAGATTGCATTTTAATTGGCGCGAACTTTGCCCAACCCTTTTTGATCCAATAACCCTCTTTAAGATCAAAGCGCGTTAACTCTAAACGCGACAACCACTTTGTTGCAGATACATAACCGTATAAACCAGGAACAATTAAACGCGCAGGAAAACCATTCTTTATCGGCAGAACTTCACCATTCATTCCCACGGCAATGATTGCATCGCGTCCATCAAGTACAGCTGTTGGAAATCCAGCAGTGAATTTATCAACCGAGTGACTCAAAATTTGGTCTGCATTGCCAGCTGGTTGCGCTTCATTTATTAAGTCATCTAAACGAACACCAAGCCAACGAGCATTGCCAACATATGGTCCGCCGACCCAGTTAGAAACGCATGCAATCGTGTCATCTACTTCAATCATTGGCCTTGCCAATAAATCCTCATACGAAATTGTGATTGAGTTTTTAACCATTCCATCAACGGTTAGCTTCCAATCTGATGGATTGATTTGTGGAACAACGATGGCGTTATCAATAATGAAAAAATCTTTATTCGGCGTAAACAACTTAGATAGCTTTTCAATCTCTAGCGCCGGATCTGGCGGCGGTGCAGGCAATGGATTTAAAGCTTTAGGAAGAGTTATGCCAAGTCGATCCAATTGAACGCTCGCACCTTGGTGGAGATATCTATAAGTAGCAGAACCCAAAATGGTTGCCGCAACAACGCCGCCCCCGAGTTTGAATAAATTGCGCCGCGATAGCCCACGCTTCGGGTTCTCCAGTGACATGCTTAAAAGCGTAACAGGCTATAGAGTTGGCCAACGTGCGATTCATAAATAATCCCAGCCACGACCTCACCTATGACGATGTATTCATGGTGCCAAGCAAATCCGAACTTTCTTCTCGTATGGAAGTTGATCTGACTTCACACGATGGTTCTGGAACAACGATTCCAATAGTTGTAGCAAATATGACTGCAGTATCTGGTCGACGTATGGCAGAAACAATTGCACGTCGCGGTGGACTCGCTGTTATTCCGCAAGATATTCCACTCGATGTTGTCGATAGCGTTATTAAATGGGTTAAATCCCGCCACACATTCTTTGATACACCTTTGACTCTGTCGCCACAACAAACAGTTGCAGATGCGGTTAGCTTGTTATCTAAGCGTGCACATGGCGCGGTTGTAATCGTTGAAAATAACAAGCCACTAGGAATTGTTACTGAAGAAGATTGTGCTGGAGTAGATCGCTTTACTCAACTTCATACAGTGATGAGCAAAGATTTATTGACACTTAAAGATGATGCAGATGCTCGCCAAGCATTTGATTTCTTGCACGATAACCGCCGCAAACTTGCGCCAGTTGTAAACAGCAAGGGCGAGCTTGCCGGAATTCTCACTCGAGTTGGTGCGCTTCGCAGCACTCTCTATAGCCCAGCAGTTGATTCACAGAATCACTTGCGTATTGCAGCAGCAATCGGAATCAATGGAGATGTTGCTGGAAAAGCGCGAGCACTGCTTGATTCAGGTGCGGATGTACTAGTAATTGATACAGCACACGGTCATCAGAAGAAGATGTTTGAAGCGCTCAAAGCCATTAAGGCACTCAAACCAAATGTTCCATTAGTTGCAGGAAACGTTGTTACTGCCTCCGGAGTTGACGATTTAATCGAAGCTGGCGCTGACATTATTAAAGTTGGTGTTGGTCCAGGTGCAATGTGTACAACGCGTATGCAAACAGGTGTTGGTCGCCCACAATTTTCTGCAGTGCTCGAATGCGCAGCTGCTGCAAAGAAAAAAGGAAAGCATGTCTGGGCAGATGGTGGCGTTCGTCATCCTCGCGATGTTGCACTGGCGCTGGCCGCTGGTGCATCTAATGTGATGATCGGTTCTTGGTTTGCCGGCACTCACGAATCACCAGGGGATGTTCAGACAGATTCAACCGGTCGCTTATTTAAAGAGTCATTTGGAATGGCATCTGCTCGCGCAGTTGCAGCGCGTACAACTCAAGAAGACGCATTTGATCGTGCACGCAAAGCGCTCTTTGAAGAAGGTATTTCAACGTCTCGTATGTATTTAAATCCACAACGTCCAGGCGTTGAAGATTTATTAGATGAAATCATTGCAGGGCTTCGATCATCGTGTACATATGCTGGAGCAAAAACACTCGATGAGTTTGCAGACAAAGCAGTAGTCGGAATTCAATCTTCCGCTGGTTATGCCGAAGGCCGCCCACTGCATTCGTCGTGGACGGTTTAGTTAGTCGTACTGAATCCAACCAAGTAGCGGAATGTGTGTGTGGGCAAACCACGTACGCCAAATCGAAATTAGCATGATGTACAGCGGGAAACCAATCAAGATAATTGCTTGAAATAAATTAGCGTGACTCTGCTCAGTTGGCGTGTAATCCCATGAAAGCCAGGCAAGGTTTCCAAGGTATAAAACTGCAAATGGCAACGTAACCCAACGCATTGGTTCGACCTTGACGATGTGTGGAAACTTTAAATTTGTGAGCTGACTAATGCACAAAGCAATCGTGACAATTAAAACTTCTGTACGAGTTGAGCCCATAATTAAAAACGTTGGAACAACTAAGTTCCATGCTGCAGGAAAACCATTAAACCAATGATCATCTGTTTCTAAATCTGTGCGCGCAAACCAGAGTGCTGAGAAGAGAAAAACTGCGCCAACAATGAGTGTTTCAAAGTGCGTTGGCAAGAGCTCTAGACGCACCAAGAGAGCAAGTGGAACAAGAACGCAGGTAATGTAATCAACAACTAAATCAAGAATGCGTCCATCAATTCGGTCCGCGTAAAACTCAACATCAAGTTTGCGCGCGATCGGACCATCTAGACCATCGAGAATTTGTGCGGCTAGTAACCACAAGAGCGCATCGCGATAACGGCCATCGATTACGGCTTGAAGTGCAACCATTCCAGCGACTGCACCGAAGGCAGTCATTACATGAAGAACGTAGCCAGCCCGACGCGATACGGCATCAGAATCAAAAACACTCACCTTAGAATCTTAAGCCAATCAAGTTAAGAATTGGCTAAGAACTAGGTGAGTGCTTGAGGTTACAAATTAATTGCGGATTGCAGCCGCAAGGCTACGGAAATCTTCCACAAGTAAATCGATTTCTTTTTGACCATGCGCCAAGGAGATAAGCCACTGCTCATCAAGTCCTGGAGGCGTCATGATGCCACGGTTAATTGACCAGAGCCATGAAAGCTCTGCGACTTTGAAATCCGTAGCTTTGTAATCACGATAGTTTCGAACTGGTGTTGTTGACCAAGAGATACATCCCTTAACACCAAAACCAACTGTATGTGCAGGTAATTCGTACTCTGAAATAATTTCAGAGATGCGATTGAGTGCTTGCATATTGAATCCTTCTGCAACGCCCAAAGTTTCTGGGGTACAAATTTTATCAATTGCACGAATACCAGCCATAGCAAGTGGGTTTCCGTTAAAAGTACCGAAGTGCGCCATGCGCCCATCAGTTACGGCATCCATATACTTTTTCTTTCCGCCGAATGCAGCAACAGGAACGCCGCCGCCAATGGATTTAGCCAGCGTAATTAAATCTGGCTGAACGCCTAGACGTTGCGCAGCACCTTGTGGTCCTGCAGTAAGTCCTGTTTTAACTTCGTCAAAAATTAGAACGATTTCGTATTGATCGCAGAGTGCACGCACCTTTTCGAGGTATCCAGCATCTGGCAAAACAATCGCAATATTTTCTAGAACTGGTTCAACAACAAAGCACGCAATTTTATCTTTGTGCTGTGCAAATGTGCGCTCGAGTGCTTCTGCATCGTTGTAAGGAACAACAAAGACATCTCCAACAACAGTTGCTGGATCGATAATCACATTTGGATTCTCAGCATCGCCGACAACCTCAAGCTTTGGCTTCACTGAGACAGTCAGTGGGTCATAGCTTCCGTGGTAACCACCTTCGACTTTAACGACACCATTTTTGCCAGTGAAGGCACGGGCAGTACGGATGGCGTACATGGTCGATTCGGTTCCTGAGTTGGTGAAGCGAACTCGCTCAATGGCAAAGCGCTTGCAGATGCGTTCTGCGGCATCACGAGAGATAGGTGAAGGAGTAACAAAGAGCATTCCTACTTCGAGGGACTCTTTGATTTCGTTGACAACGACTGGGTTGAGGTGACCTGCAAGCATCGCTCCAAAGCCCATAGACATATCGAGCACATCGCGACCATCCATATCAACCATCCAGGCGCCTTGAGCGGACTTGATGGAGATCGGATACGGATCCCAATATTGGAAACTAGATGGAACGCCCATCGGGAGAGATTGAGCGGCTAATTTATTTTCTTTTTCTGAACCAGATGTGGCTTCTTTGAAGCGGGCCCATTCTTGGTCTAGTAGTGCACCAATTTTAGATTCAGATAGTGGTTTGGATGTTGCAGGGACATTTCTAAACGTTTGCGCATGATTCGCATGTGTTTTCATTTATCAAACTAGTTACGCTTTGGATCTAGGATTTCTAGAAATGAGCGAAACGGGCTCCTTTTCAGCAGCTTTATAAAGAGTGAGTTTACCTGCTTTATTTTTTAAATCAACAGATGTTTTCATGCGTAAAAAAATGGACTTTTCCTGCGTGTTACAGTTTTTCTATGTTTTTTGTGACCGTTTTATTAATGGGCGTGGCGTCCCTTTTTGGACTAGCCGCGGACACAATTATGCAACAAGAAAACAAAACAGTTCAAGAAATAAAGTTCACACCGGTTCATTGTTTTAACAAAGCGAGCGAAAAATTAATTATTCGACCTGACTTTATCGGTTGCGTAATTGGCGAAGAAGAATCACTCGGCGAAAACGAACTTGTTGAAGGAATGCAACGACCAAATGAAATACATCCACAACTCCTTGCACGTTTTCTAAGTGCACAAGCAGCTGCAAAAGAAGAAGGAGTGGATATGAGTATTGATTCTGGTTATAGAACGGTTGAAACTCAGAATTATTTATATCAAAATGCAATTAAAAAATACGAAACCGCAGACGAGGCAATCAAATGGGTTTTGCCTGGAGATTTATCCAGACACCCATGGGGGCTTGCTCTGGATGTAAATCTGAATCACGATAAATCAGGAGCATCTTGGTTAGAAGCCAATGGAGCCACTTTTGGGCTCTGTCGTGTCTATGAAAACGAATGGTGGCATTTCGAACCACTAATTGCTCCTGGTGGAATCTGCCCGCCACTTCTGCCCGATGCTTCTCATTTGAAGTAAAGTGCGGACGTGAACAAGCCAACAATCATTCTTGCGACAAGCAATGGTGTTGGAATGGGCCACCTTGTTCGAGCAAGCGCAATTGCATTGGCGCTCAAACCATATGCCAATCCGATTCTTGTATCGATGGCTGGTGGAGTCGCTGAGATCTCTGACTACATGGGAATTCGCACCGAGTACATTCCTGGTCGAGATCGAGAATGGATGACGCGAGATTTGTGGGATCAATATCTACGTGATCGCCTCGTAGCACTCATCGAAGAAACCGATGCCAAACTAATTTCATTTGATGGCGTAGTCCCTTATCCAGGTGTTATCGCTGCAAAAGTTAAAGCGCCAAACACATCTCTTGTGTGGGTGCGCCGTGGTTTGTGGCAGAAAAAACCACAACGCTTTGTACTCGGATTGCAATCGGCAATGATGGATTACATCGTTGAACCTGGCGAAATTGCGCGGGCATACGATCATGGCCCAACATCAAAGAGAAAAGATGCGCAATTGACTGCGCCTGTTTCTTTGTATCAAAAAGATACGGCGCTTTCACGCAGTGAATCACGCAAAATCTTAGGTTTAGATCCAGATCGCCCTGCCGTATTAGTACAACTTGGTACGGGCGACAGCGATGTCAATGAAAAAATGACCGCAGCACTTTCTGGTCTTATTGGCTGGAAAGATTTACAAGTTGTTTTAACTAAAAATCCAATTGATAAAAATGGCAAATCATTGGTGCCAGATGGTCTAGATCTTAAAGTTGTTCGATATTTTCCGCTTGCACAAGTTCTGCACGCATTTGATGCAGGTGTCTGCGCAACTGGTTACAACGGTGCACACGAGTTATTGCCGGCTCAGATTCCAACTGTTTTTGTCTCTAACATTCGCGGAACAGATGATCAAGAAGCACGAGCACAGTGGTGTCACGACTTTGGTTTTGCATTACGAGCCGATCAAGCCAATCTTGAAGACATCACAAGAACTGTTAAGAAGTTACAAGATCCACAAGTTCGAGCGTCGCTATCTGCAAAGTGCAAAGAGCTTCCAGAAGTATCAGGTGGCGCCGAGATCGCACAGATTTTCTTAAAGCTCATCGCAGATCAAGCTGCACTCAAACCTGGTTCGCTGACTTATAAGCGTTTGATGCTTCAAGATCACATTAATCGCGGAATGCGCCACATCGCATACATCGGCCTGCGCCGACTTGCACTTATCTATCGCAAATTTAAGCCACATCCAGATGCTGCAAAAATGGCAACAGTTGCCCCAATTTTTAGTCAGGCGAGTTCTGCACCAGAGTTACGCGATCTGATTAAAGGTGATGTGAGATTTGAACACATGATTACTGGCGCATCAGATGCGTATAAGAAACGCCGCCAAGAAATAGCGCACACCGCATACAACCCACCGCTGATTGCAATTAGAAAGCGTAAAAACTAAAAGCGAGAACGAATCTCCCACAAGTCTGCAAAGACTGGATTAAAGAGCGTGGACTTCAAATAATCAGCACCACTTGAACCACCAGTACCTACTTTACGTCCGATAGTGCGTTCAACCATCTTTACATGGCGATAGCGCCACTCCTGAATACCTTCGTCAATATCAACCAAACGCTCACAAATCATTGCGCGCTCGGGATCCTTTTGATGCACTGCAAGTAAAACATCTTGTACTTCTTTATTGGCAGCGTATTGTTCTGATTTATCGCGTCCCATAACAGCTGCAGGCATTGTGTGACCAGCGTTGTTTAAATAGACAAGTGCGGAATCCCAAATGGAATTTCCGGACGTAATTTCTGCGATTTCACTCTGTATATCTGGCGGCAAATGTCCAGCCATTTTGTTATCGCGTCTGCCGAGTATTGCTTCAACTTTTCTAAATTGTGCTGACTGAAAACCGCTCGATGAAGATAAGTAACCACGGAAAGAGTTGAATTGAAGTGGAGTCATTGTTTCTAAAATATCGATCTGCGCCACACACACTTTCATAATTGTGCGGATGCGCCCCAAGATGGCCAATGCGTAATGAGTATCGCCATTTTCTAGAGCACGCTGTGCTTCTTTGAACTCATGAATTAATTGTTTAAACCACAACTCATATGTCTGGTGAATAACAATGAAGAGCATCTCATCATGTTCGGGTCCATCAGATAAAGGGCGCTGCAGCTTCAACAACTCATCAACTGCAAGGTATGAGGTGTATGTAAGTGCTGAATCGAAATCCTTGGATTCGCTCATGTGACTCGTGATCCGCCCTCTTTAACCTTCTCGTATTGACGAGTAGAAACTAAATCACGTATTCGTTCAAAACCATCCCAGACTTCAACGTATGACGTTGGAAGCGGTGAAATCGCTAAGCGAATCGAATTAGGTGTTCGATAATCCGGAATCACATTTGCAAACTCACGGAGTGCAACACAGATTCGGGCAGCATCAGGATGCACTAAAGAAATATGTCCACCGCGCTCCTTTGGATCACGCGATGTATTTAACTGCATTCCAAGGGGTGCAAGCCATGCATCGTATAAATCAATCATCATCTGAGTACCAACAGCTGCTTTGTGTGCAATTTTATCGATACCCGCTTCTTTGATTAATTCAAAAGAAGTCTTAATGCAACGCAAACCAATTAATGAAGGGCTAGCAATTTGAAAACCGCGAATGCCTTCGGCTTTTTCAAAGACAGGTCCCATGCCAAATTGATCGCCTTGTGAGAACCATCCTTGAATTGGAACCTGCAACTCTTTTTGCATCTTTGTTGCAACGTATAACCACGCAGGTGCACCAGGTCCAGAGTTTCCGTATTTATAAGTACAACCAACAGCAAGATCAACACCATTGGCATCAAAGTTCATTTCAATTGCGCCAATAGCATGGCTGGCATCCCAGACAACTAAACCACCATGAGATCGCACTAAATCAGTTATTGATTTAATATCAGTACGCGCACCTGATCGGTATTGAATAACTTCAAGGGTTACGAGTGCAACATCATCATTGAGATACGGCGCAAGGATTTCAGCTGTAATTCTCTCGTGCTTGATTGGTCCGGCAGATTCATTATCAATTAGAACTAGATTCATTCCGAATTGTTTAGCAATTCCTTCGAGGATATAACGATCAGTTGGAAAATTAGCAGTGTCAGTAATAATTGTTTTTCGTCCGGGACGCGCTTTAATCGCTGCCATACATAGTTGATAGAAATTAACCGATGTTGTGTCACATGCCAGTACTTGACCTTTTGCCGCACCTAACGTTGATTCACCGATCAAGTCTCCAACTGGTTGCGCTTCATCAACCCAGTGGCTCCAGCCAGTAACAACTTCTTGTCCCCATTCCTGGGTCAAGAAATCATTTACTGCAACAACTGTTGCATGTGGAAGTCGACCAAGTGAGTTTCCATCGAGATAACACATTGCAGGGTCAGAAATCACAAACTTCGATTTGAATTGTGCGAGCGGATCGTTTTTATCTAAATCCAGGGCATATTGGCGGTCAGTGACATTCATGGTTGAAAGGTACGCTCTGTCTCCATGGCGCGCAATCTTCTTAATTTAGAGGAAGTCTCAAAGGCTTTCGATATTCGTGCGCTCTTAGAACGAGTTTCACTAGGCATATCCGAAGGCGATCGCATCGGAATTGTTGGCAGAAATGGCAGCGGAAAAAGCACGCTGATGAAAATTATGTCTGGAATTGAAACTCCAGATGCTGGGCGAGTAACAAAATCAAATGACACCAACATCGGTTTACTCTCACAAGTAGATAACGCCCCAGCTGATGCAACTGTCAGAGATGTTGTACTTGGAAATAAACCAACACACGAATGGGCGAGTGATTCAGGAATTCGCGAAGTTTTCATCGGTCTATTTGGTGGCTTTGATGATCATCTATTCGAAAGAAAATTTGCAACTCTCTCTGGTGGAGAACGCAGACGAGTCGGTCTAGCACGTCTGTTAATCGATGATCTTGATTTAATTTTGTTGGACGAACCTACAAATCACCTAGATGTCGAAGGCGTTGCATGGCTTGCTAATCATTTACTTGCACGCAAATCTTTAGCGCTTGCCGTCATCACTCACGATCGCTGGTTTCTAGATGCTGTCACAGAACGCACATGGGAAGTTGTTGAAGGAAAAGTCGAAGAGTACGACGGTGGATATTCAGCATTCGTATTGGCAAAAGCAGAACGCGCTCGTCAGGCAAGTGCAATGGATGCGCGACGCAATAACTTAATTCGCAAAGAACTAGCGTGGCTGCGCCGCGGCGCACCTGCTCGAACAACCAAACCAAAGTTTCGCGTAGATGCAGCAAATGAATTAATTTCCGCCGAACCCGCGCCGCGCGATCAAGGCGAACTACTTAAGTTTGCTCGTAATCGCTTAGGCAACACTGTTTATGAATCACACCACGTACAACTTCGGGCAGGCGAGAAGTTATTGCTCGATGATTTGTACTGGAACATCGGCCCCGGAGATCGCATCGGCATCGTTGGCATTAACGGCGCCGGCAAAACAACTCTGATGCGAATGTTAGTTGGCGAAATCCAACCAAATGCTGGCAAATTTGTAACAGGAGTAACGGTTAAAGCAGCATTTCTTACGCAGCACCTGCACGAATTAGATCCGACGTGGCGCGTACTTGAAGCGGTTGAAAAAATCGCCAATCACGTAGAACTCGGCAATGGAAAATCATTATCGGCATCACAGCTCTGCGAACGACTTGGTTTTGATCGAGATTCACAGTGGACGCCAGTCGGTGACTTATCGGGCGGTGAAAAACGACGCCTACAACTAACAAGATTGTTAATGGATAGCCCAAATGTTTTGTTGCTGGACGAACCAACAAATGATTTTGATATTGAAACACTGACCGAGCTAGAAGATTTACTAGATAGCTACGGCGGAACGTTGATAGTTGTTTCACACGATAGATACTTCCTCGAACGAGTCTGCGATCGATTCGTTGGATTACTTGGAGACGGGGCCTTACGCGATTTACCACGAGGTGTTGACCAGTACTTAGAGCAACGCCTCGATGCTTTATCAAGCAATAAATCAACGTCGACAAATAAGGCAACATCGAACGCCGCCGAACAACGACAACTCAAAAAAGATGTTGCAAGGTTAGAAAAACAATTGGTCAAGATAGATGAACAGATCAGTGCGCTCCTAGTGGAACAGAGCTCTGCAGCATTTAATGCTGAGCGACTCATGGAAATCACTTCAAAACTCGAAGAATTACGGCTAGATAAGAACACGAAGGAAGAAGAGTGGCTTCATGCCACGACTGCCTTAGACAATTGAGTTAAAATCACGCCTATGAATAAAGTCGTACATACAATCGAAGTCGTCCTCTTCCGTGCACGCTGGTTATTGGCACCTCTTTATATTGGCCTCGTCGGAACGCTTGTATTACTTGCCTACCGATTTGTTATCGAATTCATTCATCTTGCCCAACATATTGGCGAATCAGATGCGAGCACATTCACTTTAGATTTATTAGCACTGCTAGATCTCACACTCTTAGCAAACTTAATTCTTATGGTTATTTTTGCAGGATATGAAAACTTCGTCTCTCGCATCGATGCAGCAGCTGATTCAACTGATCGTCCACACTGGATGGGAACGATTGACTTTAGTGGTCTTAAAATCAAGTTAATTGGTTCACTCGTTGCAATCTCTGTAATCGAACTCCTCAAGGACTTTATTGAATTATCTGGCGAAGCCGAAGTTGGCGAAGGCACAATTTGGCGAATCGTTATCCACTTAACATTCGTAGCATCAGGAGTCCTCTTTGCACTGATGGATTGGATTGCAGATAAGCGGGAGTTCAACGGTACGCATTCGTAATGCGCCTGGATTTACTAGCTGCTCTATCGGGGATTCTTATCTCCCTACAGGCACGAACAAATGGTGAGCTCTCTCTACGCTTAAATAACGGCTTACAAGCTGCATTCATCTCTTTTGGCTCGGGCTTAATACTTATTGCAATTATTTCTCTCTTTAATCCAACGATAAAAAGTGGCGTAAGAAGATTGCGCGCCGCAGTAGTTGCAAAAGAAATTGCACCATGGACTCTCTTTGCAGGCGCTCTTGGTGGAACATTCGTCGCGGTACAAACACAAATCGTTCCACTGATTGGCGTTGCTATTTATTCCGTTGCTTCAATTGCAGGACAAGGCGCAACCTCACTCATTGTTGATCGCATTGGCTTAACTGGCGGCGGTAAAAAAGCCATAACTCCACGCCGAATTGCAGCAGCGTTCGTAACAGTGCTGGCAGTTCTAATCTCCGTACTTGATCGCATTGAAGCCAAAGACCTATCCCTGATTGCAGTATTTTTTGCTGGATTAGCAGGAGCAATAGTTGGTGTGCAGCGCGCCATGAATGGGTTGATCAACGAGCACTCACAGCAGAGTTTCACAACATCACTTCTTAACTTCATCATGGGAACAACCACACTCGGAGTTGTTCTCCTCATTGCAGTTGCAATAGGAAAAGTTGAATTTGTGGCGCTGCCAGCCGGTCCATGGTGGATATACATGGGTGGAGTAATCGGAGTTATTTACATTGCCTTTACATCAACAATTGTTCAACACCTAGGAGTTTTAACTTTTACAATTTTCAGCACCGGCGGACAACTCATCGGCGCACTCTTTATTGACTTGATTTCACCAACTAAAGGAGTCAGTGTTTCTGCTTACTTAGTAAGTGGAATTGTTATGACTTTTCTTGGGGTTCTTGTGGGCGGCGCGAATAGTTCCAAATCATCGAAACGATAGAGGCAGTAATAAAGAACCCTGCAATTGCATAACTAAAAGTTTTTACTAAAGGAATTGTTGCGGCATAAAAACCAGCTAGCGTAATTCCAACTCCCCATAAAAAAGCACCGAGTGCGTTTGCTGATAGAAATTTGTAGTAATTCATTCGAGATGCACCAGCAATTACCGGAACAAATGTGCGTACCCATGGAAAGAATCTGGCAGCAACAACTGCCCACCATCCGGTTTGTTCGTAGAAACGATCAGCACGAACAATCAATGCCTGTATGCGCTTTGATTTGCGCTTATCTAAATAGGGGCGGCCATATACGCGGCCAATAACAAATCCCACTTGATCGCCAAAAAATGCTGCAAGGAAAATTACTGTTACAAGAATGACAATATTTATGTTGCCGTGTGCTGCCGCAACTAGTCCGGCGCTAAAGAGCAACGAGTCACCAGGTAGGAAAAACCCAAGCAGAATGCCTGTTTCAATGAAGACAATAACGCCAACAATTAGATAGAAAAAGAATGGCGCCAATGATGAGAGTTGTGTATCAAAGGAAGCTGCTAATTCGATCACACAGATTTCCTTACAGCTGCAGCTACTGCAGTGACAACTTGAGCATCAAAGACGCTCGGAACAATGAAAGAAGTATTGAGCTGTTCAGGGGAAACACAATCTGCAATTGCAGTGGCAGCAGCTACTAGTAACTCGTCAGTGATTTTGTTTGCGTTGGCATCGAGCAGACCGCGGAAGATTCCGGGAAATGCCAGCACATTGTTAATTTGATTTGGTTGATCGCTGCGCCCAGTTGCAACGACAGTTGCATGTTTGCGAGCAATTGCAGGGTCAATCTCCGGATCTGGATTAGCTAGCGCAAAGACAATCGAACCCTTTGCCATCGCTGCAACATCTGATTCGACCAAGATATTTGATGCACTGACACCGATAAAGACATCTGCGCCCACAAGAGCCTCTGACATAGTGCCTTGGAAATTCTCTTTATTGCTATGTTCAATAAACCAACGCTGCATAGGGTCATCGCTATTCATATCTGGATGAATAACTCCATCAACATTAAAGCCAATGATGTTCTTTGCGCCATCAAGCACAAGCAGACGAGCAACCGCGTTTCCTGCTGCGCCAACGCCGCTAAGCACGATTTTTACATCGGATAAATTCTTTTTAACTAATTTAAGTGAATTACGAAGAGCAGCAAGAACAACAATTGCTGTTCCATGTTGATCGTCATGGAAAACAGGAATATCCAGCAGTTCGCGCAGACGTGCTTCGATTTCAAAACAACGTGGTGCAGAAATATCTTCTAGGTTGATGCCGCCATACACAGGTGCAATTAGTTGCACGGTTCGCACAATTTCATCGACATCTTGTGTATCTAAACAAACAGGCCACGCATCAACATCGGCAAAGCGCTTAAAGAGTGCGGCTTTTCCTTCCATCACAGGAAGCGCTGCGGCAGGTCCAATGTTTCCAAGGCCTAAAACTGCAGAGCCATCAGTGACCACAGCGACTGTATTTCGCTTAATTGTGAGGCGTCTAGCATCGGCTGGATCATCAGCAATTGCTTGGCAGATACGCGCAACACCTGGTGTGTATGCACGAGATAGATCATCACGAGTTTTTAGTGGCACTTTAGATTGAACTTCTAGCTTGCCACCCAAGTGCAATAAGAATGTGCGGTCAGAGACTTTGCGAACAATCAAACCTTTGTGTGCACGAATTGCGGCGGTGATTTGATCTGCATGATCAGCATCGATGGTGTCACACGTAATATCGATAACTACTTTTTCTAGGAGTGATTCAACAACATCGAGTGCGGTAATAGTCGCACCAGCCTCAGTAATTGCTGCAGTACTTAGTGCAACTGGTTGCAGAGAAGGCGAACCTTCAACGCGAATCGTTATGCCATAGCCAGGACTTGTGGATGCCATTTATACGACTCCGTACAAGCGATCGCCAGCATCTCCAAGACCAGGAACGATGTAACCACGTTCATTGAGTTTTTCATCGAGTGCACCAGTAACGACAGTGATTGGAATCTTTGAATCTGCAAATGCGCGTTCCATTGTTGCAATTCCTTCGGGGGCCGCAAGAATGCAAATCGCGGTGATCTCTGTTGCGCCGCGCTCGATTAAGTAATTGAGTGCTGCAACTAATGTGCCACCAGTTGCAAGCATTGGGTCTAGAACAAAACAGTGGCGACCAGATAGATCATCAGGAAGTCGATTGGCGTAAGTGCTAGCTTGCAAAGTTTTTTCATCGCGCACCATTCCGAGAAAACCAACTTCGGCATTTGGTACTAAGCGAGACATTCCTTCGAGCATTCCAAGTCCAGCGCGCAGAATTGGGACAACGATTGGACGAGGCGAGGCCATCTTTAGGCCTTTTGTCTCTGTCACCGGAGTTTTAATCTTTACTTTCACTGTCTGCACATCGCGCGTAGCTTCGTATGCCAGAAGTGTTACGAGTTCTTCAACAAGATGTCTAAATGTTGGTGAATCGGTTCTTTCGTCACGCAAAACGGTCAATTTATGAGAAATCAACGGATGGTTGGCGACGTGAACTTTCATGTTCCCTAGCGTACAGGGCTTTTATTCTCTTGAAATGAGTGTAAGGATGCTCTCGTACTTCTTGACGCGGGGGAAGGTGAGATATGGAACATATAAGTAACTCAGATCTCATTAACGATGTAGACATCGCCGTCGCGGCCTGGCACGAAGATGGCCGATGGACCTTAGCACTGCTTCCCGATGCACATGACCTCGCACAAATTATTGATCGACTTAAATCACAACAGACAAATGGCGGCGCAATTGCACTCGTTGCAATTGATGAAGAGTTCTTTATGTTAATTCGTGTACTTGGTTCACACATCACGATGTTTCTCAGCGACATTACCTGCGCACTCGATTATGCAGTCGCTGCAGACTTCTTAGAGATAAATGAAATTGATACTCCAGAAGAAGATGAAGATCCATTTCCTGTTGGCTATCTAGATATATTTGCAGACCTCGGTATGAACCACATGGAGATGGCTGCGCTCTGCGATGACGCCGAATTATTTCCAGACGAACAACTCGAAGCGATTGCAAGCCGTCTAGGTTTTGGCGATCAGTTTGCTGAGTTATTAGAACTGTGACATCTATTGAGTTAATGCGCGAAGCAATTGCTGTTGCGCAACAAGGCCTTGCATCCAATGATGTTCCTGTCGGCGCACTAATCGTTGATCCTTCAGGAAAGATAATTGCGACTGGCACAAACGAACGTGAAGCAAAATCAGATCCAACCGCTCACGCCGAAATAGTTGCAATGCGAAAAGCAGCGATAAATGGTTGGCGTTTAGATAATCACACCCTTGTTGTCACCCTCGAGCCATGTGCGATGTGCGCAGGTGCAATTGCACAAGCACGGATATCTACAGTGATCTTTGGTGCGTGGGATGAAAAAGCCGGCGCAGTAGGTTCAGTCTGGGATGTCTTACGTGATCCGCGAGCTATTCACCGCGTTGAAGTTGAATCAGGCGTTCTAGAAAAAGAGTGCGCAGCTTTACTAACTGATTTTTTTCGCTCAGGCCAATAGTTCATAAGAAGGATTAAGGATCTTTAGCGAACCATTTTCTTCGCCAACCATTCCTTCTGCGCGTAACTCTGTTCCAACTTCAAGTCCAGCAATCTCTCGACGACCTAAGAATTGAAGTGTTATTCCACCACTTTCATCCCATATTTCAATTTCAAGAACTGGGGCTGACCCGCTTGGCGCAGTCTTAATCGAAGCTACTTTGCCTTGTACATGTGCACGTTTGCGCCACTGCACCGCACCGATTGGCGTCATATCTTCTGCGTAATGACTTACTGGCCCCGGTGAAGCCACAACCGGTGCAGGCTTTACAGGTGCAACTGTTGTTAATTTCTTTTCTTTACGATCAATCACAATTGGTGCACCGGATAAAATTCTTTCAACATCGAAAGGAACAATTGTCGCAACCACTCGTGGCAACTGCGAAATAGGAGCAGCAATCGCTTCAGCTGTTCTATCGTGAAGTAGACGACCCAAGAATCGTGAATAAGAACGTCGTGGCAATAGCAGAGTTAATTCAACATCTGCTTTTTCTGTCATCTTGATTGCATAATCAACTGCAGCATTTGCAAGTCGACGGTCAGGGCAATCAATAAGTTCCAGTGTTACGTCATCGAGTGCTTCTGACTTTGCCCACGCTTTAGCTATTTGATCAGCGCGCAAATCATCAATAACAAAGTGAACAGCCTTGAGTTCGCGCGGCTTAAGTGAGCGTGCATAACGAATCGCACCCACTGTTGCGATATCAACGCTATCGACCAACACAGTTACATCGTGTCGAGCAATTGAAGTCGCGCGCTCTTGTTCGATCTTTACATTAAGTGCGTTCTGTTCTTTTGTGTACTGACGACGTAAACGCAAGAAAGAGAAAACCATGATTGGCGCGGTAATCAAAACTAACCAAGCACCTTGATTGAATTTAACGACAGAGAAGATTATGACAACCAGGAATGAAATTCCGCCAGATAATCCGTTGATTACCATCTTCCATTTCCATGCACCGAGACGGTGTGTGTACGCATGCTTTGTCATTCCAGCACCAGCTAAAGCAAAACCTGTAAATACACCGAGGGCATAAAACGCAACAAGGTGTTCAACCGAACCAGCGGTGATTAATACAAGGAAGATTCCGCCACCAGCTAGCAAAAGAATTCCGTTTGAGAAAGCCAAGCGGTGACCACGTTTTGTTAGCTGACGTGGCAAATAACCATCTGATGCAATGAAGTTCACGAGCAATGGGAAAGCGCTATATGTGGTGTTTGCACCCGCAAATAAAATAAGCATCGTTGCGAACTGAACGAAGATAAACATCGCAGTTCCAAAGCCGCCAGAACCCATTGCAGCTTTAACAATCTGCGAGATAACCGTTGGTGTTCCACTTTCATACGGCATTGCATGAATCTTGTGCGCAAACCATGAAACACCAAGAACCAAAGTTCCAAGCAAGCAGCTCATGATTACCAGAGTGCGGCGTGCATTTACGTGCTCAGGAGTTTTAAAGAGTGCAACACCATCAGAGATTGCTTCAAGTCCGGTCAGAGATGATCCACCATTTGCAAAAGCACGGAGCAAGATAAAGATTGCAGCAAATGTCAGCAACCCACTTGGCTCGCCCATTGGCACAGCGCCAGGCAAATCTGTTTCAAGTTTTGGCAGTGTTCCACTGAAATAACGAATCAAACCGACTATAAAGACGAAGAACATAGAGCCAACGAATAAGTATGTTGGCAGTGCGAATGCTTTACCCGCTTCTTTTACGCCGCGGAGATTTCCATACGTTAACAAACCGATGATTCCCAGAATCATAGGAATCTTCCACGGCGCTAACTCTGGAAAAGCTGAGATGATCGCTGCAACACCTGCAGCTGACTGGATTGCAAGTGTCACGATGTAATCAAGCATTAACGCAACGCCTGCAACTTGTGCGGTTACTGGACCGAAGTTGTCTCTTGAAACAATGTAGGCGCCACCAGTTTTTGTATACACATCAATTACGTTGCGATATGACAAAGTAACAATTACGAGAATCACTAAAACAATTGCCGTCATCGGCATCAACATCGCAAATGCTGCAATACCGAATGCCGGAATCAAGGCGATCAGAATCTGCTCGCTGCCGTAGGCGGATGATGAAATACAGTCCGAAGATAAAATTCCTAGGCCATATCTTTTACTTAATCTTTGATGGCTCAAGGTGTGACGGTTGAGTGCGCCACCCAACAAACGTCGCTTTATTCTGTAGGAAAGCGAATCTTTTAGATGCGCATGGTCTTGCAAGGCAACCGGCTCCGGTGCCCCATCTGTCCACGACTTCGGCATAGTAGACTCATCTTATGCGTACAAAGATGTATATAGATGGTCAATGGGTAGACGGAATTAAAACCATGCCCGTTACCGATCCCAGTGACGGTTCGGTTATTGCAGAAGTAGCCGTCGCCGGCCCCGAACAGTGCGAAGCTGCCGTTGCAGCCGCCGACCGCGCCGCAGCCGATTGGGCAAAGACCGCACCACGTGTTCGCTCTGAAATCTTGCGCAAAGCATTTGAAATTATGGTTGCCGAAGCAGATGCAATCGCAACAATTGTTTCTAAAGAAAATGGCAAAGTACTTACAGATGCCAAAGGCGAAGTTATGTACGCCGCCGAATTCTTCCGTTGGTTCGCAGAAGAAACAGTTCGCGTTCCCGGAGATTTCCGTAAATCTCCAAGCGGTGACAAGCGAATCCTTGTTACTCACCAACCAATTGGTGTCTCACTCTTAATTACTCCCTGGAACTTCCCTGCTGCAATGGCCACACGCAAGATTGGCCCAGCAATTGCAGCGGGCTGCACAATGATTTTGAAACCAGCATCTGAAACTCCACTAACAGCGCTCGCAATCGTTGACATCATGGAACGCGCTGGTGTTCCTAAGGGAGTCATCAACGTCATCCTTCCTGAAAAAGTTGGCGAGTCTATTTCAAAGATTTTGCATGATCCACGAGTAAAGAATTTGTCATTTACCGGATCCACAGAAGTTGGTCGCGTACTTATTCGCGAAGCAGCTGATCGCGTGATCCGTTGCTCTATGGAACTCGGTGGCAACGCACCATTTGTTGTCTTCGAAGACGCAGATATTCCTGCCGCAGTTGCCGGGCTAATGCTTGCCAAGATGCGTAACGGTGGCGCTGCATGCACAGCTGCTAATCGTGTTTATGTTCAAAAGAGCATTGCAGATCAATTTATAAAAGAGTTTTCACAAGCAATGTCACAACTAAAGATGGGTAAAGGCACAGATGCCGGCATCCAACTCGGTGCAAGTGTCTCCATTAAAGAGCGCAATAAGATTGCAGAACTAGTAGATGCTGCGGTTAAAGCAGGCGGAAAAATACACACAGGTGGCACAACTCCAGAAGGTGCTGGCGCCTTCTATCCTGCAACTGTTATCTCAGTTGATAAAACAAATGACATTCTTAATCACGAAGTCTTCGGCCCAGTTGCGCCAATCGTTACCTTTGATACGGATGCAGAAGCAATACAACTAGCTAACTCCACAGACTTTGGATTAATTAGTTATGTATTCACTAAAGATCTTGCACGCGCAATTCGCACAGCAGAAGCCATCGAATCAGGAATGGTTGCAATCAATAAAGGCGTTATCTCTGATCCAGCAGCACCATTTGGTGGCGTGAAGCAGAGCGGCCTAGGACGCGAAGGTGGATTCGATGGAATCCATGAGTTCCTCGAAACCAAATATATTGGCGTCGAGATTTAACTTACTTCTTTAGCTTGTAACCCTTAGGACACTTAGGACTAACAGCAGTTCGCTTGATGGTCTTTGTGCCCTTTACGCAAGAAACAGTTCTCTTCGCAACAGGCTTTACTGTTGGTGTTGGAGTAGGTGTCACAACTGGTGTTGGCGCAACAACTGGTTGTCCATCTTTGAGAATTTCAAAACTCACTGTGTACAAATCAGATGCGAGATATGTAGATGACGCTGGTGTTTGGTAAGTAAGTTTGCAAGTGCCACCTGCAACAAGTTTTACAGAATATGCCGTTGCAAAACAGATTGTTGGAGTGATGCTAATAGGCAATACATAACCACCGGATGCATCAAAAACGCGTCCAACTTCTATTGATTTGCCCAAATCCTTAACGTCTTGATTTGCGACTTTCTCAAGCAATAAAGATGGTTTAACTCGAGCCGCAGTAACTGTTGCGGAGAAACTGGCTGACTTAGCAACATAATCTTTTGTTTTGGGAGTTGATAAACCAAAAGAGCAAGTTCCTTCTTTAATGAGGGAAAGTGTCTTTCCATCTGTCGAACACACAGCAGGTGTTGATGAAGTTAGGGTGAGAGTCAACGAAGGAACCCTAAGTTCAAAATATTTTGCTGGATCGAAAGTTTCTCCAACTTTCCAAAGGGGAACGTTCGATGAGTTGTATTTAACAGGATCATTAAATGTAATCCCCAAGGATGGGTTATACGAAGGTCCAACGAATGTTGTGTAGTCAAAATTTAAATCTCCACCTGAGCGCACAATTAATCCACTTTCTGCGCCAACAAGTGTTCTAACTTTTCCACCTTCAATAATTCCGGTGTCATACTGATATCCAGCAGTAGAATTATTCTTTACACCAAGTGCAGAAAATGTATAAACACCGGTGTTGATATTTCTGGGAACAATCAGCAAGCCTTTAAAAGTAACTTTTGCAGCCGCTGGATTTGAATCAGTACGTGTTAAGTACGTTCCCATCGAATCATTTTGTGAATTTTTGAGAGAAAGAAATGTAGAAGTATTGTTAATTCCAAGAGGATGAGAAACAACAAGCTCAAAATCGACAGTGGTGTTAGCACCCGAAAGATCGATTTCTTGCGGAGAGAAAGTGAAAGATTCAACAGTTGGCTTTTCATTCGCGTGAGCCGGTGCAACGAGAACGCCGCCCATAAGCAAAACCGCTACAAATAATGACTTGATCTTCATTCTTCTCTCCTTGGTTTTATTCCTTCTGCGGAGGATAGGGGATTTGAACCCCTGAAAGGTTGCCCTTTACACGCTTTCCAAGCGTGCGCACTCGGCCGCTATGCGAATCCTCCCGAGGATACGAACTCTATCGGTGCCCTAACTATGCTTAGACCAGATCCCTCGTGCGGCGTTACCGCACTGAACTCCCCCAGGGTAGGAATACAGCAAGGGTAGGTGCGCTCTAGCGGGTGTACGAGGGATCCCTTTACAGAATGGAGTTGTGATGTCACTAGCGTTGTATCGCAAGTATCGCCCTTCTGTATTTGCAGATGTCATTGGTCAAGAACATGTAACTGTTCCTTTAAGTAATGCGTTGTCATCAGGAAAAACACATCATGCATATTTGTTTAGCGGTCCACGTGGTTGCGGAAAAACTTCTAGTGCACGGATCATGGCGCGCTCGCTTAACTGCGAAAAAGGACCAACACCAACTCCGTGCGGCGAATGTCAATCATGCAAAGACTTAGTAGCAAATGGCCCAGGATCAATCGATGTTATTGAATTAGATGCTGCAACACATGGTTTAGTAGATGATGCTAGAGATTTAAGAGATAAAGCTTTCTTTGCACCAGTAAATAGCAAGTACAAGATTTACATTATTGATGAGGCGCACCAACTTGGACCGGGCGCTGCAAATGCGTTACTTAAAGTCGTTGAAGAGCCGCCTCCTCACGTTATTTTTATCTTTGCAACAACAGAGCCAGAAAAACTGATTTCTACTATTCGCTCTCGCACACACCATTACCCATTTCGTTTAGTGCCACCAGGAATTTTGACATCTCACCTAGAGCAAATCTGTAAAGCAGAGGGCGTTGAAGTTGCCAAAGGTGTCTTGCCACTAGTTGTTCGCGCTAGCGGTGGATCTGTGCGCGATGCGTTATCTGTGCTTGGACAATTACTTGCAGGCGCTGGCAAAGATGGCGTCAGCTATGACATCGCGGTGCAACTTCTTGGTTTCACCGACGGCGCATTGTTGGATGATGCAATCGATGCACTTGCCGCACACGACGGCGCAACATTGTTTGCAACAATCGATCGCGTTATGGAAAGCGGACATGATCCAAAGAGATTCACTGCCGACTTACTCGAACGCTTGCGCGATTTAATGATTGTCGACGCACTCGGCGATGCAAGTGCGAATTCAATCTTGCGCGATATGCCAGATGACCAACTAGAACGCATGCGCAATCAATCAAAGCGCATCGGCACCGCATCTCTTTCGCGCGCAGCAGACATCGCCGCCCAAGGATTAACAGAAATGCGTGGTGCTACCGCACCACGCTTAATACTCGAGCTCATCTGCGGCCGCATATTGTTACCAATCAGCGACGCAACAGAGACCGGATTACTTGCGCGCATCGAGCGTTTAGAACGCGTCGAAAACATCGCACCAATGCCTACGGCTTCGGTAGTGCCATCGCAGTCTTCTAAGGTTTTACCTAAAGCAGACACTAAAGAAGCACTTCCCGTGTCTGCGGAGGTAAAACCTAAGAAGACCAACGTTGATTCAATGGATATCGCAGGGTTGCGACGTTTGTGGCCCGATGTAATTGAGAATGTTAAGAAGCGCCGCCGATTGACGTGGTCGCTGTTGTCGGCGAGCGCACATATCTTGGGCGTCGATGACAAAAACATAACAATCGGTATTGCTAACGCCGGCGCCCGCGATTCATTTGTGCGATCAGAAAGCGATGAGATTCTGCGCCAAGCATTCATTGAAGTTGTGGGACTTGATCGCAAAATCGAAGTTGTCGTTGATCCTTCGGTAACGCCAAATACGCCGGCCACTCGTGCAGTGCGTGTTGATGAATCACCGAGTGATGCCGAACAGCTCAGCGGCACCGCATTGTTAGCACGCGAACTCGGCGCACAAGTTATTACGGATAAGAAGTAATAATGAGCGGTATGTATGAAGGTGCGATACAAGATTTAATTGACGCACTGGGGCGCTTGCCTGGTGTGGGTCCAAAGAGTGCGCAGCGAATCGCTTTTCATATCTTGCAATCGGACGCGGATATTGCTGCGGCCTTGGTTGATGCGATTCGTACAGTGAAAGAGCGCGTGAAGTTTTGTACGCAGTGCGGAAACGTCTCTGAAGAAACAGAGTGCCGTATCTGTCGTGATCCTCGCCGCGATGTCTCACAGATCTGTGTTGTCGAAGAGAGTAAAGATGTCATTGCAATCGAACGTACTCGCGAATTCCGCGGCAAGTACCACGTGCTGGGTGGTGCCATCAGTCCCATTGATGGAATCGGTCCCGACCAATTAAGAATTAAAGAGTTGATGTCTCGTTTATCTGATTCAGCAATTACCGAAGTTATCTTGGCCACCGATCCAAACCTTGAGGGCGAAGCGACGGCGACGTACTTAGCTCGATTGATTAAGCCGCTAGATATAAAGGTCTCTCGTTTGGCCAGCGGTCTGCCGGTGGGCGGAGATCTGGAATACGCGGATGAAGTTACCCTTGGCCGAGCATTTGAAGGCAGAAGGAACGTCGAGAACTAATTATCTTGATATGTGAGATGTCTGCCGTCTCATAGTTTGAGAAATCCCGTAATTCGATTACAAAAGATACTTTGAGCCTGTCATGCTTTACGCATGGGATTGATCGTTCAAAAGTACGGCGGGTCATCAGTGGCCGACGCCGAGGGCATGAAGCGAGTTGCTGCTCGCATCGTTGCCTCCAAGCGCGATGGCAATCAAGTCGTCGTGGTCGTTTCAGCGATGGGCGATACAACCGATGAATTAATCGATCTTGCAAATCAGATCACTCCAATTCCAGCTGGTCGCGAACTAGATATGTTGCTGACAGCTGGTGAGCGAATTTCTATGGCACTTCTTGCAATGGCGATTTCAAATCTTGGTCACGAAGCGCGTTCTTTTACCGGAAGCCAAGCAGGTGTGATTACAGATAGCGCACATGGTCGCGCTCGCATTATTGATGTGACACCAGGACGTATTCAAGAAGCACTCGATGAAGGTGCAATTGCAATTGTTGCTGGCTTTCAAGGAATTTCGCAAGATACAAAAGATGTCACAACACTTGGTCGCGGTGGATCAGATACAACAGCTGTTGCACTTGCAGCTGCACTAGATGCTGATGTCTGCGAAATCTACACAGATGTCGATGGAGTCTTTAGTGCAGATCCACGAGTTGTTCCTGCTGCAAGAAAACTAAAAACTGTTACGTATGACGAGATGCTCGAACTTGCGGCATCTGGTGCAAAAGTTTTACATCTTCGTTGCGTTGAATACGCACGAAGGTATGACCTACCAATTCACGTCCGTTCATCATTTACAACCAACGAAGGAACATGGGTGGTCAAAGATCATCCTGAAGGAGGCAACATGGAGCAAGCAATCATCTCGGGTATCGCACACGATAAGTCCGAAGCAAAGATCACCATCGTTGGTGTTCCCGATCGCACAGGTGTTGCTGCTCGCATCTTTCAAGCAATCGCCGATGCTGACATCAACATCGACATGATTGTGCAAAATGTTTCGGCCGCTGCCACAGGTTTAACAGATATTTCATTTACCCTGCCAAAAGCCGAGGGAGCTAACGCATCAAAGATTCTTAAGGGTATTCAAGGTGAAGTTGGATTCTCATCGATTCAATACGATGATCAAATCGGAAAGCTCTCACTTGTTGGTGCTGGTATGCGCTCACACCCTGGAGTTACTGCAACATTCTTTGCTGCGATGTCAGAGGCAGGCGTAAACATTGAAATGATTTCTACATCTGAAATTCGTATCTCAATTATTTGTCGCGAATCAGACCTTGATCGCGGCGTAAAAGCAGCGCACACAGCCTTCGAATTAGATGCTGATCAAATCGAAGCTGTTGTGTACGGAGGCACAGGACGATGAGTACAAAACCATCACTAGCAGTCGTCGGCGCCACTGGCGCAGTCGGCACAGTAATGCTCAGTATTTTGTCCGAGCGCCCAGATGTATGGGGCGAAATTCGTTTAATCGCATCTGCTCGCAGTGCAGGAAAGAAACTTAAGTGCCGCGGTGAAGAACTCACAGTTGTCGCACTTTCACCAGAGGCGTTCGATGGCATTGATGTTGCGATGTTTGATGTTCCAGATGAAATTTCTGCAGAGTGGGCACCAATTGCAGCATCTCGTGGCGCAGTTGTTGTCGATAACTCTGGTGCGTTTCGCATGGACGCCGATGTTCCACTAGTTGTTCCAGAAGTAAATCCAGAGATGGTGAAGCAACGTCCACGAGGAATTATCTCTAATCCAAATTGCACAACACTTTCAATGATTGTTGCAATGGGTGCGCTGCACAAAACCTACGGACTAAAAGAGTTAGTTGTCTCTTCTTATCAGGCAGCATCTGGTGCGGGTCAATCAGGTATTGATGCACTGCGTGCACAGATGAAACAAGTTGCAGGCACAGATGCAGGAGACACAGCAGGAGATGTACACAAACTTGTGAACGATCTTGGACCATTTCCAGCACCGCTAGCACTTAACGTTATTCCTTGGGCTGGTTCACTAAAGGCTGATGGTTATTCATCGGAAGAACTAAAAGTTCGCAACGAGTCACGAAAGATTCTTGGACTTTCAAATCTTAAAGTTTCTGCAACATGTGTTCGTGTTCCGGTCATTACAACTCACTCATTGACTGTGCACGCAGTCTTTGAGAAAGAACCATCACGCAAAGCAGCGCAAGACATTCTTGCCAACGCAGCTGGCGTTAAGTTGGTTGATGATCCTGAGAATTACAAGTTCCCAACACCAGCAGATGTAGTTGGCACAGATCCAACATGGGTTGGTCGCGTTCGAAAGAGCATTGATGATCCAATGGCTTTAGACCTATTTGTCTGTGGCGATAATTTACGCAAAGGCGCTGCGCTTAATACAGCGCAGATTGCTGAATTACTTGCCGTCGAATTTACTAAGTAGGCTATGCCCATGAGCATTAAAGAAACTTTGCAAGCAAATCTGACTGAAGCGATTCGCAGCCGCGACGAAATTGTCTCTGGAACGATTCGCATGGTTTTAACTGCGATTACTAATGAAGAAGTATCAGGTAAAGAAGCACGTACTCTGACTGATGCTGAAATCATTACTGTGCTTTCACGCGAAGCAAAGAAGCGCCGCGAAGCAGCAGAAGCATTTGCAGATGCTGGGCGCGCAGATAAAGCTGCTCTTGAAAAAGCAGAGGGCGAAGTAATTGCTAAGTATTTGCCAGAACAAATGAGCGAAGATGAAATCAAGAAACTTATTGCTGCAGCCATTGCACAAACTGGCGCAAGTGGGCCAGGGGATATGGGCAAAGTAATGGGAGTTATCAAGGGTCAAACTGCCGGAAAAGCAGATGGTTCGATTGTTTCCGGTCTAGTGAAAGAAGCGTTAAATAAATGAAATTTGAATACGCAACTGTTCCTTTGTTATCTCACGCTACAAAGCAGATCCTTGATACATGGGGTTCTGATGGATGGGAACTCGTTCAAGTAATTCCTGCACCAGGTACCGGTGAACAATTAGTTGCGTACATGAAGCGAGAAATCAAGTGAGCACTGATGTTCGCGCAAAGCTTGCAGAACTTGGTCTAGAGCTTCCAATCGCTGCAAAGCCAGTTGCTGCTTACGTTCCAGCAGTTCGCACCGGCAATATTGTTTTCACTGCAGGACAACTGCCACTAGTAAATGGCGAAATGGCTGACACTGGAAAAGTTGGCGATGCAATTACTCCTGAGCGCGCTAAAGAGCTTGCACAGATCTGTGCACTTAATGCACTAGCTGCTGTTGCGTTAGTTGCTGATGTAAACAAGATTTCAAAGGTTGTTCGAGTCGTTGGTTATGTAAATGGTGCATCTGGGTATATTTCACAACCAGTTGTTGTAAATGGCGCATCAGAACTCTTTGTACATATCTGGGGCGAAGCAGGAAAGCATGCTCGTTCAGCGATTGGTGTTGCTGAGTTGCCTTTGGATTCACCCGTTGAAATTGAATTAACGGTTGAAATCGCGGATTAGTTTTACTTACCGCGCTTTGTTAGACGTTCTAGATCAGTAATTAACACAGAGCGTCCATCGAGTTTTAGCCAGTTGCGGCCAGCAAAATCTGCCAAAGCCTTATTAACTGTTTCGCGGGAAGCGCCAACTAGTTGTGCAAGCTCTTCTTGTGTCAGGTCGTGATTTACAAGTAAACCTTGATCTGTCTTCTTTCCAAATCGATCACCAAGATCAATAAGCGCCTTTGCAACGCGACCAGGAACATCTGAGAAAACTAAATCACCCACTGCTTCATTGGTGCGACGAAGACGTTGTGAAAGACGTGCAAGAAGATGAAGCGCAACATCTGGATTTTGACGTAGCCAAGGAATTAACTTGTCGTGGCTAAGTGTTAAGAGTTTCGCATCTGTCACAGCTGTTGCAGTTGATGTGCGTGGGCCGGGATCAAAGAGTGAGAGTTCGCCAAACATTTCGCCTGGTCCAAGAATTGATAACAAGTTTTCGCGGCCATCACCACTTGAGGTGCCTAGCTTTAACTTTCCTTCAAGGATTACGTATAGGTGATCGCCTTCATCGCCTTCGGCAAAGAGGATATTTCCTTTAGAGATCTTGACGCTATCCATAGATGTGCGAAGTGATACGGCAGCAGCTTCATCTAGCGCAGTAAACAGTGGTGCGCGACGAACGACATCTTCTTCTGGGGCCACGAAGGGTACTTTACTCGTATGAGCGCGGATAAGGAAAATCGAAGCCAAGCCAAGGCTGTCTATCGCATTCTCTGTAAGACATATCCAAATATTCGCTGCGAATTAGATTTCACTAATCCTTTGCAATTATTGGTGGCAACTGTTTTATCTGCACAGTGCACAGACAAGAGAGTCAATCAAGTTACGCCCGCGCTCTTTAGGAAGTATAAGAGCGCTAAAGATTATTCACGAGCAAAGATAGAAGACATTGAAGAGTTAATTTTTTCTACTGGTTTTTATCATGCCAAGGCTCGAAATATAAAAGGGCTAGCAGTTAAATTACAGAGTGATTTTAAGGGAAAAGTACCTTCAACTTTGGAAGAGCTAATTACGTTGCCAGGTGTAGGGCGCAAGACTGCAAATGTTGTTTTAGGTCACGCCTTTGATATCCCAGGAATTACCGTTGATACGCACTTTGGTCGTTTATCTCGCAGGTTTGAATGGACATCGTCAAATGATCCAGTAAAAGTAGAAATAGATGTGCAAGAGTTAATTCCAGAGAAAGAGTGGACTAACTTGTCACAGCGCATGATTTGGCATGGACGTCGCATCTGTCATTCACGCAAACCTGCGTGCGGTGCATGTCCAGTTGCAAAAATCTGTCCATCTGTTGGAATTGGTGAGATGGATAAAGAGAGAGCAAAAGCGCTAGTAAAGACAGATAAGGATTTCAGATGAAACGGATATCTCTTCTCTTAGTTTCGCTCTTGCTTGTCAGTGGTTGCACGACAACAACATCTGCAATTTCAAAAGGCGAATTAGTTGATTGCGCTTCTTTACCTGTAAATCCTTCAGTACAAGGTACGCAATTAGATTGTTTAGATGGCAGCCCTGGGATAGTTCTCGAAGCTTTGCGTGGCCCAGCAGTAGTAAATGTATGGGGCTCATGGTGCGGGCCATGTAAAGAAGAAATGCCTTACCTTGTTGATTTTTATAGCAAAGCCAAAGACAAATTAGTCTTACTCGGAATCGATGTAGAAGAAGCACAAGTGAGCGATGGCCGTCACTTTGTAGAAACGAGTGGAATCACTTGGCCAAATCTTTATGATCCAGATGGACGAACCAGCGGAGTATTGGGAATGGGCGTACCAATTACTTATTTTGTTGATGCAGAAGGTGTGACTGTCTACAAAAAAATAGGTGTGATTACGTCCACCAAAGAGTTAGAAGAGCTGACCCAGAAATACCTAGGGATTAAAGTTTAATCTTCATCCTTAGAGGTGCTTAATCCCTGCGAAATTAGCGCCATCACATTTGGATCTGCAAGTGTTGTTGAATCGCCCACCGCCCGGTTTTCTGCAACATCTTTGAGTAATCTGCGCATGATTTTGCCGCTTCGAGTCTTTGGCAATTCTTGCACCACAACAATTTGTCGAGGCTTTGCAATTGCACCGATTTCTTTAGCAACGTGTGCACGTAACTCTTTAATTAACTCTTCTCCACCAACATTAGGAATACCACCGCGCAAAATAACGAATGCAACGATGCCTTGTCCTGTCATCTCATCTGCGGCGCCAACAACTGCAGCTTCTGCAACTGCTTCGTGCGACACAAGTGCAGACTCAACTTCTGTTGTTGAAATTCGATGACCAGAAACATTCATCACATCATCTACTCGACCCAATAACCAAATTGCGCCATCGGTATCAATTTTTGCGCCATCGCCTGCGAAATAAACTCCATCAAAGCGAGACCAGTATGTTTCTTTATATCTCTCTTCTTCGCCCCAAATTCCGCGGAGCATTGACGGCCAAGGTTTATCCAAAATCAAATAACCACCATGTCCAAGACCAACTTCTTTTGCGTTGTCATCAACAACTTTTCCACTAACACCTGGCAGTGGACGCATTGCAGATCCAGGTTTTGTTGCAGTAACACCTGGCAGCGGAGAAATCATGATTGCGCCAGTCTCTGTCTGCCACCACGTATCAACAATCGGGCAACGATTTCCGCCAATAACTTCTCGGTACCACATCCACGCTTCAGGGTTAATTGGTTCACCAACTGAACCGAGTAAACGAAGTGAATTCAAGTTGTGCGCTTTCGGAAACTCATCGCCCCACTTCATCCAAGTGCGAATAAGCGTAGGCGCTGTATAAAGAATGGAAACTTTGTATTTCGCTATCAATTCAAAGATGCGGCCTTTGTGCGGTGTATCTGGAGTGCCCTCATACATGACTTGTGTAGCACCGTTGATAAGTGGCCCGTAAACAACGTATGAATGGCCAGTAACCCAGCCAACATCTGCAGTGCACCAATACACATCTGTCTCAGGTTTAATGTCAAAGACCATCTTGTGCGTATAAGCCACCTGTGTCAGATAACCACCAGTTGTATGTGAAATACCTTTTGGTTTCGCAGTTGTTCCGGATGTGTACAGAATAAATAGTGGATGTTCGCTATCAAATGATTGCGCAACATGTTCGGTGCTCTGACGATCAACAATGTCGTGCCACCAGACATCTTTGCTGTTATCCCACTGCGTCTCTTGCCCGGTGCGTTTAACAACTAAAACGTTCTTTACATTTGTCTTTCCTTTGAGTGCATCATCGACCGCAGGTTTCAGTGCGAAAGCTGCACCTTTGCGATAACCACCATCTGCTGTGATTACAAGTTTCGCATCGGCATCTTGAATACGGGACAAAAGCGCATCTGCAGAAAAGCCACCGAAGACAACTGAGTGCGGTGCACCGATTCGTGCACATGCAAGCATTGCAATCGCTGCTTCAGGAATCATCGGCATATAGATTGCAACACGGTCGCCATCGTTAATTCCAAGTTCAGTTAAAGCATTCGCTGTTTTCTTAACTTCCGTAAGTAATTGCGAATACGTAATCGTGCGGGAGTCGCCTGGTTCGCCTTCAAAGAAGAATGCGACGCGATCTCCACGACCTTCATTAACGTGACGGTCTAGCGCATTAACACTTGCGTTAATTTTTCCACCGACAAACCACTTAGCAAATGGTGGTTGCCAATCTAAAACTGTTGTCCACGGTGCATCCCATTGCAATGCGTGTGCTTGTTTTTCCCAGAAAGCTAATCGATCTTTCTCAGCTTCGTCATACATAGACGCCTGTGCATTGGCTTGCGCAGCGAACTCTGCACTAGGTGGGAAGAGGCGATCTTCGTGGCCTAGGTTGGCGAGGGACTCTTGATTCTCGGACATATAGTGAAGATTAGTCCGAGCGCCGATTTTTCAGAAGTTGCTAAAGGTGGTTGGATTAGCCGTAAGCCTCGAGACGGCCCAATGAAGAGCTCGCTCTGAGATTTATGCCAAAGCTAAATTCATTGGAGTAAAAATGCCAATTGCAACCCCGGAGATTTACTCCGAAATGTTGGATCGCGCTAAAAAAGGCGCATTCGCATATCCAGCAATTAACGTTTCATCATCACAAACTCTGATCGCAGCACTTCGTGGTTTTGCCGAAGCTGAATCAGACGGAATCATTCAATTCTCTTGGGGCGGCGCTGAATACGCTTCTGGTTCGACAGTTAAAAACATGGTTGATGGCGCAGTAGCACTGGCAGAATTCGCACACATCGTTGCAAAGAATTACAGAGTAAATATTGCACTTCACACAGATCACTGCCCAGTTGAAAAACTTGATGGATTTATGCGCCCGCTACTTGCATTCGGTGCAGAACGAATCAAATCTGGCAAAGGCCCACTCTTTAGCTCACATATGTGGGATGGATCCGCAGTTGATATGAAAGAAAACATGACAATTGCTGATGAATTAATTGAAAATTCTCTTGCTGCACGAACAATTCTTGAAATCGAAATCGGTGTTGTTGGTGGCGAAGAAGATGGCGTTGAGGCAAAGCACGATGCCAAGTTGTACTCAACTGCCGAAGATGCGCTCATGACTGTAAAGACACTAGGCATGGGAGAGCGCGGTCGCTATATGGTCGCTGCAACATTCGGCAATGTTCATGGCGTCTACAAGCCAGGAAACGTTGTTTTACAACCAAAGATTTTGCACACACTTCAAGAAGCAGTCTCTAAGGAAAAGGGATTGCCAGCTGGTAGCAAGCCAATGGATCTGGTTTTCCACGGTGGTTCTGGCTCACTATTGACCGAGATTCGCGAAGCACTTGATTACGGTGTTATCAAGATGAATATTGATACGGATACGCAGTACGCATTTACGCGCCCAGTTGTCGATCACGTACTTAAGAATTATGACGGAGTATTAAAAGTCGATGGCGAAGTTGGAAACAAAAAAACGTACGATCCACGTGCATGGGGCAAAGCTGCAGAAGCAGGAATGGCTGCGCGCGTTGCACATGCATGTGAAGATCTTCGTTCAACCGGAACTTCCACACTCAAGTAAATGCCAGCACTCGTACTCCTCGGTGCCCAATGGGGCGATGAAGGTAAAGGCAAAGCCACTGACATTCTTGGCGACCGCGTTGATTATGTTGTCCGCTATCAAGGTGGAAACAATGCAGGCCACACAGTTGTTATTGGTGATCAAAAATATGCGTTGCACTTATTGCCATCTGGAATCCTCAGCCCAAACGTAGTTCCAGTAATTGGAAATGGCGTTGTCATTGACCCAGGTGTATTGCTTCAAGAGATTAAAGGCCTGACAGAGCGCGGAATTGATTGTTCTAAATTAGTAATTAGTACCAATGCGCATTTGATTACTCCGTATCACCGCACTATCGATAAAGTTTCAGAGCGCTTCTTAGGTAAGGCAAAGATTGGCACAACTGGTCGCGGTATTGGACCTGCTTATGCGGACAAGATCAATCGCATCGGAATTCGTGTGCAGGATTTGTTTGATCCATCTATTTTGCGTCAAAAAATCGAAGGTGCACTTAAAGATAAAAACCAAGTACTTATCAAGGTATTTAATCGCAAGAACATCGAAGTCGACGAAGTTCTCGATGAGTATTTGGCATATGCAGAAATCTTGCGTCCATACGTTGCAGATACTGTTTTGTTACTTGATCAAGCACTCAAAGCTGGAAAAACAGTTCTGCTAGAAGGTTCTCAAGGCACCTTGCTCGATGTCGATCACGGTACATATCCATTCGTAACATCTAGTAATCCAACTGCAGGTGGTGCGTGTACAGGTTCTGGAATCGGACCAACAAAAATTGGTCGCGTGATCGGAATCGTTAAGGCGTACACAACTCGCGTTGGTTCTGGTCCATTTCCTACAGAGTTATTTGATGAAGATGGCGAAAAACTTCGCACTATCGGTGGAGAAATCGGTGTCACAACTGGCCGTGCACGTCGTTGTGGTTGGTATGACGCACCGATTGCACGTTATGCGGTTCGCGTTAACGGCCTTACTGATTTCTTCTTAACAAAATTAGATGTGCTCACTGGCTGGGACAAGATTCCAGTATGTGTTGCGTACGAAATTGATGGAAAGCGTGTTGAAGAATTACCAGCATCGCAATCTGATTTCCACCACGCAAAACCAATTTATGAATACCTGCAAGGTTGGAAAGAAGATATTTCTAAGGCTCGCAAGTTAAGTGATTTACCAAAGGCTGCGCAAGATTATGTTGCCTTCCTTGAAAAGATTTCTGGTGCGCCAATGAGCGCTATTGGCGTTGGGCCAGGCCGCGATGAAACAATTGTTGTAAAGGATTTCATCTAAGTATGAAAATCCTCCTAGTCGGAAGCGGCGGTCGCGAACACGCACTCGCACTAGGATTAAAAGCAGACCCAAGTACAAC
>Ga0315900_10000887_pt1 | contig 48915 bp, 41 predicted proteins | sample LakEriMetagenome_FD_203521 | JGI IMG/M metagenome (GOLD analysis project Ga0315900, IMG submission 203521) | Freshwater fungal communities from buoy surface, Lake Erie, Ohio, United States - Buoy 12 MA114 | ecosystem: Environmental > Aquatic > Freshwater > Lake > Lake biofilm | place: USA: Lake... | reverse complement strand
GACACGTGCTCTTGCGACCGCGTCACCTCGTGCGGAGATTGCGGTCTGCCAGGGGAGCTGAGTGTAACCGGCTGCGTTGTCGTCCATCGGCAACTGCGGATTGGTCGGCAACGTTTCGATCGCCTTGACGTCCCCTTCCATCATGATATTGCGGATGGTCCAGTCAAATAGCTTCAGCGCCTGTTCCAGTCTGGTTCCCTCTTCCTGCCCCAGCTCTGCTTTCTTCGTCTCCAGCCAGGAGGCGAAAAGTGGATCGCGATACGGTCTGGCCAGCACCCATTCGACGATCGAGTGCATCTTCTGACACTGATAGAGATAATCGCAGTGCGGCTCTCCAAACTGCATGCTGGCAAGCTGCATACCCCAGAAGCTTTTGCGGAGGGGTGACGGAATCCCTTCGATCAGATCGGTCGGCATCCATTCCGGTTCGGGCGGCTGACGGGTAGACCAGCTGTTCAGCTGCCGTGTGACTTCTCCGACAGCAACCCGCCTTTCCAGCAGGATCATTTTTGGGATGTCTCGAAATGCCTCTTCGATCGCATCCTTGCTGGCTTCCGCCGACTGGACGCTAGAAGAAATACCGATCAAATCGCTGGAGGCGGTATCACGACAGCCAAAGCAACTGATCAGGGCGAGAAGATGAATGCCGATCAGCGCCAAGGAGGATCCAGGAGCGAACAGAAGGGGGCACTGGGGGCTTAGGCGATTCATTGGAGAGCGATCCATGGGTAACCCCGAAAAAACGGGGCAGGAGGTGTTTCAAGGTTCTACGCCGAAAATCGTGAAACGGTTTCCCAAATCGCCACGACGCGATCGAGAACCGCAGCGAAATCGGCCAGGGGTACCATGTTCGGGCCGTCGCTGGGGGATTGATCCGGATCAGGATGCGTTTCAAAGAAAAAGCCATTCGCACCGGCTGCCGCCGCCGCGCGCGCCATCGGCTCCACCATCGCTCGGTTCCCCCCGGTCGCCCCCCCAAGTCCACCGGGCTGCTGGACCGAGTGAGTGGCATCGAAGATCACCGGCACTCCCAATCCCTGCATGAGCGGGATGGCCTGCATGTCGTTGACCAGGCGACCATAGCCAAAGAAAGTTCCGCGTTCACACAGCATCAACCCTCCGCTGCCGGTCCTGCGAACCTTCTCGACGACGTAACGCATGTCGCTGGGGGCCATGAACTGCCCTTTCTTGACGTTCAGAGGCTTCCCCGTCTGTGCGGCAGCAACCAGCAGATCGGTCTGTCGGGCCAGGAAGGCGGGAATCTGCAACAGATCGACATGTTTAGCAACGATGGACGCCTGCTGTGGTTCGTGCAAGTCGGTGGTAACGGGAAGTTGCCAGTGAGATCGAATCTGTTCCAGCCACCGCAAGCCCTCTTCCATACCCGGTCCACGATAGCTGCTGCCACTGGTTCGATTGGCCTTATCGAACGACGCTTTGAAAACCAATGGCACACCTCGTGCCTGGCTGATCTCCACGAGGCGACCAGCGATCTCTTCGGTCAATCCCTGACTCTCCAGCACGCAGGGGCCAGCGATCAACAGCGGTCGCTCCAGAGGATTCCAAGTCAAGGAACCGATCTGCACCGAGGGGATCGACAGGGTCATCAAGTCAGCTCCAGATACCAAGCGATGGAATGCAGTTGCCCGACGTCCATTTCACCACATGTCGACTATTTCACCAACCCGCCTCGGCTCTCCGATTGGCTCCAACGCGACCCAAAGTGGGACAATTCCCGAAAAGCCTGTGGTGGCCCGTACAAATCCTTCCGGACACGCTCGAGTCATCGCTGGCGACGGACTGGGCCACCTCCCCATCGCCAAACTGGTCGGAAATCAGCGTTCGCAAGGAACTAGCAGAGCGACTGTCCTGCTGGCGATCTCCAACCGCAATGGCAACTCCCCCGCATACTCCCCATCGATCTGGTAGGCAACCGCTTGGTCCGATTCGATCTCGATCCACGAAGCACGAAACTGTTTGAAGCCAGTCCAGCGATGGTGCTGTCGAAACAGCAGCGACAAGAAGTATCCCAGCCCCCTCAGAATGCCACCTCGTGGAAAGTAACATCCATCAATCCTGCCGTCCTGCTCAGGAGCCTTCTGCAAAAAGGGGAGACCCATGGCATAACGAGGTATCAGGAAACCGAAAAACCATCCGACGGTCGCCTCTTGCCTCTCGTGCGGCACCGCAGCGTCCCCCCAACGCAGGCGCAGTGGCGGAAAACGATAGGCCCAAAGGCTCTGAAACAGGGCCGCTACATACTGCACCTTCCAGACGTTTCCTTTTCTTGTCAGATGGATGCGCCGCACGACTTCGGCATCGAACCCAGCCGAAGCGACGATGAGAAAGGGACGGCCGTTGGCCATGCCCACATCCAGCGGCTTCGTGATACCTCGCTGCAATGTCTCGACCAGCAGCCTGGGGCAAGCCTGCAAACCAAGGGAAGTGGCAAGCAGATTCTCGGTCCCCATCGGAAAAACCAGCAATGGCACCCCCTCCGGCAGTCGCTCGGCCACCGCATTCACGGTGCCATCGCCCCCTGCAGCCACGACTCCCCGCAACGCTGACGTGGGGACCGAATCGAGCACAGATCCCAACTGATCCAATTGAGCCACGATACGGCAGTCCCATCCTGCCTCCTGGATGCGATCGACCAGGGCATCGACCAAAGGCTTTCGGTTGGCCGCTCCTGAGGATCGGTTGACCACCACCAGCACCAGATCCCGTCTGGGCGGTCCATCGGATTGCTCCGTCGCCGCAAACTGGGGTGTCATCAGGTCACCTGGCACCCACAGCAGCGAGTCGGTGGTTGCGGCACGTTTCCAGCCCCTGGGAAAGCATGAGCCATCATGGCTGCAGCTTCTTCAAACGTACGTCTCGGAACTCAGCCCACATGGGTGCTCCTGCGTGTAACTGCAAGGCAAGCACCCCTTCTAGCAACTGAAGCTGGGGATCTTCATCCGTAAAGTCGACAATCAGTTGTCCATTCAGAAAGTGCTGAATCCTGTTTCCTTTGGCGAGAATCACCACGTCATTCCAATCGTCCAGTCGGAACAGCTTCTGGTACGCCGGCTGATCCATCCAATTGGCCACCACTTCCTTCTTCTTCCCATCCCGCCACACCACGCGCTCCCCAACTAGGCATAAACGCCCACGCGTTCCCCCTTCGTCGTAGATAAATCCAGCAACATTGGGCAGCTTCTGCTCGTTGCGTACTTCATGCTGGTAGCCGCGCACGACCCAACGGTTCTTCACCGATCCATCGGTGATGTGACGGGATCGATACTGGATCCCGGAGTTGTTGGTGGCATTGCACCGAAAAGAAAGCCGGAGATCGAAATCCTTGACGGGGCCGCCCTGCCAGATCAGGAAGGTATTTCCCTGAGCGACCGCTTCGGGCGTCGTCTCTCCATGGATCACTCCATCTCGCACCGACCAAAGCCGGGGATCTCCATCCCATCCCTCCAAGGACTTTCCGTCAAAAAGCATCTGCATGTCCGACGGCGGGACCGGCGGTGACATCGGGTCCTCCGCCAGGCCGGTGGCCATCGTCTTCCAGACCAGCAGGAAGGCTAGTGCGCCGAAAGTGAAACGGGAAGTGATGGGCGATTGGAGAAAATAGCCAAAAGAATGCATGAAGGAATTCCTTGGATAAAGCGTCGACAAGCCGGCGGGGATGGGATGGAAATCGGTGCAATGGCATCGTTTCATTAAAACCTGCGATTTCCTGGGTCGCTTGTGGGAGGTCGCCCCCCCCAAGATTCCCTGGATTCCATCGTTTCAATATATCAGGAAGACCAACCGATCAGGCAATCGTGCCCGACTCACCTTGATCCGTTTTCCGACCATCTGCTAGTCTCTCGCATGGCAAGGAGCCAAAGAACGACGGAAGGAGTCCGAGATGCTTTATGTTTCCAGGCACGAATTGATCGGCAGCGGCATGATTCGCTTCGTGCATCGATGGATTCCGGAAGCGAGTGACCCTTGGGCGACGCTAAGTATTCTGCATGGGCTAGGGGACCACGGCGCCAGGTTTGACCGCGCTGCGCGATGGTTGACGCGACATGGCATCGCAGTAGTAGCCTGTGATCTGATCGGTCATGGCCGCAGTTTCGGCTGGCGCGGGTGTATCAAATCGTTTCAGCATCTGGTGGAAGAGGTGCACTGCGCCGGAACTATATCGATTCCCGGGATGCACGATCTGCCAAGATTCGTTCTTGGTCACAGCATGGGCGGCAATCTCGCACTCAACTGGATGTTGCGCCGCCCCGGATTCTGCGATGGCTTGGTTCTGCTGGCTCCCATGCTCAGACCTGTTCAGACGATTCCGCCACGAGTCCTGCGAGCCGGCCGGACTGCGAGCCGCTGGATCCCTCACTGGACAGTGCGTCTGCCGAAACAACTGGAGGCGCTGACCAAGGATCGCTCTGCCCTCGACGCCTACCAAAAAGATCCCTGGGTTCATCGCCGCGTTTCGGTTCGCCTGGGAACCGAACTGCTTCACTCTGGCGAGTGGATACTGGAAAATGCGCATCGGATTCGCAAGCCTTGCTTTATCATCCACGGTAGCAGCGATGTGCTGGCAAGCCCCGATGCCTCCCGCGATCTAGCTCGCGAGAACGCACTGGTCACCCTGCACTGCGTGCGCGGCCTACGTCACGATATCCCGAATGAAACCGAGTGGCAGCCGATGTTCGATTCGGTCCGCCGCTGGATGGCGCATCAAGTTACGGAAACCACACGCCCCATGGCTGCCTGACATTCGATCGATGGAATTGGATCCAACCGTCAGTTCCAACTCTGAACTACATCAGGCCTGCGATAGCGCTTCGCACCAGGGGAATTCCGTTTTCCATCTCGCACTGGAGGTGTTTTTACTCTTCCTTCGACTTGGCTGCTGGTCCTTCGGTGGACCGATGGCGCATCTGGCGATCTTCCACCGAGAAGTGGTGATACGACGCAACTGGATGTCCAGCGAGCAGTACACGCGACTGATGGCAATGTGTCAGTCGCTGCCCGGTCCTGGCAGTTCGCAACAGGCGTTTTGTATCGGACTGCATCGCTGCGGCTGGCTGGGAGGTGTCGCCGCCATCATTGGGTTTGCTTTCCCTTCGGCGACTTGGTTGACTATCTTTGCCCTTTGGCAGCCTCCAGCCTCCGCATGGTGGTGGGAAGCCATCCAACGCTCTCTTCTCTGGTTCGCTATAGCCGTGGTGCTCACGGGCTTTCGATCGATGGCTCAAGCCAATTGCAAAACCCTCTTTCTGAGATCCCTTGCGGTCAGCGCCATGATCGCTCAACTGGCGATGCCGTACCCGGCCATTCAGCTTCTGTCGCTAATGGTCTGTGCGCTGCTGGCCACTTGCTGTCTGCCCGTCTCCAAATCGCAAGGAGCCCAAGCCGCCAGCATCCGTGCTCCAAAGCTCGCTTGGATCTGCATCCCGGTCTTCTTTATCCTGTTGCTGGTGTCAACCTGGGAAACCACTCATGGAACGTCGGTCGCCGGAAGATTGACTCAGTTGTTCCGCGACACCTATGTCGCTGGGGCTTTGGTCTTCGGTGGTGGCCACGTCGTGCTCCCACTGCTGGAAGCACGCTGGACGGCAGCAGGCGGTATCGACCACGCCACTTTTTTTGCCGGCTATGGCGCCGCTCAGGCCATTCCAGGCCCAATGTTCACCTTCGGCGCTTTCCTAGGCGCCCATGCCGCTCCGGAACCTTGGAAGATCCCTGGTGCGATTGTGGGTTTGATTGGGCTGTTTCTTCCTGGACTGCTGCTGGCAGCAGGTATGCTACCTTTCTGGACCTACTTGGCGGGTCGCCGCTGGTTTCACTCAGCATCCCTCGGGATCAATGCGGCCGTTGTAGGACTGCTCGCTGCCACCTGCATCCGCCCCCTCGGCTCACATGCTCTGCATGATCCCTGGGACTGGCTGTTGGTGGTCAGTGCTTTTTTGCTGCTGGAAAGCCAAAGATGTACGCTTCCGGCGCTCCTTGCGATGCTTGCCCTGATCGGGCTCCTGATCCCGATGTGACGATTCCTGTCGCAGCGATGCCATTTGGGATCCACACCGGAGGTCAGCGGGAACCAACCTGCAGCCGGTTTTCGACGCGATCGACACCAGGTTCCATGGCAGCCACATTCGCCAGAAGCTCCGCGCGCTGCCGACTTTCCACCGCTCCTTCCAAAACCATGGTTCCCCCCACAAGACGCGAGCGCACTTGGGGGCCGCCGATCCGTTGCATCCGCGACTGCAAGTCAGACGATCGCCCCACCGTCGGGATCTGACGATTGATCGACGCTCGGGGTGATGAGAAACGGCGAGTTCCAGCATCACCAGCATAGATGCCACTGTCTATCGGTTCCGTTGGAACCACTTCCGCAGACTCCACACTATCGACCGGCGCGTAGAACGATTCATCGAGGACCAGACGCGGCGGATACATCCCACGCGTTGACTTGGTAGACAGCGGACGATTGCGAGCTCGGCTCGACTCAACTCGCAGGCCTTCCGTTGCCGTTGCGACTCTCCCTGCCCCAATCGACTGCTCGCTTCCGACAAACCCTTGCTGGTCTCGGCGATCGGAACCGACGAAGGCCTGGGGGTTCCTATTGCCTCTCAGAAACCGCTCCTGCCCTTGCACGATTCCCTGCTGAGCCCCGCCCCCCTGGCCTGGCATCGCCCCTCCCATGCCTGGCATCATGCCCTGTCCCATGTTCGGTAGCTGACCGCTGCCCGGTCGCCCCTGACGGGCCATCGGCTGCCCCATCGATCGCTGTCCGAACATCTGCCCCTGCACCGGTTCGGCTACGATCGCCGAGAGCAGGAAGACAGCACAGGCTACAACGAGCAGGCAACGACTGACGCGAATGCTGCGGCTCATGGATTCGGCTCCTTGGAGGTGGGGGCGGTCCGTATCGAAAGTGCATCGGCTATCGACTGCCCCAAATTCAATCGAACGCTTTGCCCATCAATCTGAATTTGGACATGGTCCGCAGCGATTTCCGTTAACTGCAATTGGTGCAACGGGACAGGAACCTCGGAGGGAGCTTTGTAGGGGGTCGTCGAAGCACCTTCCTTCCCTGAAAACCAAGCCTCCAAACTCCCCTTGCGATCGGTGGTGATCGCCTTCAGTCGCAGCGCTTGCAGTGACTTAGAAAATCCCGTTGCAAAGAGATTGCGCTGCACGATAGCGAGACTTGCCGTGGGCGGAGGAGCGACTTGTGGATCAGGGATCCAGTCGCTCAACTGCTCCTCCTGGGTGGCGCTATCCAGTGCGATCGCCTCCAGTTCCATCTGGAGATTCAATTCCGAACCATTTCCCAAAGGGGTGATGGAAAGTGAAATAATCTTATGCAGATGCGGCGCCTGCTCGAACTGCTGCATCCAGGCCGTCCACTGCGCTAAGGTCGCTCGGCTTCGAAGCGAGAACGGGATGCGATAGCCGATCGACTTCCGCTTGGATTTGCCGCCCCTCGCCTTGACTTCCACCGCAACAGGAATGCCTGCATCGACCGAAGCATCCTGGAAGTCATGTTGCTGAATCATCGACAGCAACCACTCCCGATACTTGGACCTAGCCAAATCCGGATCGCTTGGCAACGATCGCCCCTCCAGCACTTCCATGGACCTAGCTGCTTTTCGCGATTTGCGCTGCAAGAACTCGGCATCTTCAATTTCCGACTGAAGCTTCTCGATCTTCTTACCCGCCACGATCGTCGGCTGCTCGATCCAACCTCGATAGGTGGAATCGAGTCCATACAGCCCAAAGACCAGTGCAGCACCCGCCAGCAACCATTTGGTTGTCGATGTCATGAATTGTCTCCCGTTGGCTCCACAGCATTCGTGGACGGCTGCGATGGGGACTGCAGATCTTCCTGCTGATGCGTTGCCTCACTGCCCTGATCCGATGCACTAGGCTCTGAGACCTCACCGGTTGGTTCGACCCATCGGTCGCCGTGTGGGGGATCGCCCCAAGGCGCCACAATGGTGGTCTCGAATTGCCACGGATAATCCTCTTCGCTCGCCTGTTGATTGACTCTTTGACTGGAAACTTCCATCGACTGGCTTCGCAGTTTTTCTTCCATCAGCGCAAGGTCTTCAGGGCTCTTGACCATGACCGAGAGGCTCACTTGCGGTCCTGCATTCGAGACGCTGGCAGTCATCCGGCGCACCGACGCACGATCCCCAAGGGGAAGCGTACTGGAGAGCGAAGCCATGAGGCTAAGCCAATCGACACGCTCTGCCTCCCACTTCTCGACCAGATCCAGTTTGTCGATCCGTTCGGCAGATTTGTTGGCTAACTTCCACTGATCATCTCGCGTCGTCTGCAGCCTGTTGGCTTCCTCATTCAAGTCACGGACATCGGAATAAAGAAACCATCCCCCCAGGACCAAAGATGCCGCTGTGAGTCCGCCGATCGGGCCCCACTTTCGCAAAGGATGAATTGGTTTGGGTGGTCTTTTGGGAGCCAGCAGGTTGACTGGCAACTGATGCTGCAGGAACTGTTCTCCTGCCCCCAACAGCGAGGCAAACTGCTCCGTGCGAATCTCGCTGGCGACGCTTCCGGAAGGCCACAGGGAGGAAGAGGTCAGGTAGTGAACCTCGGCGACCTTTCTTTCCCGGAGCGCTTCTGCCAGGGGTCCTGCATCGGTGCCAGGAAAGACAAAAAGAGGGGGTGCGGGAGAGGGCGCTGCAGTAGCAACTTCGGCTTCCTCTCCCTGGTGTTCGGACGGCAGCAAGGACAGGCATCTCTGAACTTCCAACAAAATTTGCTCGGCGATGCTACTGGCGTCGTCAGTACTCAACCGCAGCGTTCTCAGAAAAAGAGGCTGACTCCCCCTGGCCACTACCATTTCCACCTCACTGGGCAGACTTTGAATGGCAACGCGAGTTTGATTCATGGCACCGGCTGGAAGCTTGGCCAGTAAACTTAAATGTCTTGGTGCAATCGCTGCAAGCCGAAGCTTCTCTTCTTTCGCTTCCCGATTCCATCGATCGACTTCCTCAGGAAGAAGCGAAAACGCCAGAACATCGACGCCGCTGGCGTCGTTGTTGCCGGCGATGGCGTAGTCGACAACCGGAGCCGACTCATGCTCACCCAACCTCTGCTCGATCTCCAATTGCACCATCTCAGGAAACTGATCCCGGGCCTCCTGTGGGAGAACCAGTGAAATCATTTCCAGATCGGTGCGGGACAATAGCAAGACCAGAGGGTACGACAGGAAGCGTCCGCCGGCTAGCAACTTGCCGAGGGTGCTCATGGGTGTATCGTCGGGCGTACGTGGTGCCGATGCGCTGGCAAGGATCTCCAACCCCGTGCGCTGGGGAGAGAGTGCCAGGAACCGGACTTCATTGCGATCCCAGTCGGCGACTACCACGCCCTTAGGCTTGGCCTTGCCAATCGACAAACTGGGGATCGTCCTCTCCATCCAACTTGGCATCTTCTATTGCTCTCCCCTCTGCTCGATCCCGCTGCTTCCACTGGATGTGCGGGATCGATCGCCTGGATCCAATTCGTCGATCGACCAGCCTCCGTCCCATTCCCCAAGCCACTGGGCGGGAATACTGACGGCCGAATCGCGCCGGCCATCCAGCAAGTATACCCTCCGCACAATCGGCGTCATCGCATCTCGGAACGCGACCACTTGGGCTCGATAGGTATCGCTTCGGCAGGTCAGCCATGGCAACAAGGCTCGCAGTTGCTTCAGATCCAGCACCTGCTCGCGGACCAACCACGCCGGGGTAGATCGTCGGGCCGCACCGTTCTGTTGGCGCACCTGCACCCAACGTGCCAGAACCTCCTCGCTGACCCCAGGCAACGCACGCAGCACCTCCAAAGGTGCCTCCAAAGTATCGATCACCCCTTCGCGGTACTCTACATCCTCGAACCAGACATCATCGACCAGTCGATCCAGCTGCTCCGCGAATTCCGGTCCGTTGCTCTGGATGGGGCTGGTGAGTCTCCGAGGCGCCTCCCCGGATTGGGATGGAATGGTCACTTCGCTGTCGATCAAATCCAAAGGTGAGGCGATGATGGTCTGCGCGGCAACCGAGAAATCGGGGACGTAATCGGTCGACTCACTCCCTGTTGCCCCTTGCGGACGACTCGGATTGTCCGAAACAGGTCGCCCACCATACTGTCGATAGGCGACCAGATAGGATGCCCAAGGTGCCGGCCAGATTTGGATCAAGTCCTGATGCAGTCGAAGCAGATCGGGGTGGTTGATGGGGATGCGCTGCTGGCCATCGCGACGAATGTTTCTGCAACCACTGAACTCCGCGATCCATTGTTGCCAGCCCTGCGGATGAGGCAACTGGGCCCCACCCGGTTGCAGCGCTGGTATCCCTGACTGCTGCGTTGGCATGGAGGTCTGGCTTGATCGCCCCGTACCGCGTTGCCATGGTGGCAACTGATCTCGCCAACGCACCTCCCAGGGATCAAGCTTGTAGTTTTGATTCAGGTCTCCGCCGGTCCAAAGCTGATCCCAGTGATGCTCCTCCAGCGACCGCTCATCCGCGACCAGGGTATCGATGGCTGCACGACCGGTGCGTGGACCGGAACGCACCATGCTGCGGCCCCAGTGCCGCACCGCCAGTTGGATCTTTTCGCCACTTAAGCCGCCTTCGGGATCTCCACCTGGGAGTCCCTGGAAGAACTGAATGGCATTGCCCGGCTCCATCGCCTCCCAGCGAATCAGCTGAGCCAAGGTGACTTTTGCGCAAAGGTTGTCCATGCCATAGACCAAAGTCGACTCCCTCTGCATGCTGGGGGAGCGTTGGGGACCAGCGTTCGTCGGCTCTTGCTGCGAGGCATCGGCCGCTGAAGAGAGGACCGTAAATCGCCAGCCTCCATCGACTGCCCGACTACCTCGCCCCACTGGCGGCTCCAGTGGTATCCCGGCGAACAACTGGGCATTGTCGACCAGTCCACCCGCCATCTCCCGTGCTTCGCCTGGCCGCTCGATCCACTGCAGGCACCACTCCACGCCGCTCTCCAGCACCCGCTCGGCCTGTATCGATTCGCCCTGCCCCGCGGCTCGCATCGCCGTTTTTTCCATTTGGTCCAGATAGCTATAGCCCGCCAGCGCTAAAAACATCGTCAGCACCAAGACCACCAACAGCGCCATCCCCTCTCTCGACGCGCGACCGCCATGTCGACGTGCGCGACCCAAAAGCGTTACCAAGACACTGCTTCCTCGCTCCCGTCCATTGGCAAGGCAATCCTTGTTCATGGCGATCCTCCGGACTGCGACCCCAAGCCTCGGCCCAGTCGATTCGGTCGGCCGGTCGACGGCCGACTCGATTGGGCAGCAGAGGCTCGCGCCCCGCCGGTCGGCTCGCCAGCGCCGCTGGGCATTGGCCTATCCGTCAGCCCAATGGAACTCGCCGGTCGATCCTTTTCAAATCGACCAGTCGCTACAACAATCCAAAGGTCCTTCTGCTCCCACTCCGGGTCTTCCAGATTTCCACTGCGTTCCAGGAGCGGTAGATCGGAGGGGGACTGGCTGGAGTCATTGAGTTCCTTGAGTTGATTTTCCGTCGTCTCCCCGGCCGTCGCGTTCTCCATTTCCTCCCGCATGGTTGCGCGGTCCTTCCGAGTCTGGAAAAGTAGCGACAGCTCTACAGCGAAGGGAACCGGAGTCTGCTGGCCAGCCCGCCACTGCTGCGTCCACCCCGTGCCATCGTGGTAGCGAAAACGCCCCTTGGCTATCCCTTCCCATGATTCCAGGAGATCTTCCGAGGAGGAAGGAAACGGGTTCTCCAGCTCACCTTGCCGGCCACCCGTCGAGCTCTCATCGGGCAACTGCTCTCTTGCAGCTTTTTCAACCGCCGATGTCTCGGTCCCTCCCCGTCGGCCACCTCGACGATCGCGCCCCATGCTCTCCACCGGCTCTTCTTCATCTTCTTCCGAAAGGAATCGGATCTCCCGCGACAGCAGATACGATTCAAAATCCCCGAAGCCGTTCTCCTCCAACCTCCAAGCGACCTCGATGCGCAGTGGCAGACTGGGTAACTGCGGTGTGGCCTCCAACAGACTTTCCGACGAAGTGCTCAGAAGATACGTCCAGTAATGGACTGGGCTCAGTCGAGGCCTCAACTCGAGAGTGAAACCATTCTCGTCACCAGAAAATTGGCTGACTGTCGTCGAGTTGCCCGAGTTGCGACCTGCGGTGGATGGGGGCGAGCGGCGAGAGGCGGGGGGTGGGAGGTTGTTGCTGGCAGCGATTCGGAGCTGATGCCCGTTCGACTGCAACAAGTCTTGATGAAGACGGCTACGTACCTGTTGCCCAGTTTCGATCTGCTCGGTCTGGCGCCACGCTCGCTCCTGGGTCTCCTGAAACGACCCTAGCAGACCCCAAGCGACTCCCATCAACAGGCCTAGAATCGCCAGGGAGATCAGCACTTCGATCAGAGAGTATGCTTGGCGGCTCATGGTAACTGCCTGCTACGACCACCAGGCACGGTGCCACCCGAAGTCGATTCGCTGGATGCTCGAGGATCTGGCTTTTCCGCGAGCCGGACCTGTCTGACCAACCGAGCCGCAGGGGGCGCGGTGCCTGCGGATCCGGGCGCAGAGCTTCGTGTAGCTCCTTTCGGTTCGCCGGATGTACGACTCCAGACTTCAATCACGATCCATCCCATCCCGCTGGCAGGCTCTTCGACCCAGCTCCGCTGCCATGTCCAGCCATCCATTCCTTGCACCGCTTCCCCCGACCGACTACTTTCCCAGTCCTGCCCCAGCAGCGTCTCCTGCAACAGTCCGTCGGCGATCTGGTAAGCCTTGCTGCGACGGTCCGCCTTCAGTGCCAGCCGACTGCCTTGCCCAATCAGTTCCAGCAGCAGCCCAGCAGCTGCTGCCAGAATCGCTGTCGCGATAATCATTTCTAAAAGAGAGAACCCTGTTCGCTGCCTCATCGATCCTTCTCCACCCGCATCGATTCCCCCTGCCGCAAGATACTCAGCCAAAGCGATCGATCGGTGCTTGGCTGCATGATCTCGATAGCGGAATCGCGGATCGCACCATTGGGCAAAACGATGAGCGGCACACGTCGAATCGGCCGAGAACCGCTGGATGGCTCTGCTGCCGGCTCCATCGACAACTCCCCCGCCTCCTCGGAAGAAGCTGGCGTTTCCGCCTGCCGCAGAATGCCGCCATCCTCTGAGTCGGTCTCTTGAGAATCGTCCGGCAATGGGCCGTAGGAGACAATCACTAGATCATCCGCCAGCGAAACCTCCCGGTCTTTGGGCCTGCGGGCTCGAGCTTCCGGACGGACGCGGTCCCGTCGGTTCTCCAGCCCTTCAGGCTCCGAAAGTTCCTGGCCTACCGGTTCGCGCATGGCATTAGAAGTGGGAAGAGAGGCATCCTTCGCAAGAGCTTCGTCCAATGACTCTATCTGCAAGGGTCCTTCTTCCAAAGGGAGCCACACAACCATGGCATGGCCGGAATGGACAGCCTCGGACTGAGCCCAACGGATTTCCGACTGCAGTTGCCGCGCCGCATCCTGCAGTGCACTGGCAGCCAGCGATTTCCGGAGAGATGGCCAAGCCAGAGCCACCACCCCTGCCAGAATCGACAGCACCACGATCAACTCGATCAGCGTCAAACCACTCCGTCGGGCCATCGTGGAAATCCTCTACCAACGAGGCATCGCATGACTTCGGTGGAAGCGCCGGATGTCAAGTTACTCTTTGGTCGACCGACGGGAACGGCTGGAGGAACCCTTGCTGCTTCCTTCGTCACCGCCTGCGTCTTCTTTGGAAACATTGCCGACGTCATCGGATGAGTTAGGCTGTCCATCGGGCCCAAGAGAATAGACCAGAGGAAAGTCAGGAGCATCTTCGCTTTCCTCGTCGCCGAATTCGTACTGGAATTCATTTCCCCAGGGGTCGACCGGCAGATTGCCATCCAGATAGGGACCGTCCCAGTTCTTAGCAAGCCGCTCGTCTTCCGGCGACTCCACCAAAAGCGCCAACCCCTCTTCCGTGGACGGATAGGTCTTCATGTCGACAGCATACATTTTCAAAGCCGAATTGATGCTTCCGATCTGAGCCTGAGCCGTGCGGATGTCTGCCTTCCGCTGCGTCCCGAGAACTCGGGGCCCCACAATCGCCATCAGCCCGACCAGAATCACCAGCACAATCATCAACTCGATCAGCGTCAGGCCCTGTCGCGTTGGGTTTCTTCGTTTCATTCAAGCACTCCTTCATCCAGTATCGGAAGATGTTGCCGCCAGATGCTGTCGGCATCGCAAAGCGGTCTGATCGATTCATTATCCTACGGTGGAATTCAATTCGAACACGGGCAATAGTACACCAACAATAACAAACATGACCATCCCGCCGATTAGAACCAGCATCAACGGTTCGATCATGCGGACCATGACCTCCAGCTTTCGCTCGATTTTTTGATCGATTCGATCTGAGACTTTGACAAGGACGTCATCCAGCGTGTTGGATTCCTCAGCGATTCGAATCATCGCCATGATCTGCGGTGGAATCAGCCCGCTGGCCGCCAGTGGCTTGGAGAGCGTATCACCGGAGGTGATGTTCTGCGCCGAGTCTCGCATCGCCTTTTCCAGCAATCGGTTGCCTGTCGATTCACTGCTGATCGATAGCGACTTGAGCAGGGGGACGCCGTTGTGCAGAAGAGTCCCAAGAATGCGGCAGGCTCGCGAGACCGCTGCATCATGGAAGATCGATCCCAGAACGGGAATCTTGAGCTTCCAGCGGTCGAACTGGAATCGCCCCCAATCGGATGCCAGGAAGCGGCGAATGCCGACCACGGCACCAAAGACCACCAGTGGAATGATCCAACCGAATCGCATCAGGCCCTGACTGAGCGTCAGCAGGGCGACCGTGATCCAGGGGAGTCCTTTCCCAGACTGCTCGAGGCGATCAAAAAACGGCTGGAACTTGGGGACCAGAAAAACAATCATCAAAGCGGTAACGATCGATCCGACGAAAGCGAGAATCATCGGATAGGTCAGCGACCCCACAATCTTGGCTCGCAGTTCATCCTGCTTGCGAAGAAAACCAGCAGTCCTCTGGAGTGCATCTTCCAGAAAAGCCCCCTCCTGGCCCGCTCGTACCATGCTGAGCATGAGTTCATTGAACATCGCTGGTTCAGCCGCCATCGCTTCATCCAACGTCTGCCCTTCGGTGATGGCGTCATGGATTCGACCGACCGCCTGCTGCAGGCGTGGATGGACCGTCGCCTCCTGAAGGATCTTCAGCGACTCCAGCAATGGCACCCCACCGGTCAGCAGGTCAGCCAACTGTGTGCAGAAATCGGCCACCTGCTCCTTCTTTACCGGCATCCAGTGCGCAAGAGAAGAGGAAGTGTCGCTGGCGGATTTGGTTTCGGTGAGGGAGACAGGGAATAGCGATTTCTGCCGCAGTCGCTGCATCGCTTCGCGACGATTTACGGCAGGAACGACGCCGCGCGTCTCCATCCCAGTAGCGGTCTTGGCGACGTAGGCGTAATCGGGCATCGTCAGTCAGCCTTGGTGACCCGCACCACTTCGTCCAGTGTCGTTGTGCCATCCAGCACCTTCCGCCATCCATCCATCCTAAGGGTCTGCATGCCAGCCCGCATCGCGGCCTCCTTGATGACATGCGAAGGAACGCGCTGGGTTGCCAAGTGCCGCACTTCGTCATTGGTCACCAGCAGTTCATAAATCCCCTTGCGTCCACGATAACCCAGCCCTCGGCAGGCTTCGCATCCCTTGGGCCGATAGAGCCGCAAATCGGGATCCAAGCGAGCTTCTGCGGGAAAGTCATCCGGCAGTTCGGACTGGCAGGGATGGTAAGCTTCCTTGCATTCATTGCACAGGACACGCACCAATCGCTGAGCCAGAACCCCTTCGACGGTACTGGACACCAAGAACGGCTCCACCCCCATATCGCAAAGACGCATGAAGGCACCAGCCGCATCATTGGTGTGCAGGGTGCTGAAAACGGTGTGGCCGGTCAACGAAGCCTGCGTCGCATTTTCGGCAGTCTCCAGGTCGCGAATTTCCCCAACCAGCACGACATCGGGGTCGTGCCGAAGAATAGCCCGCAGACTGGCGGCAAACGATAGGCCAACCTTCTGGTGGACCTGAATCTGGTTGATTCCTTCCAGTTGGTATTCGATTGGGTCTTCGATCGTGATGATCTTGGTGTCTTCGGATTGGATTTCATGCAGGGCCGAATAAAGCGTCGTCGTCTTCCCCGATCCGGTTGGCCCCGTCACCAAAATGATCCCGTGCGGAAGGTTGATCAGCTTCTGAAAATCCTGGTAGACGGCATCCGACATACCGATCCCGCGAAGCGAAAACTTTAGATTCGACTTGTCCAAAATACGCATGACGACACTCTCGCCATGCAGCATCGGAATGATCGAAACGCGGAGGTCGATCTCGCGCCCCGAGACGCGCAGCTTGATTCGGCCATCCTGAGGCACTCGCTTCTCTGCGATGTTCAGCTTGGCCATAATCTTCAGTCGACTGACGATCGCTGCACGAAACTGATTCATCTCCGCCGGCGTCGGTTGCTTCTGAAGCACCCCATCGATGCGATATCGCAGTTTCAGGCCACTCTCCTGTGATTCCACATGGATGTCGCTGGCCCTCGCCTCGATCGCCTCCGCCAGAATCTCATTAACCAGCCGGACCACCGAGGCCTGCTGCGCCTGCTCGGCATCTTCCGATCCGTCGGTGGAGATCTCTTCGAGCATCTCCACATCACCGGCCTTTCGGCTTTGAAGAGCGACTAAACCGTCAATCGTCTCCGCGCCCACTCCAAGATACCGCTTCACCAAACGGCGAATCGCCTCCGGCGTAGCGACGACCGACTTGACTTCCAGGTCCAAAGACGTGGCGACCGCATCGATCGCATGGAAATCAAATGGGTTGCTGACGGCGATCCGGATCCATCCCTCCCCCCGTTCCAGCGGAAACACCTCATGGCGGTGGATCAGTTTGATCGGAAACCCGTCAATCGCCTCGGGCGGAACAGTTAAATCTTCCCCCTCCAGCCACTCCAAGCCCAAAGATCTGGCGGTTTCCACCAGCAATTCCTTCTCCCCTTCGAACTCCCAGCGAACAGCCAAAGGCTGCAGGGACTGCTTTTCCCGCATCAAATCGGCCACCGTGCGCAGTTGATTGACGTCCAGAGACGGTGGGATCGATTGGCTATTGGTAATCATGGTGAAATACCTTGCAAGCCCATACTAGGGCGATCGGCGCGCTGGTCGGCGGGACAACATGCAACAGAATAGGAAACACCTTAGTTTCCAATTGTTTTGTCACAGCAATCCGGCCGAGTCTCATCCATGTTCCGGCTGCGCTTGAGGGTAGGTGGGAGGTACCAGTGTCTGTCGGCTCCTGCCTTCGACCACTGGTCCCTAGTTCCGTCGGTGGGATGACGTCCGCGTCCCGCCAAACCTTTGCAGCTTGGCAGTAGCTTCCTATCTATCGGATGCTATCGCCCCGGCAACTCCATGTCAAAAGGGAGATTGCATCGCAAACACTCCTTTTGGGGGATCTCCCACATGGATACTAATGCGTTTTGTTTATTTATCGCTATCTTTCGCGATTTCGGCGGAAACGGGAAAACAGCGGAAATTCTCTGATTTTTCCCACTGTTTTCTCTTAGCACCGCCTCCGCCGTACTCAAGGGATAGAGTTCTTAATCGTTCAAATCGGCCGACAGCTCACCAGCGACAATGCCTCCGAGACTCTGGCAGAGCCCTTCTTCTATCGTCGGCGTCAGGCCCCGCACCGATTTTTCCGAGAGGGCAAAGCTTACGCTACGTCGCGGATGCACGCTTCGGAATCGGCGCGGTCCACGGAAGGAAAAATGGCGGGTCCAGTCGGTTTCCAGGCCGGCTGGATTGTCCTTTGCTTGTTTCCTCATCAGTAGCCCGTGCGACTGTCGGGACCGACGTCGAAGCATTCAGGGGGAACTGTTCAAATCGAGAGACTGCCTAGGTGAGACGGGCTGCCAATGGCCGTGCATGGCGGCGAAGCCTGGCCTGGCTTCCGTGATGGGACGATCTTGCTGTTCGTCGAGGAGGCGAACATAAAGTTGCATCTGCCCGGATCGGTCGCTTCCAAATAGAACCGCCTTCCCATCTGGGGATGCCGCAGGATGGTAGTGGCGAACTCTCGGCGAGGAAAACGTCAGCCTTTCGATTATCCCCTCCAGATCCGATCGCATCAGCTCGATCCGCCCATCGACCTGGGCGGTGAAGAAAATGGTCTTGCTGTCGGCACCCCAGACCGGCAGATCGCTACTCTCGCTGTGAAAATCGGGATGCTTCAGCACCTCCACCACGCCGCGATATCCGCCTCGATCAGCCACTTTCTGCAACCCAGTGCCATCTTTCCTGACAACATACGGATGGCAGTCATAGTGCTCCCCGGCGACAAACAACAACCACTCGCCATCGGGAGACCATCGCGGTGCAAACTGGAAGGGAAACTGGTCAGTGATGCGAATCCTGTTTTCACCTTGGGAATCCGCGATGTAGACCTGATAGTCTGCGTGGTAACTAATGCGCTGGCCGTCAGGAGAAATGCTGTAGCCATAGGAAAAGGCATTCGAATCGCCTGATAGATCTCGTTTGTTGCGTCCATCCAGATCCATGACGAAAGGCTTGGAGATTCCATCGATCAGCGGAGTGAAACCAAAGCCACGCTTATTGGGAAGGTAAAACAAACCAGTATTGCAAGCGCTGACGCGATCGACCGACGTAGGACAGAATAGGTCCCCGTCGGCAAGCGATATCAGATAGGCATCCGACTGCCAGCCTTCCGTCATGCGAAACGTCCGATGTTTGCGTTCCCAGAGTGCATTTTCCTTCGACTCGCGGTGCAGTCCGACAATCGCTTTCTTTCCATCGGGTGACCAGCCGGCAAATTGGGTCCACTGGTCTTCCCCGGCAATCAGTTCCGCAGCGACTTCCTGCCGACCGCTTCCGTCGGCCTGCACCCGCCAGGCTCTCTGGGTCACCCAATTGACATACTGACCGCCTTCCAAATCATTCCTACCTTCGGTGTACCCGATCCAAGAATTCTGTGCGTGAGCGGGTGACGCAGGAATTGAGAAGATAAGGTGTAGGATTGCAATCCAGAAAATGTGCCATCGGCAGCAGGTTGCTGCCCCCCTGTCGCTCCATCGAGCAAGAAACATCATTCCCATATCTCCCGCTGCAGGTCCATTCGCTTCAAGATATAGCCGACAATTCGAGCACTTCATGAAGGGTGGATTCCAGTCGTGTTATCGTATCCGCTTCCAATCGCGGAAATGGCATCGGTTCGCCAAGTTCCCGCCAGGGCTCACCAAATCCTACTCGCTGATTCTGGGGGGAGACTACAATCAAGGTCTGTCAGCGGACGGGACGCACTGCCGGATACCGTTGCTTTCGGTAGTCGAATGGAGCGAGTGGTGATGAACGAGAAGACGTCTCCAACGAAAATCGACATCTCCAAGAAGAGCATCGATGGCTGCACTGAGGAGATCGCAACGGCCTGTCGTGGTGTGGAGTCGGTGACCATCGTGGGGGCTCAAGGGCACCATGCGATTGGCGCTGGCATCGAGTCCTTTCAAAGGTGGCGTGTCGAGGGAAGCCTTGGAGATTACTGCCTAATGGCCTTCGGCGGCCAAGATTCCGAGGTGACGGGAGACGTCGGATGGGCATTTGGCCAGGCGATGGAAAGTGGCCAGGTGGTGGTGCGAGGCCATGCGGGCGCTTATCTTGCCAGCCTTTCTAGCGGCGGGCTGATTGCCATCTACGGGAGCGCCGGGGACCGCTGTGGCGCGGGAATGCAGGGTGGGGAGGTCATGGTGCGCGGCGACGTCGGGAAGGAGTGCGGGTACCGGATGCGCAGTGGCACGATCATCGTCGGCGGTGCTGCAGGCCCACTCCTAGGTTCTGAGATGCGGGGAGGCACGATCTATGTGCGGGGTGAAGTCCATTCGCTAGCACCGGGAGTTCTCGAGTACCGATTGAAAGAGGCGGACCACATTCGCATTGGCTTGATGCTACTGAAATCTGGGGTCAAAGCGACAGGCAAAGAGTTTCGCGGATTCCAGAGGGAGACTAGCCCATGAATGGTTCAGCTACCTCAGTGTCTGGCCAGGATAACTCGCTTTGGGACCATTTGATCCTGACGTCGCGACCGGCCAACGCGCGCACTGAAACGGTCTGCAAGGAAGATTGGACTGATTTGATCGCGGCGAGGATCGTACGACCACAACAGCGACTCTGCATGCCGATCGTAACACGCATGCCATGGGATCAGAAACTCCTTGGACTGCAGACCAAGCAGGCTGTCAACTTGCAGCAGATTGCGGCACAGGCAGGCATCGGTTGGGTGGGCAACTCCCAGTCACCCGATCCGGACGGTTTTTCATCTGGCTTTTGGATCCTGCCAGTCGAAGGAGACCAATTCCCTACGGCTCAACAGTTGCGTCAGGCCGACGCAGTGGAATTCCAGTGGCTGGGAGCGGTTTCGACGGCCGGCAGTCGCGTCGCGCACCCTCCCATCGATGGCATCGACTCCCATCGCATGGCTCGGAAATTTCGCGCCCTCCGATCGATGCTCGGCAAGGCAACCAAGATGGGAATTGCGATGCCGATCGGTTCTGTGGAGCAGGACACAGCGTGGGCCATCGAGATGGGATTCGATTTCCTCACGCTGCTTCAACCCCGCTTGGCGACGGGTGCCGATGCCTCCACCTTTGGACTCCCCTCCCCCTTGGCGATCCGTCTGGCGAGGCGCCAGGCAACGCTCAGCAAACAACCCCACTGGCCGATCTTCGTTGAAGCGTCGATCCGGAACGGCCTGGATTTGGCGAAAGGTGTGGCGCTGGGCGCCACTGGCATCATCATCGATCGATCCTATCTGCTGACCCCTGCGAACAACTCCCGCTCCGGTAGCTTTCAGGGACCGTCGTCCAGCAGTTCATTTCGCAGTGAGCCTTTGGGAGATTGGGATGCTGAACGCCCCAGTGCTGCAGCGATCCCAACTTTCCGAGAATGGCTGATGCGAATCGCCAGAGAACTCCATCAGACACTTCAGACCATCGGGATCGAAGAACTGCAGCAACTGGAAGCGACGGACTTGGGGGCTATCGAGCCTAGTGTTGCGAATCTTTTTCAGATCGCTTACCTCCCGGGCTCCACACCCCGCGCGGCGGCGGAGCAGAGCAGGTCGAGGGGCAAATCGTGAGTCGCCCTCTTGGTGGGCAGCCGCCCCCAATGCTTTACCTGGACCACAACAGCACGGCTCCCACCGACCCAGGCTGCCTGGAGCGGATGCGAAGCATCGCGATCGAGTTTCCCGGAAATCCGGCCAGTCAGCACGGGCTGGGAAGAGCTGCCCGGAAACAGCTTGATGAAGCAGCCGATACGGTGCTGAACTCCCTCAGTGCTTCGGCTGCAGCAGCAGAAGCATATCGCGTGGTATGGACTAGCGGAGGGACTGAAGCGAACAACCTAGCGCTGTTTGGGGCTACCAGGAAGCGCCCTGGCGCGATCGTGGTTACGGCGATCGAACATGCCAGTATTCGAGATGCCGCGATGGAGTTGCAGCGACTGGGGCACACGGTTCTCTGGCTGCCCGTCGGGAGCGATGGGGTCTGTCAGCTGGAACCGCTGGAGGAATGGGTGGCCAGGCGGCAACCGATTGCACTGGTCAGCATGATGCTTGGGAACAACGAAACGGGGGTACTTCAACCTGTTGGCAAAGCATCGAGAATATGTCGTGACGCAGGAGTTCTTTTTCACTGCGATGCCGTCCAGGCGATCGGAAAGCACCGCTGGGATCTGGAAGGGATTCCGGCCGATTTCCTGACCATCAATGCGCACAAAATCGGTGGCCCCGTTGGGGTCGGTGCGTTGGTGATGCGGCGGTCGCTGGTGATCCAACCGCAACTTTTTGGAGGGTCGCAGCAACTGGAAAGTCGCCCCGGAACCGAGTCGCTGCCGCTTGCGGCGGGCATGGCCTACGCACTCTCCAACGCCCAACGGCACCTAAATTGGAGGATCACCCACCTAGCCTCGCTGCGTGACCTCTGGGAGCGTCGACTCAGGGAAGCATTACCCGGTGCCGTGGTGATCGGAGACCGATCCCCCAGATTGCCGCAGACCAGCTGCATCGCCTTTCCCGGCTGGAACCGGCAGGCGCTTCAAATGGCGCTCGACCTACAGGGGCTCGCCTGCAGCACCGGTTCGGCCTGCGCTAGCGGATCCAGCCAGCCATCTCATGTCCTTGCCGCCATGGGCCTCCCTGGGGATTGGCAGATGGGCGCCCTGCGTTTCAGTTGGGGGCCCGAGCATCAAGAACAAGATGTCGACCGGGCGGTGGCGATCGTTTCCCGAGTGGTTCAGGGGAAATCGTTCCGGTGACGTAAGGCGGCCAGGAAATCATGCACTGCCGGCTGCTTGCCGAAGCGGTTTTCGCTAAGTATCGGATCCCCGCAGGACGGGGATCCAAACCGCCCGACTCTCACTTCAGCCCCATGCCAGTGGGTGCACCACCGATTGCACCTCGCACCCCAAGCTGCCTGGGATCGCGAGCGACTTTGTCGGCGAAGGTACGGACATCGGTGAGGATGGGTTGCAGGCGCACCGTCGTCCTTTCGATGTTCTCGATCGTCCGCAGCAGGCTGAGATATAACTGCTCATCTTCAAGAAGTCGGCCGACCGTTCCCTGACCTGAGGAAATCTTTCGCGCCAGGCCGCGCGCATCGACCAGCATCAGATCGAGGTTGCGGAGGGCCGACTGCGCATCGCTCACCAGCGTCTCGCCTCGTTCACCCAATGGTTGGCTGAGCCCTTGAAGGTCTTCCAGCAAGGAGGTGGTCGCCTTGCCAACACCCTGGAACTCCCCACCCACCTGCTCGAAGCTCTGTAGCGTCTTCTCCGTCTGCACCACCACCTTCTGCGCCTGGTCGATCACCCCAGGAAGTCGCTCCAGTGCATTGGCAAGTGCCTCCGGGGCCCGCGAGTTTTCCAATTGCTGGAAGACCCGACGAACTGTCTCAGCAGTCTGGTTGAATGTCTCAACCGCTAGTTTTGTCTTCTCGATGACCGCCTGAAAATCTTCATCGCTGCCACCTAGAACCTCCTGAACATTCCCCGCCAAGGCATCGATGCGCGACGCTGCTCGTTCGATCGAAGTCAACGTCACGGCGAAGTTATCCTGCAGGTTGGCGAAGACGGCCAGAGGATCGCCCGCTACGGTCCCGCCTGTCAGGTAGTCGCCATCCTTCATCACCGCCATGGCGATCGCCATTTCGGCCTCGTCGAGCATGCCGTTTTTCGCAGACCCTGCCGAACCATCAAAGCGATTGACCAGCGATGCTTCGGTTGGCTTGACGAATTCCACTACCGCATCTCCGGTGATCAAGGAGCCCGAGCTGATCCGGCAGGTTTCTCCTTGTCGGATCTGGTGCTTGGCATCCAGTTCCAGCGTCAAATTGACTCCCTCGTCGCCCGGCAGAAGCTGCACGGAGGCGACTCGCCCCACCTCGACGCCGTTTTTGCGTACCGGCGTATCCTGCTCGACCCCCGGCGCCTCGTCGAATCGCACCGTAACCGAATAGCGAGGAACCCAGAACGTGGGAGCCGCCCCGAAGAAAACGATCAGCAGGATGGCGATCAGTGCGGAAGCAAGCACCAGCACACCAACGCCAAAACGGTAGGTTGAATCGTCCATGATCGTTCTTTCCTGGATAACGGTTGCGTCGTTGGAGCGTAGGTGAGATCAGTCCTGCATCTGATCCAGAAGGTTTGGCGTTTCCAGATCCCCCACCTCTCGAGCTCGACGCATCTCCATCAATCGGTCACCTGCCTGACCATCGACAAACTGACGGACTCGGCGATCGCTGCTTTGGTCCAATTGGTCGGGCGGCCCATCAAACAGGATCTGGGACTCTCCCGAACGGACGCGCGACAGCGGGTACAGCATCACTACGCGATCGGCGACCTTGCGCGCCGTATGCATATCGTGCGTGACGATCACGCTGGTGACCGATCGTTTGGCGCGGGTCCGCATCATCAATTCATTGATCACGTCGCTCATGATGGGATCCAGCCCCGTCGTCGGCTCATCGTAAAGCACCAGATCTGGCTCCAGCATCAAGGCTCGCGCCAACCCCACCCGTTTCCGCATTCCACCAGATAGCTGGTTGGGACGCTTTTCGTAGACGTTGTCTGGCAAACCAACTTCCGCGAGTCGATCGAGCACCATGCGGCGCGTTTGGGCAGGATCGAGCCCTTCTTTCAAGCGGAGTGGGAAAGCGACGTTCTGGCCGATGGTCATGCTGTCGAAGAGAGCCGCATTCTGAAAGACAAAACCCATTCTCTGCCGCAACGCTGTCAATTCGACATCCCCCAGGGACCGCAACAATTTGCCGTCGAAATAGACCTCACCCAAAGTCGGATCGATCAGACGGATCATCACCTTCAGCAGCATCGTCTTGCCACAGCCACTCTCGCCAATCACCACCAACGTCTGCCCGCGAGGGATCTCCAGATCGATCCGATCGAGAATCGTCTGACTTCCAAACCTCAGCGTGACACCCTTCAGTTCCACCAGCGAATCGCTTCGCAATTCTTTGCTACCTTCCGATTCTTCCCTTGCCATCGCTTGCACTCCAGTTCCGTCTCTCCGGCTGTCAGAACAGACGATTGCCTCGTGGCCAGAGAATCGTCGCTACCCCATCCAGAAGGATGTTGAGCATCAGATCCAGAACCAGAATGAGAACGAAACTGAGGACGAATGCAGCGGTCGCGGCTTTGCCAACCCCTTCCGCACCCGATTGGCAGTGAAAGCCCCGGTAGCAACTGACGATTGCGATGATCGCTCCAAAAAAGATGCTCTTGAAGATGCCGCAAAACAGGTCAAACCCACCAACGAAATCGCGGCTGTTGCGAAGGTACTGCGAGTGATCGATCCGAAGCACATTGACGCTGAAAAAGTAACCGCCAACAATCCCCATGAAGTCGGCCATGACGGTCAGCGCCGGAATCAATAGGACGCAGGCGAGGAACCTAGGGACTACCAGGTGATGGATGGGATTGGCCCCCATCGCTACCAAGGCATCAATCTGCTCGGTCACTCGCATCGTCCCAAGCACTGCGGCCATCGCGCTTCCCACGCGGCCTGCCAGCATCGTGGCGGCCAACACCGGTCCCAGTTCACGCACCAGCGAATAATTGATCACCGCTCCCAGACGACTTTCCATCCCGATGCTACGGAACTGACCGATGCTCTGGACCGCCAACACCATCCCGATGAATGTGCCGGTCAGTGCCACCACAGGAAGGCTGAGGACCCCCACCGCGTAAAAACTCGGAAGGATCGTGTCAGGGGCAGGCTTCGCCACAAACAACCAACGAAAAATCCTCGTTGCAAACAGGGTGATGTCCCCGACAGCGTTGACGCCTCGGACCGTCAGTGCTCCCCAATGCTGGATGTAGTCCACCAAGCCTTGCAACACCCTGGAAATCTCCCGCTGGCGACGAACTTCCTCACTTCTCCAATACATTCTCAGTTTCGGCGAAGAATCCGGCGAGTCTTCAGTCGATTATTCCGATTGGACAAACCAGGGAAAATAGACGGGATTTACCACACAGCTCTGGCCCCCCATCCAGACGGTCGCCCAATCATTGGCCGAACGCCATTTCCTGCTAGCATAGAGGCCGTCGCTCGTCGTTCCTCCATTCCCACCTGCACCAGGACTCTACCGATCATGTCGAAAACGACGCTTCGGCGCCAACTTGGGATCGCCTGTTGGGTGATTGGATCGACCATCATCCCATCCCTTGGGCTGGCTCAATCCCCCATTTCCTGGCGGGAATCGATCCCCCAAACCGCCGTAGTCGTAGTCCGCGTCGCTCCCGCTGAAAGCTGGCTTGAAGCGCCCGCTGTCGATCAACTGCGAAGCTCGGATGGATGGAGAAAGCTCTGGCGTACGCCACAACTGCTCCAAGCCAACGCTGTACTCAGCGTCGCCGAGTTGGCACTTGGGATGTCGACCAAAGAGTTCCTGAAAGGAATTTCCGAAGGGGGACTGTCGGGCTGGGTCGATCTGACTTCCGGAGGCGCGGCGGTTCAGGGGTGGGCCCGCAGCACAGACTGGCTGGAAGAGCAGGTAGATCGGTTGACCGGGGTGATCGCCCAACAGACCGGGGGAAAGCCGGAAGTCCGACAGTATCGAGAAGCGACTGCCATGCAGCTTGGCGGATTGATCTTTGTCAGGCGACAGGCACGCTGGCTTGCCACTGGCGACAAAGACCTTGCCAAACGCTGGGTCGATCAGCAAATGGACGATCCAGGGGCCGCATGGGAAGGGCCTGCCGATCTTCCGGAAACCTGGAAGGGAACCGCCGATCCAACTGCAATCGAAGATAACTCCCATGGTGCGTTGATGAGTTTCTGGATCGACTTGGAGACACTGCGCCAAAATGGGGTCGCCAACGATCTGCTGGGTGGGAAGGCAAAAGACTTCAACGCCGAGTTGCTGCTGGGGGGGATCATGGCAGTCCTAAACCGGGCGCCTCATGCAACTGCCGATCTTCGATGGGATGGGCCTCGATTGCGCCTCGATTGGCAAACCCCCTATGACCGCCAATGGGCAGATCCCGATCGCCTTTATTCGGTAGGCGCTCCGACTCCTGAAGGAAGTGCCCAACCCCTTTTGGAACTGCCTGATTCCCTGGCGAGTCTTTCGATCTATCGCGATCTCTCCCAGATGTGGCTTCGCTCGGGTGACCTTTTCGGACAGGAAGTCAACGATCAATTGGCGCAAGCCGACGCCACCTTGTCGACGCTCTTTTCCGGAAAGGACTTCGGCGAGGAAATCCTTGGTGCGCTCAAACCCCAACTGAGGCTGATCGTTGTCCCCAAGAAGTTCTCTGAGGGCCAGCCGATTCCTTCTGTTCAGCTACCAGCCTTCGCGGTTGTCGGAGAGTTGGAGGAGCCCGAGCGAATGAGGAAGGACTTCCGTCGGATCTTTCAGAGCTTGATCGGATTCTTGAATGTCGCCGGTGCTCAGGAGGGCCAGCCTCAGCTGGATATGGAACTGGGCGGGGATACCCAGAATCCACTGGTCACCGCATCCTATGTCCCCGCGACCGACCGGGAGGGATCAGAGCCGGCTCCGATTCAATACAATTTCAGACCGACCCTCGCCTTCGCCGACCGGGCGATGATCCTTGCCAGCGACCTCGATCTGGCGACGCTGCTGCAACAGAAACTATTGGAAGGGGCCGCAGAGCCTCGTGGAACTGCTGGGGACAACCTACTGGTTGAGGCCAGAGCGACGCCGCTGCTGGAAGTGCTGCAGGCCAACCGAGAGTCGATCATCGCCCAAAACATGCTCGAAAAAGGAAATACCCGACAGCAGGCAGAGGGTGAGTGGAATCTCATGGCGATGGGGCTGAGCTGTTTTCGTGGGGCTGGGTTGCGACTGGCGTTCGATGACCTCTACCGTGGAACACTCTGGGTGGAGCTGGCGGGAAAGGATGATGCTCCAACTCCTTAACGTCGGGGCAACTAGGTAGGAAGAGCGGCTGTCCTAAACCGAATCGCAGCAATGATCCGAATGCCAATTCGAAACACTAAAAGCCGCTCGGTTGCCGCACGATTTCGAAAGGATGGCAAATGAGGACAAACGGAGACCTGGATCCGCTGGCCTGGAAACCCGAGCAGCTTTGGGAGCCTTGGCAGGCAAGCGACGAGCAGCCATGGGACCGTCGACGGATCGCTCATTGGCTGCGTCGCGTCAGCTTTGGTGGATCGGCCGAAGACATCGCCGAAGCGACTCGGCTGGGCTTTGAAAAATCGGTGGAACGCTGGTGCGGGCATGTCGACGGAAAGAGTAGCGGAGAAGCATTGGATTCAGAAGGCAACCAGACCGGGGATCGCCAATCCGACCAGATGACCAGGAGTGTCCGAGCATCCGAAAAGACACTGTCGCAGTCGGCATGGTGGCTGCATCGGATGCGAGTGACCGGCGAACCTTTTCGCGAAAAGATGACATTGTTCTGGCATGGCCATTTCGCCACCAGCGCGGACAAGGTGAAGGATGGAACGCTGATGTTCGACCAGAACCAGTTGCTGCGCGAGCATGCGATCGGTTCTTTTCCTGCGATGGTGCATCAGATCGCCAAGGATCCGGCCATGCTGATCTATCTGGACAGTGCCACCAACCGCAAGGCTCATGCGAACGAAAATTTCGCCAGGGAATTGATGGAACTGTTTTGCTTAGGCGAGGGACATTACTCCGAGGCCGACGTTCAAGAACTGGCGCGCTGTTTTACCGGTTGGGAAATCCGACGAGGTCGCTTCCGCTTCAACCCCTATCAACACGACCAGCAGCCAAAGCGGTTGCTGGGGAGCGAGACAATCCAGAGTGGAGAAGAAGCGATCGATCACATTCTGGAGCAGCAACGAGTCGAGTACTTTCTGGTGCGCAAGTGGGTCGACTTTTTCATTTGCGACCAAACCGAGTGGACCGACGACCAGCTGGAGCCGCTGGCAACCCAGCTTCGCCAAGATCAGCTTTCGATGCAGCCGACCCTGCGTCGGATCGTCACCAGCCGCCTGATGATGCATCCCTGGTGCGAAGGTCGCAAAATCCGCTCGCCAGTGGATCTCACCATGGGGTTCCTCAAATCGCTCGATGCGATGGCTAGCTGGGAATGGATCGCCCAGCAGGTGCGCGAGGTGGGGCAGGGCTTGTTTGAGCCACCGAATGTGGAGGGCTGGGAAGGGGGACGCAGCTGGATCAATTCGGCAACGCTTCTTGGGCGAGCTAACTTGATCGAAGGACTGGTGACCGATCCCCGAACGCGAATCGATGGCCAGCCGCTGGCATCCCTACTGGAATCGCGATCCGCTCGCAGCGATTCGCTGATGCAGTCCCTTTTGGACAGCTTCGTACCTAGGGCCCTCCACACCAAACTGCTCTCCAGATTTCCCCTCGAATCGACCCCGGACCATTCAGCGGTACAACGGGTCTGCCAGTGGGCGACTCACCCCGTTTTCCAGCTTCAATGACATTCAATTCTCAAGGAGTCCTAGATGCCCCATAGGATCGCCCTCCACAAGCATGGCTCGATCAAACTCAACCGCCGCGACTGGCATGTTCGATCGTTGCTGGGTGCTGCCGCTATTGGGATTCAGGGAACGATGCCACTTTGGCTGCGGGCAGCCGCCGATGCTGTAGCCAAGCAGGATGAAAAGGTGCTGGTGGTCGTTCAATTGACCGGTGGCAACGATGGACTGAATACCGTGGTGCCATTCCGCGAGGATGCCTACTACCGGGCTAGACCCAAGTTGGCATTGCCGGCCGATCGCCTGCTCAAGCTGGACGACCAGTTCGGCTTGCATCCAGCGATGACGGGACTGAGGGACTTGGTGGACAAGGGGCGTTTCAGTATCGTCCATGGTGTCGGCTATCCAACTCCTAATCGATCCCATTTTGAATCGATGGATGTGTGGCATTCCTGCCAGCAGAAATCCCGCCGCGAAAGAGAAGGTTGGATTGGTCGATGGGCCGCCAGCCTGGGCATGAAGGCCAGCGGGGAGGACAGTCCGGCGATCCACTTCGGCCAGGAAGTCCAGCCTCTTGCCCTCGCGCATCGACGCCTTGCGATCCCCAGCATCGATTCGATTGAAAGGTTCCGTTTGCGAGTCGACCTGCCCACCGCCAGCCAGGAAGAAGCCAGCAACTCCGAAACCGCTGGAGAGGAAGATCTAGTCGGGTTTCTTGAGGCGAGCACTCAGACGGCGCTTCGAGCCAGCGCACGAATGAGCGAAGCGTTCGCCAGGGATACCGATGTCAACGACTTTCCCAGTCATCCCTTTGGCCAGAAGCTAAAAGCAATCGCACGGCTGATCGCTGTTGGTGCCACGACCCGGGTCTACTACGTCACGCTCGACGGATTCGACACCCATTCCCAGCAACCTGCCGCACACGAAGGGCTGCTGCGGCAATGGTCCGAAGGGGTATCGGCTCTTGTCCGACAGATGGAGGCGATCGGCCAGGCAGATCGGGTGTTGGTGATGTCTTTCAGCGAGTTCGGCAGGCGCGTCGCCGAGAACGCCAGTGAAGGTACCGATCATGGCGCGGCGGCTCCCATGTTCTTTGCGGGGGCCTCCCTGCGACAACTACATCTGGGCCAAACTCCGTCGCTGGAAGCGCTGGACGATGGCGACCTCAAGTATCAAGTCGACTTCCGATCGGTCTACGCCGGCGTTCTGGAAGGTTGGTTGGGGACGGAAAGCCCGATGGTGCTGGGCGGTGAGTATTCGCCGACCGAACTGTTTGCGACCTCTTAGCGATCGATGGAACAAATCCAGGTAGCCGCAATCGCGAGGAAGCAATCCGGAAATAAAGCCCAATGCAGGAGTTTCACCAGCCGATAAGAACTCCGCCCCCTTGGCGCGGCAAGCTCAACAGGGCGACCACGTTGCAGGACACTTTCAACAGCCTGCTAGCGGCCCCCGGGTCTTCCTGGAAACAGTTCGCGCGGATTGGGTAGATTTCCCGAACTCGATCCAGGAAAAGGTCCTGCAGGTAGGTTGGCACTTGCGGGAGGACCAGGAGGAAGAGGCGGCCCCCACGTTCCCGCAGAAGGAGGACCTGCGGTTGGAGGACGCGGCGATCCGTCTTCTCGGATACCGGCACTGGCGCTGACCAACTCCATCGCCCCGTATTCCAGCGTACGAACGTTGACCTCGGCGAATCGCACTTGAAACTCGGCCGGAGTACCTGCTGGCAACTTCGGGTCGGTCATCCAGATGACAGCTGGACGCTGCGGCATCCCTTCAATCCGCAATCGATCCTGATGAAGGACATACTGAGCCCTCTGGGCCATGACCTTGATCCGCCCCTGCGATGGGATCGACTCAGCGGTAACATTTCCGTTGGCTTCCAGTTCCCAGAAGCCCGATGCAGGAGGAGTCGACACGAGGCGAGGCGATCCGAGGGGTTGGTTGGAGTTTAAGTCGCCCGTGCTGTAGATTCGCAACTGATCGGCTGTGATGATCGACTGCCCGGGAGAAAGCGCAGTCAGTTGATGGAGGTCCAGCGCATCATTCCAGTTCGCTACAGTTCCCTGCAGCGCATGGACATTCTGAAGAAAGGATACATCCATCTGGTTCCCACCGGCGGCCCGCAGCATTCTCCCCTGCATGGCCTGCGCGAAAGTCAAATGCAGACATTGCAACGGCGTTGCATCGGAACCGGGAGAGCTCAGCGCGGCGACAGCCGGCGATGTGGAAGCATCTTGGGTAAGGCCCTTTGCATGCGACCGGATACCTCCTGGACCTCTTCCCTGGAATGTCTGCTGAATCAAATCAAATTGAATTTCCGGAAGCGCCAGATGGTGGGTCGACTGCAATTGGCCAAATCGATCTTCCTGGAGAGCGTAGACCTGGACATCGGAACGCAGGATCATCTTGGAGAGGGTTGCCGTTTGTGGTGTCTTCAGATCCCAGGCCAATGGCTGACCAAGAACCAGATCCAGCTGCTGCGATCGTCCGGACAAGGTCCACGTATCCCCTTCAGGCCGCTGCACCTTGCCATGCCATTGCACATCGCCTTCCAGCCGTGCCGTCTCTCCGTTGAACACCATGCGCCCCGACCAAGCGACCTGCGGAACTTCCATCCAGACGATCCCGCCGGGATTGGATGCCTCAGAGGACTGAAGGAACTCCGGGGGAAGGGCGAAGTGGCCCGGCGAGTCCATCCAAATCTGTTGTTCCTTCTGGTTCATCCGCAACTGCGGCCCCTGCAGCATCCCCTCGCCGACCGCGATGGTTGCCGGCTGGCCACTGATTCGAATGTCATAGAAGAGTTGATCGAGCATCTCCATCTGCATCGCATCGCCCGAAACCCGCAATGGCCAGGCAGCCGATCCGGCTCCCGCAGCGCGAAGCAAGGTGACGTCCCCTTCCAATTCCAAGTCCTGAACCCAGGTCTGGCCAGGAGCCTGCACCATGTGGGTGCGAAGGAGTTTGCCGAGCACCTGGAGGGGAGGGTCGGTGGCGGAATTCCCACCAACGGGAGTGGCTGGGAGAGGCGTCGTGGTGGTAGCACTGTCGATGGGCCGCGTCGGGAAGGCAGGAGAGTTCGCGGCTGGATTGGGTGCCGTGGGTGCGACCGGAATTGGCGCCACATCCTGGTAGTCGAACCAGCTCTCCAGGCGATCGACCTGCGCCTGCAGCTTGGCCGTATGTAGAACCACCCCTTGCTCGGCCACCATCCTCTGAGGACGAAAACCAGCGGCCTGGATCCCCTGCGGCTTGGCATCGCTTGGCGACGCGTCCTGCTTGCTGATCCATAAATCGATCCGCTGGGCAGAGAAACTGCCCTGGGTGGTATGCGCCGCCTTGGCCTCTCCTTGAATCGACAACCAGTCGGCAGGACCGTCAGGGGCCAACTGGAGCGATTGAGTCCAGTTGAGCTGCCAAGAGGCGTCGGGATCGATTTTTGCGTTGCACTTGCCCGGGCCCTTTGCGTTCAGAATTCCTAGGCGATCCAGCGACCGGCTGGAGGACGCATCGAGGGCATCGTTTTGAAAATCAAGCTGCTCGGACCAGATCTCCAATTGCTTTAACTGGAGGTAGGCAGGAATCGACGCAGGGAATCGATTGCCTGGCAGGGCGTTGCTGACTTCGATCTTTCCTGCCGTCTGATCCCAGCGAAGCGACCTAGCCTGCAGTCGGTACTGCTGATCGGGCGCATGGAGAAGAACCCAGTAATGGTCTTCCTCTTCGTCGTCGGTATCTTTCCCAATCGCTTCCACCAGACGCACCTGCCATGCGGCCGCTTGTGGATCCTTGGCGGCGACCGGATCCGAGGTGACATTCAAATGGATGGCCAGTTGATCACACGAAAATCGGTCAGGACGCATCCCTTCGACGTGATGCTCGATCGTCACCCCGCCATCCATGGTGGCGACATTGCGAAGGAAGTTGTATTGGAACACCCGTTTGCATCCAATCGAAAGGTGCGCTGGCAGAAGATTGGCGGCGCGGGGATCCGCGGTCGGATGGGAAGCTGCTGATCCCAAGAGACCCCCATCGGGGAGCCGGATCCAGGCGCGATCCAGATACTGTAGCGAAAGCGATTTGAACCCCTGAAATGGTGAACTGGAAGCGCCTCCAGTATCTGCCGGTTCCGAAAGGAGCTCTTTATCGAGCTCGATCAGCAACTCCCGACCCTCGATCTGACTTTCCCCAAGTTGAATCTGGACCGTCTGGCTGGTCCACAACGTTCTCGCATCGATATGGACATCTCGAGTCTGGATCAGCATGTTCGACAGCGTGTGACCGGATGGACTGGTGGAACGCATCCGGATCAGACCACGCAACATCCCGCCGACCAACGGTGGTGGTGCCCCTTTGAGCGGGTCGAGCCTTCCGGAGAATTCGAATTCAGCCCCCTGATCGCATTCGATGAGCAGCACCTCCGATGGTTCTCCACCGGTCTCAATCGACGCGCCCCGTGGCAACACCAAGGTCAACGGGGACAACTGCAGGATATGATCACCGACCTCCTTGCGATCCCGAAAGAGAAGCACTCCCCTCTCGGTTTCCAGAACGGTCGCTTCTCCCAACTGCCAGTCCCCAGGCTGAAAATAGCGACTCCACCAAGGGGCCTGCTTTTCTCGCTGGACTACTGGATGGACCGGATCGGACCACTCCCGGTGAGGCTCCAACCAGGGGACCACTACCATGCCATAAACCGCCGCGCCGACCAGCCACGGGACCAATGCAATCAGATAGTTTTGAATCCTTCGGACAAGCACTCAGAGAGTCCTTTCCGGCAGATACGCCGATACCAGAGAACTCCAGCACCCTTTGGCCCGCAGCAGCCTCTCCACCAGCTCCCGGATCGCCCCCTGTCCACCCTTTTGCTGGAGCACCCAGTGACAGGACTGCCGGATCTCGATCGGTGCATCCGCCACCGTCACCGGCAAAAAGACTTTCTGCAGCAGCGGAAGATCAGGTAGATCATCACCGATGTAACAGACTTCCTCCAGCGATACTCCCCACTGATCGATCAATTGCTTGGCGACCGACAACTTGTCATGAACCCCCAAGCGAACCGCGTCGACTCCCAAGGCTTCCGCACGCTGCCGCACAACCAACCCATCTCTCCCGGATATCCAGGCGGTTCGAAAGCCAGCCTGACGCCATAGCTGAATGCCCAAGCCATCGCGCACATGGAAGCTCTTCAGCTCTTCCCCAGTCCGATCGAACAAAAGACGGCCATCGGTCAGGATGCCATCGACGTCCGAAAGCAGGACGCGGATCGACTTGGCCTTCTGGTGATCGTGCATGTTCCGTGATGTTCCAGGCGGCAGACAGGGAAAGGGACCGAGCTTCCTCATGAAACTTGGAAGTCAGGTTTCCGGCGGGGAAAAGAGCTTCAAAGATCCCATCGGACGATTGGCCGAAGCGACCGGAGGTCCTTTACCGAAAAAGTCATTCGTCGGGGTTCGATCGCCGAACAGATTCAGAAGATCGGTGATGTCGAGCATTCCGAGCGCTTGATGACCAGCGTCGACCACGGGCAGTTCACTGTACTTGCCTTGCCGCATCCGTTCGATCGCCTCCGTCAGACGGCTTCCGGCGGTAGCCACAGCGCATCGAGCCGTCATGACCGACTCGATCGTTGCATCCAGTTGCTGATCTCGATTGCGCTCCAGCAATCGCGCAAGATCGCTGTCGGTAAATATCCCAAGGAGCTTTCCCTTGGGATCAACCACCAACATCGCACCGCTTCTGCGTCCTGTCTGAGCGCTGGCGACTAGCGCGTCGCGAACTGTCGCCGTGGGGCCAGCAACGCGACACTGATCGATCGGACGCATCGCCTGCTCGACCAGACAAAGCCTCCTGCCTAAAGCTCCTGCAGGATGGTTCTTCGCGAAGTCCTCTGCGGAAAACTGTCTCATCTGCGTCAACACGATCGCCAGCGCATCCCCCAATCCCAGCATGGCAGTGGTACTGGTGGTGGGGGCCAAGCCCAACCGGCAAGCTTCCACCAATGGAGGTAACACCAAGCACAGATCGCTTTGCCTGGCCAATCGACTATGTCGCTGACCGGTGACCGCCGCCCGCCAACAGATGCGTCGGTCCAGCATCGGTAGCAACTGAATCAATTCCTGCGACTCACCACTGTGCGAAAGAAAGAGGACGGCATCCTCGGGACGCACCGCTCCCAAATCCCCGTGCAGCGCTTCCGCAGGATGAAGGAAATGACTTGGCGTCCCCGTGGATGCCAGCGTGGCCGCGATTTTCCGCCCAATCAGGCCGGCCTTGCCGATTCCCGACACAAGCAGGCAGCCTTTCAGGCGGTAGATGCGATCGGCGAGTTCAAGAAATGTCTGATCGAGCGTCGAAGCGAGATCCTCTAAGGCGCGCGATTCGAGGCGAAGAACCCTCTGCGCTTCCTCAAGAAGACGACTACCCCCGGCCGACTCCATCGGCGCCGCTTGTTCCATCTTCCACCTCGGACATCCTTGCCCGGTAAATCGCTTAGGGTGCCAACCTCAATCGCTGACTACCTACCGTCCGAACCGCCCGCTCGGAAAGCACCCTACTGCATTTTCGACAGCAGGACAATTCCGATCGACTCGGCTAACCACCAAAGCTGGTTAGCTAGCCAATGCAGACACTTTGTACGTCGACTTGTCCCCAAAAAAGATCCGACCTGATATCCGTTCTGGACTACAGGCGGCATCTTTCGATTGGGGAGCCTGGGCAAGGTATTCGCCAATGGCGCACCGGAGGTCACTTGGTTTGCGCGTTGGCAATCCAGTCTTCACTGCGATCGAACCATTCATGGTCCGTCAAACGTTCGACTTCCTCAGCCGGGATGTCTAGATCGTCAGCCAGCTGTCCCAGTTGTTTGGGACCACCCCGAAAAATCCGGTCCCAGATCTGTTCTCGCAATTGTTCTTCTTCAGTCGATGGCATGGCCTGTGGCTCCTGCGCGAATGAGACGGTGAATTCCGATCGACGCAAAAGCTACGATGGAACGACAGCTTGTTCCGAATTGTTTGTTTCAACAGCACAGCAGGATCGATCGATCACCACCCCGGGGGCCGGCGTGGCCCCTCGAAGCGAACCCTCGACCCGCGAAAAGAACGCGCCCGGTGCCGCGACCCTCGCTGCCCCTTCGCGATAGGTGACGAAGCAATCTTCCCGCTCGTCCCAGAGATTCATTTGAAAGCACGCCCAGACGTCACGCCAGGAAAAACTGGTCTCTAGTGGCCGCTGCAGTTCGGCGATCGAGGCCATCGCTTCGGGAAGGCGGTAAAAAGGAATCTTCGAATTGAGGTGATGCACATGGTGGTAGCCGATGTTCCCGGTAAACCAGTGCATCCAGGACGACATCCGAAAGAAACTGGAGGACTGAAGAGCTGCATCGACGTAATCCCAATTGTCGGCTTCGCGCAGTTTGCAGCCAGGAAAATTGTGCTGCGCGTAAAACAGATAGGACCCCAGACCGCAGGCGATGGTCAGTGGAACCAACAGTCCCAGCAGAAGTGTAGGCCAGCCCATCGAAATCGCCGCTCCGATCAGGAGTCCATGCAGCAGCAATGCCGCCCCTGCATCCCAATGCTGCCGTGGGCGGAGCAGAAAAGGGATCAGCGTCATATTGATCAGGAAGATCGAGATATACCCCCCGGCGATGATCAGCGGGTCCCTCGACACGCGATACATCAGTCGCTCCCGCCAACTCGCGTCGTGATACTGCTGGCACGTGAGCACTGGGAACGAACCGGGATGCTCACCGAAATCCTTGCAGTTGGTTTTGTGATGCGTGTTGTGCGACTCCGCCCAAACCGAGGAGGGGCTGAGCACCACCCAGCCAAAAAGATTCAAAATGGCATTGGCCCAACGCGATCGCTTGAAGATGGCACCGTGCTGCTGATCGTGGTAGATGATAAACACACGCACGATCAGCAGTCCCGTCAGCAGGCTGGCAGGCACACGCAGCCACAGTGGCGAGGGCGCCCAAGCGACGGCCCAGGCTAGCAACATCAGCGTCAGGGCCACTGCCAACAACTGCCAGCTTCTCGCGACATCTTCTTTAGCAAACGGGCGGGTTGCGATGAGCAGTTCTTTATGGGTTCTCATGCAGAATGCTTTCGAGAGGGGGGATCGTCACGCCACTAAGTGAAGGGTAAGACTGCCACCCGCCCACTCGAATCAAACCTCACGGCCAACACACCAAAACGGCACAGGTCCGATTCCGCAACTCATTGGTTTCCCAGGATAGAGCAAGCCACCACGAGGACCAACACCGAATGCCATCACGCGATTCGAAAAAGGGGAAAAACCGTTGAAAATTCTTTTTCGCATCGTCCTGCATCGTTAGATTTCAACACCGATCGATCGGCGGAAGTCACGAAGCGCTGTCTCTGACGGTGGCTCCACTCTTGCCAACGCCCCCAACCGAACAAATGGGAGCTTCACAACCAGAAAAAAAAGCCGCCTCGGATGAGACGGCTTAGATATTATGCTTCTGAGTGTGGATCGTACCGCAGCAGGTCAGAAACCCGCAGGTCAGGAACCCTGCCCCTTGGCGGAAACCACCAGATGACTGAGGCGACTCTTCAGACGCGAAGCCTTGTTGGTGTGGATCATTTTCTTGGCGGCGGCCTGGTCCAGTTTCTTGTAGACCGCAGGAATCAGCTTCTGGGCTTCCTCGATCTTGCCACCCTTGACCGCTTCGCGAACGTTCCTCAGCATGCCACGCAAAACCGACTTGCATGCGCGATTGCGTGCCCGATCTTCCAAACTCTGTCGCAGACGCTTCTTGGCACTTTGGGAATTCGGCATCGAATCAACCTAAACCGTGTAAAAAGGATTCCAATCCAGGCAGGCCAACCTACACACCTGCCACTCGCTGGGGACACTTGTCCCAACCTCCCGAAATGCCTTCGGGGTCCCGTATCATGGAGGATTTTTCGGAGATTGTCCAGGACAGCTTTGGCAAAACTCTTTTTTTCCCGGTGCCTCCACCCCACAATCAAGGCCCTCAGGATCAAGACTTTCTATGAACCCCCTCACAGACCACTCCTTCGGGGGGTAAGGCAGGGAACGTGGCAGGAGAAGTTTATTTTGTCGGCGCAGGCCCTGGCGAACCTTCCTTAATGACTTTGCGCGCTGCGGAAGTTCTTTCGCTGGCTGAGGTGGTTCTCTATGACCGGTTGGTGCACCCCGACATTCTCGATCGCTGGGTTCCACCTTCGGCGGTGCAAATCGACGTCGGCAAGCATGTGGGGGAAAACCCATGGCCACAGCAGTTGATTTGCGACGAACTTCGCCGGTGGTTGGAGGCAGGCAAACGAGTGGTTCGGCTGAAGGGTGGCGACTCGGTTCTCTTCGGCCGATTGACGGAGGAACTGGAGGCGGTGCGTCCCTTGGGGTGCTGGGTGGAGGTGGTACCTGGAATAACGGCCGCGCAGGCTGCGGCGGCCGATGCTCGAATCTCATTGACCGATCGCGACTGGGCGAGCGCCGTCACTCTGGTGACTGGGCACAGCCAGCGTCTGGAAGAGGGATCGTGGGAGGCGGAGGAACTGAGCGACAGGATGGCCGAATGGCGGCAAGTCGCAACAGCCTCGGGCACGCTGGCGATCTACATGGGGCGTCGATTGGCTCGGCAATGGAGCCACGATTTAGTCGAAGGGGGACTGTCTCCAGCAACTCCCGTGCTCGTCGTGCACCGCGCCGGGTGTCACGACCATCAGATGGATCAAGGCAGATTGGGACAGTTGGCCGAGGGTAGCTGGGAACCGAAGCTTCCTCCCGGACCAGTGGTGTATCTGATCGGTCAGGTGGCAGCCCATGCTCCCTTTCCTCATGCGTTCAGCCAGACCTTTCCACTGCAGGGTTGCCATCTATTGTGGCCCCGCCCCTTCCGCGAAGAAGATCTCTTGCACGATCGCTTGGTGCGATCCGGTGCAATCCTTTGGCGAGACCCAGCGATTGAAATCGTTCCTGTCGAACTGGACCAGAACGCCTGTGGAATACTCGATGCCATCGATCGGTACGACTGGATTTTTTTTACCAGTGTTCCTGGGGTGGAGTTTTTTTGGCAGCGATGGATGGAACGGCGCTGGGATGGAAGGAAGCTTCATGGCGTCCGCCTCGGTGTGGTCGGGCCGTCGACCGCCCAGGCGCTGATCGATCGCGGTCTGCTGCCCGATGCGATGCCGACTGGAGATGCCAGTGCCGCCGCACTCCTGGATTCCGTCCGTTCCCAAATCGCAGGCCAAAGCGTGCTTTGGGTGCGTGGCGACAAGGGAGGGGATCCTTTCGCTGAAGGGCTAATGCAGATCGCTGGGCGCGTCGATTCCCTTTGCCTCTATCGCAATAGGCCGAGGGAGCAGCCAAATCCTGCGATCGCTGGCAGGCTTCGATCGGGTGCGATCGACGGCGTGGCAGTGACCAGCCGATCGATCGCCGAAAGCTTGGTACAACGCTACGGTAAGGACCTTAGGCGGGCATCGCTGTTGGCCTACTCTCCGCTGATCGCGCAGCGACTGACGGAGCTTGGATGCGATGCAGCAGAGGTATGTCCGCAATCGACTCCCGACGCATTCTTCGAGTTGGTGACTGGTTGGTATCAAAAGATGCGAGCGGCCAGACAGACGACTTAAGGCGGCAACGGCTCAGGCGGCGCAGCAGCGACATGGCGGTCCCTTCGGTCAAGTTTTTCAGGACGAATGCTATTGCCGCCACGGCCGCTAACTCTATGATGCAGTTGGCGGCGTGAATCGTTGCCAAAGTTCTTTTGGCCGCCATTCCGGCAGAGGGACCAAAAGTTTGCGTTGGCCAGGATCGCTCAAGGCGAGTGCAGATGCACGCTGGATCCTCGCCAGTCTCGCAGCGGCTCCGCATTTTGCCGCAACGGTCGAAGGAACGAAGAAGACCCATCGGTGGCTAGTCTACCGATGGGTTTTTTCGTTTGCAGCTCATCCCCGTCGCTGGAAGGGACGGTTGCTGCTAGGAAAGCGATGGGGGTGCTTTGGGAGCTAGGCGGGTACGAAGGCTCATCCCGCCATTCAGATTGCGCACATCGGAGAATCCAACACCTTGAAGCAGGCAGGCGCCGACATGAGCGCGCTTTCCGGAATGGCAGACCACGATGGTGGGGCGCTGAGGGTCCAACTCCTTCCATCGATCGTGGAGCGAGTCGATGGGAATCCCGATGGCTCCTTCCAGCGGCATCGCCTCTCGCTCTTTATCGGTACGCACATCCACCACCTGCAAATCGCCAGACAAATCCACATCCGCCTGCACCAGATGGGGTGCACCAGCTAGATCATTGCAAGCGGCGAAAGCCGCCATATGGATAGGATCTTTGGCGCTGCCAAAGGGAGGAGCGTAGGCGAGGTCCAGTTGCGCCAGATCGTAGACCGTGCCGCCGAAATGCAGGGTGGTGGCGGCGATGTCAATCCGTTTGTCGACGCCCTGCTCCCCGAGTGCCTGAGCACCTAATAGCTTACCCGACTCCGGGGCATAGAGTAGTTCCACTTCTAGCGGTTTGGCGCCAGGATAGTAACTGGCATGATGAGCAGCCTGGATGAGAACGCTGCGAAAGGGAATCCCTTCAGCCTTCAACTGCCGCTGATTGAACCCCGTGCAGCCCACCGTCAGATCAAAGACCCGAACGATCGCCGTTCCCAGCACCTCTCCTTGCTGGGTGGCAGCGTCGGTTGCCGCGTGCTGGCCCGCGATCCTGCCAGCGCGGTTGGCTGGCCCCGCCAAACCGGCTCGCACAGGCCGACCCGTCACGGCGTGGCGCGATTCAGCCATATCCCCAACGGCATAGATCTGAGGATCGCTGGTTTGCCCAAATCGATTGACCGCAACGCCACCTGAGGGACCAAGGGTCAAGCCGGCCTGAACGGCCAATTCGATTCGCGGCTGCACGCCAGCCCCCACCAGGACAAGATCGGCTTCGATCTCTTGGCCATCTTGCAACACCACTCGTTCGATCGGTCCACTGGCGGGCGTCAGCGACTGAACCGCCGATCCCAAATGGAGCCGAACCTGGTGATCCACCAGATGCGATTCGATCGACCTAGCGAAACAGGGATCGATCGGGGCGAGCACCTGAGAGGTGGTTTCGATCAGGTCGACCTGGATCCCCAGTCCCGAAAGCTGTTCCACCACTTCCAATCCGACGAACCCAGCACCCACGACAGCGACTCGCTGAACCTGATGCGCATGAATCCAGGCGAGAATGCGATCGAGATCTTCCAGGGTCCAAAGATGGAACAGGTTGGGGGCATCGCGCCAGAATGCCGGACGCCGTGGCTGAGCACCGGTGGCAAGCACCAAGCGGTCATAGGGAATCGAAGGAAGCGGCTCCCCTGTGGCCGACCGCACCTGGACCACCTTCTTCTGCCGATCGATTCGAATCGCCTCGGTTCCTGTTCGCACGTCGATACGAAACCGATTCCAGAACAATTCGCTGGTAGCCACCAGCAACTTCGATCGCTGCTGAATCTCTCCCCCAAGATGATATGGAAGACCGCAGTTGGCAAAGGAGATGTGGGGGCCTTTCTCAAGAATCGTGATGTGCGCTGCGGCGTTGCAGCGGCGGGCGCGGGCGGCCGCCGAGGCGCCGCCGGCGACACCGCCGATGATCACGAGTTTCAAGGCATCCTGGTTGGTAATGTCGCTGGAATTCATTCGTGTTCCCATTTCAGGATCCATGGATCCCCAGTCGCCTTTTGAAACGCCTGCAACTGGGAAATCAGCTCCTTCAGTTCCTGCTGCATTTCAGGAACTTCGGCTAGGTTTTTCGCTTCGGCTGGATCGGCTACAAGATCGTAAAGTTCAAACTTGGGTCGCTGGATGTAACTGCCCACCGTACGTGGACCATACGACGCCTGCTGGCCCTCCTTCAATCGCTCTTGCCAAGTCGGAGATTCCCAGAGATCGGTCGCGAAAGGGAAAGGCAGAGGGTGCGCGATATTCCAGATCAGTTTGTAGCGCGATGAGCGAACGCTGCGCATCGGGTAGTACATCGTGATTTCATGAAACGTATGGGAGGCATACGTAGTGCGTGGAGTTGGCAGCTGGTCGATTCGATCGGGATGGTGACTGACACCATGAACATCCTCTGCGTCGTAGCGGACCAAGGCGTAGTCGAGGATTGTGGGGACTAGATCGGCATGCGTCACTGGAAGATCGACCGTAGCGGCCTTGTCCAGTGGCCTACGCCCGTCCCAGATGATCAGTGGCACATGGAGCCCTGCTTCGTAGAGGGTTGTTTTGGCGCCGGGGAACGCCATGCCATGATCCGCGGTGTAGAGGAAGACAGACTGCGTGTCTGCTTCCGCCTCCCGCAATGCATCGAAGAGCTTCTGAACACCCTGATCGACTCGATGGCAGCTCTGGTGGTACATCGCCAGTTCCGCACGGCAGTGGGGGGTGTCGGGCAGAAAGTCGGGGACGTCGATCGTTGCGGGATCCACCTGGTGGACACGGGTACTATCGCCCGCAAGGGGGCGATTGCCGAAGGCATCCGGGGCGTAGGGAAGATCCTTCCGAAACCCACCTCCTCGATGCGGATCCGCGGTGCAAAAGTAAAGAAAGAACGGACGATCTTTGGAACGTTTCTGGAGATGGACAGCCACTTGCTGAGCCATGCCGACCGGATCGCGTTCGTTCCCTGACAGGACCGTCTCGAAGGGATAGGCGGATTCGGGTGCCAGATGGAATTTACCAACGCGAATCGTCTCGTATCCCGCATCTGCCAATCGCTGCGGTAGGGTCGACAAAGATTCCTTCGTTTTGAAGCGATGGTAATCGTGCGCGTGGCCGTACTGCCCGTTGGAGTGATTGAACAAACCGGAGAGGATCACCGATCGCGATGCGCTGCAACTGGCAGTGGTCGCGAAAGCGCGGGTGTATCGCAGCCCCTCAGCGGCCAATCGGTCGAGGGCCGGGGTCTTTGCGTCACGACTCCCGTAACACCCAAGGTCTGGGCTCTGATCGTCGCTGACGAAAAGGATCAAATTCGGCGGGATGGGTAGATCCTGCGAATGAACTGGATTCGCAAGCCAGGCGGCAAGCCAGAGAAGGGGAAGGACTGGGAGGGACCAGCGTTCCCATCGAGGGATCAGCGAGTCGAATCGGAATTGGACCATGATGTGCTCAAACGTGGCGGTTGCGCAAACGTCTGCCATACGACACAGTATCGCTCTGTCAGTTCGATCAGTTTAGCGATCGAATCTGGGGGCGCATCGCTGTCGATCGAGAATCGCAAATCGATCTGCGTGAATCCGACGGGGACCGTTTTGTCGACCCCCAGTGTCCCTCGAAAGTCGAGATCCCCATGGGCCTCGACCGAGGCAGCACGTATTTCGATTCCCATCGCGGTTGCGACTGCCGCCAGGGTGACCCCAGCGCACGAGACGATCGCCTCCAAAAGGATTTCACCCGAGCAGGCAAGAGGCTGTGTGCCCCCGGTCGCCGGATGCAAACCAGCCCGGGACACCCCCGCGAAGGTCGGCACGTCGCAGGTGAGTGACGCTTGACCGACCGTTCCACGGGCCACCAGTCTTTTTTGCGCCTCCGAGGGATTCTGGCGGTACTTCTCCTTCAGCGGTTGCTGAAGGGCTTTCAACTGCTGTGCGTCCACAATCCGAAGGTGGCTCCTTGCTGAAACCCGGGGAAGAGAACAAAGCGCCTCAGCGACGCGGTTTGGTTTCTTTACCCTGTTGAGCCTGCAGCAGGGAACTGGAGGCCTTAGGGCCGTAGTGGCTCTTCTTGGGGTCGAGGAAGTTCTCGATGGTCGCATCGGCCATCAGCCCATCCATCTCCTGCAGGATCGCTCGTCGAGTCATCCGTTCCTCCAAGTCCTTGGCCAATTCGTCTCGCACCTCCGAGAGGTCTTGAACCACCGGCTTGGTGAATCCCTGGCATCGGAGGATGACGTACTGGTTGGAGATTTCGATGATGCCCGAAAGCTCCCCCGGCTTGAGTGCAAAGGCGGCTTTTTCCATCGTCGGCTGACCGCCATTTTTCCGAATTGGCGGAACCTTCCCGTAATTGCTGCGCGAAGTCGGTTCGACGGAGTACTGCGCTGCCAACTCTCCGAAAAACTGATCGGTGGGGTTGTCCCTCGCCATCTGCCAGACTTCTTGCGCGGTCCGCTGGTTGCTGGTGACGATCGCCAGCACCTCAGCTCGCGGACCATAGTTGGCTTCAAAGCCTCGCTGAAAATCCTCTTCGGTGATCTGGACCTTGCCCGAGACCATCTTCTTCAGGGCAACGGTCGGCCAGACGGTGTCGCGAACGTAGAGTTCGTAAGTAGCACCAGGCTCCTCGAGCACCTTGGCCAGCCATGCTTCGACGTCGGCTTGCCCCTGCTTGACGTACCCGAAGTATTCTGCCGCCCTGGTGATCTCTCCTTGAATCTCATTCGGCTCCACCGCCAACTTCCGCTTTTGCAGTGCGTCTTCCAGAAGGGCCCGATGGATTTCCCCTTCGAGTACCTGGGTGCCGAAACGCTGAAGGCATTCGTTGGCTAGTGTGGCCAGTGGGATCGGTTGCTGGTTGATAAAGGCTGCCACTCCCGGGTGCTGCGCCTGCGAGGGTTCGCCATAGACCTTCACCACTTGGCTCTGGGATCGAAGGGTCGTGAACATCGTCGATGCCATCGCCTCCAGTTGACGCTCTTCCAGCGTCTGCCGAATCCTAGCGATCGTGGCATCCATCTGATCAGGATGCGGAGGCGTGGCTGGCTCATGCCTCACGCACTGCAGAATTACATACTGATTGGCGACCTGGAAGATTTCCGAGACCTCATCGGGTTTCAATTGAAATGCCATGTGCTCGATCAGGTCATCCCCCGAATTTTTGCGGATCGGTGGCAGCAACCCCTCGACGCTGGCACTGCTCTGGTCGGTGCTCTCTTGCTTGGCCAGCCGCTTGAACTCCGATGGGTCCATAGCGACCTGCTGATGGATCTGCTTCGCTTTTTCCTCATCCTTGACCGCGATCATCCGCACCTTGACCGAGGGACCAAATTCGTACTGATACGCGCGGTCAATCTCCTCCTGAGTGACCTGGATTTTGTCGCGAGCCAATTGTCGCATGGCCAGCATGGGCCAGACGATATCCGCCGCATACCGCTCGGGCTTCACCCCTCGCTCTTCCTCCAGCAACTGCAGGAACATCTTCGTGTTGAGCTTGAATTTGGTCGCCTGCCTAGCGATCTCATCGTTCACATCTTCCTTGGTGATCACTAGGTTCTGCGCCTGACAGGCCTGCAGCACCAGCATCTTGTCGAGCAGGTCATCGAGCACCATGGCGCCATGCCGCCTTAGACACTCCTCCGCCAACCGCTCTCGGGGAATCGGCATTCCATTGACCAAAGCGACCACTTGAGGGCCCGACTCGGCACCTCCCGATGCGACGGCAGACTCTGCACCCCCGCCCTGACCGTTCGATGCGACGATGGCTCCACTGCCAGAAGTCGGCGAACCGTTGGCGGATTGCCCCAGAAGGGACTGTCCCATAGAAATCCAGGGGGCCAAGCCAATCCCCAAGGCAATGGCGGAAATCTGGTTCGTGCGGGGCATCCTTGTCATCGTACCAATCCTCCTTGATGGTGCTCATCCCTCCCGTGCCAACGCCACTCCTTCAACGTCTGCCAAGGTATTCATGCGTGGACCTTGCGAACGGTCGACAACGGGACGGGGCACTCTAGATCGGTCTGGCCTTCGGAGTCAAGGCGAGACGAATAGGCGAGGAAACGACCAGCCAAGGGGATGGCAGCGGAGTTGTCGAAGGGGTTGCGTCGTAAGCGACCTGACCTATACTGGCGCAGACAGCAATCTGAGCACCCCCCTGGCAGTGGGGGACACCAAAGGGGTCGGCTCGCACTGCTGTCGGCACATAACCAGATCTGGTTATCGGATGCCCTCTTTCGGCAGAGAAGGTCCCCTGCACGTCCGGATTTCGAATGGCCCTTCAAGCCCCTCAAGCGACACGCCCCAAGGTTGCCTTTCTGATGCATCTGATGCAGGTGGCCGGGGCTGAGGTGCTGGTCACCCAAATCATCGATCGGCTCAAGGAGCGATTCGACTTCCACGTGATCTGCCTGGATGGTCTTGGGCAATTGGGGGAGCAACTGGTCGAACGGGGCACTTCCGTGGTGGTCCTTGGAAGAAAGCCTGGGATCGACTGGCAGACGGTCAGTCGACTCAAGAACCATCTTCGCAAAGAGTCGGTCGACCTGTTGCATGCGCATCAGTACACACCCTTTTTTTATGGGGCTCTAGCGAGGCTTTCAGGAGCTTGGCGAACAAAGATCCTGATGACCGAGCATGGTCGTTTTTATCCGGATATCGTCTCTTGGAAGCGCCGCCTAACCAATCGCTACGTGCTGACACGAGCCTGCGATCATGCCACTGCCTGCTGCCGATTCAGTGCCGAGGCACTTCAGGTGAACGACGGTTTTTCGAAGGTCGAGACGCTTTACAACGGTGTCGACATCCAGCAGATGGCCTCTCGGGGAACCGACCAAGAGGTAGCCCAAAGGCGTCGGAACTTGGGGCTGCGGGATGATCGACTTTACGTCGCCTGCATCGCTAGGTTTCATCCCGTGAAGGACCATCTGACGCTAATCAAGGCTTGGCCGGAGGTAGTACGCCGAACTCCTCAAGCCCGCCTGCTGCTGGTTGGGGACGGGCCTCAGGGCGAGCCGATCAGGAAGCTGATCGATGAATTGAAAATCTCCGATTCGATCGAGTTTTGGGGGATCCGGCACGATGTCGCGGAGATCCTGCGAGCGGTCGACCTCTTCGTCTTGCCAAGCCTATCGGAGGCAGCTTCGCTGACCTTGCTGGAAGCGATGTCCTGCCAATGCCCGCCGGTGGTGACGCAGGTCGGTGGCAATCCGGAACATGTGACCGACGGGGTGGAGGGGCGACTGGTCCCGAGGGGGGATTTTGTTCGCATGGGCGAGGCGATCGTCGATTTGCTGGGCAGTGCATCGCTGAGGCGATCGATGGGGCTGGCCAGTCGGCAGAGAGTCATCGAAGCCTTCGATCTCAACCAAGCGATCAGACGCTACGCCGAACTTTACAGCACCCTGACCAACAAAAGATCAGGGTGAGCGACGATGGAAATCGCATTCGTTGTTGCCACCTACAGACGCCCTGAGGTGCTGGCGGTCTGCCTGGAAGCAATCTGCAATCAGGAGTTGCCAGAAGGGACATCGATCCAGGTTCGAGTCTACGACAACGGATCACCCAAGTCAGCCGAGTCAACGGTTCGCCCTTGGGCGGAAAGCCATGGGGTTGTTTACATCAACAACGGGGTCGGACACGGGCTGGGGTATTCCTTGACGCGAGGTGCCAGGGAAAGCCAAGGGGACGTGGTGGTCGAGATGAATGACGACGCCATTATTCCCCAAGGTTTTGTCGCTCGAGTTGCAGACGCCTTCGGGAACCAACCGCGGCTTGGAATTCTAGGGTTTCGCGCTGACGAGGACGGATACCAAGAGGTCCCCGGAGGCATCGGGCAGATCGACGGCCCCGGCATGCGGCTGATCGGCAACTTCTGCCGCCCCACCTCCGGCCCCATCGCCGTCGAACATGTCTACGGATTTTGCTACGCTTGGCGTCGCGCCATCTTGGACGAAGGACTAGGCCACGACCCGACCCTGTTGACGAAGGATTTCAGCAACGGTTCGCGACTGGATACCGATCACTCGCTGACGGTCCTCCGCGGAGGGTGGCAAGTGATTTACGATGGTTCTCTGCCGGTACGACATCTGGCGATGCCACGCGGGGACATGAGCGAAGTGTCGACGCGCTGGCGTATCAACGACATTCGAAATACTCTTTATCTGTACCTGAAGCATTTCGGCCTCTTTGGCCGCAGTGCACTTGCGCTGCGCTATGGATTGCTGTTCAATCACGGCATCCTTTCCGCATTGAGGCAACCGACCCGAGCGAACTGGGTTTTTTTCCTCGCCGGACTGCGCGGTCGGGCAAGCGCGGTGAGGTTTTATGTTCAGCACCTGCTTGGCGGGTAATTCTCCTTCTATCCCAAGGGATCGATGATCGATGAAAGTAGTGATCCTCGCTGGCGGTTACGGAACGCGTTTTGGCAAGCTGACCGATTTTATTCCTAAGCCGATGATCCCAGTTGGCTCCATGCCGATCGTCTGGCACATCATGCGCTATTACGCCGCTTTCGGCCACAACGAGTTCATTCTCGCGACAGGCTACAAGGCGGAGATGATCAAGGAGTTTTTCAGCAACCTGAATCTGCTATCGAGCGACTTCACGGTGGATTACGGGGGAAGCGGACAGATGGAGTTCCATTCGCGGCTGGACGAATTCCGCCCGAAGGTGACCGTCGCCTACACCGGGCAGGATACGATGACCGGCGGTCGAGTCAAACGCATCGAAAAGTACCTGGGATCCGATGAGAGTTTTTTCCTAACCTACGGGGACGGACTATCGAACATCGATTTGGATGCACTTCTGAAGTTCCACCGCAACCATGGAAAGCTGGGAACGCTCACCGCAGTCTACCCACCGCCAAGGTTTGGCGACCTGAAGTTCGATGGGGACCGGATTGTCGAGTTTTCGGAAAAGCAGGGAACCAAGGGAGCCATGGTCAACGGCGGCTTCTACATCTTCCAGCGTCAGGCTCTAGAGTACCTCTCCGAAGATCGCTCATGCATTCTCGAAAAGAAGCCTTTGGAACAAATGGCGCTCCATGGACAGTTGATGGGATTCCGGCACGAAGGCTACTGGCAGTGCATGGACACCACGCGCGATCTGGAATCGCTGCAGCAAAGTTGGATCGACGGGAAGGCTCCATGGAAAGTCTGGAAAGATGGC